>Ga0209061_1000247_pt1 | contig 165657 bp, 148 predicted proteins | sample Coa_R1_10_FD_187157 | JGI IMG/M metagenome (GOLD analysis project Ga0209061, IMG submission 187157) | Surface soil microbial communities from Centralia Pennsylvania, which are recovering from an underground coalmine fire - Coalmine... | ecosystem: Environmental > Terrestrial > Soil >...
CCACTACCGTCAGCATTGGCGTCCTTCCCGCCGGCGTTAGCCCGCCGGCTTCCTTCCTGTTGATCACTTGGGAAGGTACGCCGCGCCCTCCATCAGGTCCCGCATCCACAACTTCGTGTCATATCTCTCCTGGCGGTTCCGGTTCGGCCAAGGACGTAGCGGCGTAGCCGCGAAAGCCGGGTGCTAACAGAGTCATCACGATCCGCGCACCATAACCGGAAAGTAGTCACGGGATGACAATTCTATAACTCTCAGTAACGAGAGTGCACATCATGGTCACAGGGGGTAGTAATCTATTACTGGGCCGGACCATGCAATAGCTACAAAGGATCACCCCTAAAACGGTCAGCGTGAGCCATGCCCGGCTGACAGGGGCTGCTGGCACAGTAGGGCATGGGTCAGAGCACACGAGATGTCATCAGGAGGCACGGGATGTGCCCGCACTCGCCACCGTGTCCGGATGCGAAGGATCCGGACCGGGAAGCGGCACGGACTATTATCAGCCACCCGGAGCAGGGCTGGAGCTTGCTCTGTAACGGAATAGTTGTCTTCGAGGACACCGGGGAACTGCTCCCGGACGGGGAGACTATAGCTCCCCACCGGCCGACTGACATGACCACTCCGGCCGCGAAAATTACCCCCGCAGTCCGTCGCAGCACTGAGGGAACCGGCCAGTCGTCTGCGGCCTGACCGGGCACTCTGCGGCCCCGGCCGGCTCTGCGGCCCCGGCCAGTCGTCTGCGGCCCCGGCCGGCTCTGCGGCCCCGGCCAGTCGTCGGCGGCCCCGGCCGGCTCTGCCGCCCGGCCATCCGGGTACTGCTCATCCCCCGGAATAGCTGCCGCCATCGGCCGCCGCGGCAACCGTGGCGATCCACTCACTGACAGCGGCCGTGATGGCCTGGGGATCGCGGCCGAGCAAGTGACCCTCCCCGGGCAGCACGACAACCGAGATACCGTCGCCGGCCTCCGGTATCCCGAACGGGTCCCGCGCTCCGCTGACCGCCAGCACGCTGGCGCCCCTGGCCGCCCGCAGTTCGTCCGCACGAGACTGCCCGGGCCGGCCGGGAGGGTGCAGCGGGAACGCCAGGGCCAGCACCGCCCGGGCGCCAGCCGGCACCGCGGTCCGGCAGGCGACCCGTGCGCCGTTGCTGCGGCCGCCCTGGATCAGGGGCAGCCTGCCAAGCCTGTCCTGCAGCGCGGCCACGATGTCCAGCCAGGCAGCGTCCTGCCGGGCAGGCGAGCCCGGGGCCCGAGCGCCGCGCACGCGGTAGGGCTGCAGCACCCGCGCAACAAGCCCGTCCCGCTCGGCCGCCCCCCGCGCGGCGGCCAGCAGGTCCGGGCTGTCCACGCCGCCGCCGGCGCCATGAGTCAGGACGAGCAGGAACCTCGGCGATGCGCTGCTCAGGTCATCGATGCGGACCACGGCGGGGCCGGCGCTGGTCATGACCTCCACCGGTGAAGGGTAAGCCCGCTCGCGAGCTGGCCCGCCTGGCGGCCGGCTGGAGAGCCGCCGGCTCGCTGGAGAGCCCGGCGGCGCCACGTGGCTGCTCAGGCGTTGACGAGCTTCTTCAGGAACTGGCCGGTGTAGCTCTCCTCGACCCCGGCCACCTGCTCGGGTGTGCCAGTCGCGACCACGGTCCCGCCGCGCGAGCCGCCCTCGGGTCCCAGGTCGATAACCCAGTCCGCGGTCTTGATCACATCCAGGTTGTGCTCGATCACGATGACGGTGTTCCCGGTGTCGACCAGCCTGCTGAGCACCCCGAGCAGCTTGCGGATGTCGTCGAAGTGCAGCCCGGTGGTCGGCTCGTCCAGCACGTAGATCGTCCTGCCGGTGGACCGGCGCTGCAGCTCGGAGGCGAGCTTGACCCGCTGGGCCTCGCCGCCGGAGAGGGTCGGAGCGGGCTGGCCCAGCCGCACGTACCCCAGCCCGACGTCGACGAGCGTCTTGAGGTGCCGGTGAATCGCGGGAATCGCCTCGAAGAAGCCTGCCGCCTCCTCGATCGGCATCTGCAGCACGTCAGCGATCGTCTTGCCCTTGTAATGCACCTGCAGGGTGTCGGTGTTGTACCTGGCGCCGTGGCACACCTCGCACGGCACGTACACGTCCGGCAGGAACTGCATCTCGATCTTGATCGTGCCGTCTCCGGAGCAGGCCTCGCACCTGCCGCCCTTGACGTTGAACGAGAACCTGCCCGGCTGGTAGCCGCGCACCTTCGCCTCGGTGGTCTGCGCGAACAGCCGCCGGATGTGGTCGAACACCCCGGTATAGGTGGCGGGGTTGGACCGCGGGGTCCGGCCGATCGGCCCCTGGTCGACGTGCACCACCTTGTCGAGGTGCTGCATCCCGGTGATCCGGACGTGCTTGCCGGGGACGGTCCGCGCCCCGTGCAGCTCCCTGGCCAGCGCGCTGTAGAGGATGTCGTTGACCAGCGTGGACTTGCCCGAGCCGGAGACCCCGGTGACCGCGATCAGGCAGCCGAGCGGGAACGTCACGTCCACGTTCCGCAGGTTGTGCTGGCTCGCGCCCTTGACAGTGACCTCCTTGCCCCTGACCCGGCTGCGGCGGCAGGCCGGCACCGGGATCGTCTCCCGGCCGGTCAGGTACGCGCCGGTGATCGATTCCTTGCTGGCCAGGAGCTGCTCCAGGGGACCGGAGACGACGATCTCGCCGCCGTGCTCGCCGGCCCGCGGGCCGATGTCCACGACCCAGTCGGCCGCCCGGATCGTGTCCTCGTCGTGCTCCACGACGATCAGCGTGTTGCCGAGGTCGCGCAGCCGGATCAGGGTCTCCAGCAGCCGGTGGTTGTCCCGCTGGTGCAGTCCGATCGACGGCTCGTCCAGCACGTACAGAACGCCGACCAGGCCCGAGCCGATCTGCGTCGCCAGCCGGATCCGCTGTGCCTCTCCCCCGGCCAGCGTGGCCGACGCCCGGTCCAGGGTGAGGTAGTCGAGGCCGACATCGAGCAGGAAGCCCAGCCGGGAGTTGACCTCCTTGAGGATCCGCCCGGCGATCGCCGCGTCCCGCTCCGACAGGTCCAGCGACAGCAGCCGCTTGGCCAGCTCCCCGATCGGCAGCGCGCAGAGCTCCGCGATGGACATTCCGTCCACGGTCACCGCGAGCGAGACCGGCTTGAGCCGGGCGCCGTGACATGCCGGGCACGGCACCTCGCGCATGTACCCCGCGAACCGCTCGCGGCTGGAGTCGCTCTCCGCCTCTGCGTGCCGTCTCTCGATGTAGGAGATCGCTCCCTCGAAGCTGGTGTAGTACGAGCGCTCCCGGCCGTAGCGGTTCCGGTAGCGGACATGCACCTGCTTGTCGTAACCGTGCAGCAGCGCGTTCCGGGCGGCAGTGGGCAGCCGGCTCCAGGGCGTCTCGACGGTGAACCCCATGGCGTCGCCGAGCGCCTCGATCAGCCTGATGAAGTAGTCGCTGACGTGCCCGCCGCTCCACGGCCCGATGGCGCCCTCGGCAAGCGTCTTCGCCGGGTCGGGTACCACGAGCTCCGGATCGACCTCCAGCTTTGTGCCCAGGCCGGTGCACTCCGGGCAGGCGCCCCACGGAGAGTTGAACGAGAACGACCGCGGCTCCAGCTCCTCGAACGACAGGTCGTCGTACAGGCAGGCCAGGTGCTCGGAGAACATCCGCTCCCGGTGCGGATCGTCCTCGGGCAGGTCCACGAAGTCCAGCACCACCACGCCGCCGGAGAGGCCGAGCGCCGTCTCCACCGAGTCGGTGAGCCGGCGCCTGGCGTCCTGCTTCACCGAGAGCCGGTCGACCACAACCTCGATCGTGTGCTTCTCGTACTTCTTCAGGGAGGGCAGGGTGCCCGCGACCGCGTCCTCCAGCCGGATCACCGTGCCGTCGACACGTGCCCGGGAGAAGCCCTTGACCTGCAGTTCCCGCAGCAGCTCTGTGTACTCCCCCTTACGGCCGCGCACCACGGGCGCCAGCACCAGGAACCTGGTCCCCTCGTCAAGCTCCAGCACCCGGTCCACGATCTGCTGCGGGGTCTGCCTGGCGATCGGCCGGCCGCACTCCGGGCAGTGCGGCTTGCCCACTCGCGCATACAGCAGCCGCAGGTAGTCGTACACCTCGGTGATCGTGCCGACGGTGGACCGCGGGTTGCGGCCCGCGGCCTTCTGGTCGATGGACACCGCCGGGGAGAGCCCGTCGATGAAGTCCACGTCCGGCTTGTCCATCTGGCCGAGGAACTGCCGGGCATACGCCGACAGCGACTCGACGTACCGGCGCTGGCCCTCAGCGAAGATCGTGTCGAAGGCCAGGCTCGACTTGCCGGACCCGGACAGCCCGGTGAACACGATCAGCGAGTCCCGCGGCAGGTCGAGCGAGACATCCTTCAGGTTGTGCTCGCGCGCGCCGCGGACGACTAGTCGATCAGCCACTGTGCTCAACCACTGGACACTCAGTTTCTCCGGCCTTCGGCGGGCGGCATAGGTGAGCGGACGCTGCACATGGTATCCGGGGGGTCTGACAAGACCGGGCCAGTCGCGCCTCCCGCCCCCGCAGGCCCGCCGCCCCGGCGCGCCGGACCGAGGGATAGCGAGCGGCGGGCCCGGGATATTCCCGCGCGGCGCGACGGGCCTTCGGGTCGGCCGGGCCCCATTCGCGCTGCCAGGCCTGATGACCGCGGCCCGGGCCGATACGGCAGGATGGTCCCGGTGCGCCGAGCCCAGCACGGAGGGAGCCGCCGTGGCCAGCAGCCGGAGAATCAGGCCTGAAGGCGGGCCCGCCCTGGGCGCGATCGCAGCGGGCAATCCGTTCTGAACGAAAGGGGTTCCGATGCCGTACACCGGGAATGTGGCGGTCGGCGGGCCGGCCGATGTCCGCGAGCTTCCGGGCCTGCGGATCGCCAAGCTCGCGGTCGGGCCGATGGACAACAACGCCTACCTGCTGACCTGCACCCAGACCGGGGAGGCCGTACTGATCGACGCGGCCAACGACGCCGCCCGGCTGCTTGAGCTGATCGGCCCGGTGCCGCTGCGGGCGATCGTGACCACGCACCAGCACTGGGACCACTGGCAGGCGCTCGCAGAGGTGCAGGCCGCGACCGGAGCGGAGGTGGCCGCGCACCCCGAGGACGCGCCGGAGCTTCCCGTCGCTGTCACGGCACTGGTGCAGGACGGGGACCGGGTGGCGGTCGGCAACGCCAGCATCTCGGTCATCCACCTGCGCGGCCACACCCCGGGCTCGATCGCGCTCTGCTATGACGGGGGCGGTGAGCTGGCTGGCTCCCCGCACCTGTTCACCGGGGACTCGCTGTTCCCCGGCGGGCCCGGCAACACCGACCGCGACCCGGCACGCTTCGGCCAGCTGATGGATGACCTGGAAGAACGGGTCTTCGCCAGGCTGCCCGACGGCACCTGGGTGTACCCGGGACACGGCAAGGACACCACCCTCGGCGCCGAGCGGCCGCACCTGGCGCAGTGGCGCGCCCGTGGCTGGTGACGGGCAGGCCGGCGTGACAGAGCAGCGTGAGTATGTCGTCGTTGGCGCGGGGCTGCTCGGGCTCTCGGCGGCTGCCGCGCTGGCCCGGCGCGGGCGCGACGTGGTGGTGCTGGAACAGGCCTTCCCGGGACATCCTGCGGGCGGGTCGAAGGGGAGCTGCCGGATCTTCCGGCTCGGCTACGCCGATCCCGCTTATGTCGCGCTGGCCCGGCTGGCCAGGGAGTCCTGGGCCAGCCTGGAAGACTCCGTCGGCCGGCGGCTGCTGCTCCCCGCACCGCACCTGACCGTCGGGTCCGGGCTCAGCGCCGTCCAGGCGGCCATGCTGGCCGCGGGAGCGCCGTGCGAGCTGCTGGGCAGGGCCGAGGCGGAAGCCCGGTTCCCCGCCCTCATGCTGCCCGGGCCGGCCCTGCTCGAGGAGGCCTCGTGCGTGATCGATGCGAGCGCTGCGCTGCGCGCCCTCGCCTCGCTGGTGCCGGACCTGCGGGAGTCCGCCAGGGTCAGCTCGCTCGCCGACGACGGCACCAGGGTGCTGGTGCGGGCCGCTGGCGGCCTGGAGCTGTGCTGCCGTGCCGCGGTCGTCTGCGCGGGCCCGTGGGCGGCCCGGCTGCTCGCTGGCTCGGGACTGTCCGTGCCGACGACGGCCAGCCTGGAGCAGGTCGGCTACCTGGCGCCGGAGCAGGGCTCGCCCGAGCTTCCGATCATCATCGAGCACGACGGGCGCGGCTTCTACGGGCTGCCGGTTCCCGGGTCGCGGCAGTACAAGGTAGGACTGCACCACGACGGGCCGGACATCGACCCGGACAGCCAGGACCAGCGGACGGACCCGGCCCTGGACGGGCGGCTGGCCGAGGCCGTGTCGCAGTACCTGCCCGGGCTGACGGCCGAGCCGGGCGCGGCGGAACGGTGCGTCTATGACAACACCCCGGACGAGGACTTCATCGTGGACCGGGCCGGGAACATCGTGGTCGGCGGTGGCACGTCGGGGCACGGGTTCAAGTTCGGCCCGCTGCTCGGCGAGTGGCTCGCTGAGCTGGCGACCACCGGGCGGCCGCCGGCTTATCTCACGCAGCCCCCGTGCGCCGGGCTGGTGCCCCGGTTCGCTCTCGGTGCCGCCAGGACCGCGCGGGCCGGCTAGGTCCCGGCCGCCCGGTGCTGCCCGGAGCGGGCGGCCGGCGGGCTGCGCGGGGCCGCTCAGCTGAGCGCGCGAAGCGGCAGCCGGTAACGGATCTCGGTGACGCCGCCGAGCCTCTCCAGGACCTGAGCGTCGCCAGTCGCCGCGAACCCGGCCCGCTCATAGAACCGGCGGGCGCGGACGTTGCCTTCCAGGACCCATAGCGAGATGCTCTCGTAGCGTTCCCGCCTGGCACGGTCGACGGCCTCGGCCAGCAGGCTGCGCCCGACGCCGGCGGACCACAGAGCGGGCAGCACGTAGATCGCGTAGAGCTCGGCCGCCGCCGGCGCGGCGGCCGACCCCGGCGGAGCGCTCCTGGCCTGGCTGGCCTGGCCGGAGAAGAACTGCGCGCCGGGAAGCCGTTCCGGACCCGAGGAGGCGAAGCCGGCCAGCCGCATGTCCCGCCTGCCGGGCCCGTCCCGCCTGCCGGGCCCGCCGCGCCCGTCGGCCTCGGCCACGGTGATCAGCTGCCACCGGCCGGCCCGGATCGACTCCGCGTTCTGACGAATGCTGTCCGGTCCCGTCATCTGGGCGAGGACCATGTCCGGGATGATCCCAGCGTAGGCTGCACGCCAGCTTGCGGCGCGGACCTCAGCGATGCCCTCCGCGTCCTGCGGGCGGGCCGGCCTGATCAGCACCACCGCCTCAGCGTACCGGTGGCTGGCGGGCGCAGTCGCAGCGCGCACCGGTTCCGGCGGGCGGCTTGCCGGCGAAGCCCGGGGACGAGCGGGTGCTATACCCGCCTGATGATCTGACGGGCGGCGGGGCGGTCCAGCAGGCCCAGCGGGTCAGGGGCTGGGACGGCGATTCTCAGCACGTTCCTGCCGCCGTGGCGGGTGATCGTGGCCGACACCGAGCCGAACGGCGCGAGCAGCGGACGGGCCCGCTGAACGAGACGGAGCAGGGACCTCAGGTAGCGCCTGGCCCTGCTGGCCGGGACACCGGGTGGCCGGGTGAGCTCGACCGTGCGCGCCGGCAGCGCGGCCGTGGCACCGGGGCCGGCATCGCTGAGCGCGGTGACCTCCGGCCTTGCGTGCCTGGCCAGGGCGGCGAGGGTGAGCAGCAGCCGGGAGTCGGCATCGCCGGCGGCGAGCTGGCGCCGCACGGTCTTCGTCACGACCAGCCGTCCGCTGCGCAGCAGCCGCCGTCCGGCGGAGCGTCGCGCGCGCAGGTCGGCGCGGAGCGCGGCCAGATAGGCGGCCGGGCCGTCGGCTGCCACGACACGAACCTGGACGCTGGCCCGTCCGGTCCCGAAGCTCGCCAGCGTGACCGGGGCGTAGCTGCCTGCCAGGGCCGGCCCGAGTTCCTGGCGCGCCTCGGGAGTGGCGACGAGCAGGGCGGCGCCAGGCCTGCCGGGCGCGTGAGCCCCGAGCCGGACGAGGTCCGCGCCGGGCAGGCCGGCCGCCGCCAGGGCCTGGCACATTTGCGGGTCGCAGGCGACCGTCACGCCAGCGGCGACCTGACCGGCGATCCAGGCCGCTGCTGCCTGCCTCGCCGCGGTGAAGGCCGGGCCAGCGTAGGCCGGGGACCGGTGTTCCTGCTGCCGGCCGGAGGACCTGGGGGTGGCCGATCTGGCTGGCCGCTGGCTTAGTGCCTCCCGGCCGCCGCTCGCGTGGGCGATGGCGATGACGGCGGCAACGACGATCAGCGCGACGGCGGTGACGAAGGCCACCGTCCGCCATTTGTGACGGGCCATCGCCTGGCGGCGACGCTGCGCCGACAGCCTGATCGTGGTGCGCAGCACGGTCGGCCACGATGGCAGGTCCGGCTCCGGCTGCCTGGCCGCCTGCCGGCGCTCAGGCTCGTGGCCGGCCCGTGGCGGCAGGAGCCGGCTCTCCTCGCCCATCTGCTGCATACCCCCCAGGTGCCGGCCGACTGCGAAATGCTCAACTGTAGGACAGCACACAGTGACCTGTTACAGAGGCAGAAATAGCAAACTACTACGAGAAACCCGGCTTGTCCGGTTATCGTTGACGGCCCTGTCGCTGACGCGCGGCTGCCGCTCGCCGCCAGCGGTCAGCTGCCTGCCAGCGCGGCCGGGGCGCCGCTGCGCCCTGCCGCAAGCCGCCGGTACTCGGCGAGCGCTGCAGCGACCGCGTCGGCTTCGGACGGCAGCCTGGCGGCGAGGGCGCGGGAGGCCTCGGCCAGCCGGGCCGCGAGCCCAGCGTCATCCAGCACTGCCAGGACCGCGCCGGCCAGCGCGGCCGGATCGCCTGGAGGCACCAGCAGCGCTCCGCCGGCTCCGGTGAGCTCCGAGATGCCGCCGACCCGGGAAGCCACGATGGGCCTGCCTGCTAGCTGCGCCTCCTGCACGATCAGCGCCCGTGCCTCCCACCTGCTGGGGACCACGACAACATCCGCCGCGGTGAGCAGCGACGGCAGGTCGGTGCGGTAGCCCAGGAGGAGCACGTCGGCGCCGGTCAGCCGGATGCTGGCGGCCAGCGTGGCCGCCAGCGGCCCGTCGCCGGCTATCACCAGCCGTGGCAGCGGGTCACGGCACTGCCACCGCCTGGCCGCGGCCAGCAGCACGTCGTACCCCTTCTGCCAGGCCAGCCGGCCTGCGGCCAGCACCAGGGGCCGGCCCTGCGCGCCGAGGCTTGCCCGCAGCCTCTCGATCTCGCCCGGAGGCGGAGCGCGATGGCCGGGCCGGTGAGCCGCCACGACGGCGCGGCTGACGCTCCTGGCCCCGAGCCGCCGCATCCGGTCGGCGAGGTCAGCCGACGCGCAGAGCACCGAGTCGGCCCGGCACGCCACGATCCGCTCCAGGATCCGGTAGGCGGCGCGCTGAGCCGCTCCCGGCGGAGCGGCGTTGTGGACCGTCACCAGCAGTGCGGGTGCGCGCCGGGCGCGACGGCGCGCGCTGCCCGGCGTCCGGGCCGGCCCGCGGCCTGCCCTGCTGCGGCCGAGAGCCAGCGTGGCCACAGCCGCCAGCCCGCCTGCCCGCAAGCCGTGCGCGTGCACCACGTCCGTGCCGGCCAGCATTCGCCGCGCCCGCACGACAGCGGCCAGGTCGCGCACGGGCCTCGGCCGGTCGCCGATCTCCACGGGCAGGAACAGCGGAGCAGGCCCGGCGGACGGTCCCTGCTCCTCCGGCGGGCAGCCCGGGCCCGCTGTGAACAGGGACCTAGCTGACTCCGGTGCCAGTACCCGCACGCTGACTCCCTGAGCCGCGCAGCCGCGGGCGAGCATCGCCGCGTGCTGGCCGGTGCCGCCGGCCACGGTCCCGGCTACGATCGCGAGCCGCAGGCCGGTCACGGCGCTGCCGTGCGCGCCGGGGGCTCGCCGGGCGGCCCGGCGCTGTTCGCGTCTTGTGCCGGCGCCGGGGCAGCGCCGGGACGGCGGCCCAGCATGTCCAGCCGGCGCAGCAGCGGCGTGCTCTCGATCACCCTCGTGAAGCTGATCCGCTCGCTGGCCGCCGTCAGGGCCAGGATCGCCGCCAGGACGGCCATCCGGGCACGCCGGGACAGGGTGAGGCTGGCGGTGCCGAGCATCGCGCCGAGCGCGTTGGCGCCGGCGTCGCCGAGCATGGCGCGTTCCGCGAGATCCTCGGGGAGCAGCGCGACCGCCGCGCCGAGAGGTGCCGCGGCCGCAGTCCCGGCCGGGGCTGGCCCCGCGGCCAGCAGCGCTCCGGCGAGGATGGCAACCTTGAGGGCCCTCCCGGGACGGAGGTCGAAGAGGTTCAGCAGGTTGGCGCCCGCTGCGATCAGGGCGCCGTTGACCACCGTGTCTGCCGTGCCCGCCGTGTCCCCGGCTTCCCGGCCGTGAATGAGCGCTGCGCACAGTCCCGCCGCGCTGATGCCGGCCAGCTTCACCGTGCCCGTGGTGAGCTCGCCCCGGGAGAGCGCGCCGAGATGGCCGCGGAACCCGCGCGCTCCGCCGTGCCCCGCGAGGTCGTCATATCCGCCCAGCGCTGCCGCGCAGGCCCCTGCCAGCATGAGCGCCAGCCGGCTGCGCCCGCTCAGCCCGGGTGCCAGGGCGGTGGCGGCGATGGCGGCCGCCGCCAGCGCGGGCCCTTCCAGCAGCGTTACCGTCTCGCCGCGGTGATTCGTCCTGGTCCACCGCACTGGACCGCCCGGCGGTCGCCGCCGGAGCGCCAGGTAAGCGGCGCGGGCCCCGGCAGCGGCGCACGCGCCGGTGACCGCCGCGGCGGCCCCGGCCCGCCAGCTAGCAGGCCCGCTGGTCATCGCGCGCGTCCGCGTCCGGTGGTGCTGGGAAGCTGGACCGGTGCCCCGATCGACGGGGTAGGCGATGGCGTCGGCGCCGGGCTCGGGGCGGTACCCGGGAAGGCGCCCCAGGCAGCCGGCTTGTCCCCGGCCCGGAGCAGCGCCAGCGCCCAGACCGTGACGATCTGGCCGATCTCGGTGTTGGCGTTGTCGACCGTGGACAGCTGCACGCCCGCGGTTCCGCTGGTCACCGCATCGATGGCGCTGCCGGCTCCGGAGCCGGGATACGTGCCGGCCAGCAGCGTTCCGTCACCTGCGGCATCCAGCCGCTGCGCCATCGCGATCAGCCCGATGTTCACCGGGTCGGTGTCGCCGCGGGCGGGAGGCGTGGCCGGGATCACGACCACGGCCAGCGTGGCGGGGGGCATCGACTGAGCTCCGTTGGCCGGGCTGACCGACAGGTAGCCCCGCGAGCTGAAGCCGGACAGGATTGTGCGGGCGCTGGAGGCGGCCGGGTCCGTCGCGCTCTTCACCATCAGGGCAGCCGCGATGACCTGGGCGGCTTGCTGCTGCCCGGCGCCGGCCTGGCCAGCGCCGCCGCCGCTGGCCAGGACCAGGCCGGGCGGCGCTAGCTGCCGGGCCAGCGCGCTCAGGCTCCGCTCGGCGCTCGTGTTCGTGGTGAAGAACTGGGACTGCAGGGCTACCTGGCCGGTCACCCGTCCGCCGGCCTGCCCGATCGCCGTCGTCACGCCGCTGATCACCGCCTGATCCGAGCCGGGGGCGGTGATCAGCAGCACGGTCTGGCCAGTGAGCAGGTGCGCGAGCAGCCGTGGTGCCGCGGACTGGGCGAACGCTGCATCGCCGCCAAGCTGGCTCTGCAGCTGGCTGATCTGCGTGTGCAGCGCCGCGATGTACGCCTTCTCCTGGGCCGAGAGCGTATCGAGCCGCTTCTCGGTTGTCGGCCGGAGCTCGGTGGCGCCGATGAACAGCCCGATGGCCAGTGCCAGGAACACCGCCACGATCGAGACCAGGTGATACCGGAAGTTGATCACTAGAACAGACCAGTCAGCCAGTACCAGAAGTTGCTCAGCTGGATGTCGATGAAGTTCAGGATCGGCTTGCCGCCGGGCAGCACTCGTATGGCCACCACCAGCGTGACCAGGAACGCGAGCAGCAGGGGCACGACAGCCCACAGCGACATGCCGCTGCGGTAGAGCCTGCTGACACCCTTGGCCTCGACGATCTTGCCGCCCAGCCGGAGCCGGGTGAGGAACGTGCTCGCCATGCCGGCCCGGCCCTTGTCGAGGAACTCCACCAGGGTGTCGTGCCGGCCGACGGCGACGATCAGGCTCGCGCCCTTCTCGTCGGCGAGCAGCAGCGCGACATCCTCGCTGGTGCCCGGCGCCGGGCAGAGCACGCAGGGCACGCCCAGGGCCTTGACCCGGTCAAGCCCCCGCGCCGTGCCGTCCGGGTAGGCATGGACGACGACCTCGGCGCCGCAGGTCAGCGCCCGGTCGGAGACCGAGTCCATGTCACCGAGGATGATGTCGGGCCGGTAGCCGGCCTCAAGCAGCGCGTCGGCCCCGCCGTCCACCCCGATCAGGGCGGGCCTGGTTTCCCTGATGTAGGACCGCAGCGTGGCCAGGTCCTCGCGGTGGTGGTAGCCGCGCACGACCACGAGAACGTGCCGGCCTGCGAGCCTGGTCCGCAGCGGCGGGGCCGCGATGCCGTCGATGAGCAGCGGGTACTCGCGGGTGATGTATTCCATCGTGTTGGTCGCGAATGCCTGGATCTCCGCGGCGAGCCCGGCCCTGGCCTGGGCCATCGCGGCAGCGACCGACTCGGCGTCCTGGCGGCGGCCCTTGGCTACCACGTGCCCGGCAGCGTAGAGCGTATCGCCGTCCAGCCGGACTTCGTCGCCCTCGGCTACCCGGTCGAACAGGTCCGGCCCGGCCTCGTCGACGAGCGGTATCCCGGCCTGGAGCAGCATCTCGGGACCGAGGTTCGGATACCGGCCGCTGATGCTCCGCGAGGCGTTGACGACTGCCGCCACCTGGCAGCCGATGAGCGCGTCAGCTGCCGCGACGTCGAGGTCGGTGTGGTCGATGACGGCGATCTCGCCCGGCCGCAGCCGCCTGGTGAGGTTCTTGGTCCTGCGGTCGCACCTGGCAGTCGCGACGATCCCAGGCTGGCCGTCTGACCCCCTGTGTCGCTTTCCCGGCGGAATCCGGAGGTGCGCCTTCATCGCTCAGTAAGTCTGCCAGATCGCCGGGCTTGCCAGCGCCACGTGGCTGGGTGTGCCCTGCACGGGGCCAGGGCCGGGGCACAGCCCGCTGCCGGGCTAGCACCGTACCTCCATGGCGGCACGTTCCGCGGCCGCCGCTGCCAGCAGTTCCTCCGCGTGAGCCTGGCCGAGCTCGGAGTCCTCCAGGCCGGCCAGCATCCGGGAGAGCTCGCGGACCCGCGCACTGTCGTCGAGCCGCCGGACGCCGCTGCGGGTGACCGTGCCGTCGCTGGCCTTCTCCACCACCAGGTGGTTGTCCGCGAACGCGGCGACCTGCGGGAGGTGCGTCACGACGATGACCTGTGCCATCCGGGCCAGCCGGGCCAGCCGGCGGCCGACCTCGACCGCGGCCTTGCCGCCCACGCCCGCGTCAACCTCGTCGAATACGAACGTGGGCAGGGCGTCGGCGCCGGCGAAGACCACCTCGATCGCCAGCATGACCCGGGACAGCTCGCCGCCGGAGGCTCCCTTGTGCAGCGGCAGAGCGGGCGCGCCCGGGTGCGCGGACAGGCGGATCTCTACCTCGTCGGCGCCTGCCGGGCCCGGCTCATCCAGCTCTGTCACCGCCACGCTCACCTTCGCGTGCGGCATGGCGAGGGCTGCGAGCTCGGCGGTCACCTGCGCGGCGAACCGGCCCGCGGCTGCCTTCCTCTCCGTCGTGAGCCGGCCTGCCAGCTCGGCCACCGCAGCGGCCAGCTCCGCTTCCCGCTCGGCCAGGCCCGCGATCCGGTCGTCGGCTCCGTCGAGCTCGGCAAGCCGGGCAGCGGCCTGGCGTGACCAGGCGAGGACGGAGGCGAGGCTGCCGTCGGGGCTACCGGGGCCTGGGCTGCCGTATGCGCGAATCAGCCGGGCCAGCTCGGCGCGGCGCTGCTGCACGAACGCCAGCCGCGCCGGGTCCGCATCGATGGTCTGCAGGTAGGACGCCAGCTCGGCGGCGATGTCCGAGGCGAGATAGCTGACCTCCTTGAGCCGGGCCGCGAGCGCGGCGAGGGCCGGGTCGTGCTGGGCCGCGGAGTCGAGGGCGCGGCGTGCTCCCGCCAGCAGGCTGACCGCGTCCGTTCCCTCATACGGGCCTGCGCCCGGATCGGCCGGGTCTCCGAGCAGCGCCGAGTGCGCGGCGGCGGCAGCAGCCTGCAGCGCATCCGCGTGGGACAGCCGCTCCTCCTCGGCTGTCAGCTCGGTGTCCTCGCCTTCCGCTGGCTGAGCCGCCTCGATCGCGGCAAGCCCGCGGCGCAGTTCCTCTGCCTCCCGCTCCCGCTCCTGTGCCTGCCCGCGCAGCTCGCTGAGCTCGGCCGATACCTCGCGATGCTGCCGGTAGGCCCGCTCGTAGGAGGCGAGCAGGCCGGCCACCGCGCTGCCCGCGAACCGGTCCAGTGCCTCCCGCTGCCTGCCCGCCCGCAGCAGCTGCTGCTGGTCGGCCTGGCCGTGCACCGCGACGAGGTCGTCGGCCAGGTAGGTCAGCAGCGACACGGGGGCAGACCGGCCGCCGACGTGGGCACGGGAGCGGCCCTCGATCGACACCGACCGGCTGAGCACGAGCGTGCCATCGTCATCGAGGTCCCCGCCGGCCTCTGTCACCTGCCGGGCGACCGGGCCGCGCGGGTCGATGACCAGCCTGCCCTCAACGGTCGCACGGCCGTCCTCCGGGCGCACCCTGGCCGGGTCTGCCCGCCCGCCGAACAGCAGGCCGAGGCCGGATACCACCATGGTCTTGCCGGCTCCGGTCTCGCCGGTCAGCACGTTGAAGCCGGGTGAGAGCTCAAGCACGGCCTCATCGATGACACCGAGTCCGCTGATCCGGACTTCCTCAAGCATTCTCGGCTGACTCCTCGTCTGCGCGCGCCGCCGCGTGCCGCCGTGCGGCCTGGCCCCGCCATCCGGCCACGGGAAGCCCGAACTTCGCGACCAGCCTGTCGGTGAACGGCGCTCCGGTATCGGCGCCCGCACCGCCGGCCTCGCCCGTCCGCAGCCGGGCCAGCAGGACTGGCTGGCTGCCCCGGCGAACCTCTACCCGCGCTCCCGGATCCAGGTCAACCCTACGACGCCCATCGCACCACAGAACGGCGCCGGAGGCGCTGGTTTGGCCCGCTGACCCGCCGATGACCTCTGCCGCCAGGACCGAGCGCGGGGATACCACCATCGGGCCTGCGAACAGCGCGTGCGCGCTGATCGGGACCAGCAGCAGCGCCTCCACCTCTGGCCAGACCACCGGGCCGCCTGCCGAGAACGCATATGCCGTCGACCCTGTGGGCGTGGCGAACACAACCCCGTCGCAGCTCCACCGGGACAGCGGTCGCCCGTCGACCTCCGCCACCACGTCCAGCATGCGCTCGCGGGCCGCCTTCTCGACCGTCGCCTCGTTCAGCGCCCAGGTGGCCGCGGTGAGGCTGCCGTTCTGCCGGACCGTCACATCGATCGTCATCCGGTGCTCGATCAGGTACTGCCGGGCGACCACGCGATCGACAGCGGCGGAGAGATCCTCCGGCTCCGCCTCGGCAAGGAAGCCGACATGCCCCAGGTTGACGCCGAGCAGCGGTACGCCGGCAGGACGGGCCAGCTCCGCCGCTCGCAGGAGCGTGCCGTCACCGCCGATCACCAGCACCATCTCGGTGCCGGCCGCCGCGTCCGCCGAGGCAGGCACCGCCCGCGCAAAGGAGCAGCCGAGTTCCGCCGCCTCGGCCTGGAGGACGCGGACGGCGACGTCGTCGGCTGCGAGCCGGGCCGCGACAGCCCGGGCGCTGCGCACGGCAGCGGCCCGGCCGGTGTGCACGACCAGGAGCATCGTCCTGTGCTGTGTCACTGAGGTCCTTCCGATATGGCCTGCCGCACGGCCTGGTCCTCCAGCGGCGGCGCGCCCTCACGCAGCCAGAGGAAGTACTCCACGTTCCCGGACGGCCCGGGAAGAGGGCTTGCTACCACCCCGCGGGCACCAAGGCCGAGCCGCAGCGCAGCGGCCGCGACCGACGACACGGCGGCCGCCCGCATGGCCGGGTCGCGTACGACTCCGCCAGCGCCGACAAGCCTCCTGCCGACCTCGAACTGCGGCTTGACCAGCAGCACGAAGTCGGCGTCCGGGGCCGCGCAGGACCGCAGCGCGGGCATGGCCAGGGTCAGCGATATGAACGACAGGTCCGCCGTGACCAGGCCGGGCGGCGGAGCGACCTGCTCCGGCAGCAGATGGCGCACGTTCACGCGGTCCAGCACGGTTACTCGCTGGTCGGTGCGCAGCGCCCAGGCGAGCTGCCCCCATCCGACGTCGACCGCGACGACGTGCGAGGCCCCGGCCCGCAGCAGCACGTCCGTGAAGCCGCCGGCCGACGCGCCGGCGTCGAGGCAGCGCCGCCCGGCGACGGCCAGGCCCTCGAACGCCGCGAGGGCGCCGGCCAGCTTATGCCCGCCGCGCGAGGCATACCGCGGTCCGGCAGCAGGCTCGTCGACCGCGATCGGGGCATCCGGGGCCACCCGGGTAGCCGGCCTGGCTGCAGCCTGGCCGGCCACCCGGACCAGCCCGGCGCCGATCAGCTCGGCGGCCTGCTCGCGCGACCGCGCCAGCCCGCGCCGCACTAGCTCGGCATCCAGCCGGGATCTGCTTGCCATTGCCGCTTCAGGTCTCCTGGCCGGCTCCAAGCTCGCCGAGCACCTCGCGCAGCCGCTGGTGTACCTGCTCGAAGACAGCGGCGTGCTCGCCCAGCGGCCGGTCAGCCAGGCCGTCCAGGGCCGAGAGCGCGCCGTCGACCAGCGGCTCGCCGGTGCGCGGCGGCGCACCGGGCGCCTGGCCCTGCCCTGCGTCCTCTGGCAGTATCTTCTCCACCGCCGATATCCTCCTCGTCACGATGCCCCACGCAGGAACGCTACCGGCCGCGGCTGGCCGCCAGGCATCCTTCCCGCTCGCGGCGGCCGGCCCTGGCGCCGGGCTCGCTCGCGCGGCCCCGGCCGCTCCGTCACAGCCGGGCGCCCGGAGAATGACCGTGAAAGCGAGGTCAGATGCGAACCGCCGAGGAGTGCCGCGCTGCGCTGGAGAGCCTGACCGCCAGGATCTCCGGGATGGACCCGGACGCCCGCTCCGCGCACCTGGCGGACCGTACGCTCAGCTGTCACATTCCCGACCTGGGAATAACGTTCGTGACCCGGCTCGCGCCCGATGGCGCGGCACCGGTCAGGCTGGCCGCTCCCGGCGAGCCGGCCGCGCAGGTGCGGTTCACTGCCGACAGTGACGTCGTGGTGAAGGTCGCCGCCGATCCGTCCAGCTTCGGCCGGGCCTGGCTGCGCGGGCAGATCAGGGTCGCCGGCAGCCTGCTTGACCTGCTGCGGCTGCGCAACCTGCGATAACGGCCGCGGCGCGGGAGCGGCTGGCACGCCAGGAGCATCACCGGGGGGCGGGTGCTCGCTACACCGGTGGCCACGGCACCGCCGGCCAGTCCTCCGGCGGGTAGGGATGCACCGGCCGGGCAAGAAGCGCCGACACCCGCCGACGGGTCGCCGCGATCTCGGCCGCCGAGATCAGCCCGGCAAGCTCCGCCGCGAGCCGGCCGTCCCGGAACGCGGTGTCGAGCCGGCGAAGCGCGGCGATCGCGGCCGGCGGCAGCCGCCGGCCGCGCCACTGCCAGAGCACGGTCCGGAGCTTGTACTCCTCGGCGAAACAGACGCCGTGGTCGCAGCCGTACAGCCGTCCGTCCGTCGCGGGCAGCAGGTGACCGGCCTTCCGGTCAGCGTTGTTGACGACCGCGTCGAAGACTGCCATCTCGCGCAGGCTGGGGTTGCCGGTGCTACGGGCAAGCGCGATCAGGTCAACCGAGGGGTCGCAGTCGATCCAGAGCTGGCACATGCCCGGCCCGAACGGTCCGTCCCGCATCACGGTGGGCGGGACCAGGTTCCAGCCCGCGGCGCGGGACACCTGGTAGGCGGCGACCTCCCGGCCCGCCAGGCTGCCTGTCGGGAAATCCCACAGCGGCCTCTCCCCCGCGACCGGCTTGTACACGCACGTCGCCTGCCTTCCGGCGTGACGTACCGTCGCGTACATGGTCGCGTTCGATGCCTCCACCAGCCTGCCCACGATCTCCAGAGCGCCCTGGCTGAGCAGGTCGAGGCAGGGCAGGTCGGCCTCGCCGGCGGGCGCGTCCCGGCTGCGCTGTGCTGGCTCAGCCATAGATCACCCGGTGCCCGTTCTGCCTCGGGCAGATGTGTCCGGATGCGTCCAGCGGCAGGCCGCACAGCGGGCAGGGCGGCCTGCCCTGGCTGACGAGCCTGAGCGCGCGCTCGGAGAACGCACGGGCGGCCGCGGGGGTGATCCGGACCCGCAGCACGCCCGGCCCGTCCTCCGGAATGTCGTCGGTCAGCGGCTCGATCGGCGTCTCGGACTCCTCCTGCGCCTCGATCACGACCCGCTCCCCGTCCCTGTCCCAGGCCAGGGCGATCACGCCCACCCGGAACTCTTCCAGCAAGGGCAGGTCGAGCGGGCCGTCATCGGGCGTCACGGCACCCGCCGGCACGTCCGCGCCGCGCCGCAGTTCCTCGTCGAGGAGCTCGGCGAGCCGCTCTGCCAGCCTGCTGACCTGGACTTTCTCTAGGACGACGCTGGTCACCCGGCCATGCGCGCTGGCCTGGAGGTAGAACGTGCGCTCGCCGGGCTGTCCGACGGTCCCGGCTATGAACCGCTCGGGCGGGTCGTAGCTAAAGACGGCCATGGCCCTATTCTCCCGCTCCTCCGCCGACCGCGGCCTGACTGCCGGCCCGTCCGCCCTCGTGCCCCCGGCGGGCTGCCCGCGCCAGGCTCTCCAGGCTGCCTCCGGTGTCGTTGAGCCGGAGCAGGAACGGCCGCAGCGGCGTATACCGGATGACGCTCAGCGAGCACGGGTCGACCTGTATCCGCTGCAGCATGTCAAGGTGCATGCCGAGCGCATCGGCTATCACCGCCTTGATCACGTCGCCGTGCGAGCAGATCAGGTAGGCAGCCCGCGGGCCGAGCCTGGCATTCCAGCCGCGCACCGCGCCAACCGCCCGGTGCTGCATGTCATGGAACGACTCGCCGTCCTCTCCGGGGAATCTCGCGGCGCTGGGGTGGCGCTGCACCACGTGCCAGAGCGGGTCCGAGGCCAGCCGCTTCAGCGGGCGGCCTGTCCAGTCGCCGTAACGGCACTCGCTGAGCGAGTCGTCCGCCGTGACCGTGACGCCGCCCTGCTCCTGCGCGTCCGCGATTGCCTGCGCCGTCTGCGCGCAGCGCTCCAGCGGACTGGTCACGATGGCATCCAGCGGCACCTGCGCGAGGCGCTCGCCGAGCGCCTTCGCCTGGTCCCGGCCCCGCTCGTCGAGGTCAATGCCCGGCGAGCGACCGGTGAGCACGGTGCCAGTGGTCGCGGTCAGGCCATGCCGAACCAGCAGAACTAGCGTCACGAACCCGACTCTACGGTGCGGTGCGGGCCTGAGCATCGCCAGGCGCCGGCCGCTCGTCACTCCGGCCGTCAGGAGGCGGCCGCGGCTACCCCCGTGGCCGGAGCCGCCGAGGCAGGCGTCTGCAGCGGGAAGTGGCAGGCGGCGACGTGCCCTGGACCGAACGGGCGCAGGGGCGGCTCCTCCGCCGCACAGACTTCCTGTGCGAAGGGGCACCGGGTTCGGAACCGGCATCCCGATGGCGGGTCGATCGGGCTGGGCAGCTCGCCAGTGATGCCGACCTTGTCCCGCGCCCGCGCCTCCTGCGGCTCGGGAACCGGAATGGTGGCGATCAGCCCTGCCGTGTACGGGTGCGCCGCCCGCTGGTAGATGTCCTCGCCCGAGCCGAGCTCGACCATCTTGCCCAGGTACATCACGCCGATCCGGTCGGCCATGTACTTGACCACGGCCAGGTCGTGGCTGATCACGATGTAGGTGAGCCCGTGATCGGCCTGCAGCCGCTTCATCAGGTTCAGCACCTGCGCCCGGATCGACACGTCCAGCGCGCTGACCGGCTCGTCGGCGACGATCACCCGGGGGTTGAGGGTCAGCGCCCGGGCGAGGCCGATCCGCTGCCGCTGGCCGCCGGAGAACTCGTGCGGGTAGCGCTCGACCGCGTTGCGCGGCAGGCCCACCTCGTCCAGCAGCTCGAACACCCGGTCCTGCTGCTCCCGGCGGCTGCCGACGTGCTGGATGGTGAGCGGCTCGCGGATGATCGCGCCGACCCGCATCCGCGGGTCCAGCGAGGAGTACGGGTCCTGGAACATCAGCTGCAGGTCCTTGCGGCGCCTGCGCAGCTCGCCGCCGGACATCGCGGAGACGTTGGTGCCGTTCAGCGAGACCGAGCCGGAATTCGGCTTCTCCAGGGCGACGACCAGCCTGCCGATCGTCGTCTTGCCGCAGCCCGACTCGCCGACCAGCCCGAACGTCTCGCCCTGGTTGACGGTGAACGACACCCCGGACACCGCGTGCACGGCCCCGACCCGGCGCTGCAGGATCGCGCCCGCAGTGACCGGGAACTCCTTCACCAGGTCGCGCACCTCGAGAAGGGCCGCGTCGGGCTGGCCGGACGGCACGTCCAGGCCGGCGGGCGGCTCGGCGACGTGCAGCACCCGTGCTGCCGCTCCGGCCCCTTCGGCCCCTCCTGCCCCGTCTGCGCTGGCCGCCGCGCTGCCGTTGGCCGCGGCGACCTCAAGCGGGCCATCGACCGGATGCCAGCAGGCGAACTGGTGCGACAGGCCCGGGCCGATCAGCGGCGGCTCGTCGGTCTGGCACTTGTCGTCAGCGCGCGGGCACCGGGCCGCGAACCGGCAGCCCGCCGGCGGGTGTGAAAGGTCCGGCGGCAGCCCCGGGATCGAGGCCAGTCGCTGGGTGTTGTCCTGCGCGAGCCGCGGTATCGAGGCGAGCAGCGCCTGCGTATACGGGTGGTGCATGTGCCCGAACAGCGTCGTGGTGTCGGCGGTCTCCACCAGCCGGCCCGCGTACATCACGTTCACCCGGTCCGCGTGGCCAGCGATCACGCCCATGTCGTGGGTGATCAGCAGCATGGCCATGCCGAGCCGGTCCTTCAGGTCGTCCAGCAGCGCCAGGATCTGCGCCTGGATCGTGACGTCCAGGGCGGTGGTCGGCTCGTCGGCGATCAGCAGCTTCGGCTCGCAGGCCAGCGCCATCGCGATCATCACCCGCTGCCGGAGGCCGCCGGAGAGCTGGTGCGGGTAATCGCCGAGCCGTTCCTTCGGACGCGGCAGCCCGACCATCGTCAGCACCTCGGTCGCCCGCTCCAGCGCCTGGTGCTTGGTTGCGCTGCGGTGCAGCCGGACCGGCTCGGCGACCTGGTATCCGATGGTCTTGGTCGGATCAAGCGAGGTCAGCGGATCCTGGAAGATCATCGCGATCTCGTTGCCGCGCAGCCGGCGCCGCTCGGCCTCCGGGAGGCCGACGAGCTCGCGGCCCTCCAGCTTGATCGACCCGCCGACAACCGAGCCGCCGGGCGGCAGCAGGCCCATGATCGACAGGCCTGTCATCGACTTGCCGCAGCCCGACTCGCCGACCAGCCCGAGGGTCTCGCCCTGGTCGATGTGCAGGCTGACGTTGCCGACCGCCTGCACGACCGACCTGGTCAGCTGGATGTGCGTGGAGAGGTCGTCGATCTCCAGGACTGGCGCCATGCTCGGCTACTCCTCGGGTTCGGTCAGCTCAGCGGTGATTACCGTCATTATCTGGCATAACGAGCTCAGCGGCGGCGAAGTCGCACGTCCAGTGAGTCGCGCAGGGCATCGCCCACCAGGTTGCACGCCATGACGACCAGGACGATGCAGGCTCCCACCGGGTAGATCAGCCACCAGTAGCCATCCTCCAGGTACTGCACTCCGTTCGACAGCATGTCCCCCCAGTCCTGCGTGGGGTAGTGCAGGCCGAAGCCGAGGAAGCCGAGCGCCGCCACGGCCAGGATCGCGTCGGCGACGTTGAACGTGACGTTGACGATGATCACGCCGAGCGCGTTCGGTATCAGGTGGCGGCCGATCAGCCGGAACCTGCCGGAACCGGCGGTCCTGGCGGCGGCGACGAAGTCCCGCACCCGCAGCGTCAGCACCTCGCCGCGGACCAGCCGGGCCGGGACCAGCCAGGTGAACGCGCCGATGATGAGAGCCAGCCCGAGCACGGACGCACCGTAGCGGACCGCCACGATCAGCACTATGAACAGGAACGGGATCGACAGGAAGACGTCCACCACGCGCATCATCACCGAGTCCACGATGCCGCCGGCCAGGCCGGCGATCGCGCCCCAGAGCGCGCCGATCGTGATGCCGATCACGGCGGCGAAGAAGCCCACCTCCAGCGCCGCCTGCCCGCCGTACATGAGCAGCCCTAGCTCGTCGAAGCCCTCGTCGGTGGTGCCGAGCGGGTGGCCGGGCCCGGGCGGGAGGTCAGTGGCGGAGAGGTTGGTGTTAAGCACCTGGCCGTGGTACACAAGCGGGCCGGCGAAGCAGAACAGCACGAAGAAGACGAGAATGGCCACGCCGATCACGGCAAGGCGGTTCTGCGCGAACTCGCGCAGCGCCAGCTTCCAGCCGCTCTGGACCGGGCCGACCTCGCCGCCCTCGGGCGCGTGGATCGCGCGGTCGAGGTCAAGCTGCGGGAGCGGAGTGACATTCGCCATCGGGTTCCTCCCTGCTCAGGCCAGCCGGATGCGCGGATCTGCCACGACAAGCGCGATGTCGGCCACGAGGTTGCCCGCCACCGTCAGCAGAGCGCCGAGCAGCGTGTACGCGAGCAGCACGTTGTAGTCGACGTTGTTGAGGCTGTTGTAGAAAAGCAGGCCGAGACCCTGATAGTTGAACAGGGTCTCGGTGATCAGGTTCCCGGCCAGCAGCAGCGGGATGGACAGCCCGATCAGCGTCACCATCGGCAGGCAGGCATTCCGGACCAGGTGCCGGAGCAGCACCAGGCGCTCGGGCAGGCCCTTGGCCCGCGCGGCCTTGATGTAGTCCTGTGCCAGCGCGTCCATGGCGCTCGACCGCATGTACCGGGAGAAGCCGGCGACGCTGATCAGCGTCAGAGTGGCGATCGGCAGCGTCATCGAGTGCCAGTCCTCCATCACCTTCAGCACGCTCGTGGACTGGCTCGCCTCGTAGTTGAAGATCGGGAAGGAGAACGCGAATACCTGGATGAGGATCAGCCCGAGGAAGAACACCGGCATCGCGTAGGTGACGAACGCCAGGCTGGTGACCACGTTGTCACCAATGGAATTGCGCCGCACTGCCTGGTAGATGCCCAGCGGGACGGCGATGAGCACTGCGAACAGCAGCGATATGCCGGAGAGGTAAGCGCTGCGGGCCCATCGCTCGGCAAACAGCGCCGTGACGCTCTGGTTGGCCTTGTAGGAATAGCCGAAGTTTCCGTGCAGTAGCTGGTTGACGTAATGCAGGTACTGGACCAGCCAGGGCCGGTCGAAGCCGTGCTCGCGATTCCAGGACGCTATGGCCGGGGGGCTCGCCTTCGGTCCCAGGATGTCAACTGCCGGCGATGGGTAGATCTTGTGGAGCAGGAAGAATATGAAGATCGATACGCCGAATACGACCACGATCGACGTGCCGATCCTGCGTATCAGGTAGGCGGTCACCGCCGGAGCCTCCCATCTGGTGCGTCACAGCGCGGCCAGACCGGGCCGGCGCCCCCGCTCCCCTTGTCAGCATCGGGGAACGGGAGCGGCCGGCCCGCGCATCCTGCCTGGGTCTGGCGGATTGCTACTTCGTGAAGTACCAGAACTCCGGGTTGAGCTGGTACTGGGTCAGCGACTCGAACGACTGCGGCTGCCCGGAGATGGTCTTCTTCCAGGCCACGATGTTGTCAACGTTGGGCTGGAAGAGGGAGGGCTGCTGCTCGGTGAGGTAGGAGGCCTCGGCCTTCACCGCGTCCGGGTTGCTGCTCGTGGTGGACGCCTTGATCAGCGCGTCAGCCTTCGGGTTGCTGTACTCGCCGATGTTGAACGTGCCGGTGGTGTTGAAGATCCCGTTCGTGGTCGGGTAGCTGGCGATGCTGAACCCGCCGAAGTCCTCCATCGCCCACTCGTTGATCGCCTTCGGGTTCGCCGTGTCGTAGTACGTGGCGATCATGTGGTTGAAGTTGTCCGACTTCAGCGTGATGTTGAAGCCCGCCTTCTTGGCCTGCGACACCAGGTCCGTGATCTGCTCACCGATGATCGCGGGCGAGGTGTTGTAGATCAGGTTGAATGCCAGCTTCGTGCCTGCCGGGATGCCAGCGCCGCACTGGGTCGGCCCGGATCCGGCGTGGCTGCACACGTCGGTGCCGCCTGGGTTGACGGTCCAGCCGTGGTCCTTCAGCAGCTTGATCGCCGCGGAGACGCTGAACGGGTAAGGGTCGGTCAGCGCGTTGGCCGGGGTGTACGGGCTCGGCGGGATCGACGGGACCGGCCCGTAGCCGGGGCCGCCCGCGCCGTGGAAGAACGCCTTGATGTAGCCGTTCTCGTCCTCCAGGTGCGCGAACGCCTGCCGGATGTAAAGCTGCTTGATGATGTTGTCGAAGTCCCCGGTCTGGTCCTTGAAGTTGTAGGTCACGTAGTTGAAGCCGAATCCGGGGTAGCCGAACACGTTGTAGGTGCTCTTCACCGAGCTGAGCTGCGGCACGTCGGTCAGCGGGATGTAGCCCTGGTCGATCGTGCCCGACTTGATCGCGTTGAACTCGGCGGTGTCCGATGTGAACGGAACGGCCTGCAGCTTGGACATCTTTGGCGTGTGCGGCCCGCTGTAGGCGGTGTTCGGCACCATCGTGTAGGCACCCGTGGTGTTGTTGAACGACGTCAGCTTGTACGGGCCGTCGACGATCTTCCACAGCGGGTTGGTCGCGTACGTTGTGACGTCCTTCGACTGTGCCGCGAGGAAGTTATAGATCTTCGTGGCGTTGGCCGGGTTGGTGAAGTTCAGGATCGGCCCGTTCATCGAGGCCTTGGCCCAGGCGTGGGCCGGCATCGGCTGGATGCCGCCCAGCGAGTCCTCCCAGAACCACGTCGGGTTGACCGGCGCCTTCAGGTTCACCACCAGCGTGGACGCGTTCGGCGTGGCGAGGCTGGCGACCGCGTCCGGGATGCCGATCTTCGGGGTGTAGTTCCCCCAGTTCGCCGGGGACTCCTTGACCGCCGCCTTGATCTCGTCGATCCAGAACTCAAGGTCCTTCGACGTGACCGGCTGGCCATCGGACCACTTCCACGACTTCAGCTTGACCGTGACGGTCTTGTCGCCGTTACTCCACGTCGGGTCGTAGGCCATGCTCATGCTCGGGAGTTCCTTGGGGGAAACCCCGTTCACCAGCCAGTAGAGCGGGCGCCACATCTCGTACTGGAACGAGTACGCCGTGTAAACGGAGCTGTTGGCTCCCGGCGTTATCGGCATGATCCACGTCGGGGTCGCACCGGGCGGCTCTGCCACGGTGATCGTGCCCGCATGAGGGGTTCCAGTGGCCGCGGGAACGTGCCCGAACGCTCCCTTGATGGCAGTGTTCCCGCTGGAACTCGGGGAACTGCTGCCGCATGCGGCCAGTGCGGTGGCACCGGCGACGGCGAGTACCGCGAGCCTGGCGCCCGACCGGGCGGATCTGATCATCTGACTCCTTCCCTGGTGACGCAGGCCTGGCTGGGCAACTGCCAGGCGCGCAGTCACCGGGCAGTCCATGCCGTCCGCTCCGGGCAGGGGCGCACGACAAGGCTGACCGCGGTCACCTCGCTGCTGGTCACCTGTTGTCGATCCGCACTCGCGGGGGTTTTGGCCGCAATAGCCAGGTTCACGAGTGCTTCTGCTCAGAGCGTAAAGTAACGCCTCGTCGAAGTTCAGGGCCAAACATGTCACAAGTTGTTATCAATCTGCGCACCTGGAGCCACGTGCCAGGAACGCGAGCGCGCGGCAGCCAGGCGGCGCCGGCGTCGGTGTTCAAGTCGGCGGGTCAGGCGGACGGAGCCTCCGCAACCGTCGGGCTGGCCGTGGCGAGGGCGGGCTGCAGGGGGAAGTGGCAGGCGGCCATGTGCCCCGCGGTGCTGAAGGGCCGCAGCAGTGGCTCCTGGGTGGCGCAGATGTCGGAGGCGAGCGGGCAGCGGGTGCGGAAGCGGCAGCCAGACGGGGGGTGAATGGCGCTGGGCAGCTCGCCGGTGATGCCGGCGTTCACCTTGGCCTTCTCGGCGGCAGGGTCGGCCTCGGGGGCGGAGTCGATCAGCCCCCTGGTGTAGGGGTGCGCGGGATGCAGGTAGACCTCGTCGGCGGGGCCGGTCTCGACGAGCTTGCCGAGGTACATGACGCCGATGTGGTTGGACAGGTAGCGGACCACCGACAGGTCGTGGGAGATGAACAGGTAGGTCAGGCCCAGCTCGCGCTGTAGCTCGCGCATCAGGTTGAGGATCTGGGCCTGGATCGACACGTCGAGCGCCGAGACGGGCTCATCGGCGACGATCAGCTTGGGAGAGAGCATCAGTGCGCGGGCGAACCCGAGCCGCTGCCGCTGGCCGCCGGAGAACTCGTGCGGGTAGCGCTCGACCGCGGTACGGGGCAGCCCGACGTGGTCGAGCATCTCGAAGATCTTGTTCTGCTGGTCGCTGCGGGAGCCGATGTGCTGCACTACGAGCGGCTCGCGGAGGATCGCCCCGGCCCGCATGCGCGGGTCCAGGCTGGCGTAGGAGTCCTGGAACATGTACTGGATGTCGCGGCGCTGCCGCCGGTAGGCCCGCCCGTGGCTGCCCACCAGGTCGGTGTCGGCGAACCGGATCGACCCCGCGGTGGGCTTCTCCAGGCCGACGATCAGGCGGCCGATCGTGGTCTTGCCGCAGCCCGACTCCCCGACCAGGCCGAGTGTCTCGCCCCGGCGGATCTCGAAGCTGACATCGGCGACGGCGCTGACCGAGCCGACCCGGCGCTGCAGCACTGCCCCGCGGGTCACCGGGAAGTCCTTCACCAGGTGCTCGACAGCCAGCAGCGTGCCGCCGGTGACGGCACCGTCGGCCGACGGCTCGGCCTGCACGCTGGCCGAGGGGGCTGCCCGGGCGGCGGGCTCGTGCTCACGCTCCCGCTCGCCGACCGGGAAGAAGCAGGCGAAGCTGTGCCCGAGCGCATCCCCGGCCAGCCGCGGCTCCTCGGCCCGGCAGCGGTCCTGCGCATACCGGCAGCGCGGCGCGAACCGGCAGCCCTTCGGCGGATGGATGAGGTCGGGCGGTGCGCCGGGGATCGAGTAGAGCTTCTCCCGGGTCTCGGCGGCCTTTTCCGGCAGCGCCTGGAACAGCGCCTCGGTGTAGGGATGCCGCGGGTTGGCGAACAGCGTCTCGGTGCCGGTGGTCTCGGCGATCTTGCCGGCGTACATCACCACGACCCGGTCGGCGCGCCCGGCGATCACCCCGAGGTCGTGAGTGACCAGGATCACCGACATCCGCAGCCGCAGCCGCAGGTCATCGATGAGCTCCAGGATCTGCTTCTGGATCGTGACGTCCAGCGCGGTGGTCGGCTCGTCGGCGATCAGCAGCTTCGGCTCGCAGGCCAGCGCCATCGCGATCATCACCCGCTGCCGCATGCCGCCGGAGAACTGGTGCGGGTACTCCGAGAGCCGCTCCTTCGGCCGCGGCAGGCCCACCAGGTCCAGCACCTCGGCCGCCCGGTCATAGGCCTGCCGCCGGGACGTCTCCCGGTGCAGCAGAACCGCCTCGGCGATCTGCCGGCCCACCGTCATCGTCGGGTTCAGGCTGGTCAGCGGATCCTGGAAGATCATCCCGATCTCGTTGCCGCGGATCCGGCGCATCGCATCCGCGTCAAGCTCGCTGATCACCTGGCCCGACAGCCGGATCGCCCCGCCGGTGATGTGCCCGCCGACCGGCAGCAACTGCATGATCGACAGCGCGGTCATCGTCTTCCCGCAGCCGGACTCCCCCACGATGCCGAGCGTCTCGCCCTCGTCGACGTGCAGGCTCACCCCGTCCACTGCCCGCACCACGCCCTGCTTCAGCGTGATATGGGTATGCAGGTCATCGATCTCCAGTAGCGGCGCCACTAGGTCAGCCTCCCTACCGGCGCTGCAGCCGGGTCTCGAACGCGTCGCGGAGCGCGTCGCCGACGAAGTTGAACGCGATGCAGATCAGGATGATCGCGATGCCGGCCGGGTAGATCAGCCACCAGTAGTCCTGGCTGGACTGCAGGTACTGCAGCCCGCCGGAGAGCATGGAGCCCCAGTCGGTCGCGGGCGGCTGCACGCCGAGGCCCAGGAAGCCCAGGCCGGCCAGGATGATGATGGAGTCGGCGACGGCGAACGTGGCCTGCACGATGATCGTGCCGATCGCGTTCGGCACGATGTGCCGGATGATCGCCCGGCGGCTGGTGCCGCCGACGACCTTCACGGCCTGCACGTACTCGCGGGTGCGCAGGGTGAGGGTCTCGCCGCGGACAAGCCGGGCCACGCCCAGCCAGTAGAACACCGCGATGATGAAGATCATGATGAACGTGTTCGGGTGGAAGATCACCGACAGGATGATCAGCACGGTGATCGAGGGAATCGACAGGCCGGAGTCGACCAGGCGCATCAGGAACGCGTCGGTGAACCCGCCGATGAACCCGGACACCGCCCCGTACAGGGTGCCGAACGCCACCGCGACGATCGCGGCGGCAACCCCGACCTCGATCGAGGTCTGGCCGCCGACCATCAGCCGTCCGAGCACGTCGTAGCCGACGTTGTCACAGCCCAGCGGGTGGCTGGCCGACGGCGAGCAGAGCACCTGGCTCAGGTTGGTGTGCACCTGGTCGGTGCGGTAGATCAGCGGGCCGACGAAGCTGAACAGGACCATGAACACGATCACGCCAAGGCTGGCCAGCGCGAGCTTGTTCTCGGCGAACACTTCCCAGCCGCGGCGCAGCAGGCTGCGCGGCTTATACCCGGGGGCGAGGCCGAGCTCCTCGGCCTCCACGGCGGTGAGCGTGCCCGCTCCGTCCGGCTCGGCCAGGTCAGGCACGACCGCGCCGATATCGGGAAGGGACCCCTGTGGCGGGGGCGTGAGCATGGCCATTACGTGTACCTCACCCTCGGGTCGAGCATCGCGTAGCCGATGTCGGCGAGCAGGTTCCCGGCGATCGTCGCCGCGCAGGCCAGGACCGTGAACCCGAGCAGGACCTGATAATCCACGTTCTGCGCGGCGTTGTAGAAGGCCAGGCCCATGCCCGGATAGTTGAACACGACCTCGATGAAGATGGCCCCGGCCACCAGGGTCGGCAGCGACAGGCCCAGCAGGGTGACGATCGAGATCAGCGAATTGCGGAAGATGTGGCCCCACAGCACGCGGCGCTCAGTCGCGCCCTTGGCCCGCGCGGTGCGGACGTAGTCCTGTACCAGGTTGTCCATCACCGAGGAGCGCATGTACCGGGACCACAGCGCGTACAGCACGAACGCGTACGCGATCACCGGCAGCACTAGCGCCCGCGGCTGCGCCAGGATCGCCCCGACCGAACTGCCCTGCGGGGCGAACGGCGGGAAGATGTGCAGGTCCACCGAGAACCACTCGACCAGCATCAGCCCGACGAAGAACGTCGGGGTCGAGTAGCCGAGGAATGACAGCCCGGTCAGCGCGTAATCGCCGATCGTGTACCGCTTGACCGCCTGGTACATGCCCAGCGGAATCCCGAAGATCAGGGACACCACGGTACCGAGCGCCACCAGGACGATCGTCTTGGGCAGGTCCTGGGCGATCAGCGCCGCCACCGACATGTTCAGCTTCGCCGAGAACCCGAAGTTCCCCTGCAGGAACTGCCCCACCCACTTCACGTACTGCAGGTAGAACGGCTGATCGAAGCCGTACAGGCGGTTGTAGTACGCCACCTGCGCGACCGTAGCCCGCGGCCCCAGCATTGCCCGGATCGGCCCGCCGGGAAACAGGTGCACCAGCGCCAGCACGATCACGGTCACGATGAACAGCACCACGATCGCCTGCGCGGTGCGCCGGATCAGGAATCCGATCATCGGGCCACCACCTCCCGCCCAGCGCTGACTGCCCTGGCAGCCTGGGTCACGATAATGCTAAATCTCCAGTTGATCGCTGGCGAGCCCGGTCGGCAGGGCTGCGTCTTGAAGGCCGGCTGCTGCCCCGGCCATCCGGGGCAGCAGCCGGCCTGTTGCCGGTTACTTGACGAAGTACCAGTACTCCGGGAGCAGGGTGAACAGCGAGCTGAACGTGACGTTCTTCAGCTTGCTGCTGACCGCCTGGATGGCGTACGTGGTCGGCGCCCAGATGTAGGGCAGCTGCTCCGCGCCGAACGTGGCGTACTGGTGGAACACCGCCAGGCTGCTGCTGGTGTGCGTCTCGTTGATCAGCTTGTCCATCGTCGGGTTGGAGTAGTTGCCCGAGTTGGACCCGGCACCGGTCTGGAACAGAGGCTCGCCGGTCGGCTCATAGCCGGGCCCGTCGAAGTTCCAGCCGCCGTAGGCGAACACCTGCACGCTGCACTTCGGCCCCATCGGCGCGCACGGCGCGGACTCGCCGATGATCGTGTTGAACGACTGCCCGACCAGGTTGATGTCGATCCCGGCCTTGGACGCGTCGGACTTGTAGGTCTCCCACATCGCCGTGGTGCTAGCCACGCCGGTGGAGTACACGAAGGTGAGCTTGAGCTGCTGGCCCTTCTTGATCCCGGTGCCGCACTTGGCCGGATCCTGGCAGGTCATCACCCCGCCCACCTCGCTCCAGCCGTGGCTGGTCAGCAGCGACTTGGCCTTGGCGATGTTGAACGGGTACGGGCCCACCCCGCCGTTGGCGTTCTGGATCGAGGGGACCCACTGGTTGTGCGGCGGCGCGTCCGGCGCCGGCCCGGAGGTCGGCAGCCCGTACCCGCGGAAGATCGCCTTGATGATGCCGAGCTGGTCGAACACCGACTGCAGCGCCTGCCGCACGTAAAGCTGCCGCACGATGTAGCCGATCTGCGGGTTGTTGAAGTTCGGCTGCGCGTAGGTGATCCCGTAGGAGTAGAACGGCTCCAGGTAGTAGCCGCTGCCTAGCGGGTTGGTGGACGGCAGCGCCGAGGTCGCCGGCTTTTGCGGCAGGTCCTGCGACGGGATGTAGCCCACGTCGACCTGGCCGGTCTTGAGCGCGGTGTACTCGGCGGTGTCGCTGGTGAACGGCACGAACTTGATCGCCGACAGGTGCGGCTTGGGGCTGCCGGAGTACGCCGGGTTCGGCACCATCGTCACGTTGCCGTTGGTGTTGAAGCTCGACAGCTTCCACGGCCCGTCCACGACCTTCCACAGCGGGCTGGTTGCGTACGTGCTGGCCTGCTTGGCCTGGGCGGTCAGGAACGTGTAGACGGCCTTGCACTTCGCCCAGCCGTCAGCCGCGCTGTCCGTGGCGCAGCCGCCGCTGCCTGCCTTCGCCCCGAGCTTGGTCACGTCCCAGGCCAGCGGCATCGGGGTGAGCTCGGCAAGCTGGTTGTAGGTGTACCACAGGCTCGAGTACGCCCTGTTCAGATTGAACACGATGGTGTTGGGGCTGGTGGCCTTGTAGGACACCACGTTGTCGGGCAGCAGGCCCTTGGAGTAGGCGTACCAGTTGGCCTTCTCCGCCTCCACCATGTTCATGTAGAACACGACGTCCTGGGCATCGACGGACTCGCCGTCCGACCACTTCCAGCCCTTCATCGTGACCGTCACGGTCTTCCCGCCGTTGGAGTACACGGGGGCGTTGGCCGGGGACAGCGGGTAGTTGATCGACACCGAGGTGTTGGTGTTGTTGCCGAACATGTACAGCGGCCGGTACATCAGCCACTGGAACTGGTTGATGTTGTACACGCTGGCATTCGTGATCGAATAGAACGGGAAGATCCAGTTGTAGGTGACGCCGGCCGGCAGCGCGACCGTCGCCGTCCCGCCCTTGACCGGCTTCCCGCTGCTGCTGCTGGGCGGCGTGCTGCCGCTGGAACCGCAGCCTGCGGCCAGCATCGCCGCGGCGACGCCTACCGCCGCCACGCCCGCGAGGCGCAGCCTCTTTCTCCGTTGAAACATGTGCGCTCCTTCCACATGGCGGCGCCCAGCCGGAAGCGCCGGGGGGTGCTAGCGACCGCCCCCAGGCCAGCATTGAGCGCGGCAGCCATGGCTGATTGGTTCTGAGGCTAGGACGGGCAAGTCACTGACACGATCGATTCGAGATCACAACTTGCTATCGAACTCGTCACGCGGCCTGCCCGGAACATACCGTTATGCGGGCTTTCATCGAGCTTCCCCGGTCAGCCGCCCATCGCGTGCGCACCGCCGTCCACATGGACTATCTCGCCGGTGGTAGCGGGAAACCACTCCGACAGCAGGGCCACGCAGCCGCGTGCGGCCGGCTCCGCGGTTGCCGGGTCCCAGCCGAGCGGGGCTCGCTGAGCCCACATTCCCTCGAGGCCGCCGGCTCCCGGGATGCTCCGCTCGGCCATGGTCCGCACCGGGCCCGCGGACACCAGGTTGACCCGGATGCCGCGCGGGCCGAGGTCGCGGGCCAGGTAGCGCGCGCATGATTCCAGAGCCGCCTTCGCCACGCCCATCCAGTCATAGGCAGGCCAGGCCTGGCGGGCGTCGAAGTCCAGCCCGACGATGGCGGAGCCGGGCCGCAGCAGCGGCAGTGCAGCCATTGCCAGCGCCTTCAGCGAGTACGCCGAGACGTGCACCGCGCTGGCCACGTCCGGCCAGGGCGTGTTGAGGAAGTTGCCGCCGAGCGCCGAGGCCGGGGCGTTCGCTATGGCATGCACTACCCCGTCCAGGCTGTCGACGTGCTCGGCTACCCGGCTGGCCAGTGAGTCGAGGTGCTCGGTGCTGGTGACGTCGAGCTCGATGACCGGCGGCGGGTCCGGCAGGCGGCGGGCGATCCGCTGCACCAGGCTCAGCCTGCCGAAACCGGTCAGCACCACCCTCGCGCCCTCCTGCTGGGCGATGCGGGCGACGTGGAAGGCGATCGACGAGTCGGTTAGCACGCCGGTCACCAGGATGCGCTTGCCGTTCAGGATGCCCATCAGCCTGTTCTCCTTGGTCCGCATGCCCCGGCCTGGCACGCATGCTCAGCTACCGCCCGGGGCGGGCGCGCCGGGCCCGGTCAGTGCCCCATGCCGAGGCCACCGTCGACCGGGATGACCGCGCCGGTGATATAGGCCGCGTCGGGCGAGGCCAGGAACGCGACCACGGCGGCGACCTCGTCCGCCGTGGCCAGCCGGCCCAGCGGCACCTGGCTGAGGATCGCTGCGCGGCGGTCCTCGCCCAGCGCCGCTGTCATGTCGGTGTCAACGAAACCGGGGGCGACCACGTTGACCGTGATGTTCCGTGACCCGAGCTCGCGCGCCAGCGAGCGGGCAAGGCCGACCATGCCCGCCTTGGACGCGGCGTAGTTCGCCTGCCCGGCCGAGCCGAGCAGGCCGACCACCGAGGATATGAGGATGATCCGGCCGCGCCGCAGCCTGATCATGCCGCGAACCGCGCGCCGGGCCACCCGGTAGGCCCCTGCCAGGTTGGTGTCCAGAACGGCGGCGAAGTCGTCCTCGCTCATCAGCGCGAGAAGCTGGTCCCGGGTGACGCCGGCGTTGGCGACCGCGACCTCCACCGGGCCGTGCGCGGCCTCGGCCGCGCCGAACGCGGCGTCTACCGACTGCGCATCGCGCACGTCGCAGGGCACCACGGTGAGCCCGTCGATCTCGCCGCCGGACCGGGAGGTGGCCACCACGTCGTCGCCGCCGTCGGCGAGCCTGCGGGCGATGGCTAGCCCGATCCCCCGGTTCCCCCCGGTGACGAGCACGGACCTTCCCACTGGCTCCTCCGGAGTCGCTTGCCGGACTGGTCCAGCCGAGCGTACCGGTTACGGCGACGGTCCTGCCGGTCCCGGATGGCCGGCAGGACAGCTCTGGCGGGCGGTCCCGCCGCTGCGAGGGCAGGACCGCACAGCGCAGGGGCCGGCCGTCGGCCATGCCGAATGGCTCAGTAGCTTTTCTGTTCGTGACCGCTCGTGCTGGCTCTGCCGGGCATGGGGTGGACCCGGAGTTCACCGCGCTGCCGCTGCGCGCGCTCGCTGACGCGGCCCTGCAGCGGGCCGCCGACCTCGGCGCCTCGCACGCCGACTTCCGCGCCGAGCGCATCCGCGGCCAGCGGATCGCGCTGGCCGATGCGAAGCTGGAGACCCTTGTCGATGGCGACGACCAGGGCCTGGCCGTCAGGGTGATCGTGGACGGCACCTGGGGGTTCGCGTCCGCAGTCGACCTGACCGCCGATGCGGCCGCCCGGGCCGCGGCGGACGCGGTCGAGGTCGCCAGGGTCGCCGCCACGATGAACACCGAGCCCATCGAGCTCGCGGGCGAGCCCGCGCACGGCGATGTGACCTGGGCCTCGCCTTATGTGGTCGACCCCTTCGCGGTCGGCGTCGCGGAGAAGATCGAGCTGCTGGCGGGCTGGTCTGCCATGCTGCTCGCAGCCGATGGCGTCGACCACGTGGACGCCTCCCTGCTGCAGGTCAGGGAATGCAAGTTCTACTGCGACGGCGCCACCACCGCCACCCAGCAGCGGGTCCGCGTGCACCCCGAGCTGACCGCGGTAGCCGTCGAGCCCGGCGGCAGGTTCGAGACCATGCGGACCCTGGCCCCGCCGGCCGGGCGCGGATACGAGTACCTGACCGGCGGCGAGGGCGCCTGGGATTTCGCCGCCGAGCTTGCCGAGATCCCGGTGCTGCTGGCGGAGAAGCTGACCGCCCCGTCAGTCCGGGCCGGCCGCTACGACCTGGTGATCGACCCGTCCAACCTGTTCCTGACCATCCATGAGTCGATCGGGCACGCCACGGAGCTGGACCGGGCGCTCGGATACGAGGCTGCCTACGCCGGAACCTCGTTTGCCACCGTCGACAAGCTCGGCAGCCTCCAGTACGGCTCGCCGGTCATGCACGTGACCGGGGACCGGACGGCCGAGCACGGGCTGGCGAGCATCGGCTACGACGACGAGGGCGTGGCCGCGCAGTCCTGGGACCTGATCACCGGCGGCGTCCTCACCGGCTACCAGCTCGACCGGCGGATGGCGGCAATGCGCGGCCTGCCCCGGTCCAACGGCTGCGCGTTCGCCGACTCTCCCGCGCACATGCCGATCCAGCGGATGGCCAACGTCTCGCTGCAGCCTGCGCCGGGCGGGCCTTCGACGCAGGAGCTGATCGCCGGGGTAGAGGACGGGATCTACGTCGTCGGCGACAAGAGCTGGTCGATCGACATGCAGCGGTACAACTTCCAGTTCACTGGCCAGCGGTTTTACAAGATCTCCAGCGGCCGGCTGGCAGGGCAGCTTCGTGACGTCGCCTACCAGGCGACCACGACCGACTTCTGGAACTCCATGGAGGCGGTCGGCGGTCCGCAGACGTACGTGCTTGGCGGGGCATTCAACTGCGGGAAGGGCCAGCCGGGCCAGGCGGCACCGGTGTCGCACGGGTGCCCGTCGGTGCTCATGCGCGGCGTGCGGATCCTGAACACCACGGAAGAGGGCACGGCATGACCGTGGCCAGCGGGCCCCGGACGGGGGCCGCCCCCGAGGGCCGCCGCCTGAGCCCGCAGCAGGCGGTCGAGCGGGCGCTCGCCGCGGCCCGGGCGGATGAGGCGATCGTGATCGCCGAGGAGGAGTCGGCGGCGAACCTGCGCTGGGCAGGAAGCACGCTCACCACCAACGGAGTGTCCAGGACCCGGCGGCTGACCGTGATCGCGATCCGCCGTGACGGCGACGCCGCGAAGGCGGGCGTGGTCTCCCGGGCCGGGGTCACCGCGGATCAGATTCCCGAGGTGGTCGCCGAGGCGGAGAAGGCGGCCGCGGATGCTGCGCCCGCCGCGGACGAGGCACCCCTGATCGGCCCGGGTGACGCGGCGTGCGCGCTCGGCGGCGCACCCGCGGGCGCGGCCCCGGGCTGGGACGACCCGCCCGGCGAGACCGGCATCGGCGTGTTCGGCTCGTTCGCTCCCGCGCTCGGCGAGGTGCTGCGCGCCGCGGGGCCGGCCGGTGCGGCCGGCCGCAAGCTCTATGGCTTCGCGGAGCACACGCTGACGTCGGTATTCCTCGGCAGCTCCGCCGGGCTGCGGCTACGGCACGACCAGCCAGCCGGGCGGCTGGAACTGAACGCCAGGTCGCCAGACGGGTCCCGGTCCGCCTGGGCGGGCGCTGGCACCCGTGACTTCACCGACGTTGACGTGGCCGGCATGGACGCCGAGCTGGCCCGCCGGCTCGGCTGGCAGCGGCGGCGGATCGAGCTGCCGGCCGGGCGCTACCAGGTCCTGCTACCCCCGTCCGCCGTGGCCGACATGCTCATCTATATGTACTGGTCGGCTGGGGCGCGGGACGCGATGGACGGGCGGACGGTGTTCAGCAAGCCGGGCGGCGGCACCCGGGTGGGCGAGCGGCTCTCCGGGCTGCCGCTCACGCTGCGCAGCGACCCGCTGGCGGCCGGCTGGCCGTCCCTGGCCTGCGAGCCGTTCGTGATCGCCCGGGCCTCCAGCCGGGAGCAGTCGGTGTTCGACAACGGCCTGGCGCTCGCGGCCACGGAGTGGATCTCCGCCGGGACGCTGGCCGCCCTCACCCAGACCCGCCATTCCGCGCGGCTGTCCGGGCTTCCGGTTACCCCGCCGATCGGCAACCTGATCCTCGACGCCGACGGTGCCACCGGGTCGCTTGACGATCTCGTCTCCAGGACCAGGCGCGGCCTGCTGCTCACCTGCCTGTGGTACATCCGCGAGGTCGACCCGCAGTCCCTGCTGCTGACCGGGCTCACCCGGGACGGGGTCTACCTGGTGGAAGACGGTGAGGTCAGCGGGGCGGTGAACAACTTCCGGTTCAACGAGTCGCCGGTTGCCATGCTGGACCGGGCCGTCGAGGCCGGCGCCACCGGGCTGACGCTGCCCCGGGAGTGGAGCGACTGGTTCATCCGCACGGCGATGCCGCCGCTGCGCATCGACGGCTTCAACATGTCCTCGGTCAGCCGGGCGAGCTGACCGGCCCTGGCGGCGGTCAGGCTGGGCCAGCCCGGCCGCCGCTGGCAGTGCCCTGGCCTGGCGGCCGGCCCCGCCGGCTCGCCCCGGCCGCCGCTGGCAGTGCCCATGGCCCGGCGGCCGGCCCCGCCGGATCCGTTCTGAATCAAGATCCGATCAGGCGTCCTCGAGGCGGAATCCCAGCTTGATGCCGACCTGGTAGTGCGCCACCTCGCCATCCACGACCTGGCCGCGGATCTGGGTGACCTCGAACCAGTCCAGGTGGCGCAGGGTCTGGCTGGCACGGCGCAGCGCGCCCCGGATCGCGGGCTCGATCCCCTCGGGCGAGGTGCCGACGATCTCGGTCACTCGGTAGGTACGGTCTGCCATCTCTCCTCCATACTTGACGCTCGTGAAGCCCGACGCCGAAGACCTGGAGCGCCGCGCCCGGGAGCTGCTGCCCCCCGGGGTCTACGACTACTACGCGGGCGGGTCCGGGCGCGAGCGGACGCTTCGCGCGGGCGCGAAGGCCTGGCGCAAGACCTGGCTGGCCCCCAGGGTGCTGCGCGACGTCTCCGCGGTGTCGACGTCGGTGAGCCTGCTCGGGACCGAGTTGCCGACCCCGGTGGCGGTGGCGCCGACCGCGTTCCATCACCTGGCACATCCCGATGGCGAGCTGGCGACCGCTGCGGGTGCCGCCAGGGCCGGTGCGCTGTATGTGCTGTCAACCCGGTCGTCCCGGCGGATCGAGGATGTCGCCGCGGTGATGGCCGAGGCCGGCGGGCACTGGTGGTTCCAGGTCTACCTGATGCGCGACCGCTCGCTGTCCGCAGGGCTAGTGCGGCGTGCCGCCGCGGCAGGCGCCGAGGCGCTGGTGCTGACCGCGGACACCCCGGAGGTCGGGCGCAAGCGACGGCCCGCCGGTGACGGCCTGATCTCCGACGAGGCGTACCACGCCAACATGGGGCCGCAACTGCCCGAGGGCGCGACCGAGCAGGCCAGGGATCTGACGCTGGCCGACATCGGCCACGTCGCCGAGCTTGGCGGCGGGCTGCCGGTCGTGGTCAAGGGCGTTCTGCGCGCCGACGACGCCGTGGCCTGCGTCGAGCATGGCGCCGCGGCCGTGCTGGTCTCCAATCACGGGGGGCGCCAGCTCGACGGGGCGCTGCCCACGGCGCGGGCGCTGCCGCTGGTCGCGGCAGCGCTGCGGACAGCCCGGCCAGCGGCCCGGGGGCGGGCCGCCGAGGTTTACGTCGACGGGGGGCTGCGGGCCGGCGAGGACGTGCTGGCGGCGCTGGCCCTCGGGGCTCGCGCGGCGTTCCTTGGCAGGCCGGTGCTGTGGGCGCTGGCCACCGGCGGCGCGGATGGCGTCGAGGCGCTGCTGAGCGGGCTCACCGGCGACCTCGCGCACGCGATGGCTCTCGCCGGGGCATCCCGAGTCGCCGACCTGGACGGCATCGCGCTCGCGCCGGCCTAGGCCCCGGCGGCCGTGCCTGTCGGCCGTGCCCGTCAGCCTGCCCTGCAGCCGCGCGGCGGCCCCAGCTGCCAGCACGCCCCGGGCGGGCATACGGTGGAGGGGTGAAGCTAGCCCACCGGCGGCACGATCAGGTGCAGCTGGTTACTGAGGCTCAGCGGCCGATGTCCGAGGACATCGCCTACCGCGAGCGCCGATACCTGATCATGATGGGCATCCGTGTCGTGTGCTTCATCATCGCGGTCATCATGTTCACCTCAGGGGCGGGCTGGCTCACGGCGATACCGGCGGTGGGGGCGATCGCCATTCCGTATTTCGCCGTGGTATTCGCCAACGGCGGGCGCGAGCCGTCGGGTGGGCGCTTTCAGCCGTACGAGCCGCGACTGCCGGCGCGTTACCGCAGGCCAGACTCGGCTTCGAGCGAGGAGCAGAACTCGCAAGCCGGGCCGGGCCGGTCTGGCGAAACTGGCAATCCAAGCGATTCAGGCAGTTACGGAGCGCCTCCGCAGACGAGCTGATCGTGGTACGAAATACCCGGCGGCGAAAGGTCTGATCAGCGCCGATGAGCCTGAGTCCGTGCCGAGTTTTGGCTCTCATCCAGTCTTGACGCACAACAGGATGGTTCGGTGTAACATGCATACCGGTGCTCTGGTCCCCCGCTGGGGCACCTGTAGCCGGCGTTCCGGGCCCCCGTCGGAGCGCCGATGAATGCGACGCCGGGTGGTTTGCCCCCGTAGCCACCCGGCGTCGCTCTATGCTCGGCCGCGTTCTGCGGTTTCGCCACGGCTCCATTTGCCTGTCTAGGCTCCGCCGCCCGCCGCTCCGCACCGGACTCCGCCCCGGCTCCGGCCCCCGGCTCCGGCCCCCGGCTCCGCCCGAGGTCCGCCGTTGCCCCAGCGCTCGCCCGCGTTGAGGGGCTCGCGGCGGGCCGGCGGGAGGAGCTTCATGATCGGGGAGACTTTGGGCCCGTATCCGGCCATTAGTTTCCCCGATCACGATCTCCGGGGTGCTCGGCAGGGGTGGCAGGGGCTCCGGGTGCGGCGCCCGGGCGGGCGGAGCTGGCGCCCGGGCCCGCGAGCCGAGCAGGCGGATGGCGCCCGGATCCGCGAGGGTCACTCAGTCTTGCTGAACTCGGCGATCGCGACGGACATCATGGCAATGCCCATGGCGGCCACCATGCCCAGCGACAGGCCGATCGGCACCGGCCAGCCGGCCCAGGTGACTGAGGGCGCGAGTACCTCCCGGAAGGCCGGTGCGATATCCAGGTGACTGAACACCGCGTGCCGCATCGGGTCCACGATGTAGGTCAGCGGATCGATCCGGGTCAGCACGCTCAGCCAGGTTGGCAGGCCGTGCAGCGGATAGAGTGCGCCGGACAGGAAGAACAGCGGCATCACGAGCATCTGCGTGAGCGCCATGAAGGCCTGGAACTGCTTGATCCGCGCGGCCATCATCACCCCGAAGGCTGTCAGCGTGAACGACAGCAGGAGCAACTCGCCAACGAGGGTCAGCAGCAGCAGCGGGTTGTAGGGCACGTCGGCCAGCCCGGCGAGGATCAGGATCAGGATCCCCTGGAAGGTCGCGATGCTCGCGCCCCCTAGGCACTTCCCGATGACGATCGAGGCCCGGCTGACCGGGGCAACCAGGATCTCCCGCAGGAACCCGAACTCCCGGTCCCAGACGATCGAGCCGGCCGAGAAGATCGCGGTGAACAGCACCGACATGGCGAGCACGCCGGGATAGATGAATGTCTTGAAACTCAGACCGGGAGGCATCGACCGGCCTGCCAGCGAGCCCAGCCCGGTCCCCAGCACCAGCAGGAACAGCAGCGGCTGGATCAGCGATGTGATCGCCCGCAGCCGGTCTGTCCGGAACCTGATGAGCTCCCGCCGCCAGACGATGCTCACCGCGCGCAGGTCGTGGCGCAGCCCCCGGGCGGGCACCGACACGCGGATCTGGCCGGCCAGGATCGCGCTGTCGGCCGTCATGTCGGGAGTGGTCACGTCGCGGACCGCCATGGGTTATCGCCTCCCCCGCCACCGCGCGGCCATCTGCCGCATGGCATCGGTGCTGGACGCCTCGGCGTCCCTGATCGTGGTGCCGGTGTACGACATGAACACGTCGTCCAATGACGGCCGGGAGACGCTCACCGACCGGATCGGCACCGAGAACTCCGCGAACAGCCGTGGGACGAACTGCTCACCCGCCGCGACCGAGAACGTCACGGCGCCATCGTGCATGGCAGCGCTGATCCCGAACCTGGCGGCCAGCGCCGCGATCGCGGCCTGGTCGTCGGCGGTGTGGATCTGCACCCTGTCCTCTCCGACGCTGGCCTTGAGGGCCTCCGGGGAGTCGATCGCGACGATCTTGCCGTGGTCGATGATCGCGATCCTGTCGCAGTTCTCTGCCTCGTCCATGTAGTGCGTGGTGAGGAAGATCGTGATGTCCTCGCGCCTCTTGAGGTCGTTGATGTAGGTCCAGATGGAGGCCCGGGTCTGCGGGTCAAGGCCGACCGTCGGCTCGTCAAGGAACAGCACGTGGGGTGCGTGCAGCAGCCCCCGGGCAATCTCCAGGCGCCGCTGCATGCCTCCGGAGAACGTGCTGACCAGGCTGTCCTTGCGGTCCCAGAGCCCCACCATGGTCAGCACCTGGCGCATCCTGGGCGCCACGGCAGCCCTGGGCACGCCATACAACTCGGCGTGGAAGCGCAGGTTCTGCTCGGCGGTCAGGTAGCCGTCCAGCGTGGTGTCCTGGAAAACCAGGCCGATGTTGCGCCGGACGGCATCGCGCTCGGTGGCGGTGTCGTACCCGGCAACCGTCGCTGTCCCGCCGGTAGCAGTGGCCAGCGTGCAGAGGATCTTGATCGTCGTGGTCTTCCCGGCCCCGTTCGGGCCCAGGAAGCCGAACGTCTCGCCACTGGTGACCTCGAAGTCGATCCCGCGGACCGCCTCCACCTCGCCGTACCGCTTGGCCAGGCCGGAGACCGTGATGACAGTCTCCGGCCTGTGCCCATCTGCGGCGGATGCGCTCACCGCCACCGCTGCCGCCTCCCGACCGCGCTCCTGATACGCCATCCCTGCCGAGCCTAGCCGCGTCCGGCCGGATCGGCGCCGGCCGGACCGTCAGGATCCGCCGCTGCGCCCGCCTCCGCCGGGCCCGTCTCGCCATCGTCGTCGGCCGCCAGGATCCGGTAGAGCGTCCTGCGCGTGTCGGTCAGGACCTGGCGTGCCTGGCTCACCTGCGCATCGCTGCCCGCGCTGACGACCTGGAAGGCTGCCATCGCGACCTGGCCGATCAGCCGCCGCATCTCGATGGCGGGGCCGCCGAAGGCGCCAGCCACCACGTCCCACGGAGCGCGCACCTCGTCCGGATGCGCCGCCACGTAGTCGCGGCCGGCATCAGTGAGCGCGTACCGTCTCCGCCCGCTCTCCTCGCTCTCGGCACGGACCAGGCCCTCGTCCTCGAGTTGCTGCAGCGCCGGATAGACCGAGCCGGGGCTTGGCCGCCACACCCGGTCACTGCGCTGGGCGATCTCCTGGATGATCTGATATCCGTTCATCGGCCCCTCGGCCAGCAGCGCCAGTGCTGCCGCCCGGACGTCGCCGCGCCTGGCCCGCGGCCCTCGCATCCGCCCCGGACCCGGCCCGCCTGGCCAGGCCCAGAACCCGAATCCGCCCGGGCCGCCGGGAAAGCCCGGACCGTGCACGTGACCGCGCCGCAGGTGGTGCGGGCCGACATGCTCGCCGACCCAGGCGATATCCGGCTCCTCGTCACGGTGACGGCGCTCCCCTTCGGGGCCATGGCCTGGCCAGCCCCGGCCGGCCCGCCGCCACCAGATGTTCTCGTCTCTCATCGGACTGCCCCCTCCGATCTGCCGGCTCGCATGCGCCGGGGCCACCCCGCCGCCCACCGGCATTTCTTAGATACATAACGATATATCGCTGACTTACTGTTGGCAAACTGGGCTGGCGCCGCCTGCGCGGTCCTGGCAAGAGCGCTGCGGCAGCAGCGGCCAGCGATGCTGAGCGCGTGGCAGGTCAATGCGGCCAGAGACACCGCCAGCGGCCGGCCGGGTCCGGCGGCCGGGTCCGGCGGGCGGGCATCAGGCGGCGGCCGGTGACGCGGTGCGGAGCACCCGGCCGGCTGCTGTTCTGCGTCATCTCCGACCATGAAGGCTCTCTCAACGACGGCAACGCCCGCCGCCGGGACTAGACATCCCACGGCTGGAAGCTGTCAAGCGGTGCCCTGCGGCGCGTCAGTCGTTACTCCGCTGCAGTTGCCACGCGGCCTCGATGACGTCCTCGATGGCCCCCGGGTCGCCCCGGGCGAGGTCGGCGACAACCATCATGTGCTTGACGTACCGGGGCGGGACGCTGAAGGTGCCGGGGAACTGCCGCAGGATCGCGTCCCGGTAGGCGAAAGCGGCGCGGATCACCACGTGCTCGTCATCGAGCTGGCGCGCGACCAGCCTGCCGTGGTACCGCCACTCGGCCAGCCCTGCTGGCACGCTGCGGCGCACACCCGCCAGGGCTTCGGCCGCGCGAGCTACGTCAGTCATCTCCACCGGCGCGGTTCCCGCCTCTCGTTGCTGACCGGAAGGCCGCGCACGAGAGCCGTCAGCCTGCCGCCTGCTCTGGCCAGCTAGCGGCAAGTGCCTGCAGCCGGCCGACGGCATCCGCGACCGACGCGCCCTGGCCGACGGCAACGCCGAGCAGGAAGGCAGTCAGCGGCGCGGCGGGCCTGTCGACCTGGTGGGCGACGTCTCGCGCCAGGTCGAGGACGGTCCTGACGTCGGTTATCGCCGGATCCAGGCCCAGGGCAGCGCAGGCGGCTCCGGTCCAGGTGTCCAGTGTGCTCATGGCCGCGCCTTTCGTTATGGCACCGGATAGGGCATCGGTAGCTCAATGATGCCGCCGGGGTGTCAGCGCCAGGCGGCCGGATGGCGGCTGGCGCGGCCCTCCCGGCCCGCGCGGCCGGGCAGACCAGGCTGCGCGGCGGCCGTCATTCCGTGCCAAAGATTCCGGGCGGCGGTCAGGTCATCGGGCGTGTCGCAGTCCGTCCACGGCGGCGGCTCGCCTGGCTCCGGCCGGCAGAAGACCTGCGCCGGAAGCAGCGGGCCGAGCAGCCCGCGCAGCGAGGTGCCAGCGTAGGCGGCCAGCGCTGCAGCTAGCGGCCGGGCGCGCCAGCAGCTTGCCAGCCACTGCGGCCTGCCCGCGTCGTCGGTCAGCACCGCTCCGGCGGCCTCGGCCGGCGCCGGCCGGCCGAGCGCGGCCAGCAGCGCCCCCACATGGGCTGCCCCGAGGAACGGCATGTCGCCGGCGAGCAGCGCGATGATGTCCGGGCCAGCGGCGCCGAGCGCGGCGAGGCCGCACCGCAGCGCGGCTACAGGGCCGGATCCGGGCGGGTCCTCCCGGGCAAAGGTGAGGCCTCCGGCCGGACCCGGCCGCAGGCGGGCCAGCTCCGGTCGCGGCGGCCCGACGACGGCTATGCGGAACGCCCCGGCGCCGGTCGCGGCGCGCACGACGGAGCTGGCGATCGTTCCAGGCCCGACGACCAGTCCCGGCTTGTCTGCCCCGCCCATCCTCCTGCCGCGGCCCCCGGCCAGGATGACTGCGCTGAACTCGCCGCCGGGCTCCGCCCGCCCGTCAGGGCCGGCCAGCCGGACCACGCTCAGCCGCCTATAGCGGACATCGGCCGGGCGGGCTGGAGGAAGCCGGGGTCGTTGATCCCGTGACCGGGCAGCTTGGTGGCGACCGCCTGCCGCCACAGCGCCGCGACCTCCTCATCCGCTGCCCCGGCGCGCAGCGGCCCGCGCAGGTCGGTCTCGGTGCGCGCGAACAGGCAGTTGCGGACCTGGCCGTCGGCCGTGAGGCGGACCCGGTCGCAGGCGCCGCAGAACGGCCGCGTCACCGAGCCGATCACGCCCACCCGCCCGGGGCCGCCGTCGACGATGAAGACCTCAGCGGGTGCTGAGCCGCGGGCTGCGGGGTCGTCGGGCGTCAGCTCGAACTCGGCAGACAGCGCGGACAGTATCTCGTCGGCGGTGACCATGTCGGCCCGCCGCCAGCCGTGCTGCGCGTCCAGCGGCATCTGCTCGATGAACCGCAGCTCATAGCCGCGAGCCAGGCAGAACCGGAGCAGCGAGGGTGCCTCGTCGTCGTTTACCCCGCGCATCAGCACGGAGTTGACCTTGACCGGCGTCAGGCCGGCTGCCGCCGCCGCAGCCACGCCGTCGAGCACATCGGCAAGCCGGTCCCGCCGGGACAGTTCCCGGAAGGTCGCGGGCCGCAGGGTGTCCAGGGAGACGTTGATCCGGTCCAGCCCGGCCGAGCGCAGCGGGCCGGCCAGCCGCGTGAGCCCGATCCCGTTCGTGGTCAGCGAGATCTCCGGGCGTGGCCGCAGCGCAGCGGTGCGCGCGACGATCTCTGGCAGGCCGCGGCGCAGCAGTGGCTCGCCTCCGGTAAACCGCACCTCCGTGACGCCGAGCAGCCGGACAGCCACGCTGATCAGGCGGACGATCTCGTCGTCGGTGAGCAGGGTCGGTTTGGGCAGCCAGTCCAGTCCCTCGGCGGGCATGCAGTAACCGCATCGCAGATTGCACCGGTCGGTGACCGACACCCGGAGATCGGTCGCGACCCGGCCGAACGAATCCGAGAGCATTACGTCACCTCCCTCGCCTTGGCTGAGCCTGCCCTTGCCTCATCCCCCACCCTATGTCCTGGGTGTGGAGGCCGGCCCCGGGCGCGGGGGCCTGCTGGCGCGCGCCCAGGGCCGCCCGAGGCTCGGCGGTTGGCGTGGCCGTGCCGCGCGGCGGGCAGCGGTGCCGATACGATCGGCGTTCATGACGGAGGGGCGAGCGGGAGAAGCCGGAGCCGCGGGAGGCGCGCGAGATCGCGCCGAGGGACACCCCATCTGGCGCGACCAGCTCAGCGACGCACATCGCAGCACGCTGGGGCGCGGGCACGGGGTGATCGAGCAGCCGCGGCCGGACGTCCTGGTCGTGGGCGGCGGCATGGTCGGGGTGGCGACCGCGGTGGCCTGCCACGAGGCCGGCCTCGGGACTGTCCAGCTCATCGAGACCGGCCGGCTCGGCGCGGGGGCGACAGGCGGCGCGACGGGCCTGCTGGTACCCGAGCCGCACCAGTGGAGCGATCCGGAGCCGCTGGTCGACCTGGAGCGGGCCAGCCTCGAGCGCTGGCGTGAGCTTGAGGACCGGCTGCCCGGCGGGGTCGGGCTGGTGGAGATCGACTGGATCGGGCTTGCGCCGCACCCCGGGGGGTTCGCGGCGCACCAGCCGCCGGCGGTCGAGTGGCTGGCTCCGGGTCAGGTCGAGCAGCTCATCCCTGGCCTCGCCCGGTCGATGGAAGGTGCGCTGATCCGGCGCCAGGCGCGCGTCAACCCGCTCCGCGCCGTCGCGAGCCTGGCCGCGACGCTGCCCGCCGTCGGAACCGGAGTGGCGGCCCTTGCCGTCACGGTCGCCCGCGACCGGATCGTCCGCGTCACCACCTCGGCCGGGGACATCTCGGCGGGCACCGTCGTGTTTGCCACCGGCCAGCCGCCGGTGCTCGACGGGCTCTCCATCTCGATTCCCTCCGACCGGGTCAAGGGTCACCTGCTGGTCACGGAGGTGTCCCCGGTGCGCCTGCCCGGGATCGTCGCGCCGATCGCAACGCAGATCGAGGACGGCAGGCTGCTCGCGGGCGGCACGTTCGACGTCGGGGACGAGAGCCCGGCGGTGCAACCGGACGTCATCTCATCGATCATGATCGGGCTCGGCACGTCACTGTCGGCCCTGCGCGGCCTCGGCGTGGCGTACCAGTGGTGCTGCTTCCGTCCGCGCCATCCCGACCGGCGTCCGGTCATCGACCGGGTTCCCGGCCTGGCCAACGCCTGGCTCACCTCGGGGCACTTCCGGACCGGGATCCTGAACGCTCCCGCCACCGCGGCCGTCCTGGCCCGGTGGATCTCCACCGGGCAGCCGCCGGCCGAGCCAGCCACCTGGTCGGCTACCCGGTTCGAGCGCTAGCCAGGCACCCCGGACGATTGACGCGGGCTAGCTCGCGGCCGCGGTGGCGGCCGGATGGGTGGCGTGACGGATCGTCCGGCGGTCATCTGGCAGCCGTTCGGTCACGCCTGCCCGGTCCAGGTACTCCAGCAGCGGTATGACGACCCGGCGCGTGGTCGCTAGCGCCTGCCTGGCCTGCGCCGCCGTGAACGGCTGGGGCAGCGTGCTCAGTATCCGCTGAGCCTGCGTGTCCGCTCCCGGAGCCAGCACGATCTGGTCGCTGATCCGCAGCAGCAGGCCGGCCCGGACGGCTGCGTCGATCGCCGGGCTGTCCAGGCCGAGCCTGCGCAGCCGGTCAGCCTCGGGTGCCGCGAAGGGAGCCTGCGCCAGGCTCGCCCGCAGCACCTGGACGGCCGCCATGGCGGCGTCGGGCAGGTTCGTGCCGCCGGGGATGGCCGGGGCCATCACGGTGTCAGCCAGGTGGATGGCCCCGTCCCGGAGCCGGAGCGGGGGCCGTACCAGGGCGGCTGCGAGCCTGCGGTCCGGCAGGCCGAGCGCGGCGCCGGCCGCTTCCACGGAAATGCCGTGCAGGGCGTGGCGGCGAGAGGCACGCGCGGCCACGACATCGACGAGCCGCTGAGCCAGGGCCGCCCAGCGTTCCGGGTCGGCCAGCCACTCACCGGCTACCGGAGGCGGCTGGTCGTCGATACCCATCGCCAAGAGCGCGCTCGCGCGCAGCACTCCGTGCCGTCGCAGCAGGTCAGACGCTGTCGGCCGGCTGGGCCAGTCGGCCAGGTTCCGCGCTGCGGCAGCGACCGCTCCCCGGCGGCTCAGCTCTGGCGGGGTCACGTCAAGCACCGTGGCAGCGCTAACGCCGGGGGCGGCGGCCACTGGCGCAGGCGCCGCCAGAGCCGGCGGATACCCCGCTGCTGCCGGGCGGGGCCGCTCTCGCAGCAGCAGGCGGTCCGCTACGTGCAGCGGCACCGGGTTCCGCAGGGTGAGCCTGGCCAGCCCGGCCGCCAGCGGGCGCAGCCGCGCGGCCGTGCACGCCGAGCCGATGCGCACGGTGAGCACTCGCGGCGCAAGCGCCGGGCTGGCGGCTGAAGTCGTGTCCACATGAGGGCCATGCCCGAGCCGCACGTCCATGACGTCGGTCAGCGTCCAGCGGCCAGGCTGCACGAGGGCCGTCCCCCCGCCCGCGTCGGCGGCTCCCGCGCCGGACAGCCGGAGCCGCAGCCACGCGGCGCCCGGCGCGGCGCTGAGCGCGGTGCCGTGCCAGTCGATGGCCTGCACCCGCACCGCCCGCATCGACGGCGCGACCGACAGCACGTCGCCGGTGCGGATCGTGCCATCCGGCAGCAGGCCGGTCACCTCGCAGCCGCCTGGCACCCGGCAGGAGGACTCGATCCACATCCGCACCGGCGCTCCCGGATCGGGGACGGGCAGCCGGGAGGCGGCACCGCCGAGGGCGGCGCGGAGGGCGGGCAGCCCCTCGCCATTGGCCAGGTCCACGACGATGCCCGCAACAGGACCAGGTCTGCCCCGGCTGACCTGCCGCGTCAGCAGCTCAATCGCGAGAGCCGGGTCGGCCTGCCCGGCGACATCCGCCGGCTGGGCGGAGTCGGTCAGCACGACGACCGCAAGCACCTGCGCACCGATCGCCCGGACCAGCGCGAGCGGCCCGGCCAGCGAGGCGGTCGGGGCCAGCGCCGCCGGAACCGCCAGAACCAGGGCGCAGTTCGGGCCGAAGCCGGCCAGCGACGCAAGATCGCCCCAGTCAGCCTGGTCTGGCCTGCTGGCGCCCGGAGCCACAGGGCTGGCCCAGGCGCATGCGAGCAGGCTGATGCGATCACCCGATGGCAGGCTGAGGACGGCCGCACGGGGCTGCGGGATGATGGCCACGGCCGGGACGGCGGTCGGCTGAGCGGCGGTCACGTCGGGAGTCAGCCCAGGGGCTGCCAGCTCGCGGATGAGCGCCGCAGCCGCCCTGCCGGATGGCCCGGTGACGGCGGCAAGGCGGCTGCCCCGGTGCATCTCGGTGGCCGCCGAGGTCGCCGGACCTGCGGGGCGGACGGGCGCGCCGACGTTCACGAGCGCGACCATACCCGCCGGTCAGGGCCATCCCGCGAATGCTTGCGCGGGCGTCTTCAGCCATTTGCCAGTGCTTTGCTCAAGGCCATGTACCGAGAGGAGCCGTTGTGGAAGTCTTAATCCTCAGATAACGCGGGAACTCTGGGAGTGTTCGCTATGGCCGGGATCGCGCGTATGCGCAGAAGCCGCGGCGGGCTGAGCGGCCTGCTGCTGACCGCTCTGGGCCTGTGGGGCGCCCTGATTCCATTCATCGGGCCCTACTTCCACTACGCCTACACCCCGGACAGGGCCTGGGCGTTCAGCTCGGGGCGCCTGTGGCTGTCGATCGTTCCCGGCGCGGCCGTTGCGCTCGGTGGCCTGCTCGTCCTGATCACGTCGGTGCGACCGGTCGCGGTGGCCGGGGCCCTGGTGGCGGCGGCCGGAGGGGCCTGGTTCGCTGTCGGCGCCGCAGTCATCGGGCTGGCGGGCCGGGCAGCCTCGATCACTCCGGGCGCGCCCGCCGGTGCCAGCCTCCGGCTGCGGCTGCTCGAGCAGCTTGGCTTCTTCACCGGGCTCGGCGTGGTGATCGCGTTCCTTGCCGCGGCCGCGCTCGGCCGGTGCACGGTCGTCGGCGTCCGCGACGCCGCCGTGGCCGCAGACGACGAGGACGACCTGACCGAGAGGGCCGCTGCCGGAACTCCGGCCGGCTACCTGAGCGACCTGGCCGAGCGCGGGGAGCGTATCGACACCGGCGAGCTGGCCTAGTCGTACAGCGAGTCGATCACGTCGGCATACTTGGCGTGAACGATCCGCCGCCGCAGCTTGAGCGTCGGGGTGAGCTCTTCGCTCTCCGCCGTCCACTCGACTGGCAGCAGGTGCCACCGCTTGACCTGCTGGATCCGGGCTAGCTCGGCGTTGGCGCGTGCCACCGCCTGCGCGACCTCCTGCGTGACGACGGGGTCACAGGCCAGCTCGGCCAGCGAGCCTGCCTGGATTCCCCGGGCGGCTGCCCAGGCAGGCGCCACAGCGCCGTCCAGGGTGAGCAGCGCCACCAGATAGGGCCGCCTGTCGCCGTAGGCCAGAGCCTGGCCGATGAGCGGGTGCGCGACCAGCAGGTTCTCTACCGCAGCGGGAGAGACGTTCTCCCCGCTGGATGTGATGATCAGCTCCTTCTTGCGGTCGACGACGGACAGGAAGCCGTCCTCGTCCAGGGAGCCGATGTCGCCGGTGTGCAGCCAGCCGTCGGCGTCGATCAGCTCTGCCGTCAGCTCGGGCTGGTTGAGATACCCGGGGGTGTTCAGCGGCCCCCTGGTGAGGATCTCTCCGTCGTCCGCGATCCGTATCTCCGTACCGGGGACCGCCCTGCCCACGGTGCCGAGACGGAAGGCCGCAGGCGTGTTCGCCGTGAAGGCGCCGGTTGTCTCGGTCATGCCGTAGACATCCAGGATCTTCAGGCCCAGGCCGGCGAAGAACTCGGCCGTCTCCCGGGGCAGCGGGGCGGCGGCGCTGGACACCACCTCGGCGTCGCCGAGGCCCAGCAGTGCCCGGATCGGCCGCAGCACCGTCTCGTCCGCCGACCGGAACTCCGCCGTCAGCTCGCTGCCCGGTGAGCGGCCGAACTGGCAGCTCTCCACGTACCGGCGTCCCGTTCGCATGGCCCCTGCCACTGCGGCCCGGCGTTCGGGGTCCTGCTCGGCTGCCAGCAGCGCCTGGATGCCCGCCTGGATCTTCTCCCACACCCGGGGGACGCCGAAGAATCCCGTCGGCCGGACAGCTCCGACCGTCGGCACGAGACCGGTCGTCGCCTCGTGGCAGAAGTGAACGTGCGCGGCTGCGTGGATGGCGAGGTAGATGCTGAACATCCGCTCCGCGATGTGGGCCAGGGGCAGGTAGGAGACCCAGCGGATGTGCGGCGTGACGGTGCCCGAGGCGGTCGCGGTGGCGCACTCGTAGAGCACGCTCCGGTGCGTGATGCGCACTCCCTTGGGGTTCCCGGTCGTGCCCGAGGTGTAGAGGACCGTCACTACGTCGTCGGGCCCGAGTGCGGTCGTCCGCCTGGCTATCTCGGCTTCCTGGCGGGCCAGCGCATCGCGGCCGGTCGTGAGGAGCTCCTCCCAGGTCAGGAAGTGCGGTCCGGCGGAATGGCCGGGGCCGGCTGGGCATGCCGCAGGGTCGCGGACGATCACCCGCCGCAGGCCGGGCAGCTCGCCGAGCACCGGCTGCCAGCGCCGTAGCTCGGCCTCGCCGTCGAGCACCGCCATCCGCGCATCGCAGTCGCCGGCCACATAGCGCACCTGGCCGGGCGCGAAGGTGGAGTAGACGGTGACGGGCACTCCGCCCGCATGCACGACAGCGAGGTCGGCGAGCACGTGCTCGACCCGGTTGGGCAGCATCAGCGCCACCCGCTCGCCGGGCTGCAGGCCCAGCTCGATGAGGCCGGCAGCCAGCTCGGCCGCCCGCTGCCGGGCCTGCGCCCAGGTGATCGTCTGCCACGGCTGCGCAGGGTCGTCGCGGTCGGAGAACGCCGGATGGCCGCCCCACCGCGCCACCGTCGCCGCCAGGTGCTCGCACAGCGTGCGGCTGGCTACGGCCCGCTCCATGGCCTCCCGTTCACGCAGGATCGCGCTCGTCACGGTCCACCTCCTCAGCGGCCGGCCGGGCTGGCGGAGCCCAGGTAGGTGCATGTCACCACGACGCGCCGTGACTCGCAAGGCCGGGCCCGGCCGGGGCTGGCCGCATCGGCGGCACGCAATGGCGGACGCGGTCCGGCGCAATGCCAGGCAGCCTTCCGAACTGACCGCGGCGGACCTTTCTGAACTGGTCCTTCTATATTGTCATATATCGCTGTACGATCATTGGCGGCATATATCAGCGCTGGCCAGGACGAGCCGAGGGCGGGGCTGAGAACGAGGCCGCAAGGCCGCCCCGGGGCAGCCGCCCCAGCCCGGCCCGGCGCACGGCACCCCCCGGGCCAGCCGACCAGGAGGTCGCGATGTCCCTGTCCTTGATCCAGTCAGTGGTCAGCCTCCCCGCCTCGCCGTTCCCGCCGCTGGCTGTCGGGTTCATGGGCCTTGGCACCGGCTACATGATCTACGGGCCGCAGGAGCTGTTCGGCTACCCCAAGCGCGACGCGAAGGTGGACTTCGCCGTCGGCATGTGGGGTATCTGGCTGCCCGGGTTCATGCAGTTCTTCACCGGGGTCTACCTGTTCGCCGGGCTGACGCTGTTCGGCACGTTCACCGCCCCGCCGCTGTACATGGCTGCCCTCGCGTTCACCGCATACGGCATCCACTGGTTCGCGATCGGCTGGAACCGCCTGCACGGTGCCGATCCCAGGGCGAACATGGGCATGACGATCGGATTCACGCTCATCTCCATCCTCGGCATCATCGTCTTCTTCAAGGCCAAGGACAATCCGGTCGCTGGCGTGTTCATCGGCCTGACCTGCATTTACGTCAGTGATTTCTTCGCTTCCATCAAGAAGGACATCGGCCGGCTCGGTGACCTCGCCGAGCGCGCGCTGGGCTTCTTCCACCTCGGCACCGGGCTGTGGCTGTTCTACCTGATGTTCGCCGTGACGCTGGACACCGCGGTGAAGATGACCCTGCTGACCTAGCGGGGCCGTGCGGCTGCGCTGCGCCACCGGACGAGGGTGGCGCGGCGCAGGGTCCGCAGCGCGCCGGGCGGGCCGTACCCTGGCAGCAGGTGGCTACGGACCGGGAGGGGACGTGTGGTGACCGGGCGCACGGCCCGCAGGCGGGTGCTGCGGCTGTCCGCAGTCGGAAGGTCAGACGGGTCAGCCCCGGAAGGCTCGGCCCGCGCTGACCTGCTGGCCGCCGAGGAGCCGCTGGGCATCCGGGTCGGCGGGCAGGCGCTCACGCTGACCATGCGCACCCCGGGCGACGACATCGACCTGGCGGCGGGGTTCCTGGTCGCCGAGGGTGCCGTCAGGTCGGCTGCCGACATCGCGGAGATCCGGATCTGCACCGGCGAGCAGTGCGGCCACGGCGACCACGACGCCACCGGCAACATCGCCGACGTGACGCTGGCACCAGGCGTCAGGGTGCCGGACCGGGCCCGCCGGAACTTCCTCACCACGAGCGCCTGCGGGGTGTGCGGGAAGGCAAGCATCGAGGACCTGGCAGGTGCCGACGGGCACGAGGTGTCCGGCGACCGGACCCGGGTCAGCCCGGCCGTCCTCGCCGGGCTGCCGGACCGGCTGCGCCGGGCCCAGCGGATCTTCGACCGCACCGGCGGGCTGCACGCGGCGGCGGTGTTCGACGCGGCCGGCAGCCTGCTGGCGGTTCGCGAGGATGTGGGCAGGCACAACGCCGTCGACAAGGTAGTCGGCTGGGCGCTCCGCGAGGGACGGCTGCCGCTGTCCGGCTGCGTGCTGCTGGTCAGCGGGCGCGCCTCGTTCGAGCTCGTGCAGAAGGCCGTGATGGCCGGGATCCCGGTGCTCGCCGCCGTGTCGGCGCCGTCCTCGCTGGCCGCTGACCTCGCCCAGCGGGCAGGCCTGACCCTCATCGGCTTCCTGCGCGGCTCCTCGATGAACGTCTACACCTGCCCGGACCGGATCGCGGGTCCCGCAGCCGACCTCGCGGACCGCCGCTAGGCGGGTCGGCGCGCGGCGCCGCGGATGCCCTAGCTGCCCTCGTCGCCGCTGTCGTCGAGGGTGAAGCCCTGAACCGAGGGGAACCGCTGAACGCACTGCTGCAGCCGGGCGACGTTGGCGTCGCTGGCGCTCGTGGTGTTGAACGTGATCGAGTCGACCATCGACGCCTGGGTCGGCTTGCTCGGCAGCGGCTCCGGGCTGACCCCGGTCACGTGCGAGCATGCCGACCGGACCTGCAGCATGGTGTGCACCGAGGTACCCGGCTTGAAGGACACCGTCACCCACTGCTTTCCCAGCGCGGCGTTGAACTGGGAGCAGCCGGCCACCGCTGCCGATACTGCGGCGGCGGCCATGATTGCCGCGCCGGTCCTGCCCGCAAGCCGTCTCACGCCAGCCAGGATACGTGCCGGCGAGGCGGCGGCTCCGCCCGGCTGGCCCGCCGCCCGTGCCTCGCCTCCCGTGGCCGGCCGGCCATGGCAGCCGGCGGGCGGCGCAGAGCACGAGGCGGAATCCGTTCTGAAACAAAGAAGCCTCGGTGATGCCGGCGGGCCTGCCGCATGCCACTCTGGTCCGAGCACGGCGTGCCGGCCGGGCTGGCCGACGGATCGGATCTGCAACCTGGAGGGCTGGATGACCGCTCTGATCGAGGACTACGGGATGGTCGGGGACATGCACACCGCGGCCCTGATCAGCCGGGACGGCTCGGTCGACTGGCTCTGTGCGCCGCGCTTCGACTCCCCGGCCTGCTTCGCGGCGCTGCTCGGCGACGAGCGCAACGGCCGGTGGCGGATCAGCCCTACCGCGGCGGAGGGCCCGGTGGCCCGGCGCGGCAGCGTCACCCGCAGGTACCAGCCCGACTCCCTGATCCTGGAGACCGAGTGGCAGACAGCCGGCGGTACCGCTCGGGTCATCGACTTCATGCCGCCCCGGTTCGACCAGGCTCCGCAGCTCGTCCGGATCGTGGAGGGCGTCAGCGGGGCTGTGGAGATGGAGTGCGTGCTGAAGGTCCGGTTCGGCTACGGCGAGATCACCCCGTGGGTCCGCCGCATCGATCACGCGATCGTGGCCGCGGCCGGGCCGGACTCCCTCTGCCTGCGCACCCCGGTCCGGCTGGTCGGCCGGAACTACTCGCACGAGGCGAGCTTCACGGTCCGGGCCGGCGAGCGGGTGCCGTTCGTGCTGACCTGGGGTCCCTCGCACCTCGACCCGCCTCCAGCGTGCGATGCGGAGGAGGCGCTGGCCCAGACCGCGAAGTTCTGGGCCAAGTGGGTGGCCGGCTGCAGCTACCAGGGCGAGTACCGGGAGGCGGTCGTCCGCTCGCTGATCACGCTGAAGGCGCTGACCTACGCTCCGACCGGCGGGATCGTGGCGGCCGCGACGACATCGCTGCCGGAGGACCTCGGCGGGGTGCGGAACTGGGACTACCGGTACTGCTGGCTGCGTGATGCGACCATCACCCTGGAGGCGCTGCTGCGGACCGGCTACACCGGGGAGGCCTCGGCGTGGCGCGGCTGGCTTGGCCGCGCTGTGGCCGGAGACCCGGAGGACGTGCAGATCATGTACGGCGTGGCCGGCGAGCGCAGGCTGGCCGAGTGGGAGGCCGAATGGCTGCCCGGGTATGAGGGCTCCGCCCCGGTCCGGATCGGCAACGCCGCTGTCGGCCAGCGCCAGCTTGACGTGTACGGCGAGGTGATCGACGCGATCACGCTCGGCCGGCAGGCCGGGCTTAGCTTCGACCGGCACACCCGGTCGCTGATCCGCACCATGCTGGTCTTCCTCGAGCGGGCCTGGAAGGAGCCGGACGAGGGCATCTGGGAGGTCCGCGGGCCGCGGCGGCACTTCGTGCACTCCAAGGTGATGGCCTGGGTGGCATTCGACCGGGCGGTCCACCTCGCCGAGCTCGACCAGACGGGGCCGGCCGACCGGTGGCGGGAGGTCAGGGACGAGATCCACAAGGAGGTCTGCGAGAAGGGCTATGACGCCGCCCGGGGCACGTTCACCCAGTACTACGGGAGCACCGAGCTGGACGCCGCGGTGCTGCTGATCCCCGAGGTCGGCTTCCTCCCGCCTGACGACGAGCGCGTGATCTCGACCGTCGAGGCCATCCAGCGGGAGCTGACCCGGGACGGGCTGGTGCTGCGGTACACGCGCCCGGAAGGCCAGGCGCCCGGCGAGGATGCCGCAGGCGTCGACGGGCTGCCCGGGTCCGAGGGAGCCTTCCTCGCCTGTAGCTTCTGGCTGGCACACGCGCTGCACCTGATCGGGAGGCGGGATCAGGCGGAGGAGCTGTTCGGGCGGCTGCTGGCGCTCCGCAACGATCTCGGCCTGCTGGCAGAGGAGTATGACCCGCGGTACTCCCGTCAGGTGGGCAACTTCCCGCAGGCGTTCAGTCACGTGCCGCTGATCCAGTGCGCGCTGAACCTGTCCGACCACGCGGCGCACCACTGCCGCAGGCCCGGCAGGCGCTAGCCCGGCACCTGCCCGGTGACCACGCCCGCTCCGCGGCCGCGTCCGCACATCCTGGTCGTGAACGGCCGCAAGGTCCGCCAGCCTGTCTTCGTGATCGGCACCCCCCATTCGGGGACCGGCCTGCTGGGCCGCGCGCTGAAGCGCTCCCCCGGCTTCCACGTGACGATCGGCCAGCCGATCGTGCGCAGCGTGGTCCAGGCGTTCGCGCGCAGCCCGTCGATCCAGCGGGGGCGCGCCGAGGCGGCGGCGCGCGTGCTCCGGGATGCGTTCGCTCAGGCCTGGCAGCTCACCCCGGATGCGTGCCTGGGCTGCTCGGCGGCGTGCCGGGAGGCCGGCCGGGTGACTGGGGCGGCCGTCTGCGCGGACGAGCGCGCGGTGACCCGCTACGGCGACGCCAGCCCCGACCTGATGTACTGCGCCGACACGCTGCTGGCCGCGTTCGCCGACGCCAGGCTGGTACAGCTCATCAGGGACTGCCGGGACGCCGTGGCCGCGATGCTGGCCGACGCCGAGACGCTGTCCTGGTTCAGGCCCGGCGTCGCCAACGTGGAGACCGAGTTCCCGCATCCGTTCTTCGGCATCGAGACCGAGTCCGACCTGGCGGTATGGCCAGAGCTGTCGCTGGCCGGCAAGTGCGCGATGCGCTGGCGCGGCTGCGTGCGCACGATGGCCAGGCTGCGCACCAGCCTGCCCGCCGACCGGCTGACTACGCTTCGGCTCGAGCAGCTTCTGCGTGACCCGGACGCGGTCGCTCGCGCCGTGTCGGAGTTCGTCGGCCAGCCGGTCCAGGTCACCGCGAGCGCCGGGGTAACCCCGGAAGGCCAGGCCGCGTGGCGCAGGCTGCTCACGCCCGAGCAGGTGGCCGAGATCGACCAGGTGGCCGGCGACGAGCTGCGCCGGGTCGGTTACGCCGTCGGCTGAGCCGGCGGCCAGGCTGCCGGGAGACCGGCAGGATGGACCGCGTGGACCTGGGACTGCGGGATCGCGCGTACATCGTGACCGGCGGCAGCCGCGGCCTCGGCTTCGCGGCCGCGCAGGCGCTGGCGGCCGACGGCGCCCGGGTGGTGCTGAGCGGCCGGGACGAGGGCGCGGTGCTGGCTGCCCTTGCCCGGCTCGGCCCCGGCGCAGCGGCGGGCGTCGCGGCCGACAACGCCGACCCGGCCACGCCGGACACGCTGATCGGCGCGGCGCGCACCGAGTTCGGCCGCCTGGACGGAGCGCTGATCAGCGTGGGCGGTCCGCCTCACGGGGCCCTGTCGCAGGTGGATGACGAGGCCTGGCGGCAGGCGTTCGAGAGCGTGTTCCTCGGCGCGCTGCGGCTGGCCCGCGAGATCGGCGACGCGCTCGGCGATGGCGGCTCGATCGCGTTCGTGCTGTCCACGTCGGTCCGGGTGCCGATCCAGGACCTGGCGATCTCCAACGGCCTGCGGCCCGGGCTTGCCGGGGTCGCCAAGATGCTCGCAGACGAGCTAGGCCCGCGGGGCGTCCGGGTGAACGGGCTGATGCCCGGCAGGATCGAGACGGACAGGGTCGCTGAGATCGACTCCGCGCTGGGCGACCCGGCTGCGGTGCGCGGCGAGCTGTCCCGGCGCATCCCGCTGCGCCGGTACGGGCGGCCGGAGGAGTTCGGCCGGGTCGCCGCGTTCGTGCTGTCCCCGGCGAGCAGTTACCTCACCGGGGCGATGATCCCGGTCGACGGCGGGGCGCTGCGCCCGTTCTGACGCCGCGCCACACAGCGCCCGCCGCGCACCGACGCAGCCCGCGGTGCCGGACCGCCGGCCTCCCCCGTCCTGCGCCTCACGCGGCGGTCGCGGCTTCCTGCCGGGCGAACTGGGTCTGGTAGAGGTCGGCATACAGCCCGCCCGCGGCGAGCAGGTCCTCGTGCCTGCCCCGCTCGACCACCCTGCCCGCGTCGATGACCAGGATCTGGTCGGCACCGCGGATGGTTGACAGCCGGTGCGCGATCACCAGCGAGGTCCGGCCCGCCAGCGCGGTGGCCAGCGCCCGCTGCACGGCCGCCTCGGACTCGGAGTCCAGGTGCGCCGTCGCCTCATCCAGCACCACCACCGACGGCGCCTTCAGCAGCAGCCTGGCCAGCGCGACCCGCTGCTTCTCGCCGCCCGACAGCCGGTAGCCCCGGTCCCCCACCACCGTGTCCAGCCCGTCCGGGAGGACCTCGATCAGGTCCCAGATCTGCGCGGCCCGGCACGCCTCGATCAGGTCCTGCTCGGTGGCCTCCGGCCTGGCGTAGCTGAGGTTGGCCCGGATCGTGTCGTGGAACAGGTGCGCGTCCTGAGTGACGACGCCAACGGCCTGGTGCAGTGACTCCTGAGTGACGTCCCTGATGTCGGTGCCCCCGATCCGCACGGTCCCCGAGCCCGGGTCATACAGCCGCGACACCAGGTGCGTGATCGTGGTCTTGCCGGCCCCGGAGGGCCCGACCAGCGCGGTGAGCTGGCCCGCTGGCGCGGTGAAGGTCACGTCGTGCAGCACCCCCTGGGCCGCGTCGCTGCGCTCGGGCGCGGGCAGGGCGATCGACTCCAGCGAGGCCAGCGATACCTCGGAGGCCGCCGGATAGCGGAACGAGACATGCTCGAAGGCAATCTCCGGCGCCTGCCCGGCCGGCAGGCGCAGCGGCACCGCGCCCGGCCGGTCCTCGATCAGCGGCTTGAGGTCCAGCACCTCGAACACCCGGTCAAAGCTGACCAGCGCGGTCATCACGTCGACCTGAACGTTGGAGAGCGAGGTGATCGGCCCGTACAGCCGGGCCAGCAGCGCCGTCAGCGCGACCAGCGTGCCAAGCTGGAAGGCACCGTGGATGACCAGCGCGCCGCCGAGGCCGTACACGACCGCCGTGGCCATCGAGGCGAGCAGAGTCAGGGCGATAAACAGCGCCGCCCCGTACATGGCCGTCACCACGCCGATGTCGCGGACCCGCTCGGCGCGGCCGGCGAACACCCGTGCCTCGGAGGCGGGCCGGCCGAACAGCTTCACCAGCATCGCGCCCGCCACGTTGAAGCGCTCGGTCATCGTCGAGCCCATCTCGGCATCAAGCTGCATCGACTCGCGGGTGAGCCGCTGCAGCCGCCTGCCCACCAGACGGGCGGGAATGATGAACACCGGCAGCAGCACCAGCGCGACCACCGTCACCAGCCAGGACAGCAGGAACATGGCGCCGAGCACCAGGATCAGGCTGAGCACGTTGGCGACCACGCCGGACAGCGTCGAGGTCAGCGCCTGCTGCGCGCCGATCACGTCGCTGTTCAGCCGGGACACCAGCGAGCCGGTCTGGGCGCGGGTGAAGAACGCGATCGGCTGGCGCTGCACGTGGCGGAACACCTGCGTGCGCAGGTCGTAGATCAGGCCCTCGCCGATCCGCGCCGAGTACCAGCGCTGCGCGATCGACAGGGCGGCACTGGCCAGCGCCAGGCCGGCCACGATGCCCGCGACGACCAGCACCACGGTGGTGTCCCGTTTCAGGATGCCGTCATCGATGATCGTCTTGAGCAGCAGCGGGACGGCGACCGTGAGCACCGCTCCGGCGGAGGTCACGAGCAGGAACAGGACCAGGTCGAGACGGTAGGGCCGGGCGTAGGACAGGATCCGGCGGACGCTGCCGGGCCTTAGGGTCTGCCTGGTGACCGACCGGTCGCGGCTGAAGGACCGCATGGCATGCCAGTTGGTCGCGTACATGACGGCAGCAACCTCCGCGGGGTCACCGATCTTCCCTGGTGTAGCCGCCGTCAGCCCTGAGCGAACTCGACTGCCGCGCGTCCTGCACGGGGGCGGCGGCGCGTCCTGCACGGGAGCGACCGCGCTCCGGTGACGGCCGCGTGCCCGGTACGGTGACGGCGGCGCGGCGGCGACCGCGCGCCGTGCGGCGGCGACCGGGCCTCTGGCCAGGATCGCTAGGCCGGGCCCAGCCGCTGGCGCTGCAGTGCCGCCTGCGCCTGCCGCTCGGCGGCCGCCTGCTGTTCAAGAGTCCGTCCGCTGGCGGAGGCCAGCAGGGCCTTCGTCGCCCGCGCCGCCGCGGGATCGGCCGCCAGCAGCGCGGCGGTCAGGTCCGCGACGGCCTGACCGAGTTCGGTTGCAGGAACCACTAGCTCGGCCAGGCGGAGCTGCGCAGCCTCGGATGCGCCGATGACCCGGCTGGTGAGGCAGATCTCAAGCGCCCTCGGCAGCCCGACAATGTCGACAAGTGGCTTTGTCCCCGTAAGGTCGGGCACCAGCCCGAGGGCGGGCTCCTTCATGCACAGCTTCGCGTCATGCGCCATGACCCGCAGGTCGCAGGCGAGAGCAAGCTGGAATCCCGCGCCGATCGCATGACCGTGCACTGCCGCAACCGAGACGATTGCCGGGTCGCGCAGCCAGGTGAACCCGGCCTGGCACTGCGCGACCCAGTCCTCGAACGCCGGGTCGCCCGCCCCCGGGATGGGCGCCTCGCCCGGCAGCCCCTCGGCAGACAGCAGGCGCAGGTCGATCCCGGACGAGAACGAGGGCCCCTCCCCCCTGATCACCACTACCCGGACCCGGCGGCCAGCGTGGCCGTCGCGGCCCCGGGACGCGCCGGCGGCGGGCGCTGCGGACGGGCCGGCGGCGGGCGCTGCGGACGGGCTGGCGTCGGGCGCTGCGGACGGGCCGGCGTCGCGTGCGAGGGCGATCAGCCCGCTGCCCACGGCAGCCAGTCCCCGCCACATGCCCGGGGTCATCGCATTGCGGCGCTCGGGCCGGCTCAGCATCACGGTCGCGACCGGCCCGTCGATGCGCAGCCGCAGCCCGCACCTTGCCAGCTCAGCGTCGTCCGGCAGGCCGTCCGGGTACGGCTGGCTCAGCGTCCCGCCTTTGCCTTCCCGCGCGTGGCGCCACCGCGTCCGCGCAGCGTAACCCCGTTCTCGGTGAGGATCCGGTGCACGAACCCGTAGGAGCGGCCCGTGGATGCTGCCAGCGAGCGGATGGACTCGCCTGAGTTGTACCTCTTCTTCAGGTCTGCGGCCAGCTTGGTGCGATCGGCACCGGTCACCCGGGTGCCTTTCTTCAGGGTCTCGGCCACGCATACCTCCCGTTGCGCTGAGGTGACCGCTCGTTAGCCGTCACCCCGTAATGATCACGCATGTGATCGCGATCGGCCACCCACACCGCGTTAAAGGATCAAATCTTTTTGGCCGGCCGGGACGGCCCGGCGCGGCCGGGTCAGGCGAGCGCGACGAGGTCGGCCAGGTCCTCGCTCCAGGCGTCCTCCACGCCGTCCGGCAGCAGCACGACGCGCTGCGGCGACAGCGCCTCCACGGCCCCCTCGTCGTGCGTGACCAGCACGATCGCACCTGCGAAGGTGCGCAGCGCGGAGAGGATCTCGGCCCGGCTTGCCGGGTCGAGGTTGTTCGTCGGCTCGTCCAGGAGGAGCACGTTCGCACCGGAGACCACCAGCAGCGCCAGGGCCAGGCGGGTCTTCTCGCCGCCGGACAGCACCCGCGCGGGCTTGGCCACGTCGTCCCCCGAGAACAGGAACGATCCGAGGATCGTCCGCTGCTGCGCCTGCGTAAGCTCGGGTGCCGCGGCCCGCATGTTGTCCAGCACGGTCGCGTCCAGGTCGAGCGTCTCATGCTCCTGCGCGTAGTAGCCGAGCCGCAGCCCGTGGCCGTCCACGACCTCGCCGGCGTCCGGCTGCTCCAGCCGGGCCAGCAGCCGCAGCAGGGTGGTCTTGCCCGCGCCGTTGAGCCCCAGCACGACGATCCGGGCGCCCCTGTCGACCGCCACGTCGACGTCGGTGAACACCTCCAGGGAGCCGTAGGACTTGCACAGCCCGCGCGCGGCCAGCGGTGTCCGGCCGCAGTGCGCCGGAGCCGGGAACCGCAGCCGGGCTACCCGCTCCTTCCGGCGCTCCTCGCTCACCCCAGCGAGCAGTCGCTCGGCGCGGCGCTGCATGCCATGCGCTGCCGTCGCCTTGGTCGCCTTGGCCCGCATCTTGTCGGCCTGCGCCTGCAGCGCGGCCGCCTGCCGCTCGGCGTTGACCCGCTCGCGCCGGCGCCTCCGGGCGTCGGTCTCGCGCTGCTCCAGGTAGGCGCTCCAGCCCAGGCTGTACATGTCCAGCTCGGCCCGGTCGGCGTCGAGATGGAACACCTTGTTCACGACGGTCTCGAGCAGCGTCGTGTCGTGGCTGATCACTACCAGGCCGCCGCGGAACGCGCGGAGGTGGTCGCGCAGCCAGGCCACCGAGTCGGCGTCCAGGTGGTTGGTCGGCTCGTCGAGCAGCAGCGTGTCCGCGCCGCCGAACAGTATCCGGGCCAGCTCGATCCGCCGCCGCTGGCCTCCGGAGAGGGTACGCAGCGGCTGGCGCAAGGTGGCAGCGGGCAGCCCGAGGCTGGAGGCTATGGCCGCCGCCTCGGCCTCGGCCGCGTAGCCGCCGAGCACGGCGAGGCGTTCCTCTAGCTGGCCGTACCGCCGGACCGCGGCATCCCGCTGGCTGGTGTCGGCGCTGGCCATGCCGGCCTCCGCCTCGCGCATCCCGGCCAGCAGGATGTCCAGGCCGCGCGCGGACAGCACCCGGTCGACCGCCAGCCCGCCGGTGTCCCCGACCATGGTGTCCTGGGGCAGGTACCCGACCGATCCGTCGGAGCGGATCTTCCCCCCGGCGGGCAGGGCCTCTCCGGCGAGCACCCGCGCCAGCGTGGTCTTGCCGGCGCCGTTACGGCCGACGAGACCGATCTTGTCGCCGGGCGCTACCTGGAATGAGGCGCCGGCCAGCAGCAGACGGGCGCCAGCGCGCAGCTCGATGTCGTTGGCGATGATCACCGGAGAAACGCTCCTGAGTTTACATAACGGTACAAATCGGGCACTGTCGACACAGGCTGACACCCGCATCGGGGCCGGACTCACACCAGGAGCGGTTGCATAACCCACAGGTTACCCGACTCCCGCCCGGTGCTCTGGCGCGACGGCGGCCCGGGAGTGGCTGATCCGGCCGCAGCGGCGGCCCCGCGAGCCGCCGGTGGTCCCTCCCCGGGCGCCGGCTGGTCCCGGGCGGCGCGGCCGCCGCAGGGCTTTCATGATCGCGGACGCTTTCCCATGAATTTCATGGGAAAGCGTCCGCGATCATGAAAGCTCCCCGCTACGGCACCAGGGGATGCAGGGATCCACCACGGTCAGTGGCGCTCTGCGGGCTCGGTCAGCCGGACTCGCACCGCGCGGAACATCCGCGGCGCGGTCCGCAGCACGCTGAGCCGGGGATCCGGCACCGTCAGGAACCGATCCACCGCGAGAGCGAAGAACTCCCGCAGGCGCGGGTCGTCGCGAAGGACCGCCATCGCCCGCCGGTCGCCACCGAGCACCACCGCATCGAGCCTGCCCGAGTACGGGCCGAGGACGGCGGCCGCGGTGTCGCCGGCCGCCTGGAGCGCCTCGCGGGCCTGCTTCTCCCGGCGCCGGGCGAAACGCTGCTGCGACGTGCCGCCTGCCGCGCTTCGGCCGTGCACGAGCCGGGAGCCGACCTTGGATGCGGCCAGCACCGGTTCCGGCCCGGTGAACACGCCGGCGGCGTAGCCGCCGAGCCTGACGAGGATCACTCCCACGGTCCTGGGAGCCAGGCAGTGCGCGGTGAGGATGCCGGCGAGAGCGCTGATCTCCTCGCCTGCCGCCGCCGGCTGGCCGGCTGCCATCGCCCGCCAGTCCACCGGGGGGAATGGCGCCTGGCACTCCGCGCCCGCGCCGTCGCGCCCGATCAGCGTCAGGCCCCGGTCGGTCTGCTCGACCCGGCTCTGCCCATGCTGCTCGGAGAACGTGCCGAGCCAGCCGAGCAGCCGTTCCGGGGCGATATCGACCCACCGGGTTTCGCCGTGTCTCGCGTTTGCCATTACTGTGCGCCTCCGAACGCCTACTATCCGTCAGGAAGGCCGGACGGAAGAGGCCTTGACCGCCGGGGGGCAACCGCGATGACGATTGTCACGAACGACAACACTGCCACGCCGAAGGACGCTGGCACACGTCGCGACCGGACAGCGCAGCCCGGACGGGCGAAGCGAGGCCACCGCCGCGACGCGGGCGCGCACGGCACGCAGGACCCGCCGGGCGGCGCGGACATGCGGGACGCCGCGGGTGACCCGGACACGGCCGTTGAGCACGCCCTCGCCGCCGCGGCAGCCGACGAGGCCCGGATCGGCGAGGTGCTCGACGCACTGCGGCGGGGCAGGCTCTGGCTCCCGCTGCCCGACGACGGCACGCCCGTCACTGACGGCTCAGCGGTGACGCTGCCCACGGTGATCTACCTGGGCCGCGAGTTCGTGCCGGCGTACACCTCGGCTGACCAGCTCATCAGGGCCAGCGCGCCGGCTGGCGCGGCAGGGCCGGCGAGCTGCGCGCCCGGCGTGGCCGGGGATGGGGATGCGCACTTCGCGCACCCCGCGCACCCCGCGCACCCCGCGACGCCGGGAGGGCCTTCCGCAGCCGCGCGCCCGGCGGCCCCGGCCGGCCGGACGGGGCTGGCGGGCGGTCAGGAGCCCGAGGACATCCCGCACCTGGTCGTCCCCGCTGCGGCGCTGGCCAGCCTGCTGCCCGCCGGGCTCGGCATCGCGCTGAACCCCGGTGCCCCCTGCAGCGTTCCGGTCTATCCGGAGGGCGTGGCCTACCTGGCGGCAGCGCAGGTACCCGCCGCCAGGGTAGCCCCGGACCGGTCCGCCGCAGCCCGCCGCCAGGGCGGGCGGCAGGGGCCTGGCAGGCCCCCGCCGCCGGGCGCGCTCACGCCGCCGGCAGGCGAGCGCACGCCCGGCCCTCCGATCCGGGTCGGCGCGCCGCCGTCGCAGCCCGCCGTCCTGCTCGCCCGGATCAGGGCCGGCCTGGCCACGGTCCCCGCGGTCAGCCAGGCGGCGATCGCCTGGCTCGATGTGACGGGCGAGGGCGCGGGCCTGGTGGTGGCGGTGACGCTGGACGATCCGGCGAGCAGCCCCGCCCAGGACGCGGTGCTCGCCGTCGTGCAGCGCGCCGCTGCCGAGTCGCCCGACGCGGAGTTCCCGATCGACGTAACCTTCCCGGGCGAGGCCGAGCCCGACGAGATCGATACGTGGGTTGCCGAGTCGGCCAGCCCGTTCTACCGGCGCGCCTGACCGCGCCCGGCAGGCGCCCGGGCCGGCCGGCTGCACGGCGCGGCCCGGGCAGCGATCTCCCGCCGGGGCGCGCTCAGCGAATCGCCGTGCCGGCGCGCCGGGCGGCCCGGTTCAGGGCGCTGATCACGCCGCGCAGCGATGCCTGGACGATCGACTCGCTGATCCCGACGCCCCACAGGACCTGGTCACCCACCTCGATCTCCAGGTAGGCGGCGGCCTCGGCGTCGCGCCCGGCGGTGAGCGCGTGCTCGGCGTAGTCGCGAACCCGCACCGGCACTCCGCCAAGGCCCATGTCGATCGCCGACAGGGCGTCGCAGAACGCGGCGATCGGCCCGTTGCCGGTCCCGGCCGCCTCGTGCTCCGCGCCGAAGGCGCGGACCGTCGCGGTGATCCGCTCGGCTCCCTCGCTGGCCTGCGAGCAGAACCCGGCTAGCTCGAACGGTCCCGGCGCGAGGTACTCGGCCGAGAAGATCCGCCACATCGCCTCCGGCTCGACCTCGCCGCCCTCGGCATCGACATGCCGCTGGATCACGTGGCTGAACTCGATCTGCAGCCTCCTCGGCAGATCGAGGTGATGGTCGTGCTTCATGATGTAGGCGACGCCGCCCTTGCCGGACTGCGAGTTGACCCGGATCACGGCCTCGTAGGAGCGGCCGACATCCCTCGGGTCGATCGGCAGGTACGGCATCTCCCACGGCATCTGGCTGGCCGGCCTGCCCGCGGCGGCGGCCTGGCGCTCCAGGTGATCGAAGCCCTTCTTGATCGCGTCCTGGTGCGAGCCTGAGAACGAGGTGTAGACCAGGTCACCGGCGTAGGGATGGCGCTCGTGCACGCCGATCTGGTTGCAGTACTCGGCGGTGCGGCGGATCTCGTCGATGTCGCTGAAGTCGATCATCGGGTCGATGCCCTGGCTGTAGAGGTTCAGGCCCAGGGTGATCAGGTCGACATTGCCGGACCGCTCGCCGTTGCCGAACAGGCAGCCCTCGACCCGCTGCGCGCCAGCCAGCAGCGCCAGCTCGGCGTCGGCCACCGCGGTGCCGCGATCGTTGTGCGTGTGCACGGACAGGCAGATGTGCTCGCGGCGGCTCAGGTGCCTGCTGATCCACTCGATCTGGTCGGCGTACACGTTCGGGGTGGACCGCTCTACCGTGCACGGCAGGTTCAGCACGATCTCCCGGCCGGGACCGGGCTGCCAGGCGTCCATGACCGCCTCGCAGATCTCCAGCGAGAAGTCAAGCTCGGTGTCCATGAAGATCTCGGGCGAGTACTCGTAGCCGAACTCGGTGCCATCCAGGTACTGCTCGGCGTACTTCATCACCGCGCGGGTGCCGTCCACGGCCACCGCCTTGCATTCCGCGCGGCCGTCACCGTCCCAGCCGAACACCACCCGCCGGAACATCGGCGCCGCGGCGTTGTACAGGTGCACGGTGGCCCGCCGCGCGCCGGCCAGGGACTGGACGGTCCTCTCGATCAGCTCCTCCCGGGCCTGGGTCAGCACCGAGATCGTCACGTCGTCGGGTACCGCGCCGCTTTGGATCAGCGACCGGATGAACTCGAACTCGGTCTGGCTGGCGGCCGGGAAGCCGATCTCGATCTCCTTGTAGCCCATCCGCACCAGCAGGTCGAACATCGCCTGCTTGCGGGCGGCGTTCATGGGGTCGATGAGGGCCTGGTTGCCGTCGCGCAGGTCGGTGGAGAGCCACCGGGGAGCGGCGGTGATGGCACGGGCCGGCCACTGCCGGTCGGGCAGGCTGACCGGCGGGAACGGCCGGTACCGGTGGCACGGCATGCCGGACGGGCGCTGAAAGCTTGCTGCGCGGGATACGCCTGGGTTGCTCATGAGAAGGCTGGCTCCTGGAATCGCTTGCCGACGGGGCAGATAGTCCCGGTCGGCGCAGCCAGGCAACCCGCGACGAGGTGGCCGACCGGTCTTACCGGGCCTCGCCGCGGCCGCGAAGGAGCAGCACGCCATGCATGATCGGGTCAGCATAGCAGGATCAGGGTCCTGGCGCGGAGCCCGGCGCGACCGTTACCTGCCCGCCCCGGGTCGGGGGCGGCGCCGGGCGAACAGCCAGTAGACGGCCGAGTTGCCCATGTTCAGACAGCTGGCGACCCGCCAGAAGGCCTTGGGCCCGCGGATCTGCTCGGCCGGCCGGTTCCGCAGGTCCCGCCAGGTCAGGCTCGTGACCACGACGTGCACCGCGGCCAGCGTGGCGAGCACGGCCTTGTTCGGCTTACCCCGCGACGTCACGGCTGCCCCTGGCCCTGGCCGTCCGCGATCGCGGCCCGGTGTGTCCGGCGACCGCCCGGCCAGATCCACCGGCGCCCGATCAGCCAGTAAAGGACCGAGCCGCCGGCGTTGACCGCGCTGAGAACCCGCCAGAGGTTCTTCGGGCCGCGGATCCGCTCGTCTGGCAGCATCCAGAGGTCCCACCAGGTGAGCGCCCCGAGGCCGACCCATATGACGCTGACGGCAGCCATCGCGAGCACGGCGCTCGCCGGAGGGATGTAGGCAGGGGAACCCGCGGCCGCTACGGGCGCCAGCATGACAGTCCGATGCTCATGGTGCTCCCGTCAGGTGGTGCGCCGGTGCAGCAGCCAGATCGCGGTGGCAAGGGCCGCCGCCGCTATCGCCAGGAATATCCCCGCGTCAATGAACTGCAGGGTCCAGAACCGGTCAGCCGGCAGGTAGGTCACGACCAGCTGATGACCGCTGGGGGTCATGCCGAGCACCATGTCGCCCGGATGGCCGGTGACCGGCTGCCCGGCACCCGACGACGTGGGGCAGGCGGCCTGGCACGCGACCCTCATCGTGGCCCGGGGCAGGACCGGGATCGGGCCGCTGAACAGCGCGGTCACCGCGGTGGGGATCTCCCAGGCGATGTACGCGACGACCATCGCCCCGATGGTGTTGCGCAGCAGCAGCCCGGCAAGGACAGCCAGCCCGAACGCGCAGAGCAGCGAGCAGGTGAACGCCACTCCCTCGGCGTAGAACTGCGGCGGCTGGAGCCTGCTGGTCAGCCGGTCCAGCGGCTGCCGGTACCAGGTCATGAACCCGGTGACCGCCGCGCCGAACACGGTGAGGCCGCCGATGACAAGCGCCAGCTTGGTGGCGAGCCAGCGGGTGCGGGGCACGGTCTGGCTCCAGGCCAGCCGCCATGTGCCGGTCTCCAGCTCCCGGCCGAGCAGCGGTGCCCCGGTGACGACGCCGGTCAGCACCGGGACGACCAGCAGGGCCAGGTTCGCCGGCAGGGCGAGCCCGCCGTTGAACGTGCTCAGGAACGAGCTGATCGCAGCGGGGCAGCCGGTTCCTCCGCTGCGGGCAAGGCAGGCGGCGAGCCCGTCGTGGCTGAACGCCGATCGCATCTGGGTGCCGACGGCGATCGCGAAGATCGCGAACGCGCACAGCAGCGCTCCGGACATGATCGCCTGGACGCGGTGCTGCCGCCAGGTGACCCAGATCATCGCGTCACCGCCGGCCGGGGCGGCCGCTTCCCGGCGGTCACGGGCCCGGGGCCGGCTGACGCCGACGGGTGCTGCAGGTAGGCCAGCACCAGCTGCTCGAAGCTGGCCGGCTCGGCGTGCCATCCAGGCCTGGCCTGGGCCGCCAGCAGCGCCGGGTCGGCGCGCACCAGCACGGTCGAGTGCCGGTCGCTGTCGGTGCGGCTGACCGGCGTTCCCGGCAGCTCGCTGTCCGGCACAGCGCGGGGGATAGTAACCAGCCGGTGCGTGGCGACCAGGTCGTCGACCGGCCCGGCGAGCTGCAGTCGTCCCCCGTTCAGCACGAGCAGCCAGTCGCAGATCCGCTCCAGCTCGGCGACCACATGCGAGGCGACCACGGCGGTCAGGGCCCGCTGCGCGACCGCCGTCATGACTTCTCCCATGAACTCCAGCCGGGCGACCGGGTCCAGGCTGGCGACCGGCTCGTCGAGCAGCAGCAGCCCGGTGCGCTTAGCCAGTGCCAGGGTCAGCGATACCTGCGCCTGCTGCCCGCCGGAGAGGGCCTTGACCTTGCGGTCCAGCGGGATGCCGAGGGCGTCCAGGCGCTCGCGAGCGAGCGCCTCGTCCCACTCCGGGTTCATCGAGCGGCCGAACCTCAGCGTGTCCGCCACGGTGAAGCCGCGGTAGAGCGGATGGTCCTGGGCCAGGTAGCTGACCCGGGCCAGCGTCGCCGCCGTGTTGGCCCGTGCCCTCTCACCAGACACCGCGATCCGCCCCTCGGTAGGCGCGAGCAGGCCCACGGCCAGTGCCAGGAGCGTGGTCTTGCCGGAGCCGTTCGGCCCCACCAGGCCCACGACCGACCCTGCGGGTACCGCGAATGAGCAGTCCCGCAGGCCCCAGACCCGCCGGTACCGCTTGCCGAGCCCGTCGGCGAGCAGTGCCGGAGCCTCACGGGCGGTCATCCGACCAGCTCCCTCGCCATCTGCTGGCGGACGACGGCGATCAGTGCGGTCACCGCGTCGTCGCTGAGGCCAGCCTCCCTGGCGTCCGCGAGCCACCGGGCCAGCGAGGCCCGCAGCGCGTTGCTGACCTGCCGCGGCGGCGGAGACATCGCTGCCGTGATGAACGTGCCCTGGCCCGGCCTCCCCCCGGCCAGGCCCTCGTGCTCAAGCTGACGGTAGGCCTTCACGACCGTATTGGGGTTTATCGCCAGGTCGCCCGCGACGTCCTTGACGGTCGGCAGCTGGTCCCCCTCGCGCAGGTAGCCGAGCAGCAGCGACTGCCGGACCTGGTGCACGAGCTGCAGGTACGGCGGGACCCCCGAGGACCCGTCGAGCCGGAACCGGAACACCGCACCCCTTCGCTAAGCCATAATACTATGATGATGGCATAACGTTAGGGCCTGACGACTCGCGCAGTCAAGCTCCCACTATGCGGGAGTGCCTGATCTCGGCGACAAGGCGTGCTGTTCGGAGGCGGCCGGCAAGCCGGTGCCGGTCAGGTAGCCGCCCCGGATGATCCAACCGCGGCTCAGACGTTGAAGCCGAGGGCGCGCAACTGGTCGCGGCCGTCCTCGGTGATACGGTCCGGGCCCCACGGCGGCATCCAGACCCAGTTGATCCGGAAGTCGGGGACCAGGCCGTCCAGCGCCACCCGGGCCTGGTCCTCGATCACGTCGGTGAGCGGGCAGGCGGCGCTGGTCAGCGTCATGTCGATGGTCGCCACCCGGTCCTTGCCGACGCTGACGTCGTAGACCAGGCCGAGGTCGACGACGTTGATGCCCAGCTCGGGGTCAACGACGTCGCGCAGTGCCTCCAGGATGTCCTCGATGTCCGGCGCCTGCGCGCGGGCCGTGCTGGCCGCGCCGGACTGGTCGGCGGCGCTCTCGGTCATCTGATGCTCCTCAGGTCTGTCGGGGCTGGCCGGGGCCCGCCGCGGCGGCGGTCTCCAGAGCCCGGGCTGTGGCGTCCTTCCACGCCATCCAGGCCAGCAGCGCGCACTTGACCCGCGCCGGGTACCGCGACACGCCCTCGAACGCGACCGCGTCGCCGAGCAGGTCCTCGCCGGGAGCGCCCTCGCCGCGGGACTGCATCAGCGCCAGGAACGCGTTCTGTATCGTCATGGCCTCGGCGACGGGCCGCCCGATCAGCAGGTCGGTCAGCACCGACGCGCTGGCCTGGCTGATCGAGCAGCCGAGCGCGTCGTAGGAGACGTCGGCCACGGCCGGCTCGCCGGCCGCGTCCTTCAGCGTGACCCGCAGCGTCACCTCGTCGCCGCAGGTCGGGTTGACGTGGTGCACCTCGGCGTCGAACGGCTCCCGCAGCCCGCGGTGATGCGGGTGCCGGTAGTGGTCCAGGATGATCTCCCGGTACATCGACTCCAGTTCCATAACGCAGCCTTCAACGCCCGCACCGCGCGCCGGTGTTCCGGGCCGCGGCTCACGCCGCGCCGCCGGCGCCGAAGAACCGCTGGGCGTGCCGGATCCCCGCGGCGAGAGCGTCCACGTCGTCATGATCGTTATAGATGAAGAACGATGCCCTGGTGCTGGCCGTCACCCCGAGCGCGCGGTGCAGCGGCCAGGCGCAGTGATGCCCGGTTCGGACCGCGATCCCGAGGTCGTCCAGCACCTGCCCGACATCGTGCGGGTGGATGCCGTCCACCTCGAACGAGATCGCCCCGCCGCGGTCCCTCGTGGTCAGCGGGCCGAGGATGCGCACCCCGCCGATCTCGCCGAGCGCGCCGATCGCGTACGCGGTGAGGTCCTCCTCGTGAGCGGCGACCGCATCCATGCCGAGCGCGTCCAGGTAGTCGCAGGCAGCGGCGAGGCCGACCGCCTGGGCGGCGGGCGGCACCCCGGCCTCGAACCGGTGCGGCGGCGGCAGGAACGTGGACCGCTCCATGTGCACGACCTCGATCATCGAGCCGCCCGTGATGAACGGCGGCATCGCGGCGAGCAGCTCGGCCCGGCCCCAGAGCACGCCGATGCCGCTCGGGCCGAGCATCTTGTGCGCGGAGAACGCGAGGAAGTCGGCGCCGAGCGCGGTCACGTCCACCGGCCGGTGCGGGACGAGCTGCGCGCCGTCGCACACCACCAGTGCTCCTGCGGCGCGGGCGAGCGCGGCGACCTGCGCCACCGGGGGGACGTCGCCGGTCACGTTGGACTGCCCGGTGATCGCGACGACCTTCGTCCGCTCGCCGATCATCTCGGCCGCATGGCTCACGTCGACCCGGCCGTCCCCGGTGACGCCGAGCCAGCGCAGGCTCGCCCCGGTGCGCTGGCAGAGCTGCTGCCAGGGCACCAGGTTCGCGTGGTGCTCGGCCTCGGTGACCAGCACCTCGTCGCCCGGCCCGGCCCGGAACCTGGCTGCCTCCGGTCCTGCCGCCTCCGCGTTGCTCATCGAGTAGGCGACCAGGTTGATGGCCTCGGTCGCGCTCTTGGTGAACACCACCTCGTCGGCGTCGGGCGCGTGCAGGAACGCGGCGACACGGGCGCGGGCTCCCTCGTAGGCGTCCGTGGCCTCCTCGCCGAGCAGGTGCGCGCCGCGGTGCGCGGCCGCGTTGTGCATCGCGTAGAAGTCACGCTCGGCGTCGAGCACCTGGCGCGGCTTCTGCGAGGTAGCGCCGGAGTCGAGGTAGACGAGCGGGTGGCCGCCGCGGACCGCCCGGCCCAGGATCGGGAAGTCGGCCCGGACCGCGGCCACGTCGAAGCCGACGCCGCGGCGGGCCGCCGCCTCCTGCGTGCCGGTCCCGGCGGCGATAGCCGAGGTCATGCCGCGGCCTCGGCCTTCACGAAGCGCTCGTAGCCGTCCCGCTCCAGCTCCTCGGCCAGCTCCGGGCCGCCCTCCGCGACGATCCGGCCGCCCACGAAGACATGCACGAAGTCCGGTGTCACGTACCTCAGGATCCTGGTGTAGTGCGTGATCAGCAGCACCCCGTGCGAGCCGTCCTCCCGGTAGCGGTTGATCCCCCCGGAGACGACCTTGAGCGCGTCGATGTCGAGCCCCGAGTCGGTCTCGTCCAGGATCGCGATCTTCGGGTTCAGCAGCTGAAGCTGAAGGATCTCGTGCCGCTTCTTCTCGCCGCCGGAGAACCCCTCGTTGAGGTTCCGCTCGGCGAACGCGGGGTCGATGGCCAGGTCGCTCATGGCCGAGCGCAGCTCCCCGACGAACTGGCGCAGCCTCGGTGCCTCGCCGCGGACCGCGGTGACCGCGGTGCGCAGGAAGTTGGACACCGACACCCCGGGCACCTCGACCGGGTACTGCATGGCCAGGAACAGCCCGGCCCGGGCGCGGGCATCGACGCTCATCGCCAGCACGTCCTCGCCGTCCAGCGTGATCGAGCCCTGGGTGACCTGGTAGCGGGGATGCCCGGCGATCGCGTAGGCGAGGGTGGTCTTGCCGGATCCGTTCGGGCCCATGATCGCGTGAGTCTGGCCCGACGACACGGTCAGGTCCACCCCGCGCAGCACGGGCTGGCTCTCGCCGGACGCGGTCGTCACGCTGACATGCAGGTCTCGGATCTGGAGTGTGGCCATGATCTCGTTATCTCTCCTCGGTCCCGCGCGGCTCAGGCGCCGGGCAGCGCGACGTAGACGTCGCCGCCCTCGATCTTCACTGGGTAGGTGGCTACCGGCCGGGTGGCGGGCGGCCCGGTCGGCTTGCCGGTGCGCACGTCGAAGCAGGAGCCGTGCAGCCAGCACTCGACGGTGTGGTCGTAGATCTCGCCCTCGGACAGCGGGACCTCCTCGTGCGAGCACACGTCGTGCAGCGCGAAGACCTCGCCGTCGGTGCGTATGATCGCCACCGGGACCTCGCCGATCTCCACGCCGAGCGTGCCGTTCTCCGGCACGTCGGCCAGCGCGCAGGCCCTGACGAACTCGCTCATCGTGTCGCTCCCGTCCGCTGGCTGGCCGGGTCAGGTGCGGCGGGGGCAAGCTCGGCCTCTATCGCGGCGGCGATCCGGTCCCGCAGCCCGGGCACCTCGACCCGGGCGATCAGCTCGCCGAAGAAGCCGCGGATCACCAGCCTGCGGGCCTCCTCCTCCGGGATTCCCCTGGCCATCAGGTAGAAGAGGTGGTGGTCCTCGAGCCGCCCGCTGGCGCTGGCGTGCCCGGCGCCGATCACGTCCCCGGTGAGGATCTCCAGGTTCGGCACCGAGTCCACCCGGGTGCCGTCGGTGAGCACGAGGTTCCGGTTGTACTCGTAGGTGTCGGTGCCGGTGGCCTCCGGGCGGATGATCACATCGCCGATCCAGACCCCGTGCGCGTCCTCGCCCTGCAGTGCGCCCTTGTAGCTGACCCGGCTGCGGCAGCTGCGCTCGGCATGGTCCACGAACAGCCGGTGCTCGAGGTGCTGGCCGGCGTCGGCGAAGTAGATCCCGCGCAGCTCGGCGTCGCCGCCGGGCCCGGCGTAGCGGACCGACGGCGCCATCCGCACGACTCCCCCGCCGAGCGTCACGGCCGTGTGGGCCAGCCGGGCGTCGCGCCCCAGCCTCGCGTGGTGGTGGGTGAGATGGACGGCGTCGCCGGCCCACTCCTGCAGGCTCACCACGGCGAGCGACGCCCCGTCGCCCACCACGAGCTCGACATTGTCGGCGTAGGTGGCCGACCCCGAGTGCTCGATCACCACCACCGCCGATGCCTCGCGCCCGACCTCGACGAGGGTGTGCCCGAATGATGCCCCCTCGGTGCCGGTGCCGAGCACGGAGATCACCGTGGGCTCGCTCTCCTGGGTCCCCGGCGGGACGGTCACCACGGTCGCCTTGCTGAACTCGGCAAACGCTCGTGCCGAGACCCGGTCCGCCGGCACGTAGGCGCTGCCGAGCCGCGGGTCACCGCGTTCCGCGAGACAGGCAGTGACCCCCGGTGCCGCGCTGGCCTCCACGGTTACCGGGGCGACCGGGAGCGAGGCCTCCGTGTGCAGCGACCGCAGCCGGCGCAGCGGCGTGAAGCGCCACTCCTCCTCCCGCCCGGTGGGCACGGGGAAGTCAGCCGGATCGAACGACTGCCGCTCGTGCAGCCGGGAGACGGCCGCTCCCTCGACGGCCTCGGAGAGGACCGACATCAGCCGACCGCTCCTTCCATCTGCAGCTCGATCAGCCGGTTCAGCTCGAGCGCATACTCCATCGGCAGCTCGCGCGCGATCGGCTCGACGAAGCCGCGGACGATAGTGGCCATCGCCTCGTCCTCGGTCATCCCCCGGCTCATCAGGTAGAACAGCTGATCCTCGGAGATCTTCGAGACCGTCGCCTCGTGGCCCATCTCCACGTCGTCCTCGCGGACATCGACGTAGGGGTAGGTGTCGGACCTGCTGACGGTGTCGACCAGCAGCGCGTCGCACTTGACCGTGGACCTGGAGTGCTCGGCGCCCTCCTGGACCTGGACAAGCCCGCGGTAGGAGGTCCGCCCGCCGGCCCTGGCCACGGACTTGGACACGATCGTCGAGGACGTGTTCGGAGCGCAGTGCACCATCTTCGCGCCGGCGTCCTGGTGCTGGCCACGCCCGGCGAACGCCACCGACAGCGTCTCGCCCCTGGCGTGCTCCCCCATCAGGTAGACCGCCGGGTACTTCATCGTCACCTTCGAGCCGATGTTGCCGTCGATCCACTCCATGGTCGCGCCGCGCTGCGCCACGGCCCGCTTGGTGACCAGGTTGTAGACGTTGCCCGACCAGTTCTGGATCGTGGTGTACCGGCACCGCGCCCCGGCCTTGACGATGATCTCCACCACCGCCGAGTGCAGGGAATCCGACGAGTAGATGGGAGCGGTGCATCCCTCGACGTAATGGACGTACGCCCCCTCATCGACGATGATCAGGGTCCGCTCGAACTGGCCCATGTTCTCGGTGTTGATCCTGAAGTAGGCCTGCAGCGGGATCTCCACGTGCACGCCCTTCGGCACGTAGATGAAGCTGCCGCCGGACCAGACCGCGGTATTCAGCGCGGCGAACTTGTTGTCGCCGACCGGGATCACCGAGCCGAAGTACTCCTGGAAGATCTCCGGGTGCTCCCTCAGGCCGGTGTCGGTGTCCAGGAAGATGACGCCCTGGCGTTCCAGGTCATCGCGGATCTTGTGGTACACCACCTCGGACTCGTACTGAGCCGCGACACCCGCTATCAGCCGCTGCTTCTCCGCTTCCGGGATGCCGAGCCTGTCATAGGTATTCCTGATGTCGGCGGGAAGCTCGTCCCAGCTCGCGGCCTGCTTCTCGGTGGACCGAACGAAGTACTTGATCCGGTCGAAGTCGATGTCCCCCAGGTCGGCGCCCCAGGTGGGCAGCGGCTTGCGCTGGAAGTACTTCAGCCCCTTCAGCCGCAGCTCGAGCATCCACTCCGGCTCGTTCTTCTTCGCTGAGATATCGCGGACGACCTCCTCGGACAGGCCGCGGCGCGCCGAAGCGCCTGCGGTGTCCGGGTCGGCCCACCCGAACCTGTAACGCCCCAGCCCCTCGATCTCGGGGTGTGCGGTTGTCGTCATGCGGAGCTGCCTCCGGACTTGGTGGTTGTGGTTGTGGTGGTTGCGCTCAGGCCGGCAGGCGCGGCGGCACCGGCACCGGCGGGCACGCGGTCGTGCACGAGCTCGGCCGGCGTGACGTGCGTGGTGCAGATGCCGTCGCCGCGGGCAATCGTGGCGAGCCGCTGCACCGGCGCGCCCAGCAGCCGTCCGAACGCCTCGGTCTCGGCCTCGCAGAGCTGCGGGTACTCCGCCGCAACATGCGCGACCGGGCAGTGATGCTGGCAGAGCTGGGCACCGCCGGCGGTCAGCCCCGCCAGGTCGGTGCCGGCCCCGGGCGCTGCGCCGGCGCCCGCGATGGTCACGGCCGGGCCGACGCTGGCGGAGGCGGCGTAGCCGTCCGCGGACAGCACCTCGGCGAGCACCCGGACCCGCTCGCTGGCCGGGACGCCGGCGAGCGCCGGGGCGTACCGGCGCTCAAGCTCGGAGATCTGCCGCCGGGCGAACTCCGCTACTGCCTCCGGGCCCGCCCGCTCGGCGAGGAACCGCAGCGCGCTCGCGGCCAGGTCGTCATAGGCGTGCTCGAACGCGCTGCGGCCAGCGTCGGTGATCGCGAACAGCCGTGCCGGGCGGCCGCGGCCGCGAGCGCCGTAGCAGCGGGCCTTGCGCGACTCGATCATCCCGTCGGCCATCAGGTTGTCCAGGTGCCGCCGGACCGCGGCGGGCGTCAGGCCCAGGCGCGCGGACAGGCCTGCCGCCGTGGCCGGCCCGTTCTCCAGGATCAGCCGTGCGATCCTGGCCCGGGTGCCGCGCTCGCCGGCTCGCTCGCTGCCGCGCTCGCCGCCTTCGGTGCCCGTGCCAGCAGGCGCGGGCGCTGTCGTAGGCTGAGCCGTCGCAGCACCGAAGCCGGCACCGCTCCGGGTGCCGGCATCGCGCTCCAGGCTCAACCCCACGTTTTTCACAACATCATTGTGCCGTAATTGGTTCCCGGCCCGCAACCGGCTTCCCCCATGACCTCGGTCACGGCGCCAGGCCGGGCGGGCCGGTGCTCTCCCGGACGATCAGCGTGGTGGCCAGCTCGATGTGGTGCGGCTCTGCCGCCCCGGCGGCCGGGCCGGACCGCAGCATCCGGAACGCCGTCGCCGCCATGGCCGCGAGCGGCTGCCGGACGGTGGTGAGCGGCGGCGTGGCCCACGAGGCGACGGCGACGTCGTCGAACCCGACCACGCTCAGGTCAGCCGGGACGCGCAGGCCGCGCGCGCCTGCCTCCTGCAGCACGCCGAAGGCCTGGCTGTCGTTCCCCGCGACGATCCCGGTGGGCGGCTCCGGCAGCGCCAGCAGCTCTCGTGCCTGGCGCCTGCCGCCCGCTGCGGTGAACTCGTCGTGCCGGACGAGCCGCTCGTCGACGGCGAGCCCGGCAGCCTGGAGCGCGGCCCGGTAGCCGTCCAGCCGCGCCCGGCTCGACCAGAGGCCGACCGGCCCGGTGATGGTGGCGACCCGCCGGTGCCCGAGGTCGAGCAGGTGCCTGGTGGCGGTCAGGCCGCCCAGCCAGTTCGTGGTGCCGACCGACCGGACCTGCTCGCTGGGCTCCTCGGGCGGGTCGATCACCACCAGCGGGATCCCGGCCGCGGCAAGCCGCCGCAGTTCCCGGCCGGCCGGCAGGTGCAGGACGCAGAGCGCCCCGTCGGTCCCGCGCGCGGTCACGCTGTCCAGCCAGCGGCCGACCTCCCGCGGCGACCTGGCGATCGTCACCACCACGCCGGTGGCCTCCTGCGCGGCGGCCTCCACCGCCCCGCGCAGCAGCTCCTCCGCCCATGGGCTGTAGTGCGCCGCCATGAGCAGGTCCACGACGGCGAACCCGATCCGCGAGGCCACCTGATAGCCATGCTGGCGGAGCAGGCCTGCGATCCTCGCCCTGGTTCCGGCGGCCACATCGGTGCGGCCGTTCAGCACCTTCGACACGGCCGAGACCGATACCCCGGCCTCGGCCGCGACCGCAGCCAGCGTCGTGCGGCCAGTGTCGGTCACCTGCGGTTGCACCTTTCGAACGATTGACGTCGCTCACGGCTCGCAGATCAGTATCGTACGCGATCCGCTCAGCGCCCTCCGCTGACGGAAGGGCTGGTAAGGCCGGGGATTGACCCGCCGGCCGAACGGGACTTAGGTTAGCCCAAGAAAGCGAATAAGTTTCGAAAAACTGGTAGGAGAGGTCGCTGAGGTGATCACCGGCAGCCCGCCCGCCCTGCAGCTCTACACCGTCAGGGAACTGCTTCCCGCCGCCCGCAGGGAGGTGCTGGCGAGCATCGCGGCCATCGGATACGGAGCGGTCGAGCCCTTCGGCATCCTCAGCGACACCGCGGGGCTCGCCGGGGACATCGCGGCCGCCGGGCTGGCCTGCTGCGCGGTGCATGCGACGCCGGAGGGCGAGGACGCCGAGGCGGTGATCGCTGCTGCCGGCCTGCTGGGAACGGACACGGTGGTGGTCCCGTACCTGGCGCCGGCACGGTTCGCCGACGAGGACGCGGTCAGGGCGGTCGCGGCCGATCTGACCAGCATGGCCGGCCGCCTCGCCGCCCGGGGCATGCGGCTTGGCTACCACAACCACGACTTCGAGCTCGCCAGCCTGATCGGCGGGCGGCCCGCTCTGGAGGTCCTCGCCGACTCCCTCGGCGACCGGGTGCTGCTGGAGGTAGACACCTACTGGGCGGCCGTCGGCCAGGCCGCGGCCGGCGGTCCCGACGATGGCAGCGGCGTGCCGGACCTGCTGCGCCGGCTCGCCGAGCGGGTTCGATACCTGCACGTCAAGGACGGGCCGATCACCCGGGACGACCCGATGACCGCGGTAGGCGCTGGCCGGATGCCGGTCGCGGACATCCTGGCCGCCTGCCCGTCCGCGCAGTGGCATGTGGTCGAGCTTGACCGCTGCGCGACGGACATGCTGACCGCCGTGGGCGAGAGCCTGTCCTGGCTGGCCGCTGCGGGCCTCGCCACGCCCGTCACGCGGATTCACGAGCGGCCAGAAGCGCGGCCACCTGCCCGGCAGGCGGCCTCCGGGAACGGCGCGCGATGAGCGGCGGCGGGCCCGTCGGGGTGGCCGTCATCGGCTGCGGCACGATCAGCGGCGAGTACCTGCGCAACCTGACCTCGTTTCCCGACCTGCGCGTGCTGTTCTGCGCCGACCTCGACATCGAGCGGGCGAAGGCACGGGCCGCCGCCCATGCCGTACCCGGCGCGGGCACCGCCGAGGAGGCGCTGGCCGTACCCGAGGTGGAGATGGTGGTCAACCTGACCGTCCCGGCCGCCCACGCCGCGGTGACCAGGGCCGCGCTCGGCGCGGGCAAGCACGTGTGGTCGGAGAAGCCGCTGGCGCTGGACACCGGCTCGGGCCGGGCCCTGCTGGATGCGGCGGCCCGGGCCGGGCTGCGCATCGGCTGCGCGCCGGACACCGTGCTCGGCGCGGGGCTGCAGACCGCCCGCAGGCTCGTCGCGCAGGGTGCGATCGGCGAGCCGCTGACAGCGCTGGCGCTGATGCAGAACCCGGGGCCGGAGAGCTGGCATCCGGACCCGGCGTTCCTGTATGCCAGGGGCGCCGGCCCGCTGTATGACATGGGCCCCTATTACTTCTCGGCGCTGGCGGGGATACTCGGGCCGGCCAGCGAGGTGGCGGCCGTGGCGCGGCGCAGCCGCGATCGCCGGGTCATCGGCAGCGGGCCGCTGGCGGGCACCGGTTTCGCCGTCGAGGTGCCCACGCACGTCGCCGCGCTGATCGGCTACGCCGGCGGCGCCGCGGCCACGGTGGTGCTCAGCTTCGACTCGCCGCTGCGCAGGCACGGGTTCGTGGAGGTCACCGGGACCGAGGCAACGCTGGCCCTGCCGGACCCGAACCGGTTCGGCGGCGAGGTCCGCATCAGGGCGGCCTCAGACAGCCAGTGGCGGACGATCCCCGCGGCGGGCGCCACCGCCGGGCGCGGCCTTGGTGCCCTCGACCTGGCCAGGGCGCTTCGCGCGGGCACGCCGCACCGGGCGAGCGGGGATCTCGCGCTGCACGTGCTTGACATGATGGAGGCGATCGAGCGGTCCGCTGGCAGCGGCGGCTTCCAGCCGGTCCGGACGACGTTCCGGCCGGCGGGCGGGCTGCCCGCGGCCTGGGACCCGGCCGCCAGGACCCTGTGAGAAGGCCGGGGTCAGCGGAAGCCGCGGGAGGCATGGTGGGCGACCAGGGCGGACGGCCGGCGCTCGGCGTCGGGATGGTCGGGTACGCGTTCATGGGCGCGGCGCACTCGCATGCGTGGCGGAGCGCGGCCAGCGTCTTCAGCCTTCCCCTGGCCCCCAGGATGGCCGCGATCTGCGGAAGGGACGCCGCGGCCGTCGCGGCTGCCGCGGCCCGGCACGGGTGGGCCGCGGCCGAGACCGACTGGCGGGCCCTGATCGCCCGCGACGACGTGCAGCTTGTCGACGTGTGCACGCCCGGGGACCTGCACGCGGAGATCGCGACCGCCGCCCTGGCGGCGGGCAAGCACGTGCTCTGCGAGAAGCCGCTGGCCAACACCGTGGCAGAGGCGGAGCGGATGGCGCAGGCCGCCGAGCGTGCCAGGGCGGCGGGCACGGTGGCGGTGACCGGGTTCAACTACCGCAGGGTCCCGGCGCTGGCCCTGGCCCGCAGGCTGGTCGGCGAGGGCCGGATCGGCGCGCTCCGCCAGGTGCGAGCCGCCTACCTGCAGGACTGGCTCGCCGACCCGGCCTTCCCGCTGACCTGGCGGCTGCAGGCCGACCGCGCCGGCTCGGGCGCGCTCGGCGACCTCGGCTCGCACCTGGTGGACCTGGCGCAGTACCTGACCGGCGAGCTGATCACCGGGGTGTCCGCGGTCACCGCGACGTTCACCCGCGAGCGCCCGCTGCCCGCCGGCGCCGGGCCGGCGGGCGGGCACCCTGCAGGGCGGGTCACCGTCGATGACGCGGTCGCGTTCACCGCGCGGCTGGCCGGCGGCGCGATGGCGACGTTCGAGGCCACCAGGGTCGCGACCGGGCGGAAGAACGCGCTCCGCATCGAACTGTCCGGCGAGCGCGGCAGCCTCGCGTTCGACCTGGAGCGCCTCAACGAGCTGCAGTTCTATGAGACCGCGCGGGACGGCGGCGCCGTGCAGGGTGGGAAGGACCGTGATGCCGGCCCGGGCGGGGCGGGCGAGGCAGCCGGGACGGACGGCTTCCGGCGGATCCTCGTCACCGAGCCCGGCCACCCCTACCTTGCAGCCTGGTGGCCGCCCGGCCACGTCCTCGGCTGGGACGTCACGTTCGTCCACCAGGCCGCAGACCTGGTCACCGCGATCGCTTCGGGCACCGCCCCGGAGCCGTCGTTCGCCGACGGCCTGCAGGTCCAGCGCGTGCTCGGCGCCGTGCAGGCAAGCGCCGCGGCGCGGTCGGCCTGGGTGGACGTCCCGCCGCCCGGAATCCGTTCGGTATAGCAAGGGAGCCGCCGATGCCCAGGCCCTTTACCCTCTTCACCGGCCAGTGGGCGGACCTGCCGCTGGCGGAGGTGTGCCGGATCGCCAGCGAGCGCGGCTACGACGGCCTGGAGATCGCCTGCTGGGGCGACCATTTCGAGGTCGACCGGGCGCTGCGCGAGGACGGCTACCTGGCCGGGCGCCGCGCGCTGCTGGACTCCTTCGGGCTGCGCTGCTGGGCGATCTCCAACCACCTCGTCGGCCAGGCGGTCTGCGACCACCCGATCGACGAGCGGCACCGGGCGATCCTGCCCGCCAGGATCTGGGGGGACGGCGAGCCCGAGGGCGTCCGGCAGCGGGCCGCCGCCGAGATGGCCGACACCGCGCGGGCGGCCGCAGCGTTCGGCGTGCGCACGGTGGTCGGGTTCACGGGGTCGTCGATCTGGCACACGGTGGCGATGTTCCCGCCGGTGCCCGCGCCGATGGTCGACCGGGGCTATGCCGACTTCGCCGAGCGCTGGAACCCGATCCTGGACGTCTTCGACGCCGAGGGCGTCCGGTTCGCTCACGAGGTGCACCCGAGCGAGATCGCCTACGACTTCTGGACCACGCAGCGGGCGCTGCAGGCCGTGGACCACCGCCCGGCGTTCGGGCTCAACTTCGACCCGAGCCATTTCGTCTGGCAGGACCTGGACCCGGTCGCGTTCCTGGCCGCCTACGCCGACCGCATCTACCACGTGGACTGCAAGGAGGCGCGCAAGCGCCTCGACGGGCGCAACGGGCGGCTCGGCTCGCACCTGCCGTGGGGCGATCCGCGCCGGGGCTGGGACTTCGTCTCGGCAGGCCGCGGCGACATCCGCTGGGAGGACATCTTCCGGATGCTCAACTCGATCGGCTATGCCGGGCCCATCTCGGTCGAGTGGGAGGACGCGGGCATGGACCGGCTCGCCGGGGCCGCCGAGGCGGTCCGGTTCCTGCGGCAGTTTGACTTCGAGCCGCCGCAGGCAGCCTTCGACGCGGCGTTCAGCCGCGGCTAGCTAGGCCACGAAGATGCAGAACGGATGCCCCGCGGGATCCGCATAGACACGAAGCGGCTCATCGGGGTCGGCGGACCGGTCAAGCAGCAGCCGGGCGCCCAGGGCCAGCGCGCGGTCGTGGGCTGAGTCTAGCGCCGCCGCGTCGGGGACCGTGGTGTCCAGGTGCATCTGCTGCGGCACCGTCACGTTGTCCGGCCAGGTCGCCTCGGGCAGCGTGTCGACCTTCTGGAAGGCCAGGTCGCCGCCCTCGCCGCCGGCCGGGCTGCGCAGCACCAGCCAGTCCTGGCCCCGCTCGTCCGGCTGGCCTTCCGGCGGCGGCTCGTCGCCGGGCCGGTAGGCCAGGCCGAACAGCCGCCGGTAGAACTCGGCCAGCCCGCGCGGGTCGGTGGTGTCCAGCACGGTCTGCCGGATCACCGGATGCACCTGCTCGTCAGCCATGGGGTCACCGTACCTGCCGGGTACGACATCCACGGCCGGGCCGACAACGAGCCGGAAACGGGCCGGAAACGAGGCATAGCCACCCGTTTCGCTCCCGAAACGTTACCTTGGTTCACTTCCGTGACCCTGACGTGCTAGCTATAACAGTTCCAACCCCCAAAGGAGGTGTCAGATGACGCCTGTCCCCCCCAGCCTCCCGAAGACGAGAGCCCTTCGCTGGCCAGGCCCCCGCTTTCTCCCGCATGGCCGGCTGGCCGCGGTGTGCGCTGCGGCAGCCACGCTGGCCGTGGTGGCTGCCGGATGCGGCTCGTCAGCGCCGTCCAAGACCTCGTCCGCAGCCTCGGCTGGTCACAAGGGCGGCGTCTTCACCATCCTGGCCAACTCGAGCTTCGGCGTCGCCGACCCCGCGCAGAACTACACGCTCGAGGAATGGCAGCTGCTGATCGACACGCACGACGGCCTCGTGCAGTTCCAGCGGGTGGCCGGCCTGCCAGGCACCAAGCTGGTGCCCGACCTGGCGACGTCGATCCCGGCTCCCACCGACGGCGGCAAGACCTACGTCTTCCACATCCGCCGCGGGATCAAGTTCTCCAACGGGCAGGTGCTCAAGCCGAGTGACTTCGTCCGGACGTTCGAGCGCCAGTTCACCGTGCCCGGGCCGACCACCTTCTACAACGACTTCGTCGGGGCCTGCAAGCCCGGCGTGAAGGCCTGCCCGTCGATCGCCAAGGGCGTGGTCGCCAACGACTCCGCCTACACCCTCACGATCCACCTGACAGCGCCGGATCCGGAACTGATGGACCAGCTTGCCCTGCCGTTCGCCTATGCGGTCCCTGGGAACACGCCGCTGAAGAACATGGGCAACAACGTGCCGCCGGGCACCGGCCCGTACATGTGGAAGTCCTACAACCCGAACACCGAGGCGGTGCTGGTCCGCAACCCGTACTTCCACGTCTGGAACGCTGCCGCCCAGCCCGAGGGGTACCCGAACGAGATCATCGAGAAGTACGGGCTGCAGGTTTCCGACGAGGTGACCGAGGTCGAGAACGGGCAGGCCAACGAGGTCTTCGACGGCGACCAGATCCCGTCCGACGACCTCAGCACCCTCAACAGCCCGAAGTACGCCGGCCAGGTGCACGTGAACACGCTCACCGCCGACTGGTACTTCGCGCTCAACACCAGGCGGCCGCCGTTCAACAACCTGAAGGCCCGGCAGGCCATCAACTACGCGGCGAACCGGTCCGCGTACGTGAAGATCGCCGGCGGGCCGTCCCTCGCGGCGCCCGCCTGCCAGATCCTGCCGCCCAACTTCCCGTCCTACAAGCCGTACTGCCCGTACACCACCGGGCCGCAGACGGTCTGGTCCGGACCGAACCTGGCGAAGGCCAAGGCACTGGTCAAGGCCTCCGGGACGGCCGGTGAGCACGTCGTGGTCGATGGCACCAACGACCAGGTCGGCAAGGCCCTGGTGGAGCAGATGGTGGCGGACCTGGACTCCATCGGCTACAAGGCGTCACCGCAGCTGCTCAGCGGCAGCATCCAGTACCCGTTCGTGCAGAACTCCGCCAACCTCAGCAAGTGGAATGTCGGCTGGTCGGCCTGGTACCAGGACTACCCGGCGCCGTCGGACTTCCTGAACGTGCTGCTGGGCTGCGGCAGCATCCATCCCAACAGCGACGCCAGCCCGAACATCGCCGAGTTCTGCAACAAGTCGATCCAGGCGCAGATCAGCAAGGCCGAATCCGAGGAGGCCACCAATCCGTCCGCGGCTGCCGCGCTGTGGACGACCATCGACCACGAGGACACCAGCCAGGCGCCCTGGGTGGACCTGTACAACCCGAAGCAGATCGACTTCCTGTCCAAGAACGTGCACGGCTACAAGTGGAACCCGCAGTGGTACATCCTGATCGACCAGCTGTGGCTGTCGAAGTAGCTGCGCGCGTGGCTGCCGGGCCGGCGCCCCCGGCCCGGCAGCCACGGCCCGGGCAGGGCCGATGGCCGCAATTATCGAGCAGGCCGAGGCGGCCGCGGAGCTGCAGCCGGCGATAGCCGGCCGCAGCCCGTGGGCGCTGGCTGGCAGGCGGCTGCGGCGCAACCGGATCGCCATGGCGGCGCTGGTGCTGTTCTGCGTGATCGTGGCGATCAGCGTGGGCGCGCCCGTGTATGCCCACGACATCGCGCACGTGAACCCGCTCCAGCCGAACCTGAACGGCACCACGATCGTCAACGGGCACCGGGTGCCGGTGATGCAGCAGGGCGGCGGGGTGCTGCACCTGGGCGAGACCCCGATCGGCCCGACCTGGGATCCCAGGCACTATTTCCTCGGCGCCGACGGGCTCGGCCGGGACGTCGCCGCGCTGCTGCTGTACGGCGGGCGAAGCTCGCTGCAGATCGGCATCGCCTCGGCCGTGATCTGCTGCATCGTCGCCACCCTCGTCGCGCTGGTGGCCGGGTTCTCCGGCGGGGTCACCGACGCGATCCTGTCCCGGCTCATGGATGTCATATGGGCCTTTCCCGTGTACCTGCTGGCCATCTCGATCTCGACCGAGCTGCTCACGCACTCCAACGGCTTCCGGATCGGGCCCCTGCACATCGACGCGGCGAACCTGTGGGTGCCGACGCTGATCATCGCGTTCATCTACCTGCCCTACGTCTACCGCCCGGTGCGCGGCCAGGTGCTCTCGGTCGTCAACAAGGAGTTCGTCGAGGCGGCGATCGCCCAGGGCGCCTCGAACCTCAGGCTGATCTTCTCCGAGATCCTCCCGAACGTGGTCGCCACCGTGATCGTGCTGCTGCCGCTGATGATCGCGACGACGATCCTGACCGAGTCGGCGCTGTCGTTCCTGTCCATCGGCGTGCAGCCGCCGAACGTGAGCTGGGGGTCGATCATCAGCGACGGGCAGGACCTGCTGTTCACCCGGCCGTGGGTGTCGATCGCCCCCGGAATCATGATCATGCTCACGGTGCTGGCGCTGAACGTGCTCGGAGACGGGGTGCGGGACGCCCTCGACCCGCGCGCGAAGCTCCGGATGGAGGGGTGATGGGCGCGCTTGCTGGCCCGCCGGCGACCCTGGCCGGGTCGCTGCGAGGCCCCGGCCTGGCCGGGTGGCGGCCATGCTGACCTTCATAGTCCGCCGCACGATCTGGACAGTGGCGGTCATGTTCGTGATCACGGCCGTGACCTTCGTGATCTTCTTCAAGACGCCGGGGATCGACCCGGCGCGGGCCATCGCGGGCCGCAACACCAGCCCGGCCATCCTGGCCGAGATACGCCGCCAGTTCGGGCTCAACAAGCCGTTCTTCGTGCAGTACGCGCTGATGATGAAGCAGATCTTCATCACCCGCAGCCTGGAGTCCTACTCCAACCAGGGCCTGCTCGTCGTGCCGGAGGTGGGCGCCGCGGCCCCGGCGACGCTGTCCCTGGTGTTCGGCGCCTCGGTGATCTGGGTAGTGGTGGCGATCGCGCTCGGCGTGGCCGCGGCCAAGCTGCGCGGCACGATCCTCGACCCGCTGCTGATGATCCTCGCCCTCATCGGGATCTCGATGCCGGTGTTCTGGGTCGGCGAGGTGGCGAACCTGCTCAGCCAGCAGACGCTGCACAATACGTTCCTGTTCAGCTGGGTGCCGCCGCTCGGCTACACGCCGCTCACGCAGAGCCCGCTCGGCTGGTTCAAGAGCCTGCTGATCCCGTGGATCAGCCTGTCGATCCTGTACATCGGCTTCTACGCGCGCGTGCTCCGGTCCAACCTGCTGGAGATCCAGAACGAGGACTACATCCGCACCGCCCGGGCCAAGGGACTGACCGAGCGGCGGGTGCTGCTCCGGCACACGCTGCGGACCTCCATGATCACCTTTGCCAGCCTGTTCGGGCTGGACTTCGGCGCCCTGGTGGGCGGCGGGGCGATCATCACCGAGGTGGTATTCGGCATCCACGGCGTCGGCTACCTCACCTGGCAGGCATTCCAGAACCTCGACCTGCCGACGATCATGACGACGGTGATCTACGGCGCGTTTTTCATCGTGCTGGCCAACGCCGTCGTCGACGTCGCCTACGCCTGGCTGGACCCGAGAGTGCGGCCAGCCTGATGGCCGTGCCAGCGCGGAGCGCGGGCGGTTCCGGACCGGCACCCGGCGCGGAGCCCCTGCTGCGGGTGCGCGACCTGAAGGTGACGTTCCGCACCGAGGATGGCGTCGTGCGGGCGGTCGACGGCGTCTCTTTCGACCTGGCCGAGGGCGAGACGCTGGGGATCGTCGGGGAGTCCGGCTCGGGCAAGAGCGTGACGATGATGTCGGTGATGCGGCTGATCCAGGACCCGAACGCGCGCTTCGAGGGCGAGGTGCTCTACCGGGGCCGCAACCTTATGGAACTGGGCGCCAGCGAGATCCGGCAGATCCGCGGCGCCGGCATGGCCATGATCTTCCAGGATCCGATGACCTCGCTGACCCCCGTCTACCGGGTCGGCTGGCAGATCGCCGAGCAGATCCGCGCGCACGAGAGCGTATCGCGGCAGGCCGCCCGGGCCCGGGCGATCGAGCTGCTCGGCTCTGTCGGGATCCCGCACCCTGCCGAGCGCGTCGACGACTTCCCGCATCAGTTCTCCGGCGGCATGCGCCAGCGCGTGATGATCGCGATGGCGGTGTCCTGCAATCCGGACATCCTGATCGCCGACGAGCCGACGACCGCGCTGGACGTCACGATCCAGGCGCAGATCCTCCGGCTGATCCGCAAGCTCAGCGAGGATCTCGGCACGGCGGTCGTGCTGATCACGCACGACATGGGGGTGGTGGCCGAGATGGCCGACCGGATCGCGGTGATGTACGCGGGCCGGATCGTCGAGCAGGGCAGCCGCCGCGACCTGTTCTACGACGCCCAGCATCCGTACACCTGGGGGCTGCTGGGCTCGATAGCCCGGCTGGACCGGCCGCGGCCGCGGCGGCTGACGGCGATCCCGGGAGTGCCGCCGTCGCTGATCGGGCTGGGGCCGGGCTGTGCCTTCGCCCCCCGCTGCGCGCACGCCTTCGAGGCGTGCGCGCAGGCGCCCCCGCTGGCCAGCAGGCGCGGTGACGGGCACCTGGATGCCTGCCATCTCACCCCCGAGCAGAAGAAGGAGCGCCGCGAGGCGGTTATTCACCCCGAGCTGGTCGAGGAGACGCCATGACCGCCGGAGGCGGGCCGGGCGATGGAGCGCCGGGCGTGCAGACCGTGACGGCCGCGGACGCCGGGCCGGGCGGGGTGCTGCTGTCGGCCGAGCACGTGACCAAGTACTTCCCGGTCCGCAAGGGCGTCCTGCTGCAGCGCGAGGTGGCCAGGGTGCACGCCGTCGATGATGTGAGCTTCGAGCTGCGGGCCGGGGAGACGCTGGGCCTTGTCGGCGAGTCGGGGTGCGGCAAGTCCACGCTCGCCCGCTGCCTGTGCCGGCTGCATCAGCTCACCTCGGGGTCGATCCGCTTCAACGGCCAGGACATATCCCGGCTGTCCAGGAGGCAGCTCCGCCCGGTCCGCCGCGAGATGCAGATGATCTTCCAGGATCCGTATGCCTCGCTGAACCCGCGCAAGCGGGTGGGCACGATCCTCGCCGACCCGCTGCGCATCCACGGCCAGGGCGACCGCTCGCAGGTCGCGGCGCGGGTGCGGGAACTGCTGGAGCTCGTGGGGCTCTCACCCGAGCACGTGAACCGGTACCCGCATGAGTTCTCCGGCGGCCAGCGCCAGCGCATCGGCGTGGCCCGGGCGCTCGCCCTGCATCCCAGGCTGGTCATCGCCGACGAGCCGGTATCCGCCCTGGATGTCTCGATCCGGGCGCAGGTCATCAACCTGCTCGATGACCTGCAGGACGAGCTGAACCTGACCTACATCTTCATCGCCCACGACCTGGGCGTGGTCAGGCACGTCTCGGACCGGATCGTGGTGATGTACCTCGGGAAGATCGTCGAGATCTCCCCGGCCGAGGAACTGTACCGGCGGCCGGTCCACCCCTACACCGAGGCATTGCTGTCCGCGGTGCCGGTCCCGGATCCAGACCTGTCCGACCAGCGGCAGCAGGTGGTGCTCGAAGGTGACGTGCCGAGCCCGATCAGGCCGCCCTCGGGCTGCCGGTTCCACCCGCGGTGCCGGTACGCGACCGAGATCTGCCGCAGGGAGGAGCCGCCGCTGGTCTCCCATGGCGCCACCGGCCACATGGCCGCCTGCCACCACCCGCTGAACTTCACGGCCGATCCGCAGTGAGCCAGCGGGATCAGAGGGACCAGCAGGACCAGCGGGCTCAGCGGACTGAGCCCATGCCGGCTGGCACCGCGACCGCGCTCCGGCCGCTGATCGGGCTCAGCAGCTACGCCGAGCGCGCCGCGTGGGGAGCCTGGGAGCATGACGCGTTCGCGCTGCCCCGGCGCTACGCCGACAGGGTGGCCGCGGCAGGCGGGATTCCCGTGCTGCTGCCCCCGGTCCCGGATGCGGGCGAGGCGGTGGCGCGGCTGGACGGCCTGCTGCTGAGCGGCGGCGGTGACATCGATCCGGCGCGGTTCGGGGCGCCCCGCGACCCGGCGACCGCGTCGGTGCGGCCGGAGCGTGACGCCGCCGAGCTCGAGATGCTGGCCGCCGCCCGCGACCGCGGCGTCCCCGTCCTGGGGATCTGCCGCGGCCTGCAGGTGATCAACGTCGCCTGCGGCGGCACGCTGCACCAGCACCTGCCGGATGTCGTCGGCCACGACGGCCACTCGCCGGTGCCCGGCGGCTACGGCCGCCATGAGGTGACGGTCGCGCCGGGGACCAGGCTCGCCGCGATCCTCGGCCGCACCGATCTCAGCGACCGCCTCGCGGCCGTCGTGCCGACTCACCACCATCAGGGGATCAGCCGGCTCGGAAGCGGGCTGGCCGCCGTGGCCTGGGCCGGCGACGGGGTCGTGGAGGCGGTCGAGCCATCCTCCGCCGCCGCCCCGTTCCTGATCGGGGTGCAGTGGCATCCGGAGGCAGGCGACGACGACAGCCTGTTCCGTGCGCTGGTCGCGGCCGCGCGGCAGTACCGGATCACGGGCGGCCAGAGGGCGCCCGTAGACTCGCCTGCGTGACATCGGGTCCCGCCGTGGAGATCCGCGGCCTGGTCAAGCATTACGGGAGCACCCAGGCGCTGGCCGGGCTGAGCCTGACGGCCGGCCGCGGCGAGGTGACCGCGATCCTCGGGCCGAACGGCGCGGGCAAGACCACCACAGTGGAGATCTGCGAGGGGTACCGCCGCCCGGATAAGGGCGCGGTGCGCGTGCTCGGCCTGGACCCGGTCCGCGACACCCGGCGGCTTCGGCCGCGCATCGGTGTGATGCTGCAGTCGGGCGGGATCCCGCCCGCAGCCCGTGCCGGGGAGTACCTGCAGGTGATGGCGAGGTTCTACGCGCATCCCGTCGACACCGCCTGGCTGCTTGGCCGGCTCGGCCTGGCCGGCTGCTCCGGCACGCCGTACAAGCGGCTCTCCGGCGGCCAGCAGCAGCGGCTGTCCCTTGCCGCGGCCGTCGTCGGCCGCCCGGAGCTGGTCTTCCTCGACGAGCCGACGGCTGGCCTGGACCCGCAGGCGAGGCTGGCGACCTGGGACCTGATCTCCGCGATGCGGTCCGCGGGCGCCGGGGTGATCCTCACCACCCACCACATGGACGAGGCGCAGCGGCTGGCCGACCACGTGGTGATCGTGGATCACGGACAGGCGGTCGCCGACGGCAGCCCGGCGGAGCTCACCGGCAGCGTCGGCCAGCTTCGGTTCCGTGCCGAGGCCGGGCTGGAGACCGACGGCCTCGTTGCCGCCCTCCCGCCCGGAACCGCGGCCAAGGAGTCGCCGGCCGGGCACTACATCATCGAGGTGCCCGCCCAGGTCGACCCGCAGCTCATCGCATCGGTCACCGCCTGGTGCGCCGAGCACGGCGTGCTGGCGCAGGACCTGCGGATCGAGAGCCGCACCCTTGAGGATGTCTTCCTGGAGCTGACCGGGCGGGAGATGCGCGGATGACCGGTGACGCCGGGACGCGCGCCGGAGCGGAGGCTGCGGCATCCTGGCCGCCCCCAGCCGCCGGGGCGGCGCCGCTGCCGGCGATGGTGTCCGCCCAGGCCGGCCTGGAGCTGCGGACCCTGGTGCGCAACGGCGAGCAGCTATTGCTCACGATCATCATCCCGGTGCTGCTGCTGGCCGCCTTCGGCCGGGAGGCGCTGATCAACGTCGGGCGCGGCCCCCGCATCGACTTCCTCGCGCCGGGGATCCTGGCCCTGGCCGTGCTGTCCACGGCCTTCACCAGCCAGGCGATCGGCACCGGGTTCGAGCGCCGGTACGGGGTGCTGAAGCGGCTCGGCTCGACCCCGCTCGGCCGCAGCGGGCTGATCGCCGCGAAGACGCTGACGGTGCTGGCCGTCGAGGTCATGCAGGTCGTGGTGGTGTCGGCAGTCGCCATCGGCCTCGGCTGGCGGCCGCACGCGGGCGGAGCGCGGGCGGCGCTGGCCGTCATCCTGCTGCTGGCCGGGACTGCCGCCTTCAGCGGGCTCGCGCTGCTGATGGCGGGCACGCTGCGGGCCGAGGCCACGCTGGCCGCCGCCAACCTGCTCTACCTCGTGCTGCTGGGGCTCGGAGGCATCGTGTTCCCGCTGAGCCGCTTCCCGCACGGGGCGCAGCCGGCGCTCCGGCTGCTCCCGTCCGCGGCGCTGGCCGACGGGCTTCGGTCAGTGCTGCAGCACGGTACCGGGCTGCCGGGCGCGGACCTGCTGGTGCTGTGCGCGTGGGCGGCCGTCGGCATCGCGCTGGCGGTCCGGTTCTTCCGCTGGGAATAGCCCCAGGAGCAGGACCGCATTCCCGGGGCGGGGTGCCGCCCGGGAGATGATCCTCCTACCATGGGTCCGTGCCCGCCCGCCTGGCCGCCGACGCGACGGCATCGCCCGGGCCCATGGGGCTGCGCTCCGCCGCCCGCCGCTGGGCCGGCCTGATCCTCGCGCCGAGCCCTGTGACCATGCGCAGGCTTGCCCTCGCCGGCGTGGCGGCGACGGCGGTCATCATCATGACCGGCGCCGCGGTCCGGCTCAGCCAGTCCGGCCTGGGCTGCCCGGACTGGCCGGACTGCACCTCCCGCTCGATAGTGGCCGCAGGCGTCACCGGTGACCCGCTGATCCACCGCTGGGTTGAGTTCGGCAACCGGCTGGTGACCGTGGTGATCACGATCATCGCCGCGCTCGTGCTCGTCGCCGCCTGGCGGTACCGGCCCGAGGGCGCCCGGCGGCGTGACATCGTCTGGCTGGCCGCCCTCCAGCCCGCCGGCATCGTGGCGCAGGCGATCCTCGGCGGCGTCGTGGTGCTCACCAGGCTTGACCCGGTCTGGGTGTCGGTGCACTTCCTGCTCTCGATGGCGCTGGTCGCGGCCGCGGTCGCGCTGCACGTGCGGGTGGGTGAGAGCAGCGCCTGGCTGGCCGGCGCCCGCCCGCTCGCCCCACGTGAGCTGCGGCTGATCTGCTTCGGCCTGCTGGCAGTGCTGATGCTGATGTTCGCCGCAGGAACCGTGGTCACCGGCGCCGGGCCGCTCGCGGGCGCCCGCTCGGTGCCGCGCTACCATCTCCCGCTGGCGGGGGTCACCCAGCTTCACGCGGACATCGGCTGGCTCATCGCCGGGCTGGTCATCGCGCTGGCCGTGGGCCTCCAGCTGAGCGCCGCGCCGCGGCGGGCGGTCCGGCTGGGCTGGCTGCTGCTGGCGCTTATCGGGGCTCAGGGCGCGATCGGATACACCCAGTACTTCACGGGCCTGCCGGCCGGGCTGGTCTGGTTCCACGTCACCGGCTCTGTCGCGATCTGGATCGTCGCGCTGCGGCTGGCGTTCTCGCTGCACGATCGCGGCAGCGTGACCGGCAGCCGCGAGGCCGCGGCGGCCGATGCCGCCAGGCCGGACGCCGCCCGGGTCTGAGCCAGGCTGCCGGTACTAGGGTCGTGTCCGTTGACCACTTCCCGGACGGAAGGCCTGAATCACGGTGAGCACGCACAGCAGCGACGAGCTTGACTGGACCGAAACCGACGCCCGCGTCGTCGACCTGATCCGGGTCCTCGCGATGGACGCCGTGGAGCAGGCGGGCTCCGGCCACCCCGGGACGGCGATGAGCCTCGCGCCGGCTGCTTACCTGCTGTTCCAGCGCGTGCTGAGGCATGACCCGGCGGACCCGCGCTGGCTGGGGCGGGACCGGTTCGTGCTGTCCTGCGGGCACTCCAGCCTGACCCTGTACATCCAGCTCTACCTGTCCGGGTACGGCCTGACCCTGGACGACATCAGGGCCTACCGGACCTGGGGCAGCAAGACCCCTGGCCACCCCGAGCACCTGCTGGCCGAGGGCATCGAGACCACCACGGGCCCGCTCGGCCAGGGCATCGGCAACGCCGTGGGCATGGCGATGGCGGCGCGCCGCGAGCGCGGCCTGCTCGACCCCGGGGCGCCACCCGGAACCAGCCCGTTCGACCATCACATTTACGCCTTCTGCTCCGACGGGGACATCGAGGAGGGCATCAGCCACGAGGTGTCCTCGCTCGCCGGCCACCAGCAGCTCGGCAACCTGGTCGTGCTGTACGACGACAACACGATCTCGATCGAGGACGACACGGCGATCGCCAAGTCCGAGGACGTCTGCGCGCGGTACGAGGCCTACGGCTGGCATGTGCAGCGGGTGAGCTGGCGCCGTCCCGGCGGCGGCTACCTGGAGGACGTGCACGCGCTGCACCGGGCGCTGATCGCCGCCCGCGATCACACCGAGGCGCCGTCGCTGATCGCGCTGCGGACGATCATCGGCTGGCCAGCCCCTGACAAGCAGAACACCGGCGACGCCCACGGCAGCGCCCTCGGCGCCGCCGAGGTCGCGGCGACCAAGGAGATCCTCGGCTTCGACCCCGAGGTCAGGTTCCCCGCCGAGGACGAGGCGGTGGCCCACGCCCGCAAGGTCGCCGAGCGCGGCAAGCGGCTGCGGGCGGCGTGGGACGAGTCGTTCGCGGCCTGGTCCGCCCGGCGCCCGATGGAGCGCGGCCTGCTGGACCGGCTGGCCGCCCGGCGGCTGCCCGAGGGCTGGGCCGAGACGCTGCCGGACTTCCAGCCCGACCCGAAGGGGCTGGCCACCCGGAGAGCGTCCGGGAAGATACTGAACGCGCTCTCCGGCGTGCTGCCCGAGCTCTGGGGCGGCTCCGCCGACCTGGCCGGGAGCAACGACACCACGATGGAAGGCGAGCCGTCGTTCATCCCCGTGCAGCACCAGACCCGGCTGTACCCGGGTAACCCGTACGGCAGGACCCTGCACTTCGGGATCCGCGAGCACGGCATGGCAGCGATCCTCAACGGCATCGCGCTGCACGGGCTCACCCGCCCCTACGGTGGCACGTTCCTGGTGTTCAGCGACTACATGCGGCCCGCTGTCCGGCTCGCGGCGCTGATGAAGGCGCCGGTGACGTTCGTCTGGACACACGACTCGATCGGGCTCGGCGAGGACGGCCCCACCCATCAGCCGGTGGAGCACCTGTGGGCGCTGCGGGCGATCCCGGGGCTGGACGTGGTCCGGCCGGCCGACGCCAACGAGACGACGGTGGCCTGGCGGACGATCCTGGAGCACGACGACCGTCCGGCCGGGCTGTGCCTGACCCGGCAGGCGGTCCCGGTGCTGGACAGGTCTGCCGGCCCGGGCACGGGCGGGCTGGCCAGCGCCGAGGGGACGGCACGCGGCGGCTACGTGCTCGCGGAGGCGGCCGGCGGGGAGCCCGAGGTGCTGCTGATCGCCACGGGAAGCGAGGTGCAGCTTGCCCTCGAGGCGAGGGAGGAGCTGCAGCGCGACGGCATCGCCGCCCGGGTGGTCTCGATGCCGTGCCTGGAATGGTTTGCCGAGCAGGACGCTTCCTACCAGGAGGAGGTGCTGCCCGCGCGGGTCCGGGCACGGGTGACGGTGGAGGCCGGGATCGCCCTGGGCTGGCGGGCGATCGCCGGGCCCGACGGAGCCTGCGTCAGCCTGGAGCACTTCGGCGCGTCGGCCGACTACCGGAGGCTGTACCGGGAGTTCGGGATAACGGCCGAGGCGGTCGCGGCCGCCGCCCGGGCCAGCCTGGCCAGGGTTAGCGCGGCCAGCCAGGGGCAGCGAGACTAGCCGGCATGCGGGACGGAGAAAGAGGCGAGAGCGCGATGAGCGAGGACGCACTGGGCCAGCTAACTGACGCTGGCGTGGCGGTGTGGCTTGACGACATCAGCCGGGAGCGGCTGTCCACGGGAAACCTGGCGACGCTGATCCGGGACTTCCACGTGCGCGGCGTCACGTCGAACCCGACGATCTTCGCCCACGCGCTCTCCCACGGCTCTGCCTATGACGCGCAGGTGGCCGACCTGGCCGTGCGCGGGGTGAGCGCCGATGAGGCGGCCCGGGCCATCACGACCTACGACATCCGGTGGGCCTGCGACGTGCTGCGCCCGGTGTACGAGCAGACCGGGGGCCGGGACGGCAGGGTCTCCATCGAGGTCGACCCGCGGCTCGCCAGGGACACCGCCAAGACCATCGCCGAGGCCAGGGCGCTGTGGTGGATGGTGGACCGGCCCAACATGTTCATCAAGATCCCGGCCACCGCCGAGGGCCTGCCCGCGATCACCCAGTGCCTGGCGGAGGGGATCAGCGTGAACGTGACGCTGATCTTCTCGCTGCGGCGTTACGGCGAGGTCATCGACGCGTTCATGGCGGGCCTGGAGGCCGCGCAGGGCCGCGATGTCTCCGCTATCGCCTCGGTCGCGTCCTTCTTCGTCAGCCGCGTCGACACCGAGGTGGACCGCCGGCTGGACAAGATAGGCACGCCGGAGGCCGAGGCGCTGCGCGGCAAGGCCGCGATCGCCAACGCCAGGCTGGCCTACCAGCTCTACCAGGAGCGGTTCGCCGCGCCGCGCTGGTCCGCGCTGGCCGCGCGCGGCGCCAGGACGCAGCGGCCGCTGTGGGCCTCGACCAGCACCAAGGACCCGGCCTTCGCCGACACCCTGTACGTCACCGAGCTCGTGGCCCCGGACACGGTGAACACGATGCCGGAGTCCACGCTGCGCGCCATGGCAGACCACGGCCGGCTGGAAGGCGATACCATCCGCGGGCGGCAGCAGGAGGCACGGCAGGTACTGGACGCCCTGGAGAAGCTCGGCATCAGCTATGACGACGTCACCGCGGTCCTGGAGGAGGAGGGCGTGGCCAAGTTCGCCGCGTCCTGGAGCGACCTGCTGGAGACGATCACGACGGAGATGGCCGCCGCGCACGCCCATCCGGCCGGCGGGCGATGACCACGCCGCCCGACAGCGACCGGGCGGGCGCGGGCAACCCGCTGCGCGACCCCCGGGACCGGCGCATCCCTCGGGTCGCGGGGCCGTGCGTGCTGGTGCTGTTCGGGGTGACCGGCGACCTCGCCAGCAAGAAGCTGCTGCCGGCGATCTACGACCTGGCGAACCGGGGCCTGCTCCCGCCGGGCTTCTCGCTGGTCGGGTTCGCCCGGCGGGACTGGGCGGATGAGGACTTCGCCCGGCTCGCCTACGACGCGGTGAAGGCGCACGCCCGGACCCCGTTCCGGGACACTGTCTGGGAGCAGCTCACCGAGGGCGTCAGGTTCGTGCCCGGCGAGTTCGCCGATGAGGCTGCCTTCGGCCAGCTCGCCAAGACGGTGGCGCAGCTCGACGCGGAGCGCGGGACAGGCGGTAACTACGCGTTCTACCTGTCGGTCCCGCCGAAGGCCTTCCCCCAGGTGATCAGCCAGCTCAAGCGCTCGGGCCTGTCCACCGCGCCGCCGCCCGACGAGCGCGGCTACCAGCCGTGGCGGCGGGTGGTGATCGAGAAGCCGTTCGGCCACGACCTGGCCAGCGCCCGCGAACTCAACGCGATGCTGGCGCCGGTGTTCCCCGGCCACTCGGTCTTCCGGATAGACCACTACCTGGGCAAGGAGACCGTCCAGAACATACTCGCGCTGCGGTTCGCCAACACCCTGCTGGAGCCGGTGTGGAACCGCGGCTACGTGGACCACGTCCAGATCACGATGGCCGAGGACATCGGCATCGGCGGCCGCGCCGGGTACTACGACGGGATCGGCGCGGCCCGCGACGTGATCCAGAACCACCTGCTTCAGCTTCTCGCGCTGACCGCGATGGAGGAGCCGGTCTCCTTTGACCCCGACTCGCTGCGGACGGAGAAGGAGAAGGTGCTGTCGGCTGTGCGGCTGCCCGCTGACCTCGGGCTCGGCACCGCCCGCGGGCAGTACGCCGCAGGCTGGCAGGGCGGCGTGCCGGTGCCCGGCTACCTCGGGGAGGAAGGCATACCGCCGGACTCGGCAACCGAGACCTACGCGGCGATCCGGCTTGAGGTGGACACCCGGCGCTGGGCGGGCGTGCCGTTCTACCTGCGCACCGGCAAGCGGCTGCCGACCCGGATGACCGAGATCGCGCTGCTGTTCCAGCGCGCTCCGCACCTGCCCTTCACCGCCACCGACACCGAGGAGCTCGGCCAGAACGCCCTGGTCATCCGGGTTCAGCCGGACGAGGGCGTGACGATGCGGTTCGGCGCCAAGGTGCCCGGGACGGCAATGGAGGTCCGCGACGTGAACATGGACTTCGCCTATGGCGAGTCGTTCACCGAGTCCAGTCCGGAGGCGTACGAGCGGCTGCTGCTCGACGTCCTGATCGGCGACCCGCCGCTGTTCCCGCGGCAGGAGGAGGTCGAGCTGTCCTGGAAGATCCTGGACCCGATCGAGGAGTTCTGGGCAAGCCACGGCAGGCCGGAGCAGTACCCGGCCGGCACCCACGGACCCGGCAGCGCGGATGCGCTGATCCGCAGGGACGGCCGCAGCTGGCGGCGGCTGTGAGGGCTGCCCGATGATGATCGACCTGGCCGACACTACCGTCCGGGCCGTCCATGACGCGCTGACCCGCTCGCGCGAGGCGGCCGGGGGCCCCACCACTGGCGTCGTGCTCAACCTGATCATCGTCACCGACGAGTCCGCCCACTACGACGCGGTCCGCGCGGCCACCCAGGCCGGCCGGGAGCATCCGTGCCGGGTGCTGGGCGTGATCGCGCGCAATCCCGGCGACAGGTCGCGGCTGGACGCCGAGATCAGGACCGGGGAGGGCGCTCCCGGCCAGACCGTGCTGCTGCGCCTGTACGGGCAGACCGGTGCCCACGCCGACTCGGTGGTGATGCCGCTGCTGGTCCCCGACACGCCGGTGGTGACCTGGTGGCCGGGTCCCGGGCCGGCCGCGCCGTCCCGCGACCCGCTTGGCGCGCTGGCCCAGCGCCGGGTCACCGATGCCGCCGCGGCCCGCCACCCGGCCAGGGCGCTGGCCGCGCTCGCGGCCAGCTATCAGCCCGGGGACACCGACCTGGCGTGGACCCGGGCGACGACATGGAGGTCGCTGCTGGCCGCCACCCTCGACCAGCCGCACGGCAGCGTGACCGGCGGGCTGGTGGCCGCCGAGCCCGGCAACCCGAGCGCCGACCTGCTCACCGCCTGGCTGTCCGGCCGGCTCGGGGCGCCGTTCCGCCGCGATGACTCCGGCGGTCCCGGCATCACGGAGGCCCGGTTCCTCACCTCCGACGGCGACATCTCGGTCACCCGGCCGGACGGCAGGGTGGCCACGCTCAGCCGCCCCGGCCAGCCGGAGCGCAGGGTCGCCCTGCACCGGCGGGACATCGCCGAGCTGCTGGCCGAGGAGCTCCGCCAGCAGGGCCCGGACGAGGTCTACAGCGAGGCGCTGCACCGGTTCGCGCGGGACTCAGCCGCAGGCCGCGCGCGCCGCAGGCGAGGGGACGGCCGGTGACCACGCCGCAGGTCCTGATCCACCGTGACGCGGCGCTGCTGGCCCGGGCGGTCGCGGCGCGGCTGGTGACCCGGCTGGTCGACGCCGCCGCGGCGCGGGGCTCGGCGTCGCTGGTGCTGACCGGCGGCGGCATCGGCACCCGGGTTCTCGCGGAGCTGGCGGTGGCGCCCGCCCGTGACGCGATCGACTGGCGGCACCTGGATATCTGGTGGGGTGACGAGCGGTTCCTGCCAGCGGGCGACCCGGAGCGCAACGAGACCGGCGCCCGGGCAGCCCTGCTGGACCATGTGGATATCAGCCCGGAGCGGGTGCGCCCGATGCCGGGGCCGGACGGGCCGGACGGCAACGACCCGGAGGCCGCCGCGGCCCGGTACGCGGACTGGCTGCGCGCGGCATCCCGGCCAGAGGATCACGGGCAGGTCCCGTCATTTGACATCCTGATGCTCGGCATCGGCCCCGAGGCCCATGTGGCATCGCTGTTCCCGGGCATGCCCGCGCTATATGAGGAGCGCACGGTGGTGGCAGTGCACGGCGCGCCCAAGCCGCCGCCCACCCGGCTGACGCTGACACTGCCGGCCATCACCGCGGCCAGGGAAGTCTGGATCATCGCCTCCGGCGACGAGAAGGCCCGCGCGGTGCGGATGGCGCTGTCCGGCGCCGGCCCGGTGCAAGTCCCGGCAGCGGGCGCGCACGGCAGGCTGCAGACCCTCTTCCTGCTCGACCGGGCCGCAGCCGCCAGGGTCCCGCCGCAGCTCGGCAGGCTTGCCTCGCCCTGAGCCCGGCCGCGGCAGCCCTCCGGCGCCACGGCGGCGTTCCGGCCCTCTCGCACAAGCCGGTGCGAGCGACGGGAACCTGGCTAAGATCGCGCCGTGGCCCCCGACTCCCCCGCGTCGCCCGAGCCTGCGCGGGATGCTGGAGGCCTGCGCGACGCGGTCCGCCGCGCGACGCGCGGCGGACCGCGGGGACGTTCCCGGGCCGCCGCGGGTCACCTCGTGGTGTGCGGTGATGATGCCCTCGCCCTCCGGATCGTCGAGGAGCTGGCAGTCCGGTACGGCGAGCAGGTGACGGTGGTGGCCAGATCGGCAGCCGCGGGCCAGACGCGGCGGATCGCCCGGCTGCCCGGGGTGCGCGTCATCGAGCAGGCCGAGCTTGACCACGAGGCGCTGCTGGCCGCGGACCTGCGATCGGCGCGGGCGCTGGCCCTGCTCCGCCAGGACGACCTGGGCAACTTCCACGCCGCGCTGCGCGCGCAGGAGCTCAACCCGCGGCTGCGGCTCGTCGTCGCCATCTTCAATACCCACCTGGGCGAGCGGATCCGCGCGTTCTTCACCGACTGCGCCGTGCTGTCGGAGGCCTCGATGGCCGCGCCGTCGTTCGTTGCCGCTGCCCTCGGCGAGCCCGCGCCCAGTCACGTCCGGCTCGCCGGCAAGACGCTCTACCTGGCCCGCAGCGAGGACGCCAACGCCGGGCGGGTCATCTGCGGCCTGGCAGCCGGCGAGCCGTCCGCTGCCCCGCGGCTGCTGGCTCCGGGTGAGCCGGGGGCCAGCCTTGTCCTGGCCGTCGCGGACGGCGTTCCGCGCAACCCGCTCGCCAGGAAGCGGCGCAACCCGCTGCGCACCGCCGTCCGGCTGGCCAGGCTGGCGCTGGCCAGCAAGATGAGCCTGGCCTTCATCGGGCTGCTGGCGGTGCTGGCGGCCGGCTTCGTGCTGCTGGCGACGGCCGGTCACTACTCGGCAGGGGACGCGCTCTACTTCACCCTCCTGGACGCCGCAGGTACCGCTGTGACGAGCGCGGCGCTCCCGGCCCCGGTGAAGCTCGCGCAGTTCCTGCTCACCTTTGACGGGATGGCGTTCCTGCCGCTGGTGACGGCCGCCGCGGTGGGCGCCTCGCTGACGATCTCGGTGCGCCGCGGCCACCCGCCGCCTGGCGATCACGTCATCGTGGCCGGGCTCGGCAACGTCGGGACGCGGATCGCCGGCCAGCTGCACGACCTCGGCTTCGATGTGGTCTGCATCGACCAGAGCGAGGCCGCCGCAGGGATCGCGCTGGCCCGCCGGCTGGGGCTGCGGGTGGTGATCGGCCAGGCGTACCTGGAGGAGACGCTGCGCGCTGCCGGCATCGACACCTGCCAGGCGTTCGTGTCGGTGACCAACAGCGACATCGTCAACCTGGAGTCCGCGCTGCACGCCCGGGCGCTGGCCGACAAGCCGCGGGTCGTCGTGCGGCTTTACGATGACGATCTCGCCGACCGGGTGCAGCGCACGATCGGCAACACCATCTCCCGCTCGGTGTCCAATCTGGCGGCTCCCGCGTTCGCCGCGGCCATGCTGGAGCACCAGGTGCTGCGTACCGTCCCCGTCGGCCGCCACGTGCTGCTGCTCGCCGAGGTGCCGGTCGCGGCGGGCTCGGAACTGGCAGGCCAGCCGATACGCAGCGTTCACGACGCCGACGCCGTGCGGGTCATCGCACTGCGCAGGCGCGGCGCCGACAGCGCGGACTGGGCTCCGTCTCCTGGCTACGTGCTGACGCCAGCAGACCGCCTGGTCGTGCTCGCGACCAGGGCCGGGCTGAGCCAGGTACTTGCCCGCAGCGAGCCGCAGTAGCACCCGGCCGGGCCCGCGCCCGGACCGCGAGCAGCCGGAACCGGCGGCGCCCGCCGGGAAAAGTATCCGCGAAATGGGGCTCCCGCAATAGGTCACATGGCGTTACGCTTCTCGGCATATCTTCCTTCTGGATCAGCAGAGCCAGAGGTGAAGGTCGGGAAGGTCATGATGGCATGGATGTCATGAAAGTGACCAACGTCACGAAAGTGACGAAGGTAGTGCTTCATGACTTTTGCTCGCACGGAGCAGCGCCGGCCGAAGGCAGCCTGACCACGGTGCCCCGCGTCTGGGCGATCATGCCGTCATGGCCGCATCGTCCATCCGGGCGCTTCCCGGCTGAATGGCCGTCCCGGCCGTCAGCAGGGTGGCCAGAGCCCCCAGGAGGAGTCAGTTGAGCACTACCGAAAACGCGCCCGCCCCTGCCCCGGCGGCCGCAACCGCCGCGGCCACGCCGGTCGCAGATCCCGCCGCGCTTGGCCTTGCGGCCTTCGCGCTGACCACGTTCCTGCTCTCGGCGGCGAATGCTGGCTGGATGACCGCGGCAACCGGCAGCGCCTGGCTTGGTTACGCGTTCGCTTACGGCGGCCTCGTCCAGCTGCTCGCTGGCATGTGGGAGTTCCGGAACCGGAACGTGTTCGGCTGCACGGCGTTCGGCAGCTACGGCGGGTTCTGGATCGGCCTCGGGATCTGGGCGATCCGGGTAGCCCCGCACGCTGCATCGGCGGCGGCGGCCGATCACGACGTCGGCTGGATCCTGCTGGCCTGGGCCATCTTCAACACCTACATGCTCTTCTGGAGCACCGCGGTGAACGGAGCGGTCTTCGCCGTGTTCCTGACCCTGGAGGCCACCGAGGTCATCCTGTTCATCGGGAACTTCGCCGCCAGCAGCGGCGTCGTGAAGCTCGGCGGGTACATCGGCGTGCTGACCGCGCTGGTCGCCTGGTACACCTCGTCGGCTGTGGTCATCAACACGATGAAGGGCAGGCAGGTCGTGCCGGTCGGCAAGGCGTTCGGGCCGCTCGCCGCCTAGGGGCGATCCGCCGGCCTCGCCCGCGCGTGCCGCGGCGAGGTCCGTGCGGACAGCCGGGCCCGGGGAACTCCGCGCGAGAGTCCCCGGGCCCGGCTGTCTCCGGCTCGGTACCGTTATCCACGTGGACGTGCAGGAGCAGCATCCCGAGAATGCAGGGGCGGCGGCCCGCTTCCGCGCCCGCGCCAGGCCCTGGCGCTCCATCATCGCCCTGGTTCTGGCCGCGGTGGCGCTTGGCCTCGCCGTGAAGGCGCCCTTTGCCCGGCGGAGCCTGCCCTATGAGGTGACCGGGCATGCCGCCGCGGTGCTCTTCGGGGTCTTCGCGCTGGCGGCGGCCGTCGGGCTGTCCGGCAGGCTCCGGGACATGCTGGAGCCGGTGCTCGGGCCCTCGCATGCCGCCATCGTCCGCTACACCCTGGTGCTGATCAGCGGGTGTGCCATCCTGATCGTCACGCTGCAGCTGCTGCACGTGCAGATCGGCCAGCTGATCCTCGGCGGCGCCCTGACCGGGGTGCTGATCGGCATCGCCGGGCAGCAGGCGCTGTCGAACGTCTTCGCCGGAATGGTGCTGCTGTTTGCCCGGCCATTCCGGGTGGGCGACCGGGTTCAGGTCAGGTCAGCAGCGCTGAACGGCCCGCTCGAGGGCACGGTCGCCGAGATCAGCGTGACGTACGTGCGCCTGGCGACCGATAACGGGGTACTCCACCTGCCCAATTCCCAGGTACTGGCCGCCGCGGTCGGACCGGTGCCGCAGCCTGGGAGCAGGCGGGGCAAGCCGGGCACGCCGGTCCATAGGGGCGAGCCAGGCCCGCCTGTCCAGCCCGTGGGCCCCGTGGGCCCCGTGGGCCCCGTCGGGCCCGTAGGTCCTGGCGAGCCTGCTAGCTGATGCTTCCGGCCGGAAGGCGCTATCTGTGCGCTTCATCGTAACTTGAGATGACCTGAGCAGGAATCCTCCCGCGATCGCTTACGGCCATGCCATTCCGTTTTGCCCAAGCCCGGATATCGGCACTGCGCTGCCGGTGCGCGGCAGTGCGCTTCTTAGTTGTCCGCGTGACCCGAGTCGTTACCTTCCGTGCCCTCTCGGCGAAGCGCCGGAAAACCTCGTCGAACTTCTGGCTGTGTTTCTCGCATAGGTCGATTTCATAATCACGGCCATCGAGGCTGAACGAGCGGGTCAGATGCTCACCGCTCGGTATCTCTTTCGAGTCATAGTCGCAGGCGAATGTGACCGAAACCTTCTGTGCCACTTGTAGTCCCCCTTCCCCCGCGGCAAATATATCCCCCGGTACATCATGGGTCTAACGGGCCCCGGACCAGGTTGCCGGCATGCTCAGCGGGATCGGCTGGCAATCACCGGTCCCCGCCGCCGGGCGCGGGGTCAGCGCCTCTCGGACGCCACGCCGTACGGAAAGGACTCGGGATGCGTCGCCGGGCTATCGTGATCTGCCGATGGCGGCCCGTAAAGCGCAGTCGATTCCTCTGCCCTTCCCGCCGTCTCCGCAGCGTCGGCGGCGGGATGCTGCGGGCGAGTCACTTCCGTCCGGTAATCGGCCGTGCCTGGCTCCGCATAAGTCCCGGGGACTTCGTGGCCGTGGCCTGCCGAACGGGGGTCGGCGGATGACAGATATTCCGCTGCCTCGGGGAGGTCGCCGGCTGGCGGGTGCCCGTATCCCGGCGGTGGCGGGTAACTGCCGTCCGGGCGCCCGGCCGGTACCGGGTAATCCGCGGCGGGCGGGTAATCCGCCGGGTGCGGAAAGTCGTCATCCCGCGAGTGCGGGTGCTCCTCGGCCGGTCCAGGGCTGTCCGGCTCCGGGTAGTCAGGACCGGGCGGATAGCTACGGGGCGGGAATTCCCCGGGCGGCAGGTAATCGGCAGGCGGCGGGTAATTCCCGGGCGGCGGGTAGTCGGCCGCCGGGTAGTCGCCGGGGTAGTCCAACGCTGGCGCGGGAGGCGGGTAGCCGGGTGCCTCGGGAGGGAAGCCGCCGGGTGCATAGCCGGCCGCGGAAAAGTAGCCTCCGGGCGGGTAGCCCGCGGGGGCCCGCCGCTCGTCGGGCACCGGGTAGTCGCCGGGCGCCGGGTAGTCATCGGGCACCGGGTAGCCGCCGGGCGCCGGGTAGTCATCGGGCACCGGGTAGCCGCCGGGCGCCGGGTAGTCATCGGGCACCGGGTAGCCGCCGGGTGCCGGGTAGTCATCAGGCACCGGGTAGTCATCAGGCGCCGGGTAGCCGCCGGGCGCCGGGTACTGGTGATCCCCCGGGACGCGGGCGCTCTCGCCATGTCCGGGCAGGCGCGGGTACTCGGCACCCGCGCCGGGGGGAGCCGATGGCGGATAGGACGCCGCCATGTGCAGGTCCGCAGCGGCGGGGTCTGGCATGCCTGGCGGCGGCCAGCCCGGGCCCGCGCCGGGCATGTCGGCCAGGGGCTCGCGCGGGACGGGGCCGCGCTGCAGCGTATCGATCATCCGCGGCAGGTCGTCGATCGGAAGCCGGAACGTGCCCGTGCACATGCCGCCTTGCCAGATGCTGAAGACCGCGATGCCGGTGTCGGCATACCAGCTCAGCCTCATGGTCCGCGAGTCTCCCCGGACGTCGAAGAAGACCTCGCCCATGCGGGGCAGGGGGGCTGGGTCCGATGCGGGCATGGTGCCCATGGTGACCCCCAACCAGGGAACCTGTCCAGTTGGTCGGCAAGCCAGGCCCTACGGCGCACCCGCAGGGCTGCCGGCCGCGGCAGTCAGCCGGGAAGGGCCGGCGGCCGTGCCCGGCCGTCATTTCCCGGTGTTGCGGCGCGCGACCCCGGGCCGCGTGGCATCATATGACGTCGGCCCGTCCAGCCATCCCCGGCCGCGCAGCGGGGCCTGTGCTATCGGGACAGTGCGGCGGCTGCGGGAACACAAAGGCGATGTAGCGCGTTGCATGATGCGACGGGGCGAATGCCGAATCACACGGATTTACGCGTCCAGCCGGTGCAGGGATACCCGGCGAGCCGGACGTCGGCGAGACAGGTATGACTGCGATGAGCTGGTTGAGGAGAGCCTTCCATGTCTGAGGTGCGCCGCCAGGCCCTCTTGATGCCACGGCCTAGCTGGGGCTGGCAGGATCAGGCCGCGTGCCGCGGCATGGATGTCGTGCTGTTCTTCGGCCCGGACGGCGAGCGCCAGCCTGAGCGCGAGATCCGGGAGCGCAAGGCGAAGGCGGTCTGCGGCGCCTGCCCGGTCCGCGCTGAGTGCCTCAGCTATGCCGTTAGCCGGCCCGAGAAGTACGGCACCTGGGGCGGGCTGAACGAAGAGGAGCGCTCCTCTGAGCGCAGGCGGCGGATGCGCCGTGCGAACGCAGCCTGACCGTCGCGCATCCGGGGCCGTCTCCTGGCGGCGATGATCTGCCTGCCGTGCCGCGAGCGGCGGCATGCCCAGTGCCCCGGCGGCACCTGGTGCGACTGCCAGCATCAGCCGCGTGAACCGGTCACCGAGCCGCCCCTGGGGTGGATCCGCCAGGGCTGAGCCGGATGCACCCGGACCGGCCAGCCGTACAGTGGCCCAGTGACTCGCGGCACAGCTTCGGCAGGGCACATGGCCGCGGCGGCACGTCCGGCCGGCCCGCTGCCCGCGGCGCGCCGTCATGTCGGCTTCCTCCGGATCCGCAGCGCCATCTGTCTCCGCCGCAGACATGGCCCGTGAGCTTCGCCGGGCGCATGCCGCGCGCAGCGCGAGCGAGCCTAGGATCTATCATGACAAGTGCACTGAATCAGATCAGCCTGAACGTATCGGACAGAGCGAGCAGTTCCGTTCTACTGCCCGTATTGTGACGAGGAGGACATAGAGCCTCAGGAACCGGACGGCGCGTCGCGTTGCCGGGCGTGCCTGCGGGCGTTCCGGCTACGCTTTGCGGGTACTGGAGTCATCCGGTGAGGCGCAGCGTGCCAGATGCCGCCCCGCCGGCGGGCCTGCCGACGTACGCAGCGCAGCGCGTGAGAGCACCCTGGGAGGACAGCAGCCGGATGGAGAGGATCGCCGCTGAGGCAGCCGAGGCGCTGGCAGGCGCGCCCGCCGAGGATGTGATCAGGTGGGCAGCGGGCCAGTTCGGCGACCGTATCTGCGTCACCTCGTCCATGACCGACGCGGTGCTCATCCACCTCGTCTCCAGGATCAAGCCGGGTATCGACGTCATCTTCCTGGACACCGGCTATCACTTCGCGGAAACGATCGGCACGCGGGACGCGGTCGCCGCCGTCTACCCGGTCAATGTGATCAATGTCACGCCCTCACGCACGGTGGCGGAGCAGGACGCCGAGCTCGGGCCGCGACTGTACAGCCGGAACCCGGACCTGTGCTGCTACCTGCGCAAGGTCGTCCCGCTAGAGCAGGCGCTCGAGCCTTACGACGCCTGGTTCACCGGCGTCCGGAGAGAAGAGACCGAGGCGCGCAGCGACACCAGGGTCGTGCAGTGGGATGCCAGGCGCGAGATGGTGAAGGTCAACCCGATCGTGGACTGGACCCAGGAGCAGGTGGACGCCTATATCGCCGACAACGGCGTGCTGGTGAACCCGCTGGTCTATGACGGCTACCCGTCGATCGGCTGCGCGACCTGCACGGTCCGGGTGGAGCCCGGCGCCGACGCGCGCAGCGGCCGCTGGGCGGGCACCGGAAAGACCGAGTGCGGCATCCACCTCTGAGCACCTGCCGGGCCTGGACCATACAACCGCTGATGACGGCCGTGTCATGTCCGGGGATACTGGCGAGCATGAGCTCACCCCCTTCAGCGCACGCGACGCACGTGGTGCGTAACCAGGTGCCGCCGCTGGCCGGTCATGACGTGGCCGATGATCCGGCGCTGCTGGAGGCGCTGCGCCAGGAGCAGGCGCAGGGCGACTGGTCTGCCGACTCCGAGCTGCACGAGCTCGGCATGCTGGCCGGCGCGGCGCGGACCCAGGAACTGGCCCGGCTGGCCAACGAGAATCCGCCGGTGCTGCGAACCCACGACAGGTTCGGGAACCGGATCGACGAGGTCGAGTTCCACCCGGCCTGGCACGAGCTGATGGCCATCGCGATCGGGCACGGGCTGGCGGCGGCCCCGTGGGCCGACGGCCGGCCCGGCTCGCACCTGGCGAGGGCGGCGAAGTTCTATGTATGGAGCCAGGCCGAGGCCGGGCACGGCTGCCCGGTCTCGATGACCTACGCGGCGGTCCCGGCGCTGCGCCACGCCGGCGACCTCGCCGCTGCCTATGAGCCGCTGCTGGCCGCCACGTCCTACGATCCTGGCCTGCGGCCGCCGCTGGCCAAGGCAGGGCTGCTGGCCGGGATGGCCATGACCGAGAAGCAGGGCGGCTCCGACGTGCGGGCGAACAGCACCCGTGCCATCCCGGCCGCCGATGGCAGCTACCGGCTGACCGGGCACAAGTGGTTCTGCTCGGCACCGATGTGCGACCTGTTCCTGGTCCTGGCGCAGGCCCCGGAGGGACTGACCTGCTTCCTGCTCCCCCGGGTGCTGCCGGATGGCAGCCGCAACGCGATGCGGCTGCAGCGGCTCAAGGACAAGCTCGGCAACCGGTCCAACGCCTCCTCGGAGGTTGAGTATGACGCCGCCGTGGCCTGGCCGGTTGGCGAGCTGGGCCGCGGCGTGCCGACCATCCTGGAGATGGTCAGCGCGACCCGGCTGGACTGCGTGCTGGGCAGCGCCGCGTCCATGCGGCAGGGCTGCGTCGCAGCCGTCCACCACGCCAGTTACAGGCAGGCCTTCGGCAGGACGCTCATCAGCCAGCCGGCGATGGCCGGCGTGCTCGCCGACCTGGTGGTGGAGTCCGAGGCGGCCACCGCTCTCGCGATCCGGCTGGCTGCCGCTGCCGACCGGGCGCTGTCCGGCAACGCCGCCGAGGCGGCGCTGCTGCGCCTGGCGCTGCCGGCGGCCAAGTTCTGGGTGTGCAAGCGGGCCTCGCTGGCGGCGGCCGAGGCCCTGGAGTGCCTCGGCGGCAACGGGTACGTGGAGGAGTCAGGGATGCCGCGGCTGTACCGGGAGGCTCCGCTGAACTCCATCTGGGAGGGGTCCGGCAACGTCACCGCCCTCGACGTGCTGCGGGCGATCTCCAGGGAGCCCGGGCCGGCCGAGGCGGTGCTTGCCGAGGCGGGCCTGGCCGCCGGGGCAGATCCGCGCCTGGACGCCGCGCTGCGCCGGCTCCGCCAGGATCTCCGCGGCGGCGAGGCCGAGCCTGCGCAGGCGTCAGCGCGCCGCATCGCCGCCCTCGTGGCCATGACGCTGCAGGGATCGCTGCTGGTCCGGCGAGGCCACGCGGCGGTGGCGGAGGTGTTCTGCGCCACCCGCCTCGGCGGCGAGTACGGCGGCGTGCTCGGAATCCTGCCCCCCGGCCCCGGCCTGCGGCCGATCATCGAGCGGGCGGTCCCGAAGGCGGCCTGACATACGCCCGGCTGCCGGGCCGGCCGGTAGAGTCGGCGGAATGTATGGCGGCGGAGAGATCCAGGCCTGGCCGGGAACCCCCTACCCGCTCGGCGCGACCTGGGATGGCTCCGGCACCAACTTCGCGATCTACTCCGGCGTCGCCGACCGGGTCGAGCTGTGCCTGTTCGACGAGGCCGGGACGGAAACCCGGGTCGCCCTGGCCGAGGTGGACGGCCTGGTCTGGCACTGCTACCTGCCGGGCGTGGGGCCCGGCCAGCGGTATGGCTACCGGGTGCACGGCCCGCATGAGCCCGAGCGGGGGCACCGCTGCAATCCCGCCAAGCTGCTCCTGGATCCGTACGGCAAGGCGGTCGCGGGCCGGCTGGAGTGGGACGAGGCGCTCTTCGGTCACCGGTTCGCCGATCCGGCCGTGCTGAACACCGACGACAGCGCTCCGTTCATCCCCAAGAACGTGGTCGTCAGCCCGTATTTCGACTGGGCAGACGACCGGCCGCCGCGCACCCCGTATCACGAGACGATCATCTACGAGGCGCATGTCCGCGGCCTGACGCTGCGCCACCCGGACGTTCCGCCGGAGCAGCGCGGAACCTATGCCGGGCTCGCGCACCCGGCGGTGGTCGAGCACCTGACCAGGCTGGGAATCACGGCCGTCGAGCTGATGCCGGTGCACCAGTTCGTCCCCGAGCACGGCCTGGTGCAGCGCGGGCTGACCAATTACTGGGGATACAACACGATCGCGTTCCTGGCCCCGCACAACGGCTATGCCGCCGGCGCCGACCCGGCCGGCGTCGTGGCCGAGTTCAAGGACATGGTCCGTGCGCTGCACGCGGCCGGGATCGAGGTGATCCTGGACGTGGTGTACAACCACACGGCGGAGTCCGGGGCGCTCGGCCCGACCCTGTCGTTCCGCGGCATCGACAACGCCGCCTACTACCAGCTCGACGCCGCCGACCCGCGGGTCTACCTGGACTACACCGGCTGCGGCAACAGCCTGAACGTGCGGCACCCGCACGCTCTCCAGCTCATCATGGACTCGCTCCGGTACTGGGTCGGCGACATGCACGTGGACGGGTTCCGGTTCGACCTGGCCGCCGCGCTGGCCCGGGAGCTGCACCAGGTGGACCGGCTGGCCACGTTCTTCGACCTGGTCCAGCAGGACCCGGTGGTCTCGCAGGTCAAGCTCATCGCCGAGCCATGGGACGTCGGCGAGGGCGGATACCAGGTCGGCAAGTTCCCGCCGCTGTGGACCGAGTGGAACGGCAAGTACCGGGACACCGTCCGCGACTTCTGGCGCGGCCGCCCGGCCACGCTGGCGGAGTTCGCCTCCCGGCTGACCGGATCGTCCGACCTGTACGAGACCAGCGCCCGCCGCCCGGTTGCCTCGGTCAACTTCGTCACCTGCCACGACGGGTTCACGCTCGCTGACCTGGTGAGCTACGACGAAAAGCACAACGAGGCCAACGGCGAGGCCGGCCGGGACGGCAGCGACGACAACCGGTCCTGGAACTGCGGCGCCGAGGGGCCGACCGACGATCCGGCCGTGATCGACCTGCGCGCCCGGCAGGTCCGCAACTTCCTGGTCACGCTGTTCTGCTCGCAGGGCGTGCCGATGCTGCTGGCCGGGGACGAGCTCGGCCGCACCCAGCAGGGCAACAACAACGCCTACTGCCAGGACAACGAGATCTCCTGGGTGGACTGGGACCTGGCGGGCAAGCAGGCCGACCTGCTGGAGTTCACCCGGTCGCTGGCGGCGCTGCGCCGGGATCACCCGGTGTTCCGGCGGCGCCGGTTCTTCAGCGGGCTGCCCGCCGCCGCGGCGGCGGGCGGGCCGGGCACGGGGCTGCAGGACATCGTCTGGCTCTCGCCGTCCGGAGCGGAGATGACCGAGGAGGGCTGGCGGGCACCGGACACGCGGTCGCTGGCCGTGTTCCTGAACGGCGGCGCGATCACCGAGCCGGGGCCGCGCGGCGAGGCCGTCCGGGATGCGAGCTTCCTGCTGCTGTTCAACGCGCGGGCAGAGCCGGTGAGCTTCGCGCTGCCGGACGCGCGGTACGGCCCGGGCTGGATCGTCGTCGCCGACAGCGCGGCGGGCACCCCGGAGCGGGCGGGCGGGCCGGCCGTGATCAGGCCGCGCGCTGCCGTGCAGCTAGCCGGGCGCTCGGCGGTCATCCTGCAGGCAGCTCCCCTAGCTCTGTTAGCCGGCGGTCGAGGAAGCGGCGCTCGGCACCGTCCTCGGTAAGCTGCCTGGCGCGCCGGTAGGCCTCGCGTGCCTCGTCGGCACGGCCGAGCCGCCGCAGCAGCTCAGCCCTGGTCGAGTGCAGGTAGCGGAAGTCGTCCAGGCCGAGCCGGTCGACAATGCGCAGCCCTTCCTCCGGCCCCTCGGTCTCCGCGACGGCGATCGCGCGGTTCAGCTCGACGACGGGCGAGCCGGTCAGCCGGGCCAGCTCCGCGTACAGCACGGCGAGCTGCGCCCAGTCGCAGGGCACCTCGGCGTGCAGGGAGGCGATCGCGGCCTGCAGGACGTAGGGGCCGCGGCCGCCCAGGGCGAGCGCCCGGTCGAGCTCGGCGCGCCCGGCCGCGATCTGCCCGGTGTCCCACCGTGACCGGTCCTGGTCGCCGAGCAGCACGAGCTCGCCGCCGGCGAACCGGGCCTCGCGGCGGGAGTCGTGCAGGAGCATCATCGCCAGCAGCCCGCGGACCTCCGGCTCGTCCGGCAGCAGCCCGGCGAGCGCGCGCCCCAGCCAGATCGCCTCGGCTGCGAGCTCGTCGCGGCCCCCGTATCCCTCATTGAAGATCAGGTAGACGACGGCGAGAACGGCATCAAGCCGCTCACGGAGCAGGTGCGCCGGCGGCACCCGGAACGGGATCCCGGCGGCCCTTATCTTCCGCTTGGCCCGGACCAGCCGCTGCGCCATCGTGCGCTCTGGTACCAGGAAGGCGCGGGCGATCTCGTCGGTGCTGAGCCCGCCCAGCGTGCGCAGCGTGAGCGCGACCTGTGCCTCGACCGCGAGCGCCGGGTGACAGCAGGTGAAGATCAGCTCCAGGCGCTCGTCGGGGAATGTCGTGCTCTTCATCGGCACCTCAGCGCGGCTGGCCGCGGCGAGCAGGCCAAGCTTGGCCGCGAGGGCCCGGTCACGGCGGATGCGATCCGTCGCCCGGTTGCGGGCGGTCCTCATCAGCCAGGCACGAGGGTTACCGGGCACGCCGTCGCGCGGCCAGCGATCGGCCGCGATGGCGAACGCCTCCTGCGCGGCTTCCTCGGCGAGGTCGAAGTCACCGAGGAAGCCGATCAGGGTGGCCAGGACGCGGCCCCATTCCTCGCGGAAGACCCGTTCGAGCGCCGCTACCAATACACCTCCGAAGGGCGGATCTCGACAGCGCCACCGTAGCGCGCCGCCGGGACCCGGGCAGCCACCTCTATCGCCGCGTCGAGGTCGTCGGCCTCCAGGACGAACCAGCCGCCGACGGCTTCCTTCATCCCGACGAACGGGCCGTCCGTCGTCAGGGTCTTGCCGCCCTCGACCCGCACCGTGGTCGCGTTCTCGGGCAGGCCCATCGGCAGGCCGGGGGTGACGCCCGGCGTCTGGTTGATCCCCTGGTAGTCGGCGTAGACCTGCTTCTGCTCCTCCTCGGGCAGCGCGGCCTGCTGCTCGAGCGCGGTGCCCTGATAGATCAGCATGATGTACTTCATCGCGTCCTCCTCATCACCAGCGGTCTCACGCAGTTAGACGAACGGCGCGCCGGGAAGTCGACAGCATCGGGCCGGACAGGCCTGGCGCTCTCCCGGTACCCGGGCCTGCCCGGGTCTCGCGCCCGCGGTGCGGCCCCAGCGGCCTCCGGGAGTCTGGTTGACTGCTGGCTGTGCGACTGATCTTCCCTGGTGCGGCCGCCGGGCCGGAAATCGCGGCGGCCATGCCGCCCGGCGAGGCGCCGGGTGACCCGGCCACCGCGGCCGGCGCGCAGGCCATAGCCGCGCTCTACGCCTACCCGGACCGGCCACGGCCATGGGTGCGAGCGAACATGATCAGCAGCGCGGACGGGGCGGCGGCCCTCGACGGCCGGTCGGGCGGCCTCTCCGGCCGCGCGGACCGGGCCGTCTTCGCGGTCCTGCGCAGCCTCGCGGACGTCATCATGGTCGGCGCTAGCACCGCGCGGACCGAACGCTACCGCCAGGTGCGCGCCCGCGAGGTGTGGCCCGCGCTGCGCGGCGGGCGTCCGCCGACGCCTCCCATAGCGGTCGTCAGCCGCGGCCTCAGCCTGGATCCCGCCGACCCGCTGCTGGCCGGCGAGCCAGGGCTGGCACCGACGATCGTGCTCACCACAAGCTCCGCGCCGGCGGGCCGGCTGGAAAGCCTGCGCGGGAAGGCTCGCGTGCTGACCGCCGGAGAGGCGTCGGTGCAGCCGGCCGCAGCAGTGGAGGCGCTCGGCCGCCTCGGTTACCGGCGGATCCTGGCCGAGGGCGGGCCCGGGCTGCTAGGCCAGCTCGCCGGGGCGGGCCTGCTGGACGAGCTCTGCCTGACGATCAGCCCGGTGCTGGCCGGTGGCGAGGCAGGCCGGATCGTGACGGCCGGCGGGATCCGGCCGGGCGGGCCGGATCCGGCACTGCCGGCCGGGATGACGCTGGCGCACGTGCTGGAGGACGAGGGCTATCTGCTGTGCCGGTACGTCCGCCAGGCGGAGCCTCATGACGCGAAGCCCGGCCAGGGCTGACCGGCCGCACCGGCCTGCCGCCGCGGGGACGTGATCGCCGCGCGATGATGGGATACGCCGGCCGGCCGGCCGGCGGGAGGGCAAGCGGGACGACGAGCGGGGTGACGAGGCGATGGCACTGCATGCCAGGTCGAGCGGCGCAGGAGGAGGCGAGGTTGACATCAACCCGCTGTACGTTCGCGAGGAGGGCCTTGCCGTCCCGTGCGATGTCATGCCGCCGAGGGGCATGCTGCCCGACACCGCCCTGCAGGTCGTCCGCGACGAGCTGATCATGGACGGCAACGCCCGGCTGAACCTGGCCACCTTCGTGACGACCTGGATGGAGCCGCAGGCGCGGCAGCTCATGACCGAGTGCCTCGACAAGAACATGATCGACAAGGATGAGTACCCGCAGACCGCCGAGCTGGAGCGGCGCTGCGTGAACATCCTGGCCAGCCTGTGGCATGCGCCGGGCACAGTCCCCCCGGGAGGGCGAGCCGCCGGCCGCAGGGCCGCCGGGGACGCCAGCCTGGGGGCCGCGCACGCCGGCGCCGGGGACGCCGGCCCGGGTCCGGCCGGCCGCCCGCCGGCGGCGGCCACGGGCTGCTCGACCACCGGCTCCAGCGAGGCGTGCATGCTCGGCGGGATGGCCTTGCTGTGGCGCTGGCGGGCCCGCCGCCGCGCTGCCGGACTGCCGGCAACCGCGCCGAACCTGGTCATGGGCAGCAACGTCCAGGTGTGCTGGGAGAAGTTCTGCCGGTACTGGCAGGTAGAGCCGCGGCAGGTGCCGATGGCCCCGGGACGGCTGCACCTGACGGCCGAGGGCGCTGCAGGCCGCTGTGACGAGAACACGATCGGCGTGGTGGCGATCATGGGCTCCACGATGGACGGCAGCTACGAGCCGGTCGAGGAGATCGGCGCGGCGCTGGACCGGCTCGAGGCCGCGCAGGGGCTGGACATCCCTGTCCACGTCGACGCCGCCTCGGGCGGGTTCGTGGCGCCGTTCCTGCAGCCCGGCCTGCGGTGGGATTTCCGGGTGCCCCGGGTTGCGTCGATCAACGCCTCAGGCCACAAGTACGGGCTGGTCTATCCGGGCGTGGGCTGGATCGTCTGGCGCGACGCCAGCGCCCTGCCCGAGGACCTGGTGTTCCGGGTCAACTACCTGGGCGGGGACATGCCGACGTTCGCGCTGAACTTCTCCCGGCCCGGTGCCCAGGTCGCGGCGCAGTACTACAACTTCCTGCGGCTGGGCTTCGACGGCTACCGCAAGGTGCAGCGGGCCTGCCAGGACGTCGCACTGCACCTGTCCGGCGAGATCGCCAGGATGGGCCCGTTCGAGCTGCTGAGCGATGGCAGCGACCTGCCGGTCTTCGCGTTCCGGCTGCGCGATCCCGGCAGCGCGGGCTACACCGTCTTCGACCTCTCGGAGCGGCTGCGCCAGCGCGGCTGGCTGGTTCCCGCCTACACCTTCCCGCCGGACCTGGAACATGTGGCGGTGATCCGGATCGTGGTCCGCAACGGGCTGTCCATGGACATGGCGAACCTGCTGCTGGACGACCTGCGCACGCAGGTCGCGGCGCTGGAGGCCAGTCCCGGCAGGCCCGTGCCGCTGCTGCCGGGCAGGCCCCGCGGCGGCTTCGCCCACTAGGCCGCGGCCAGCCGGCAGGGCACCGGGGGCCGCCGCAGCAGGGCACCGGGCCAGGGTTCAGGCGCCCTTGCGCAGCCTCTCCAGGGCCTCGGCCAGGATCGCGGCGCCGTCGGAGTCGTTCCGCCGTTCCTTGACGTAGGCCAGGTGGGTCTTGTAGGGCTCGGTATGAGGCGCAGCGGGGGGGTTGGCCTCGTCCTGGCCAGCCGGCAGGCCGCATCGCGGGCAGTCCCAGGTCTCCGGGATGGCGGCGTCGGTCGCGAAGCTCGGCACGGTCTCGTGCCCGTTGCAGCACCAGAACGAGACACGGATTCGCGGCGCAGCCTCGCCGCGCTCGGCCTCGCCCATCGGCCCCGCGCCTACCCGGCTGCCGCGGATCGCGTTGCCACTGCTCACTGACTCACCCCTTGCCTCCAGAATCACTGATCCCGCTGATCATGGCGGGCGCGGTTGATGCGCTGGCAATATGCCGGCCGGCCAGGCTCAGTGCCAGCCCGGCGGGCTTGACGGGCCCGGCGGCCTGCCCCGCATGACCGTCTCGCTCATCGGTTCAGCAGCAGGCCAAGGCCGACAATGCACAGGAACCACAGGATGCCGGTGAAGATCGTGATCCGGTCCAGGTTGCGCTCCACCACTGACGAGGACCCGAGGTTAGAGGAGACACCGCCGCCGAACAGGTCGGACAGGCCCCCGCCCTTGCCCTTGTGCAGCAGCACGAGCAGCACCATGAGGATGCTCGTGATGATCAGGACGATCGAGAGTGCGATGGTCACAGGGGTTGCGCGTCCCTCCGGTCAGTTCAGGTGTTCGCGATCAGCTCACGATACCGGCAGATGCCGGCAAACTCCTGCGCATCCAGGCTCGCTCCGCCGACCAGCGCTCCGTCAATGTCGGGCTGCGCCATGATGGCGGCGATGTTCCCGGCCTTGACGGACCCGCCATACAGGATACGCACGCCGGCCCCGGCCGCGCTCCCGTGCCGCGCGGAAATGCTCCTCCGGATCGCGCCGATGACCTCCTGGGCGTCCTCCGGGGTTGCCACCTCCCCGGTGCCGATCGCCCAGACCGGCTCGTAGGCCACGACGAGGCCGGCCACCTGCTCGGCGGTCAGGCCCGCCAGCGCGCCGTCGAGCTGGGCGAGGGTGTGCTCGATGTGCCGCCCCGCCTGCCGGATCTCCAGTGTCTCTCCCACGCACGGCAGCGGCGTGATGCCGTGCCGCAGCGCCGCGGCGACCTTGGCGTTCACCAGCTCGTCGGTCTCGCCGTGATACTGCCGCCGCTCCGAGTGCCCGGCCAGCGCGAACGAGCAGCCCAGCTTGGCCAGCATCCGCCCGGACACCTCGCCGGTGTAGGCGCCGTCCTCGTGCGGCGAGATGTCCTGGGCGCCGTAGCTGATCCGCAGCCTGTCCCCATCCACCAGGGTCTGCACGCTGCGCAGCGCGGTGAACGGCGGCAGCACGGCGACGTCCACGGCGTCGAAGTCGGCGGGCCGCAGCGCGAACGCCAGCTTCTGGAGCAGCGCGATCGCCTCGAAGTGCGTCCCGTGCATCTTCCAGTTGCCGGCCAGCAGCGGCTTGCGGGCCCGGGCGGTCACGGGCCGTCCTGGAGGGCTGTGAGCCCCGGGAGCTGCCGGCCCTCCAGGTACTCCAGGCTCGCGCCGCCGCCGGTGGAGATGTGCGCGAAGGAGCGGGGAGAGAAGCCGAGTTTCAGAACGGCTGCCGCGGAGTCGCCCCCGCCGACCACGGTCAGTCCCGCGACGCGCGAAACGGCCTCCGCCACTGCCCGGGTGCCCTCCGCGAACGCGGGGAACTCGAATACCCCGACCGGGCCGTTCCAGAACACCGTCCGCGCGTCGGCCAGCCGGGCCGCGAACAGCTCCCGGGTAGCCGGCCCCGCATCCATGCCCTCCCGGTCCGGCGGGAACTCCCCGACCGGGTACACGGCGTGCTCCGCGTCCGGCGCATAGTGCGTGGCCCCGACCAGGTCGACCGGCAGCACGATCTCCACGCCGCGCCGCGCTGCCTCGTCCAGGACCTGCCGCACCTCACCGATGCTGCCTGGCTCCAGCAGCGACCTGCCGACCTCGTGCCCCTGCGCCTTCAGGAACGTGTACGACATGCCTCCGCCGATCAGCAGCCGGTCGGCGGACTCCAGCAGCCGGGAGATGACCGGTAGCTTGTCCGATGGCTTGGCGCCGCCGAGGACGACCACGTACGGCCGGTCCGGGTTCCCGGTGAGCCGCCGCAGCACGGCGGTCTCGGCGAGCACCAGGTCACCTGCCGCGTGCGGGAGCAGCGCGGGCAGCTCGGACACGCTCGCGTGCCTGCGGTGCAGCGCCCCGAACCCGTCCCCGACATAGGCGCCTCCCTGGCCGGCCAGCGCGGCGAGCCGGGCCGCGAACGCGGCGCGGGCGGCGTCGTCCTTGCTGGTCTCGGCGGGCTCAAAGCGGACGTTCTCCAGCATCCCGATGTCGCCGTCGCGCAGGGCCCTCGCGACGGCGGCCGCCGACTCTCCGGCGACGTCGGAGGCCATCGCCACGTCCCGCCCGAGCAGCTCACCGAGCCGGGCGGCTACCGGCCGCAGCGAGGGGCCGCCCGCGGCGCGCTCGGCGAAGCCTGCCCCCTCCGGCCGGCCGAGGTGGGCACAGACCAGCACCCGTGCGCCGCGTTCCGACAGCTTCCTGATCGTCGGAAGGGAGGCGGTCACCCGGGTGTCGTCGGTGATCACCTTGGGGTCGGCGGGGTCCAGCGGCGTGTTCAGGTCCGCCCGGAGCAGCACGACCCGGCCAGCGACATCCAGGTCGTCGATAGTCTTCATGGTCCGCTCGTCCCGCTCGCTCCTCTCAGCGTGCGGGCAGCCGCGAGGCGACCAGGCCTGCCAGGTCGGCGAGACGGCAGGAGTAGCCCCACTCGTTGTCGTACCAGCCGACGACCTTGACCTGGTCGCCCGAGCACATCGTGAGCAGCGAGTCGAACGTGCATGAGTAGGGGGTGCCGACGATGTCGGAGGACACGATCGGGTCCGCGGTGTAGTGCAGGTAGCCCTTGAGCGGGCCGTCCGCGGCCGCCCGGTAGGCGGCGTTGACCTCATCGACCGTGACCTCTCGCTCGAGCTGCGCCACGAGGTCAGTGACCGACCCGTCGATCACCGGCACCCGCATCGAGATCCCGTCCATCCTGCCCTTGAGGGCCGGCAGCACCAGAGCGGTAGCCCTGGCGGCGCCGGTGGTGGTCGGGATGATGTTCTGCGCGGCGGCGCGTGCCCGGCGCAGGTCCCGGTGCGGGAAGTCCTGGAGCACCTGGTCGCTGGTGTAGGCGTGGATGGTCGTCATCAGGCCCCTGACGATGCCGAACGAGTCATGCAGCACCTTGGCCATCGGCGCCACGCAGTTGGTGGTGCAGGACGCGTTCGAGATCACGTGGTGCGCGGACGGGTCGTAGCTGTCGTCGTTCACGCCCAGCACGATCGTGATGTCCTCGCCCTTGGCCGGGGCGGAGATGATCACCTTCCTGGCGCCGCCGGAGTCGATGTGCGCCCGCGCGGCATCAGCCGAGGTGAACCTGCCGGTGGACTCGATCACGATGTCCACGCCCAGGTCCGCCCAGGGCAGCCTGGCCGGATCGCGCTCGGCGAGGATCCTGATCGAGGAGTCGCCTGCCCGGATCTGGTCCCCGGAGACCGAGACATCCAGCGGCAGGTTACCGAGAGCCGTGTCGTACTTCAGCAGGTGCGCCATCGTGGCGACGTCGCCGAGGTCGTTCGCGGCGACGATCTCGATGTCCCCGCGCCGCTCCCCGGCGCCCGCGTGGACGGCGCGCCAGAAGTTGCGGCCGATCCGGCCGAATCCGTTGATCCCCACCCGGGTAGTCACTGCAGTGCGCTCCTCGCCTTGATCGTCCCTGGGCCGGCTCATCGCGCCCTGCGCCAGGCGCGCTCCCGTATGTCCTGCCAGCGCAACCCTATCGGGCTCGGGCCCTGCGGCTCGTTACGGGGCGAGCATCTCCGGAGTCAGGTGGGCCTCGGTATTCGGGATGCCGAGCTCGGCGGCGCGGCGGTCGGCGAGCGCCAGCAGCCTGCGGATGCGCCCGGCGATGGCGTCCTTGGTCAGCGGCGGGTCGGCAAGCTGGCCGAGATCCTCCAGGCTCGCCTGCCGGTGCTTCATCCGAAGCTGGCCGGCAACGATGAGATGCTCGGGGGCCTCGTCGCCGAGTATCTCCAGGGCACGCTCCACCCTGGCGCCGGCCGCCACGGCCGCGCGGGCGCTGCGCCGCAGGTTCGCGTCGTCGAAATTCGCCAGCCGGTTCGCGGTCGCCCGGACCTCACGGCGCATCCGCCGGTCTTCCCAGGCCAGGACGGAGTCGTGGGCGCCGAGGCGGGTCAGCAGCGCGCTGATCGCATCCCCGTCGCGGACCACGACCCGGTCCACGCCCCGTACCTCGCGGGCCCTGGCGTGGATCTTCAGCCGCCGGGCTGTGCCGACCATGGCCAGCGCGGCCTCCGGACCCGGGCAGGTCACCTCCAGGGACATCGACCGCCCGGGCTCGGTCAGCGATCCATGTGCCAGGAACGCGCCGCGCCAGGCTGACTCGCTGTCGCAGGTGCCGCCGGCCACGACCTGCCGGGGCAGCCCGCGCACCGGCCGCCCGAGCCCGTCCACGAGCCCTGCCTGCCGGGCGAGGCGCTCCCCGCCGACCGGGACCCGCACGACGTAGCGGCTGGTCTTGCGGAGCCCGCCGGGAGCGCGCACGAGGAGCTCGGACTCGTGGCCGAACACCTCGAGCAGGTTCCGGCGCAGCCGGCGGGCCGCCGACCCCGTGTCAAGCTCCGCCTCGACCACGATGCGGCCGCCCGTCAGGTGCAGGCCGCCGGCGAACCGCAGCATCGTGGACACCTCCGCACGACGGCAGCACGGCTTGACCACCGGCACCCGGCTGAGCTCGTCCTTCACCACGCCGGTCATCGCCATGCCCGCATCTCCCCTGACTCCCGCCGCGGGGCAGGTTCGCCCGGGACGGCCCGCCCGGACGCCGTGCTCCCTGCCATGGCCTCACTCCCCCTCGAAGATCTGCGCGAATGCACCTGCCAGCCGCAGCGGATCATGGCGCGGCGTCCCGTCCCGCATGGCCAGGTCGGCCAGCATCAGCCGCCCGCCGAGCAGCGCGGCGGCATGCTCCAGCTCCGAGGTGGCGGAGCTGGCGGCTGCCCGGTCCGCGAGCACTACGTCGACCGTGAGCTCGGGCGCGTGCTTGGCCAGCACCTCCAGGTGCGCCCCTGGCGTGTACCCCTCCGTCTCCCCCGGCTGCGGAACCAGGTTGAGCGCAACCAGCCGCCGCGCCCTGGTGCCGATGAGCGCATCCGCCAGGTCCGGCACCAGCAGGTGCGGCAGCACGCTGGTGAACCAGGAACCGGGGCCCAGCACCACCCAGTCGGCGGCCCGGACCGCCGCCACCGCCTCTGCACAGGCCGGCGGGCTGGCAGGCACCAGTGACACCGACCGTACCCGTCCCCTGGTCGTCGCGCAGGCGACCTGGCCTCGAATCTCGGTTATCTCGCCGGGCCGGTCCGGGTCCGCGCCCTCCACCTCGGCCACCAGGTCCAGCGGCACCGACGCCATCGGCAGCACCCTGCCGTGCGCGCCCAGCAGCCGCCCGACCCAGTCCAGGCCCTGCACGGTGTCGCCCAGCAGCTCCCACAGCGCGACGATCAGCAGGTTGCCGACGGCATGGCCGCCGACGTCGGCCTCGCCGGTGAACCGGTGCTGGACGACCCTGCTCCACGTCGTCCCCCAGGCGTCGTCACCGCACAGCGCGGCCAGCGCCATCCGCAGGTCACCGGGCGGCAGCACGCCGAAGTCGCGCCGCAGCCGCCCGCTGGAACCGCCGTCGTCGGCGACCGTGACGACCGCGGTGAGCTGGCGGGTAACCCGGCGCAGCGCCGAGAGCGATGCGAACAGCCCGTGGCCGCCGCCGAGCGCGACCACCCTGCGGCTGACCGGGCGTCCCGGCTCGCGGTCCGGCGTTCCGCTTGTCACTGGCGTCCTCACTCGCGTCCCAGGTCCCGGTGCCTCACCTGCACTCCCGGCCAGCTGCCCGCGAGCCGGGAGGCGATCTCCTCGGCCATGGTCACGCTGCGGTGCTTCCCGCCGGTGCAGCCGACGGCGAGCATCACCACGTGCTTGCCGGCCGCCCGGAGGTAGCCATCCAGGGTCACCCGGATGGCCGCGAGGTAGCAGTCAAGGAACTCCTGTGCCCCGGGCTGGCCGAGAACGTACTCCCTGACCTGGCGGTCGAGGCCGGTCAGCGGGGCGAGGTCGGGCTGCCAGCGCGGGTTCGGCAGGAACCGGCAGTCCGCCACCATGTCCGCATCCACCGGGAGGCCGTACTTGTACCCGAACGAGACGACGTTGATCCGGAGCGCGGTGTCAGCCTCGCCGGCGAAGACATCGCGCATCCTGGCCCGCAGCTCATGCACGTTCAGCGCGGAGCTGTCCAGGATGAGGTCGGCCTCGCCGCGGACCTGCTGCAGTAGCTCGCGCTCGGCGGCTATGCCATCGAGCACCCGGCCGCCTTCCTGCAGCGGGTGCGGCCTGCGAACCGCCTCGAACCTGCGGACCAGGGCGTCGTCGCTGGCTTCGAGGTACACGACGTAGGGCCGGACCCCCCGCACGGCCAGTGCATCCAGCACCGACTTCAGGTCCGTGGAGAACGCCCGGCTGCGGACGTCGACGACCACGGCGAGGCGCGGCACCGCGTCCCGGGCCCGGGCCGCCAGGTCAACCATGGTCGGCAGCAGGTCGGGCGGCAGGTTGTCGGCCACGAACCAGTCGAGGTCCTCCAGTGACTTCGCGGCGGTGGACCGGCCTGCCCCGGACATGCCGGTGATGATGACGAGGTGGGGCGCGCTGCCGGGCCTGCCGGGTGCCGGGCCGGCAGCGGGCTCGGTCGGCTCGCGGGATGTCACTGCCGGCCGTCCTGACTGTCCCGCCCGGCCGGCCCGGCCGGGCGGGCCTGGCGGGTCGGCCCGCTGCCTGCGCCCGCCGCTTCCCGGGCGGCTGCGGCCCCGGTCGCGGCGGCGTCACCCGCGCCGAGCGCCGCGAGCACGGACTCCGCGGTCCGCCGTCCGAAGCCGGGCAGCCCGGCGATCTCGTCGGCGGAGGCGGCACGTATCCGCCGGACCGAGCCGAACCGGCGGAGCAGCGTGGCCTTCCTGGCCGGGCCGAGACCGGGCACGTCGTCAAGCTCGCTGGCGGTCAGCGCCGCCCGCCGCCTGGCCCGGTGGTAGGTGATCGCGAACCTGTGGGCCTCATCGCGCACCCGCTGCAGCAGGTACAGGCCCTCGCTGGTGCGCGGGAGGATGACCGGGTCAGGGTCGCCGGGCAGCCATACCTCCTCCAGCCGCTTGGCCAGCCCGCAGCAGGCGACGTCGTCGATGCCCAGCTCATCCAGGGCCCGCGCCGCCGCCGCCACCTGCGCCGGCCCGCCGTCGATCACCACCAGGTTCGGCGGGTAGGCGAACTTGCGCGGCTTTCCCGAGGCGTCCAGCCGCGCGGAGTCCTGCGCCTCGGGATCACCGAGCATGTCAAGCTCCCCGGTCGCCTCCCGCTCGTCCAGGTAACGGCGGAACCGGCGGGTGATCACCTCGCGGACTGACGCCACGTCGTCGGTGCCGTCCAGGCCGTGGATGCTGAACCTGCGGTATTCCGACTTGCGCGGGAGGCCGTCCTCGAACACCACCATCGACGCCACCACATGCGTGCCCTGCAGGTTCGACACGTCATAGCACTCGATCCGCAGCGGGGCCTCATCCAGGCCCAGCGCCGCCTGGACCTCGTGCATGGCCCGGCTGCGCGTCGTCAGGTCGCTTGCCCTGCGGGTCTTGTGCAGCGCCAGCGACTCGGCGGCGTTCCGCGCGACGGTATCGAGCAGCGCCTTCTTGTCGCCGCGCCGGGGTACCCGGAGGCTGACCCGGCTGCCGCGGCGTCCGCCGAGCCACTCCTCGATGGCCGGCGCATCCGGCGGCAGCACCGGGACGAGCACCTCCCGGGGCACCCCGCCGCGTCCCCGCGCCGGGGCACGGTCACCCCGCCGCCCCCGCCCGGTGGCCGGGCTGCCGCGCGGCGCTGCCCGGCTGCGGTCGGCGCCGTCCGCGGCGCCGACTGCCTCCCCCGCGTCGTCGGGGATGCCCGCAGCGACCTTGTCCTCGCCGTATACCTGGCCGAGGAACTGCCCGACCAGGTCCCCGGGCGAGACGTCCTCCACCTTGTCGACCACCCAGCCGCGCTGCCCGCGCACCCGGCCGTCGCGCACGTAGAAGACCTGGACCGCCGCCTCAAGCTGATCCTCGGCCAGCGCGATCACGTCGCAGTCGGTGCCGGAGCCGAGCACCACCGCCTGCTTCTCCAGCGCGCGCTGCAGCGCCTGGATGTCGTCGCGCAGCCGGGCCGCCTTCTCGTACTCCTCGGCAGCGGCAGCGGCGCGCATCTCGGCCTCAAGCCGCCTGGCGAACTTCGCGGTCTGGCCGGCCATGAAGTCGCAGAACTCCTCGGCCATCCGCCGGTGCTCGGCGGCGCTGACCCGCCCCACGCACGGCGCCGAGCACTTGCCGATATAGCCGAGCAGGCAGGGCCTGCCGATCTGGCCCGCGCGCCGGAACACCCCCGTCGAGCAGGTGCGCACGGGGAAGACCCGCAGCAGCGTGTCGACAGTGTCCCGGATCGCCCAGGCGTGCGAGTACGGGCCGAAGTAGCGCACGCCACGGCGCCTGGCACCGCGCATCACCATCACCCTGGGATACTCCTCGTTCATGGTGACGGCCAGGTACGGGTAGCTCTTGTCGTCCCGGTACCGGACGTTGAACCGCGGATCGAACTCCTTGATCCAGGAGTACTCCAGCTGCAGCGCCTCGACCTCGGTGCCGACGACCGTCCAGTCCACCGACGAGGCGGCCCGCAGCATGGTCTGGGTGCGCGGGTGCAGGCTGGCGAAGTCGGCGAAGTAGGAGTTCAGCCGCGACCGCAGCGACTTGGCCTTGCCGACGTAGATGACCCGGCCGCCCGAGTCGCGGAACCGGTACACGCCGGGCGAGTCGGGGATCGAGCCCGGCCGCGGCCTGTAGTCCGCCGGATCTGCCACGCAGTTACTGTACGCGGCGGGTCAGCCGGCGCGCAGACGGCGCGCGACCGCCATCGCCACGGCTTGCGCCCGCAGGCCCCCGCAGGCCCGCGCGGTCATGCGAGGCTACTGCGGTGGAGATCCTCGCCGCCGCGTGCCTGGCGTCCGCGCTCGCCTGGGCGTACCTGCTCGCCGCCCATGGCGGCTTCTGGCTGGCCGACCAGCGCCTGCCACGGCACCCGGCCGCCCGGGGCGGCGCACCGGCCGGCACCGGGACGGTGCCGGCCTCCGGCGGCGCGGGCTGGCCCGCGGTCACCGTGGTGGTCCCGGCCAGGAACGAGGCCGCGATGCTGCCGGTCACGCTGCCGGCGCTGCTTGCCCAGGACTACCCCGGCGAGCTGCGCGTGGTGCTGGTGGACGACGGCAGCACCGACGGGACCGGCGCCGTCGCCGCCAGCATGGCGGGTCGGCGGCTGCGCGTCGTCGCGGGCAGGCCGGCCCCGCCCGGCTGGGCGGGCAAGGTCTGGGCGATGGCCCAGGGCGCGGCCGAGGCCGGCGACGCCGAGTACCTGCTGTTCACGGACGCGGACATCGAGCACCCGCCCGGCTCGGTCGCGGCACTGGTCAGCGCGGCCCGCGAGCACGGCCTCGGCCTGGTGTCCCAGATGGCGCTGCTGCGCGCGGAGACGTTCTGGGAGCGGGCCATCGTGCCGGCGTTCGTGTACTTCTTCGCCCTGCTGTACCCGTTCCGGCGGGTGAACCGGCCGGGCGCGCGGACCGCGGCCGCCGCGGGCGGGTGCATGCTGGTCCGCCGCCAGGTGCTGGACGCGGCCGGCGGGCTGGCCAGGATCGGCGGCGCGCTGATCGATGATGTCGCGCTGGGCAGGCTGGTCAAGCGGGAGGCGGGCGCCCGCTGCTGGCTGGGGCTCAGCACCCGGGTTGCCAGCCGCCGCCCGTACCAGCGGCTGGCAGACCTGTGGCAGATGATCGCCAGGAGCGCCTACACCCAGCTTCGCTACTCCCCCGTGCTGCTGGCCGCGACGCTGGCCGGGCTGGCCTGGCTGTACGCGCTGCCGCCGGCCGCGGGGCTGGCGGGGCTGGCCTGGCTCGCGGCGGGCGGCGGCGCCGGCGCCGCGCTGCTGGCCTGCTGCGGCCTGGCCGGCTGGCTGATCATGAGCATCAGCTTCGTGCCGGTCCTGCGGCTGTACCGGCTGTCCCCGCTGCGGGCGCCCGCGCTGCCGCTGGTGGCCGTGCTCTATGCGGCGATGACCGCCGACTCGGCGCGCCGCCACTACACGGGCAGGCAGCAGCCCTGGCGCGGGCCCGCCGGCCCGGCTCAGGCGTGCGCGGCCGCCCCGGCGCCACCGGTTCGCGAGCCATAGGCGGGGGCGAACACGACCAGCAGCGTCAGGTCCTCGGTGACCTCGGTGAACCTGTGCTCCTCCCCGGCCGGCACGAACGCCACGGTGCCGGGCCCGACCTCGGCGCGCTGGCCGCCCGCGACCAGCACCCCGTGCCCGGCGGTGACCACGTAAATCTCGTCCTCGGTGTGCGGCTCCTGGTCGTCAACCCCGGCGGCCGGGATCGAGTAGGTCCCCACGCTCAGGTCGGCCACCCGGAAGTGCTCAGCCCAGTGGTTGCCGTCGCTGCCCTCCGGCGCCGTGAACCGCCCGGCTCCGTCAATGATCTTCATGTGATCTCCCCTGGCTCCTCGAACGCTTCCGGCGGCGGGCAGGCGCAGACCAGGTTGCGGTCACCGTAGGCCTGGTCGATCCGGCGGACCGGGGGCCAGTACTTGGCCCGCCGGTCGCCGGGCAGCGGGTAGGCCGCGTGCTCCCGCTCGTAGGGATGCTTCCAGTCGCCGCTGATCAGCATGTCCGCGGTGTGCGGGGCGTTCTTCAGCGGGTTGTCGGCCGGATCGTACTCCCCCGACGCCACCTTCGCGATCTCGGACCTGATCGCGATCATCGCGTCGCAGAACCGGTCAAGCTCGGCCAGGTTCTCGCTCTCGGTCGGCTCCACCATCAGCGTCCCGGCCACCGGGAACGACATCGTCGGGGCGTGGAAGCCGTAATCGATGAGCCGCTTGGCGACGTCCTCGGCGGTGATCCCGGTCTTGCTGGTGAGCGGGCGCAGGTCCAGGATGCACTCGTGCGCGACCAGGCCGCCGCGCCCGGTGTACAGCACCGGGAAGTGCGGGCTGAGCCGGCGGGCCAGGTAGTTGGCGTTCAGGATGGCCGCCTGGGTGGCCCTGCGCAGCCCGTCGGCGCCCATCATCGCGATATACGCCCAGGAGATCGGGAGGATGCCGGCCGAGCCGAAGGGCGCCGCGCAGACCGGGCCTGCCGCGGCCGGCGGCGTGCCGCTGTCGCCCGCGCCGGCCGCCGCGCGGGCCGCGGCGATGGGATCGCCCGGCAGGAAGGGGGCCAGGTGCGAGCGGACCGCCACCGGGCCGACTCCGGGACCGCCGCCGCCGTGCGGGATGCAGAACGTCTTGTGCAGGTTCAGGTGCGAGACGTCGGCGCCGAAGTCGGCGGGCCTGGCCAGGCCGACCAGCGCGTTCAGGTTCGCCCCGTCCACGTACACCTGCCCGCCGGCGGCGTGCACTGCCGCGCACACCCTGACGATGGTCTCCTCGAACACGCCGTTCGTGGACGGGTAGGTCACCATGATCGCCGCGACGCTGCCCTCGTGCGCGGCCAGCTTCGCATCCAGGTCGCCCAGGTCGATGGCGCCGTCCGCGCCGCACCTGACCACCACGACCCGCAGGCCGGCGAGCACGGCGCTGGCCGCGTTGGTTCCGTGCGCGGACTCGGGGATCAGGCAGACGTCCCGGCCGGGCTCGCCGCGCGATGCGTGGTAGCGCCGGATCGCCAGCAGCCCGGCAAGCTCGCCCTGGGAGCCGGCGTTCGGCTGCAGCGACACCGCGTCGTACCCGGTGATCGCGGTGAGGGCGCGCTCCAGCCCGCGGATCATCTCCAGGAAGCCCGCCGCCTGCTCCGCGGGGGCGTACGGGTGCAGCCCGGCGAACTCCGGCCAGGTGACCGGCTCCATCTCGGCGGCCGCGTTCAGCTTCATCGTGCACGAGCCGAGCGGGATCATCGAGCGGTCCAGCGCGACGTCGAAGTCGGCGAGCCTGCGCAGGTAGCGCAGCATCGCGGTCTCGCTGTGGTGCTCGCGGAACACCGGGTGGGCCAGGAACCCGCTGGCCCTGCGCAGCGCCGGGGGGATGCCGGGCAGGTCATCCGGGCACCCGGCAAGCTCGGCATCCCGGCCCGTGATCGCGCTGGCCACCTCGCGCAGCTGCTGCGGCGTCGTGGTCTCGTCGCAGGCGACCTGCACGGCGTCAGGGCCGGCCTGCCAGATGTTGTAGCCGGCGGCGCGCGCCCGCCTGACCGCCTCCGCCGCGCCGCCGGGGAGGCTGACCCTGACGGTGTCGAAGAACGCCTGGGAATCCGTTCTGTATCCGTATCCGCTGAGCGTCGCCGCGAGGACAGCGGCCCTGTGGTGGACGCGGCGGGCGATGGCGGCCAGGCCGCCGGGGCCGTGATAGGCCGCGTACATGGCCGCGATGACCGCGAGCAGCACCTGCGCGGTGCAGATGTTGCTGGTCGCCTTCTCCCGGCGGATGTGCTGCTCGCGGGCCTGCAGGGCGAGCCGGTAGGCGGGTCGGCCGGCCGCGTCGACCGAGACCCCGACCAGCCGGCCGGGAAGCTGGCGCTTGAGGTCCTCGCGGACGCTGATGTAGCCGGCGTGCGGGCCGCCGTAGGCCATCGGGACGCCGAACCGCTGGGTGGTCCCCACCGCGATGTCCGCGCCGAGCTCGCCCGGCGGGGTGAGCAGCGTCATCGCGAGCAGGTCCGCGGCGACCGCCGCCAGGCATCCCCGCTGGTGTGCGGCCTCGATCGCCGGGCGCGGGTCGCGGATCGCGCCGTCGGCGGCCGGGTACTGCAGCAGGATGCCGAAAAGCTCGCCGTCTGGCTGCGCCGCGATCAGCTCCGGCGTGATCTCCCCGGTGACCAGCGTGATGCCGAGCGGCTCGGCCCGGGTAGCCAGGACCGCGAGGGTCTGCGGCAGGCAGCGCGAGTCCGCCAGGAAGATGCTGCCCCTCCGGGCCGCGCGGCGGGCCAGGGTCATCGCCTCGGCCGCCGCCGTGGCCTCATCCAGCATCGAGGCTCCCGCTACCGGCAGCCCGGTAAGGTCCTCGACCATGGTCTGGAAGTTCAGCAGCGCCTCCAGCCTGCCCTGGGAGATCTCCGGCTGGTACGGGGTGTAGGCGGTGTACCAGGCCGGATTCTCCAGCACGTTCCTGCGGATGACGGCCGGCGTGACCGTGCCGTAGTAGCCGAGGCCGATCATCGAGGTGAGGACCCGGTTCCTGGCGGCCAGGCGGCGCAGTTCCGCGAGCGCATCCTCCTCGCTGAGCGGTCCTGGCAGCCCCGGCAGGCTGAGACTGCGGGCCGCGCTGAGGCCGCCGGGCAGCGCGGCGGCGGTGAGGTCGTCGAGTGTGGCGTAGCCGAGCAGGTCCAGCATCGCCTGCTGCTCGGCGGCCGATGGGCCGATGTGGCGTCGCGCGAAGTCCATGGGGAGCCTCCCTAGCAGAGATCTGCCCGGGCCGGCTCCGGTCCGGCCGCCGGGCTCCCCCTCTGTCGCCGCGCCACCGCGGCTCCAGAGCTGCCTGTCCCGTCCGGTCCTGGTGCCTGAGAGGTTCCGGGGATGGTTGCCCCTTCGGCGCCCCGCGCTGGCTGCCGGGGATCTCTCCCGGGCGAGGTCATCGGCTGCTGCTGAGCGACCGCGCGCCGGGTACCCGGCGCGCGGGCTCTGGACAGCACCGAGCCTACCCGGGTTCCAGATAGCGGGACCAGGAGCGCAGCCGGCCGGCACCGGGTTCTCTTGCGAATGCTGCGTAATTATCCGGCGGGGCTGCCGTTCCGGTTCCGCGGCGACGCCGACGGCACCCGGCGTCCGGGCGTGCCAACGCGGGGCCAGCCGCTCGGCTGCGCCCCGGAGCGCCAGCCTGGCGGGCCCGGTCAGGGTGCCGCGGGCCTGACGTTCTGATTGACGTGGAACGCGTTGTCCGGGTCGTAGCGCCTCTTCACCTGGGCCAGCCGGCCGTAATTCCCCCGGTAGGACGCCCGGACCCGGTCCTCTCCCTCGTCCATCAGGAAGTTGACGTACGCGCCGCCGGCGGAGTGCGGGTGCAGGTCCTCCCAGTAGTCCCTGGCCCAGCTCGAGATGAGGCCCGCATTCGCCGGGTCCGGGTCCACGCCGACGATCACGCCCGCCCAGCCGCCGTCCCGGTAGGCGAAGGCAGTCGCGTCGGCCGGCACCCGGCTCGCCGCGCCGTCGATGGGGTACAGGTGCATGGTGGAGTGGCCGGTCGGCAGCCGCTCGCCGTAGCGGAGGTGCACGTCGATTGCCGCATCGGAGATCTCGCGGAAGAAGTCGGCGCGCCAGTACCACTGCAGGCCCGCCGGGTAGAGCGGGTCGAAGGCGCTCTGCAGCATGCTGAACGGCATCTCCTGCAGCCCAGCCAGCAGCGGCGAGCCGAACGACGTGACCGGCTCGAGAGCCGCGGCCGCGCGGTCTCGCGGCCCGGTGTAGCACCAGACGATGCCGCAGGCCTTCCGGCCCCACAGCGGCTCGGGGAACGGCGCCGCCGGGGGGATGGTGAGCAGCGCGATCCAGCCGTTCAGCTCCTCTGGCAGCGACGGCAGCAGTTCCCGGTACCAGCGCATTACCTCCGCCGTGTCCGCAAGGTCGTAGAGGACGGGACCGCCGGTGATCACCCCGTTGTCACCGATCTCGTGGCAGCGGAACGTGAACGAGGTGACCACGCCGAAGTTCCCGCCGCCGCCGCGCAGCGCCCAGAACAGGTCGCCGTGCGAGCTCTCGCTGGCGGTCACCAGGGTGCCGTCGGCGAGCACCACGTCGGCCGACAGCAGGTTGTCCACGGTCAGGCCGAAGCGCCGGGCGAGATACCCGATGCCGCCGCCGAGGGTCAGGCCGCCGACGCCGGTGGACGACAGGAAGCCGGACGGGGTATGCATGCCGAACGCCCCGGTCGCATGGTCGACGTCCCCCCAGGTGCATCCGCCGTCGGCGCGGACCGTGCGGTCCTGCGGGCTGACCGTGCTGCTGCGCATCAGCGACAGGTCGATGACCAGGGCGCTGTCGGCCACCCCCAGCCCCGCCGCGTTGTGGCCGCCGCCCCGGACGGCGATGTCAGCACCGTGGTCGCGCGCGGCCCGCACGGCGGCGATGACGTCGGCGACGTCCCGGCAGCGGGCGATCGCCGCCGGATACCTGTCGATCATGGCGTTGTAGACGGCACGTGCCCGGTCGTAGCCGGGGCTTCCCGGCTCGATGAGGTCGCCGCGCAGGGTGGCGGCGAGATCCTGGTAGTCGGTGGCGGTGGTGGTCATCTGTCCCCCTCGGGCATGGTCACGCGATCGGTTCGCTGACTTCCCCGACGGTAGGAAGGTCACCGTTCGCCGAGCGTTCGCGAGCGCTCGCCTCGCCGTTGCGCGCGAGCGCCGCCTCAGCGGGCCGCGCCGTCCTGGCCGGCCAGGTCGCGCTGGCAGCGCGCGAGCAGCAGCAGGCTCCCGTGGCCGGACGCGATCTGCGCGGCGTCAGCCAGGCGGGCGCCCGCCTGGCGGTCACCGTCGTGCGACGCGCGCATCCGGAGGACCTCCGGCAGCCACCACACGTCCTCGCGCGCCCGCGCGTCGGCGATGGCCTTGTCCAGCACTGCCCGTGCCTCCCCGGCCTTGCGGCAGCGCTCCAGCAGGTCGGCGAGCAGCGAGAGCCAGTAGGGCATCCGGGCCAGCGAGCCCCCCGCTGCGAGGTTGCCGATGCCCTGCCGGACCAGGGCGATCCCGCTCGCATCCGCGCGCGCCCACCCGGCGAGGATCCGGCCCCACTCGCAGTAGTAGGCGAACTCGTACCGGTCGCACAGCGCGCGCAGCTCGGCCACGCTCTCGCGCAGCGCGGGCAGGTCGCCGGTGAGCTGCTGCGTGATCGCGCTGTAGGCCAGTGCCACCGCCAGGTTGTACGGATGGCCGATCGACCGCGCCAGCGCGACGGCCTCGGCGCAGCTCGCCAGGGCACGGCTGGTATCCCCCAGCAGCCAGTGCGCGTGCGCGGCCCAGGCGGTCGCGTGCACGTCGGGCCTGGTGCCGATGGACAGCGAGACAGCTCCCCGGCCCAGCGTGGAGGCGAGCTCCAGATGCCGCAGTCCCTCGCCGACCCGGCCGAGGCTGATGGCAGCCCCGCCGACCGCGAAGTGCGCCGGCCCGCTAAGCTCGTCGCCTTCCCGGACCATGGCCAGGGCCTGCCGTGCCACGGCATAGCTGTCGGCCGTCCGGCCCTGCACGAACCGGGAGGCCCACAGCGCCACCATGCCCCGCAGCGCCGACTCCTGCCGGCCCAGCGACCCGGCCAGCTCGATCGTCCGCTCCAGCGCCTGCTGGAGCTCGGCGGACGAGTATCCGTGCCGGGCGTTCAGCGGCGCCGCCACCGCCTCAAGGACGGCAAGCTCGTGCTGGTCCCTGCCGCTGCCCGCGGGCAGGCGGGCGATGACCGCGAGCGCCTTCCGGTGCAGCCGGATCGCCTCGGCGTGCGCGAACACCCCGGCGGCCACGTCAGCTGCCCGATGGTAATGCGCGATCGCGCGCTCCGGCTGGCCGCCGCGGTCATACTGCTCGGCGAGCTGAGCGGCGATCAGGTCGGGGTTCCCTGCGTGCGACCGCTCAAGGCCCTGGGCCACGCGCTGGTGGAGCAGCCACCGCCTCGGCCCGCTGACCTGCGCGTATGCGGCATCGCGCAGCAGGTCGTGGGAGAAGTCATAGCCGTCGCGGAACTCACGCAGGATCCGGCGCCGCCACAGCTCGTCGACGGCCGCCACGACGGATCCCTCGTCGAGATCGCTCGCGGCGCAGAGCAGGTCGAGGCCGAAGTTCGTGCCCACCGCCGCAGCCAGGCCGGCCACCTTCTGGGCATCGGGCGAGGAGTGCCCCAGGCGCTTGCGGAGCACGGCGGCCAGGTCCCCGGCAGGCAGCGGGGTTCCCGGCCGGTCGACGCGGCTGCGCACTGCCTCGACGATGTACAGGGGGAAGCCGCCAGTGGTGGCGTGCAGCAGCTCGGCGTCGCCAGCCACCAGCGGCTGGCCGGATATCGCCTGCGCGAGGCGGCCGGCGTCGGCCAGGCCGAGCGGGCTGAGCGCCAGCTCGCTGAGCATCCCGGTCGCGCGCATCCGGGCGGCCCACTCCGCGAGCTCGCGGTCGTTGTCCAGGCTGTCATCGCGCAGCGTGCCCGCGATGAGCAGCGGCGCGGCACCGGCCCGGCGCAGGCAGAAGCTGAGGAACGCCAGCGTCTCCTGGTCGCACCAGTGCACGTTGTCCAGGACCAGCAGCAGCGGCCGGCCAGCCGCTGCCAGGGCCCTGGTCAGGCCCTCGAAGAACCTGCTCCGCCGCCAGGCATCTACCATCGCCCGCGCGCCCGCGCCGCTCTCGCCGTGACCCTCGGCCGGGATCAGCCTGCTGACCTCGGCACGCCAGGGCGGATCGAGAGCCGCCAGCCCTGACTGGACAGCCTCGTGCCGCAGCCAGTCCGCGACCGGCGTCAGCGGCAGGCGGCCCGCGCTGGCGAAGCACTGGGTGGCGGCGACGGCAGCGCCGTGCCGCCGGGCTGCCTCGGCGACCTCTGCCACCAGGCGGGTCTTCCCGACCCCGGGCCCGCCGCGGACCAGGGCCATCGCCGGCTTGCCGGCCAGCGCCGCCTGCCAGGCCCGGTGCAGCATCGCCAGCTCGCCGGCCCGGCCGACGAAGGGTGCTGCCTGACCGGAGCGGAGTGCGGCCCTCATGCCCGGCGCAGGCTGCGGCGCCGGGGCGGTCCGGGCCATCACCATGTCGAACACCGCCCGGGTAGCCGGACCGGGGAGCACGCCGAGCTCCCGTTCCAGCACCGAGGCGCAGTGATGGTAGGTGCTCAGCGCGCCCGCGAGATCGCCCATGTCTGCCTGGAGCCGCATCATGGCCCGGTAGCCGGATTCCTCCAGCGGCGCCAGCCGGACCCGCCGCCTGGCGACCTCCACCGCGCCGGCCAGGTCGCCGCCCCGCGCCCGCGCCGCGCACAGCACGTCGCAGAGTTCCACGCAGTGCCGTTCGAGCTGCTGCCTGGCGTCGAGTATCCAGTCGTCATAGCCGCCGGGCAGGAAGTCCCCCCGGTACTCGCTGATCGCCCTGGCAGCGTGCAGCGCCGCCGCATCATGCTGGCCGGCGGCCAGCGAGCGCAGCGCTGCCGTCCGCTCGCGGCTGAAGATCCGCACGTCGACACGGCAGGTTGGGCTGTCACGCCAGGTCAGCTCGCGCGGCGTGACGACCAGCGACGGCTCGTCCCCCAGGACATGGCGCAGGTGGTGAAGCTCGCGGCGGAGGTTGGTCAGGGCCTGGGCGCCGCTTGAGTCCGGCCAGAACGCGCCCGCGATCCGCTGCCGGTGCTGCGGCGACTCGGCCTTGCAGGCGAGGAAGGCCAGCAGCGACACGGCGCGCGAGGACGGCCGGACCGGGCCGTCCGCCCGGTCCCCGGTGATCGACTGCTCCCCGAGGAGCGACACCCGAAGCACATTCCCACCCTCGCCGAGCTACCAAGGGTAATGCCTTCGGAAAGCACGGCTAAAACAGGGGTGAGGGATCGTGGCAGGCGAGCAGGCAGCCCCGGGGTCAGCCGGTGCGGCGGGCCTGCCGGGCCCGGCGGCGGGCAAGCTCGTCGGCACCGCTCGCGCGCCCTGCGCCGGCACCCGGGTGACCGCCGCCCGCCAGCGCCTGCTCGGCCCGCTCGGCCGGAAGCTCGGCAAGGGTGGCATCCACGTCCTGCCAGACACGGCCAAGAGCGATGGCGAACACGCCCTGGCCGCCCTGCAGCAGGTCCACTACCTCATCCCGGGAGGTGCAGGCGTAGACGCTTGCGCCGTCGCCCATCAGCGTCACCTGCGCCAGGTCGCTGGTGCCCTGGGAGCGCAGGTATGCCACGGCCGCGCGGATCTGCTGCAGCGAGATGCCCGTGTCCAGCAGCCGCTTCACCACCTTGAGCACGAGGATGTCGCGGAAGCCGTACAGCCGCTGCGAGCCCGAGCCGCTGGCCGCCCGGACGCTGGGCTCCACCAGCCCGGTCCGGGCCCAGTAGTCAAGCTGCCGGTAGGTGATCCCGGCGGCCGCGCAGGCAACCGGGCCCCGGTAGCCGATGTCCTCAGGCTGGCCGGCCGACCGCGGGCTGCCGGTGCCCTCGGCCTCGTCGCCGAAGAGCGTGCCCTGCTCCCCGGCCAGCGGGGCGGACCCGGCGGACCCGGCGGGCCAGGCTGGCCGGGCAGGCCGCCCAGACCGGGCCGGAGGCTCATGCCGGGCCGACGCGGGGCCTTCCCCCTTTGTCGCTGCCACGCCCACCTCCGGCCGGGAATCACCATCTGCGCTGCCCGCCGCCCCGGGAGGTTGCCGGCGCGTGCAGGACTTCCGCCTCGCACGGTAGGCCGGCGCGACCCGCGACGTCAACGATCTCCCGCGGCGCGTCGCACGAGAGGTGCCCGGTCTCCGCCGGGTCCCGGACCCGGCTCAGGTGGCCCGGCCGAAGTCCTCGGGGGTGATCGTGTCGAGGAATTCGCGGAACTTCTCGACCTCGTCCTCCTGCTCGTCGGGGATCGGCACGCCGGCCTCGTCAAGGATCTCCTCGCTGGCGAAGATCGAGGCGCCGGTCCGCAGCGCCAGGGCGATCGAGTCCGACGGGCGGGCGCTGACCTCCTTGCCGTTGGAGAAGACGAGGTCGGCGAAGAAGATCCCGTCCCGCAGCGCCGTGATGTTCACCGTCTGCAGCCGCACCCCGAATGCCTCCAGGATGTCCCTGAGCAGGTCGTGGGTCAGCGGCCGCTGGGGCACGAGGCCCTGCTGCGCATAGGCAATCGCGGTTGCCTCCATCGGGCCGATCCAGATCGGCAGGTAGCGCTCGCCCTGCGTCTCCTTGAGCAGGACGATGGGCTGGTTCGTCGGCATCTCCACCCGGACGCCTACGACCTCCATCTGCCTCACGGCGACTCCGTCCTCACGTGCGGTCCTCGCAAACCTCCCGCGACGCTGGGCGCGCGGGGCTAGCTGAAGGGCACTCCCTTTGCCAACGTACACCCGCCCCGGAAGGGTCCTCGCCCGAGGTCCTCAGCGGAGCCCGGCATCCGCGCCCGCCCCCGGTGCGTGCTGCGCCGGCAGCCTGCCGGCGCTCAGCCCTGCCTCGGCCAGGGCCGCCTCCATCAGGCACCGGTGCAGCCGCAGCGACAGGAGCGCGATCTCCCTGGCGGTGCGGGCGGCCTCCTCCCGGGCCGCGGGACTGCGCTGCCGCAGCGTCGGCGCGACTACCTGCTCGATGAGACCCGTCTCACGCTCCGCCGCGGCCCGGACCGCGCGCAGGTGCCGCGCCTGGACCCCGTAGCCGGCCAGGGCGGCCACGGCCCGGGCGATTTCCAGCGCATCCTGGCCGTACTGCCGCCCGTTCCGCCGGATCAGCCCGAACTCCTCGAGCTCGGCGAGCTGGCCGGCGCTGATGCCGGCAGCCTCCAGCAGCTCGGTGCGTGACAGCGGGCCCGCCGGCTCGGCGAGGGCCGGCGCACCGGGCTCCCCGCCGCCGTCCTGCGGCTCCAGGCGCTCCCTGATGATCCGCAGAGGCAGGTAGTGATCGCGCTGGGCGGTCAGGATGAACCGCAGCCGCTCTATGTCAGAGGGCGAGAACCGCCGGAATCCGGACGGCGAGCGGGCAGGCTCGATAAGCCCCTCAGACTCCAGGAACCGGATCTTCGAGTGGCTGAGCTTGACATCCGGGAACTCGGCGCTGAGCAGGGCCAGAACCTCGCCGATTCCGAGATAGGACCGGGCAGCCTGAGCGTTCATCCCCCGACCTGCGCGCCTCCCGCGCTTCCCGTGTCGCCCGCGCTCCAGCTTCGGTACTCCGCCTGGGTCCGCGGGCTCGGCAGGAACACCAGGCGGAACTTGCCGATCTGGACCTCGTCGCCGCCGCTCAGCTCAGCTTCCTCGATCCGCCGCCGGTTGACGTACGTGCCGTTCAGGCTCCCCACGTCGCGTACGGTAAACCGGCCGCCCTCCCGGTAGAACTCGGCATGCCGCCGGGAGACCGTCACGTCGTCGAGGAAGATGTCGCTGTCCGGGTGCCGCCCCGCCAGGGTCAGGTCGCTGTCGAGCAGGAACCGGCTGCCGGCGTTCGGGCCGCGCCGGACGACCAGCAGCGCGGTGCCGGCCGGCAGCGCCTCCAGCGTGGCCGCGTCGGCCACCGACTCGTCCCCGTAGTCCTCGGCGGGCTCGGTGCCCACCGAGATCATCGAGGTGGTCTCGCCCGGCCGGTCGCCGGCGCTGCCGGCCAGCGGCGTCCCGCAGCGGGAGCAGAAGCGTGCCCCTGCCGGGTTCTGCTGCCCGCAGGCAGTGCAGTAAGAGATCGGCATGTCCCCGCCTAGCCTCCCGCCCGCTGGCCCCGCGATCCAGGCGGGAGCCATCTCCGCCGGAAGCGCCCGCCACGAGGGCTCAGCTGATGCGCCCAACGCTACCTGCGGGCCGCGGCGGCGGTCCATGCGCCACGCACGCCGCCCGCTGCGCCCGCGCGGAGCGCCCTTACGACGCATCCGCCACATCCCGGCCCACCTCCCCGCGCAATCCGGCCAGCCCACGCGAGCATGCGATGACCCAGATTCTCTCACGCTGGACGCGGTCCGCGCGCCCGATCGCAAGCCCGGGCCAGGGCGAGTGGCCCGGCGGTCCGGTCAGCGCCCGGCCTGCTCCACGACCGCGGCCCACTCATCGAGCAGAGCCTGGGCCGCGTCGCTGTCGGCCCCCTCCGCCCACAGGTGGGTGACCGCCTCCGACGGGTCGGGCAGCACGAGAGCCCAGCCGCCGTCCGCCTCCACTACCCGCACGCCGTCGGTCGTGTCCACGGCACGCTCCCCCGCAGCCTCCACGACCGTCCGCATCACGCTGCCCTTCGCGGTCCACGGCGTCGGCATGGAGCGCTTCAGCAGGCAGGCGGCCGGGATCCGGGCGTCGATCTGGCTGAGCGTCAGCCGGGTCCTGGCGACCAGCCCGAGCAGCCGGGCGAAGGCGGCTATGCCGTCGATGGAGCCGGAGAACTCCGGTATCACGAAGCCGCCTCGCCCGTCGGCCGCGAAGATCACGTCGTCGGCGGCGGCCGCCTCGTACAGCCCGTGCAGCGAGGTCGGCGTCCAGGCGACCTCGACTCCGTGGAAGCCGCAGACTCGCTCGGCCACCCGGGTGGTGGTCACCGGCAGCGCTACCCGCCCGCACCGCCGCTCGGCGGCGATCAGGTCGAGCACCACCAGCAGCGCCCGCTCGTCGCTGACCATCGCGCCCTTCTCGTCCACCAGCGATATCCGCTCGCCCACCGGGTCGAACCGCACCCCGAACGCCGCCCGCGACGACGACACCAGCTCGGCCAGCCGGTGCATGTCCGCCCGGATCTGGGCCAGGCTCTGCGTGGGGGACGCCTCGTCCAGCCTGTTGTTGACGGTGAGCACGTCCACGCCGATCCGGCCGAGCAGGCCGGGAAGCACCAGCGACGCGGTGCCGCCCGCGCAGTCCACCACCACCTTGAGCTCAGCGCCGCGGACGCCGTCCATGTCGACGCAGCGCAGCAGCTCGTGGGTGTATGCCTCGACCACCCGCGGCGGGTAGCTCAGCTCGGCGATCTCGCCGGGGAACGCCCTGCGGTACTCCTGCCTGGAGAACACCCGCTCCAGCTTGCGCTGCGCGGCCTGGGACAGGTCCGCGCCCTTCTCGTCGAGGAAGATGATGTCGATGGACTGCGGGTCGCCGGGCGTGGTGCGCAGCGCTATGCCGCCGCTGCAGTCGCCTCGCGCCGTCTCGAACCTGGCCACCGGCAGCGGCTGCGCCTCCAGGTCGATCACGTTGATGGCGCTGGCGTTGAGAGCGCCGTGCACCGCGCGCTTCAGCGCGCGGGCCGCCCGCGAGGCGTCCCGTGACGTGGTGACCACCGCGCCCTTGCGCAGCGTGGTGGCGTAGGCGCTGGCCAGCCGGACGCAGAGCTCCGGCGTGATCTCCACGTTCACCAGGCCGGACACCCCGCGCGGCCCGAACAGCGTGCGCTGCCCTCGGGACTCCCAGATCACGCTGGTGTTGACGACCGCGCCTGCCTCGATGGTCTTGAACGGGTAGACCTTCACGCCCGCGGACAGGTAGGCCTCGGCCTCGATCACGCACTCATCCCCGACGACCGCGTTCTCCTCGATCCTGGCGGAGCGCATCACGTCCGTGTTCTTGCCGATGACGCAGCCTCGCAGGGTGACGCCGGTGCCGACATAGACGTTGTTGTGCACCACCGCGCGGTGCAGGAAGGCACCTTCCTTGACGATGACGTTGCTGCCCACCACCGTGAACTCGCGAAGCTGCGCATCGCCCTCGATCTTGGCGTAGTCGCCGATGCACAGCGGTCCCGTCAGCACCGCGTCCGGGTCGACCTCCGCCCCCTCGGCGACCCATACGCCTGGCGACACCTCGAAGCCGTCGATCTCGGCGCTGACCTTCCCGGACAGCACGTCCGCCTGCGCTCTCAGGTAGCTCTCGTGGGTGCCGACGTCCTCCCAGTAGCCGTCGGTGATCCAGCCGTACAGCGGCGCGCCCCGGTCCAGCAGCCGGGGGAAGACGTCAGCGGACCAGTCCGCGGGCTCGCCCGGCGGGAACTCGTCGAGGATCTCCGGCTCCATCACGTAGATGCCGGTATTGACGGTGTCGGAGAACACCTGGCCCCAGGTCGGCTTCTCCAGGAACCGCTGGATCCGGCCGTCGTCCCCGGAAATGATGATCCCGAACTCCAGCGGGTTCGGCACCCGGGCAAGCGCCACCGTGGCCAGCGCGCCGTTCTTCTTGTGGAACTCCACAAGCCCGGACAGGTCGATGTCGGTCAGCGCGTCCCCTGAGATCACCAGGAACGGCTCGTCGCGCAGCGCGTCCTGCGCATTCTTCACGCTGCCCGCCGTGCCCAGCGGGGTCTCCTCGGTGGCGTACTGCAGCCTCATCCCGAAGTCCTCGCCGTCGCCGAAGTAGTTGCGCACCATTGCGGCGAGGAACTGGACGGTTACCACAGTCTCGGCGAAGCCGTGCCGGCGCAGCAGCGCGAGCACGTGCTCCATGATCGGACGGTTGACGATCGGCAGCATCGGCTTCGGCTGGCTGGCCGTCATCGGCCGCAGCCTCGTCCCCTCGCCGCCCGCCATCACGACAGCCTTCACTTACCCGACCCTCCCCGATCGACATGCGGCCGCCCGCCCCCCTGCCCGGCGCTCAGCAGGCGCCTGGCCTGCGCCAGGTACAGCAGGCCCGCACACCAGTACAGTGCACTTCCCCAGATGGCCATGGCCCAACCGCCGACCCGGAACACCTCGCCGAGGGTTCCGTGGTGGGTGCCGAGGAACAGCATCGGGAACGCGTACAGCAGGCACAGCGTGGCGGCCTTGCCGACGAAGCTCACCTGCAGCGGCTGCCAGCCGCCGCGGCGAAGCGCCAGCAGCGCCACGCCGAGGATCACCTCGCGCGCTGCCAGCAGCCCGACCAGCCACCACGGGATGATCGCGCGGATCGCCAGCGAGACGATCGTCGCCACGATGTACAGGCGGTCGGCGGCCGGATCGAGAGCCTGGCCGAGGCGGCTCTGCTGGTTCAGCGCGCGGGCGATCTTGCCGTCGGCCCAGTCCGACAGCCCCGCCGCGACCAGCAGGCCGACCGCCCAGGCATCACCCGCCTGCGTGCGCAGGCCTAGGACCAGCCACAGGAACACCGGCACGCCGGCCAGCCTGGCGACGCTGATCCCGTTCGGGATGGTCAGGATCTGCCCGCCGGCCTCCGGCCCGGCCGCCTCTCCCGCGGCCACCCTGGATGGGCTTGGTCCCTGCACGCTCTCGGCCTCCCGCTGCCCGCTCCCCGCCCGACACTACCCGCCGGTCACCCCGCCATTCGCCCTCAGGATGTCCCGGGTGATCTCCATCTGGCCGCGGTGCTGGGCGAGTTCCTCGTACACGTGCATCAGCGCCCCGCCCTGCGTTCTGCCAAGGGGCTTTTGCCGGTCTTTCTCACTCAGAACGCCTCGTACCGGTGCCGATGGCTGCGCCAGCGCCACGTCGGAGCGGAGCTGATCCTGGGCCTGCCGGGCGCGCTCGGCCAGGTCAGCGACCGGGCCGGCGGCGCGGAACTCAGCGGGGCGGTCCCGCTCCACGGCCCGCCCTGCCACCACGTGCCCGCCCCAGAACTCCATCACCCCGAGGCAGTGGGTGAGGATCGCATACGGGGAGTTCGCCCCCGGCAGGTCCGGCCGCTGGTTAGCGAGATCGTCGCCGAGCCCCAGGACCATGTCCGCCATGGCGTCGATGGCCTCGCTGGCATAGCTGAGGAAGTCGTCAGCGGAGATCATGTGCCAACCATCCCACGGGCCCGCGCCCGGTGAGCCGCCAGGTCCGGGCGCCGGGTGCAGACTGAGCTTATGCGCCCGCCCGGCTGGCTCGCGGCGCTGGCCGCGGCGGCGGCGGTGGCCGGCTGCTCGTCCGCGCCGGCAGCGCGCCATGCCGCGCCGCGGCCCGGCACGGCGCCGCCCGCCGCGCGGGCGCGGCCCGCTGACTGGCCCATGTACCACCTGAACCCCGAGCGCACCGGCGACGCGCCGGGCCTGCCCCCGGCCGGCCCGCTGCGGATCGCCTGGCGTGCCTCCCTGGACGGAGCGGTCTACGGGCAGCCGCTGGTCATCGGCTCGACGGTGATCGCGGCCACCGAGAACGACTCGGTCTACGGTCTCAGCCGGGCCACCGGGCGGGTGCTGTGGCGGGCGCACGACGGGACCCCGGTGCCGCTGTCCGGCCAGCCGTGCGGGGACATCAGCCCGCTCGGCATCACCGGCACCCCCGTGTATGACCCGGCGACCCGGCTGGTCTACGCCGTCACCCAGACCACCGGGTCCCGCCACTACCTCATCGGCGTGCGCGTGTCGGACGGCAGCATCGAGGTCCGCCGGCAGATCCCGGCACCCGACCACCATCCGGCCTACGATCAGCAGCGCGGCGCTCTCGCCCTGCTCGGCGGCACCGTCTACGTGGCCTTCGGCGGGCATTTCGGCGACTGCGGCCCGTACCGGGGTTCGGTGGTCGGCGTCCCGGCATCCGGCATCGGCCCGCTGCGCAGCTATGTGGTGCCCGTCCGCCGCGAGGGCGCTATCTGGGCGCCCGGCGGGCCGGTCATCAGCGCGCAGCGGCGGATCTACGTCGGCGTCGGCAACGGCGCCGCGACCAGCCCGCCCTACGACGACAGCGACTCGGTGACCGAGCTGACCCCGGCGCTGCGCAGGGTGGGCATCTTCGCGCCCAGCACCTGGGCCGCCGACAACGCCGCCGACCTGGACCTGGGCTCGATGTCGCCGGCGCTGCTGCCGGGCGGCCGGCTGCTGCAGGCGGGCAAGCGCGGCACCGGGTACCTGCTGAGCTCTGTCCGCCTCGGCGGCGTCGGCGGCCAGCTCGCGCAGGCGCCGGTGTGCCCGGGCACCGGCGCGTACGGCGGGGCGGCGGTGGCCGGCCAGGTTGCCTACCTGCCGTGCGCGGGCGGCGGGCTCGCGGCGGTCAGCGCCGCGGGCGGCCGGCTGCGCGTGCTGTGGCGCGGGCCGCCAGGCGCCGCCGGGTCACCGGTCGTCGGCGGTGGTGCGGTCTGGGTCACCGACATCGGCGCCGGCATACTGTACGAGCTGAGCCCGGCGACCGGGAAGGTCCGCGACCAGGTCAGCCTGGGCGAGGTGCTCCCGCACTTCGAGTCACCGTCGCTGTCCGGCCGGCTTGTCCTGGCCGGCACCATGGACGGCGTGGTCGCCGTCTCCGGCGCCTGAGCGGCATGGCGTGCGCCCGGCCGCTGCTATGCCAGATGAATCGGGACACTTCCGTATTCGCGATCTGCGGTGCCCGGCGCCTTCCGGGAAGGGAGCAGCCGCAGCCGGGTCAGCAGTTCCCTCAGCTTGCCGGCCGAGGTGAACCGGGCGGCGGCAAGGCCCAGATCGCGGGCGGCCCGGACGTTAGCCGCCGTGTCGTCCACGAACAGCGTCGCGGCTGGCTCGAGGCCGTAGCGGTCAAGCAGGATCCGGAAGATCCTCGGATCGGGCTTCGCCACGCCCTCCAGGCCCGAGATCACGCACCCGCTGAACCACCCCATGAACTCAAACCGCTGCCGCCGGGCCGCGAACGCGTCAGGTTCCATGTTGCTGAGCGCGTAACAGGGCATGCCCGCATCGACAAGCTCGCGCAGCACGGCCACGGTGTCGTCGAACTGCCCGGCGGCCATCTGCTCGCCGCGCTCCGCCCACACCATGATCATGTCGCGGTGCCGCGGGTGTGCCCGCGCCAGCCGCTCGCACGAGACGCGGACGTCGGCGCCGAGGTCATGCGCCCGGTGCCAGTCCTGCGTGCACACCTCGGCGAGGAACCGCTCCATCTCGGCCGGGTCGCCGAACAGGTCGCGGTACACATGCCGCGGATCCCAGTCGATGAGCACGCCGCCGAGATCGAACACGACGGCCCGGATGGCCTGGCATTTCACCGCGCGAGTATCGCACAGGCGCTTACCGGGTCCCGCGGGCGGGAATCGGATGTGCAGCGGCGGGTGCCGGCGGGCCGCCTGGCCGGCACCGCCTCAGCCGACCGGGCTGCCGGGCAGCGGCCCGCCGGGCTGCCGGGCTGCCGCGGCGGCCGCGATCGGGGGTGGATGCGTGCCGGTGGCGCGGAGCCTGGAGACACTGCTGGCCGTAGCGGCCACCGCGGCGCTTGCCCCGGTGATCCGGGCCGCCCTGCCCCGGCTCAGGATTCCGCAGGTGGTCCTGCTGATCTTCGGCGGAGTGCTGATCGGCCCGCACGGCCTGCACCTGGCGGACACCTCCGCCATCCAGATCTTCGCCAACGTCGGGCTGGGCTTCCTGTTCCTGCTCGCCGGCTACGAGATCGACCTGCGGCTGCTGCGCGACTCAGCCGGCAGGCTGGCGATGGCCGGCTGGGCGGCGAGCGCGGCGATCTCCGTGGTCGCGGTCGCCGGCCTCACGGCGGCCGGGATGGTCAGGGACTTCGTGCCTGTCGCGCTTGCGCTGACCACCACCGCGCTCGGCACGCTGCTGCCGATCCTGCAGGACAACGACATGATGTCCGGCAGGTTCGGCCGCCATGTGCTCGCCGCGGGCGCGGTCGGCGAGCTGTTCCCGATCATCGCGATCTCGCTGTTCCTCACCAGGCGGGCGCAGTTCGTCGCGATCGCCTCGCTGCTGGCGGTGGCGGCAGGGTCGGTGGCGCTGGCCATCGTGCCGCAGATCATCGGCAGGGAGAGGCTCCGCGCGGTCATCCGCCAGGGCCGGCGGGCGACCGCGCAGGCCACCCTCCGCTGGGCTTTCGTGCTGCTGCTGGTCCTGCTGGTCGGCGCGCTGCAGTTCGGCCTCGATGTGGTGCTCGGCGCGCTGCTGGCCGGTATCGTGCTGCGGACCTGGACCAGGCAGATGGACTTCGATGTCCAGCCCCTTGAGGACAAGCTGGAAGCCGTCGGGTACGGCGTCTTCATCCCCGTGTTCTTCGTCGCATCCGGGATGTCGCTGGATGTCGTGGCGGTACTGCGGGACCCGGTGCGGCTGCTGATCTTCGCCGGCCTGCTGCTGGCGGTGCGCGGCCTGCCGTCGCTGGTGATATACCGGCATGCGCTGACGCCGCGGGAGCGGGGCGAGATGACCTTCGTCACGGCCACTACGATGCCGCTGCTGATCGCGCTCGCCGAGATCGGCCTCAGGGACGGGGTCATGCTCCCGGCCAATGCCGCGGCGCTCATCGGGGCCGGCGTCCTCTCGGTGCTGGTCTACCCGCAGATCGCGGCGGCCCTGGCGCGCGGCGGCCGCCGGCAGCCCGCCGCGCCGCCAGCCGAGGCTACGGTGCCGCCCAGAGCGTAGCTATGCCCTGGCCGACGCCGATGCACATGGTGGCGGCAGCGCGCCGGGCGGCGCGGCGCCGCATCTCGTGCAGCAGAGTCGTGGTGATGCGGGCGCCGGAGCAGCCGAGCGGGTGACCGATCGCGATCGCGCCCCCGTTGACGTTCACCCGGTCGGGATCCAGCTTCAGCTCGTCGATGACCGCGACCGCCTGCGCCGCGAAGGCCTCGTTGACCTCGATCAGGTCCAGGTCAGCGGGCTGCCACCCGGCCCGTGCCAGGACCCTGCCCATCGCGGGCACCGGCCCGATTCCCATGTAATCGGGATGCACCCCGGCCGCCGCCGTCCCCGCGTACCTGGCCAGCGGCGTGATGCCGGCGGCCTGCGCCGCGCGCTCGGACATCAGCAGCAGGCCGGCGGCGCCGTCGTTCAGCGGAGAGGAGTTGCCCCCGGTAACGGTCCCGCCCTCGCGGAACGCCGGCTTGCGGGCGGCAAGGTCGGTCAGGGTCAGGTCATCCCGGATCCCCTCGTCCCGGGCCACCTCGCCGCCCGGCGCCCTGACCGGCACGATCTCCTCGGCTAGCCGTCCCTCGTCCCGGGCCTGCGCCGCCTTCCGGTGGCTGTCCAGCGCGAACCGGTCCTGCCTCTGCCTGGTCACCCCGTAGCGCTCGGCCACGTTCTCGGCGGTCTCGCCCAGGCTGACCGGCGGGTACATCTCCTGCATCAGCGGGCTCACCAGCCGCCAGCCGAGCCTGGTGTCAGCGAGCCCGGCCTCGCGCGGGAACGCGGCCTCGGCCCGCGGCAGCACGAACGGTGCCCGGGTCATCGACTCGGTGCCGCCTGCCAGGCAGATGTCGGCCTCCCCGGCGGCGATGGCCCGGGCTGCGGCGCAGACCGCCTCCATCCCGGAGCCGCACAGCCGGTTCACGGTAGCGCCCGGCACCTCGACCGGCAGCCCGGCCAGCAGCACGCCCATCCGGGCGACGTTGCGGTTGTCCTCGCCTGCCTGGTTGGCGGCGCCCCAGTAGACGTCGTCGACCGAGGCCGGGTCAAGCCATGAGTTGCGGGACATCAGCGCCCGGATCACCTCGGCGGTGAGGTGGTCGGGCCGCACTCCGGCCAGCGAGCCCTTGATCCGGCCCACCGGCGTCCGGCAGGCATCCACCGCGAAGACCGTCGTCACAGCGCACCTCCGTCCGCTAGCCGCGCCGGCCCGCCCGCGGGCCTGCGCCGCCGGGCCGCCCCTGTCCCGAGGCTACCGGGCCGCCGCGGCGTCGCGACCGCCGCGACGTAGCCCCGCGGGCAGGCGAGCATCCGGATCCGGCACTCCGGCGACCGCGCCGGGCCGTGGATGATCCCGGTGCCAATGGCCTTCCCCGCCGCCTCCGCCCGCACCCACTGGCGCAGCAGGATCGCATGGCGGGCAGCCTCGGGCAGCCGGCTGGCGGCCGGCCACCAGCCAGGCCGGAGCTGCGGGCCGAGCGGGCACGGGCACGGCCCGCTGTCCCGCTGGATGTCCACGCCGACCGGCCCGGGAGCGACGGCCAGCACGGCCACCTCGCCCGAGCGGGACAGGGAGAACCACGGGCCGCCGTCACGCAGGACAGGCCTGCCGTGCGGCCCTCCGCAGCGGGGACAGGCCTCACGGCGGAAGGCCAGTTCGCCAGGCGGCGTCCCGGTGTATCCCGACAGCACCCGCCGGGCCAGCAGGTGCGCCGCGGCGAAGCGATCCCGGTCGGCTTCCCGCAGCAGGCCTGCCGCCCGCTCCTGCTCCGACCGGTCCAGGGTCGCCAGGTCAGGCCCGCGCAGCCGGGCCGCCCGCAGGTCGAGCCACCAGATCTCCGCCCTGGCGGGCAGCCCGATCCGGGACGGGACGGGCTCCGCCGGGCTCGTCACCGGCCCCTCCGGGCCGCGACGAATGCGGCGAGCGCGCCGGCGCTGGCGAGCGACTCCAGGCTCAGGTCCTCGGCGGCCACGTCGACGCCGAGCCTGCGGCGGACCTCGCGGAGCAGCAGGGCGCCGGTCAGCGAGTCCAGGCCCGCTCCGCTGGCGAACAGCGCCGTGTCGGCGGGTATCGTCCGGAGCTCGTCCCGCCCGGTCACCTCGGCAAGGATCTGCCGGATCTCCTCAAGCACGGCATCCGCGGCTTCCCCGCCGGCCGCGGTGGCCGCGCTCACCGCTCTCCCGGCGCGGCGACCCAGGCGGGAAGGGCCGGCAGTTCAGGCGCGGTGGCCCTGGCGAAGTCGGTCCGCACGGCCTGCCCCCCGGCTGCCGCCGGGCCGCCGGCGCCGCCGCGGAACCCGGCAGCGATCAGGGCAAGCCGCAGCGGCAGGTTGCGCTCGGTGACGATGCACGGCACGACCACCTCCGCCGCGCCGTCGCGCCGGGCCGCCCTGACCAGCCAGGCCAGCAGCGCCTCGATGACGCCCCGTCCCAGTGCCCGGCAGGACATCATCAGCAGCGGCACCCGCCACGCGCAGCGGTCCTGGTCCAGCACGCAGCCGCCGACCATGCCGTCGTCCCCGAACCGGTCCGCCAGCCGGACCGTCATCACCCGTCGGCCCGGATCGGCGATCAGGGCCGCGAAGCCGGCCTCGGGCAGGCTCTCCCCGGCCGAGTTGAACTGGTGCGTTCGCACCGACAGCTCGTGCAGCCGCGCGGCGTCGGGGGCCGCGGCGGGCGCGATGATCATTCTGGTCCGGCAGTAGCGCAGGAACTCCTCGCGGGAGCCGGCGAACTGCCGGGCCTCCTCCAGGCGCCGCCGCCGCTGGAGGTACATCTCGCCGCGGCGGCGCGCCTCGCCGGTCACGACGTCCGGGCTGAACTCCGGCCAGCTTGCCGCGTCGGCCATGTCCTCCGGCGAGAGCACCATGACCTCGGGCAGCGCGCGGGCGACCTCGGCGCGCTCGTAGAGATCGTCGTCGACGAACGCCACCGCGTCGGCCGCCAGGCCCAGGCTGGCGATAATCCGGCGGAGCGCGCCGGACTTGCTGTCCCAGCCGCACTCGGCGGCGGCGAACTCCAGCCCGGCCAGGCCGGCCGCATAGGCGGCCGCCTCGGGCGGGTTACGGGTCGCGACCGCGTGCACTATGCCCCGTCCCGCGAGCTCGCAGAGCACGGCGAGCATCCGCCGGTCTCCCGGCGGCTGCCCGCCGGACTCCAGGTACACCCCGTCCAGGAGGGTGTTGTCCAGGTCCCAGACGACGCACTTGACGGGGGTCATCGCGGCCCGCCGCCTCCGCCGGGGGCCCTCCCGCCGTGATCGCCGGTGCCCGGCGCCGCGTCAGCGCCGCCGGCCGGGCCCGCAGGCACCCGGCGCTCCATCGTCAGGTGCGCGGCCTCGAAGCCGAACTTGCGGTACAGCGCCCGCATGCCGAGGTTCCCGGCATGGACCTTACCGGTGAGCCGGGTCAGGCCGGCCTTCTGCGCGGCCCTGATCACCGCGTCCAGCAGCAGCTCGCCGATCAGCGGCCGGTCCGGCAGGTCCGCGGCGGCGAGCGACCGGAAGTTCCCGTACCGGTCGCCGGTAAGAGAGTTCGTCCGGGCCGACAGCCATGCCCAGCCGACGATCCCGTCCCGGCCGGCGCCGCCGGCGGGCACCGCGACCAGCGTGACCTCGCCGGGCCTGCCGAGCGCGGCGGCCACCCGGCGACGGTGCAGCGCAAGGTCGGTGACCGCCTCATCGCCGAACGAGACACGTGCGATCTCCGCCTCGAACGCTGCGATCGCATCCAGGTCGCCGGGCCCGGCGTCCCGGATCAGGTACCGTCCGGCGCTGCTCATGGGCGCGATGGCAGGCTCGGGCCGCCCGGCGCCGGCCGCAGCGGCATCGGCCGGAAGGTGGTGCTCCCGCACCGCGGGCAGCCTGCCGAGCGCAGGCTGGCGATCCGCGGCCAGGCAGCGCCGGGGCCGACCCGGTGGACGCCGCCGCAGCCGGCGCAGCGGTACGGCCGGGCCGGGCTGGCCCGCCCGTCGGCGGTGTACAGCGGCCCGTCGTAGGCACCGCTGGCCAGCGGCCGGGCGGCCGGGGAGGTGCGCAGGTGGTAGAGGTGGCTGGTGCCGCCCAGGATCCCGGCGCCCAGGTACTCGTTGAAGTTCGGCGCCAGCGAGCGCAGCACCAGGCCCATGTCCGCGATCAGCCGCTGGAGGCTCAGCATCTCCTGAGGCCGCCGAGCGCCGAAGGAGAGGAAGATGTGGCTTCCGGGTGCCTGCAGCGCGCTCACCGCCCGGGACAGGAATAGCCTCGCCCCGGCCACGGTATACGGCGGATCGGTACATACCACGTCGAACTGCCCGGTCAGCGAGGACGGCAGCGGCTGCCGCAGGTCATGCTCGACCGCCTGCAGCGTCATTCCCGAGGCGGCTGCCTGCTGGCCGGCCCAGGCCAGCACTGCCGGGTCGGTATCCAGCACGGTCAGCCGCCGGACCGGCGGGCTGATGCGCGCCGCCGCGGCCAGCCCGGCGATGGCCACCGAGACCAGGTCGTCGTCGCCCAGCAGCAGGATCCGCTGCCCGGCGAGGGTTCCCGCCTCGTGCATGCGCAGCACCCGGCGGATCTTCGTGGCCACAGTGCAGTGGCTCTGGTCCAGCTCGGGCCGGACGGCCGGGGCGCCCGCCGCGACCGGCCCGAGGCTGGCCTCCAGGTCGCGCAGCACGGCCGGGATGACCAGCCCGCGGCCGTCGCAGCAGGGGCAGGTGCCGTCCAGTTCCGGCCGGCCCGCCCGGCCGCCGCCGAGGATCTCCCGGCCCGCCGGGGTGAGCTGCACCGGCCGCGCCCGGGCCAGCACGCCGCGGCTGCGAAGCTCGTTGCAGACGGCCGCGACAACCGGCACCGGGAGCTCGGCGAGCCGGCTCACCTCCCGCACCGGCACCGGCTCGGTCCGGGCGATGACACGCAGGATGTCGCTGACTCCGGCGGCCCCCTCGGCCAGCCTCACGGCCGAGGCCACGTCGGTGACGACCGACTCCATGTCCATGCGCGCTGTCTTCTGATCTCCGGGTATGCGTACGGTATCCTCCCACATCATGCCGTCCATCGAGGCTGCGAGCAGGTCGGCTGCCCTGCGGCAGCAGGAGGCGCCGGCGCCCAGGGTGCTGTACGCCGTGGACGCGAGCGCCGGCGCTGGCTCGCCGGCGTCCGATCCGGCTGCCCTGGCAGCGGCGGCCATCCGGGCCGTCGCGGCCGGGGGCGGCCACGTCCTGGAGACCAGCAGGGTAACGTTCCCGAACGGCGCCATCACGCTCGTGCTGATCCTCGCCGAGTCGCACCTGGCGGTGCACACCTGGCCCGAGGATGAGCTGATCGCCATCGACCTGTTCAGCTGCGGCGCCATCGACGGGAAGGCCGTCCTCGCGGAGCTGACCCGCGCCCTTGAGCTGTCTGATGTCTCGGTGCGCGAGATCCCCCGCAGCCCGGTGCCGGAGCCCGCGGGAGAGCCATGAGCGTCGGCAGCCTGATCGAGTCCGGGCCTCTGATCCTGGCGATGCCCGTCGCGGCGGCGGCCGGGGCCATCACCTTCCTGTCGCCGTGCGTGCTGCCGCTCGTTCCCGGCTACCTCTCCTACGTGACCGGGATGTCCGGCACCGACGCGCAGCGCCCGCGGGCCCGCCGGCACGGCGCGGCGGGCAGCGCGGACGGGCAGGCGAGCGCGATGGCCGCGGTGTCCGGCGCGGCGGCTGGCGGCCGCACCGCCCCTGCCGCTGCTGCCGCCCCGGCCGCAGCCTCCGTGCCCGGCTCGGCCTCCGGGCCCGCGGCTGCCAGCGGCGGCGCGGCGATCCCGGCGCGGCCGGGCCGCGCCCGCACGCTGGCCGGCGCGCTGCTCTTCGTGCTCGGCTTCTCGGTGCTGTACATGCTGCTCGGCGGCGCATTCGGCGGCCTCGGCGTGACCCTCAAGGCCCACCAGGAGCTGCTGACCAGGATCCTCGGCGTCTTCACCATCGTCCTCGGGCTGCTCTTCGTCGGCGTGCTGGACACGTTCTCGTTCACCGGGCGGATCCTCAAGCCATCTGCCCGGCCGCGGGCCGGGCTGGCCGGCGCGCCGCTGCTCGGCTTCATGTTCGGGCTCAGCTGGACGCCGTGCAGCGGCCCTACACTGTCAGCCGTCCTCTCGCTCGGCGCCATCTCGGGAACCGCGGCCAGGGGCGCGTTCCTCGCCTTCGTCTACAGCCTGGGCGTCGGCATCCCGTTCCTGATCGTCGCCGTCGCCTTCCAGCGGGGGGTGCGGGTCTTCGGCTTCGCGCGGCGGCACGCCCGCCTGATCACCGCGATCGGGGGCGTGATGCTGGTGGCGGTGGGCGTGCTGGAGGTGTCGGGGGCCTGGTCCTCGGCGATGAGCTGGCTGCAGACGCACTGGGCCGCCAGTTATAACGAGCCGATCTGAGCCACGACACGGCCGCTGCGGCCGGTTACCTGCCGCCGCTGGCCCCCAGGGCCTTGCCGACGGCAGCGGTCAGCGCGGCGGCGGAAAGCCAGCCGTCGTGGCGGTACGCCACCTGGCCCCGGGCCGAGACCACCGTGATCCAGGGCAGGTCGGTAACCCCGTAGCCGTCGGCGACCCGGCCCGAGGAGTCGGCGGCCACCGGATAGCTCAGCTGGCCGGCCTGGTGCAGCAGGGCGGCCAGCGCATCCGGAGAGGGCTCGGTCGGCAGCTCGTCCACCAGCACCACCTGGGGCAGCCCGCGGGCGGCCGCGTGCTGCTGGTAGGCGTTCAGTGCCCGCAGCCCGGCCGGGACGTCGGACACCTCGCTCACCCAGCTCGCGGCGAACACGACCACGCGGGCCCGGCCCGGCCCGAGCCGGACGGCCCCCGAGCCGCTGCCGCCGATGGCCGGCAGGCTGACCGCCGCCGACGGCCGGATGCCGGGCTGGTACCGGAGTGACACCAGGTGCCGCGGCCGCGGATGTCCCGGCAGCAGCTTCGAGAGGCCGTCAGCGAGCAGCTGGGCCTGCTGCGGGACGGCAGCGTAGGCCATCTGGGTGAGGTAGAGCGTGCGCTCGCGGCCGGCCGGGTCGATCAGGTAGATGGCCGGCTCGTGGTCGATGTTGCCATGGGACGCGGCCACGTACACGTGATAGGCCCGCCACACCGCGGCAAGCTGGCGCCTCGTCCCGGTGAGGAACCGCCACGAGCTCATCATCTGGTGCGTACGGGAATACGCGCGCACGTCGGCCACGGTCGTCGCATCCGGGTTCGCGTCGATTCCGAGTAGCTGTATCTCGGCGGCCGCGCGCGGGCCGAGCAGGCGCACCGCCTCAACCATGCTCTCGGTCGTCAGCGGGCAGATCGTGGTGCACCGCGAGTCCACGAAGGCGAGCACCACCGCCTTGCCGCGGAACTGGCTGAGCGTTACCCGGTGTCCGAACTGATCTGTCAGCGCGAAACCCGGGGCCGGCGTGCCGAGCAGCGGGGTTCCCGGGTCGACCAGCGGGTTCTTCTCGGCGGCGGCGGCGGCACCCTGGGCGCCCGGCGACTGTCCCGCCGAGCCCGCGGACCCGCGGGTGATCACCAGGGCGATGACCACGACCGCTGCCACCAGGACCGCCGCGGACGCGGCGATCAGCGGCAGGCTCCTGCGGGCGGTCATCTCAGGCCATCGCTCCGTTCCGGCACACCCGGTAATCTACTACCAGATGTCGTTCGTCCCGGCGGCGGCCGGGAGGGAAAGGGGCGAGCCCGCCCAGCGCACCGCCGCGGGTGCCCGGCTATTTCGCCGGCAGGAATTGCTTGTCTGGGAAATGGGCCAATGCGAGACTGCCCTAGTGGCGATAACGCTCGGCAAGGGCTTCCCCGGGCAGGACGTCGAGGGAGAATTGACCGCCCGCCGCTATGCGGCAGGCCCGGAGATATCCGGCCGGACGGCGGCCGGTCCTGCCGGCGCAGCGGGATCACCCGGCGGCGCGGAAGCCGCGATAGCGGCCTGGCCGGGCGACAAGGCCCGGCTGCTGCGGCAGACCTTCTCCCGGTTCGCCCGGAACGCCGACGCATCGGCCGGGCATTTCTATGCGCTGCTGTTTGCCAGGAATCCGGAGTTGCGCGGGCTATTCCCGCTCGGGCTTGATGAGCTCAGGGAGCGCCTTGACGGCATGCTGGCATCGCTGATGCGGAGCCTGGATGATCCAGGCGCGCTCGCCCGGCAGCTAGGAGCGCTCGGCCGCGGTCACCGCAAGTACGGCGTCACCGAGCATCATTACGCCCCCTTCCTCGACTGCCTGCTGGCTACGATCCGCCAGGCCAACGGCCCGCACTGGACGGCCGAGTGCGAGGCGGCCTGGCGGGACCTCCTGGGCCTCGCGCAGCGCGCGATGACGAGCGCCGCAGCCGACGACTCCAGGAACCGGCCGGCCTGGTGGACCGCCGAGGTCGTGCGCCATGAGCAGCGCTGCCCCGATGTCGCGGTGGTGAGCGTCCGGCCCGATCCGGCGTTCGGGTACCTGCCGGGCCAGTACCTGTCCGTCCAGGTGCCACGGTGGCCGCGGGTGTGGCGCAATTACTCGATCGCGAACGCCCCCCGCCCGGACGGAACGATCGACCTGCACATCCGGGCTGTCCCCGGGGGCATGGTGAGCAACGCCCTGGTCCACCACGCCAGGCCCGGGGACACCCTGGTGCTCGGCCCGGCACGCGGCGAGATGACGCTGCCCGCCGCGCTGCAGGGCGGCCGGAGCCTGGTGTGCGTGGCGGGCGGGACCGGCCTGGCCCCGCTGAAGGCGATCATCGAGGGAGCTATCGCGGCCCAGGCGGGCAGGCGGATCAGCCTGTTTGTCGGCGCACGGCAGGCCGCAGGCCTGTATGACATGGCCGACCTGGGCAGGCTGCAGGCGGCGTGCCCGCAGCTGACGGTCACTCCCGTGGTCTCGCACGACCCCGGTTTCGGCGGGCTGCGCGGGATACTTCCCGCTGTGGTCCCCCGCCACGCCGACTGCGGGAGCAGCGAGGTGCTCATCTGCGGGCCGCCGGCCATGGTCCGGGCGTGCGAGCGGGTGCTGGCGAGCTACACCACTGCCGAGCGCATCCACGCCGACCCGGTGGACGCGCCGCGCTAGCCGGCCCGGGGCCGGAGGTGCGGCGGCGCGGCGGCCGCCCTGGCCGTCACACCTTCCGCCACCGCGGCACCCAGGCGCCCTCCGCCGTGACCGTGTAGTCGCCGAACAGCGCCGGCGCCTCGGCCCGCACCAGATCGGCGATCTTGCCGAACACCAGCCGGATCTCCTCCTCGGCACCCGGGTCGGTCCGCGCCTCGATGGTGTGCCGCAGCGCCCGGATGTTCGCCGTCCACAGCAGCCCGGTCGCCACCCCGTCCGGTCCGAACCGGCGCATGAACGAGGTCTTGTGCTTCTTCTCGTGGAACGGCACGCCCTCGTCGTCGAGCCGGAAGTGCCCGGCCATCCAGCGCTGGAACTCCTCCATCTGCTCCAGCAGCCCGGTGGCCCGCTTCATCAGCTCCTCGTCGGCAAGCGCCCAGTCCGGGAACCAGAACGGGATGTCGGCCAGCCGCACGAACCGCAGCGACTCCTGGGATATCGCCGTCCCCGGCCGATGGCGGACCAGCTCGTGGGTCAGCACCCTCGACACGTTGTGCAGCACGAAGCTGAAGCTGGCGTGCTCGAGCACCGACCCGTGCGCCTGGCTGAGGATGTTCTGCAGGTACGCCGCGTGGTCGGTGCGCACCTTGCGGACGTTCGGGTTGAGGCCGGGCTCCCAGGCCCGGTAGCACAGCTTCCCGGCGAACTCGGCCAGGTTCTCGGCATCGCAGTCCAGCTCGCCCCGGTCCAGCCGCTCCAGCCAGCCTTCCCCGCCGACCTCTCGCAGGTAGGCGGCGAGCTGCTGGTAGTCGATCGCCGGCCGGGCGACCAGGTATACCTCAGGCTGCACGCTTCTCATGGCAGGCGACCTTACCGGGGCGGGCCGACAATCCTGGACCGGACGAGGCGCAGCACGTTCGCGATGACCTGGTGGCCGGCGCCGCCCGAGGCGGTGAGGATCGACTCGGGGTGGAACTGCACGCCCCACCGTCCCGCCGCGTCGTCCTCGATCGCCATCACCACGCCGTCCGGCGTCGCCGCGGTGACCGTGAAGCCGCCCTTGACCTGGTCATCCGCGGCGTACAGGGAGTGATACCGGCCGGCGGTGAACTCACCGGGCAGGCCGGCCAGCAGCGACCCGCCGAGCACCTTCACCTGTCCCGGCTTGCCGTGCGCGGGCTCGGGCAGCAGCGACAGGGCTCCCCCGGCGTGCTCGACCATCGCCTGCAGGCCCAGGCACACGCCGAACGCGGCCAGCCCGCGCCGGTCCAGCTCGGTCAGCAGCTCGTCGCAGCCGAAGTCGGATGGCCGGCCGGGTCCCGGTGACAGCACCACCAGGTGCGGGGCGCGGGAGTCGAGCAGGGCCGGGTCGAACCCGAACCGCAGCGTGGTGACCGAGGCGCCCTGCTCCCGGAAGTAGCCCGCCAGCGTGTTCACGAACGAGTCCTGATGATCGACCAGCAGCACGCTCAGGCCCTCGCCCGGCAGGGCGCGCGCCGGCGCCGGGCGGGCGGGCCGGGGCGCGCGTTCTGAATCTGCATCGTCCAGCGTCTCCAGCAGCGCCCTGGCCTTGAGCGCGGTCTCCCGCTCCTCGGCCATCGGGTCGGAGTCGAACAGCAGCGTCGCGCCGGCCCGGACCGCGGCGATGCCGCCGCGGATGTGAGCGGTGCGCAGCGTCAGCCCGGTGTTCACCGACCCGTCGAACCCGAGCACCCCGACCGCCCCGCCGTACCAGCGCCGCGGCGCGTCCTCGTGGTCCTCGATGAACTGCATGGCCCAGTTCTTCGGGGCGCCGGTCACGGTCACCGCCCACATGTGGGTCAGGAACGCGTCCAGCCCGTCGAACCCCGGCCGCAGCCTGCCCTCGATGTGGTCCACGGTGTGGATCAGCCGCGAGTACACCTCGATCTGCCGCCGGCCGATCACCTTCACGCTGCCCGGCTCGCAGATCCGCGACTTGTCGTTGCGGTCCACGTCGGTGCACATGGTGAGCTCGGACTCGTCCTTGGCCGAGTTGAGCAGCGCCCTGATGTTCTCGGCGTCCTCCAGCGGGCTCGAGCCCCTGGCGATGGTGCCCGAGATCGGGCAGGTCTCGACCCGGTCGCCGTGCACTCGCACGTACATCTCCGGGGAGGCCCCGACCAGGTACTCGTCCTCGCCGAGGTTGAGGAAGAACTCGTAAGGCGCGGGGTTCACCCACCGCAGCCGCTCGTAGAACGCGGCGGGCGAGGCGCACCGGCCGTGGAACACGTGGCTCGGCACGACCTCGAACAGGTCGCCGCGGGCGAACTTCTCCCGGGCCAGCTCGACCACGCGGGCATAGCTTCCGGGCTGCGGGTCCCCGGGAATATCGGCATGCAGAACGGAATCCGCGGTCCCGGCCGGCAGCTCACGGCCGGGCCCCTGCGCGGTGCCCCGGGAGGCCGTGCCGCCGGAGCGGCGGGTGGGCGGTGACTCGCGGGGCAGCCCGTCCGTGGATGCCGACCCGGTGTCGAACTCGTAGGAGTACAGGAAAGCGGTGCCCCGCTTCCTGTCGATGGCCCACACCCGGTCGGGGATGTGCAGCACCAGGTCGCGCTGGCTGGCCGGGCGCTCGCGGCGCAGCCGCACCGGCTCGAACTGGAACGCCAGGTCGTAGCCGAACGCCCCGCACAGGCCCAGGTGCCGGTCCTCGCAGCCGAAGAGCGCGATGATCTCCCGCAGCACGCTGAACACGGTCGGGCGGCGGCTCCGCTGCTCCTCGGCGAGCGTTCCCCGCGGCTCCGGGACCGTCACGGTGATCTCCCGCCCGCTCGCCTCAACCTGGCCGGCCCGGCGCACCGCGCCGGCGATGGCCGGCAGCAGCACCATGCCCCGGTCGTTCAGCGCGGTGATGGTCACCCGCCGGCCGCGGGCGACGACCTCGGCGAACGGGTCGGTGTAGGCCACGTGCCAGCGGCTGTAGCGGCCCGGGTACTCCATGCCGGAGCTGAGCACGGCACCCCTGCGCGACTCGACCTGGCGGGTGATGTCATCGATCCGCGCCGGGTCGAACGGCTCGGCGGTCCGCCGCACCCGGATGCCGCCGGCCGTGACGAAACTCGTGACCTGAGCCGGTCCGGCCGTCGCTGCTGTCACCTCGCGCCGCCCTTCTGCCGCCGTGGCCTGCCGTGTCGCCCACTCAGTCATATCAGCGCGGGAGCGCCCAGGTCACGGCCTCCCCGTCAGGAGAACTCGGCGAGCGTGCCGGCGCCGTCCGCGCTGGCCTTCTGGTACACCAGCGCGGCGGCGGCCAGGTCCTCCACCGCCAGGCCGAGCGACTCGAAGACCGTGATCTCCTCGTCGCTGCGGCGGCCCGCCGCCGCGGCGGCCAGCACCTCGCCGAGCTCGGCCCGCAGGTGGCCGGGCCCGATCGTCCCCTCTGCCAGCGCGATCAGGTAGTCGCCCGACTCGGCCGCCACGGACTCCCGGCTGTCGGCGAACAGCGCCGCCCCGGCCATCGTCGCCGAGTCCAGTTCCCGCGCCGCGGGCTGGCAGGCCCCGACGGCGTTGACGTGCGCTCCCGGTTCGATCCAGGCCCGGTCCAGCACCGGGTGCGCCGAGCTCGTCGCTGTCACGATGATCCCGGCGCCCTCGACTGCCTCCCGCACGGACTCGCAGGGACAGATCGGCACGCTCGTCTCGGCCCGCATCCGGCTGGCGAAGGCCGCCGCCCTCCCGGGCTCGCGGCCGGCCACCCGGATGCCCGCCAGCGTCCTGGTGGCGGCCAGCGCCAGCACGTGCGAGCGCGCCTGCACGCCGGTGCCGATGATCGCCACCGTGTCGGCGTCCCGCCGGGCCAGCGCGTCAGTCGCCACCGCGGAGACTGCCGCGGTGCGGATCTCGGTGACAGCCGAGGCGTTGAGCGCCGCCAGCGGCTCGCCGGTTCCGGCCGCCGCCAGCAGCACGACGCCCTGGTGGGTATCGAGCCCGCGAGCGGGGTTTCCGGGATAGATGCAGATCGCCTTGACCCCGTAGCCGGCCTGGCTCCCGGGCAGGTAGCCCGGCATCAGCCCGAGCAGGCCGGGCGCGGCCTGCGCGCCGAACACCGTCCGCAGCGGCATCTGCGCCTCGCCCCGCTGCCGTGCCAGCAGGGCCTCGCGCATGGCCGCGGCGCATTCGTCATAGGGCAGCAGCCGCCGCACGTCGGCGGCCGACAGCACGAGCAGCCTCACGCCGGAGTGCCCCGCTGGCCGGAGCCGGCCTCGCCGCGGCTGGCGGGATGCGGGGCGAGCACCCGCTCCTCGGCGCCCCGGCGCACCGGCACCGGCCGCCCGACGATGCGGTACACCTCCTGGCCGTCCAGCGTCTCCCGCTCCACCAGCAGGTCGGCGACCTGCTGCAGCTCCTCGCGGTGGGTCCGGATCAGGCCGACGGCCCGTTCCTCGGCCTCCCGGACCAGCCGTGCCACCTCGGCGTCGATGGTCGCCTGGGTCGCCTCGGCGAACGGGCGGCTGGACAGGCCGGGACCACCGCCGCCCAGGAACACCGATCCGCCCTCGGGGTAGCCGACCGGCCCGAGGGCGGGCGAGAGCCCGAACTCGCGGACCATCTTCGTGGCAAGGTCGGTGGCGGAGGCCAGGTCGTTGGCAGCGCCCGTGGAGCCCTGGCCGAGCACGACCAGCTCGGCGGCACGGCCGCCGAGCCGCACGGCGAGCGACTCGTTGAGGTAGTCCTCGCCGTACAGGTGCCGCTCGACCAGCGGAAGCTGCTCGGTGACGCCCAGTGCCTGGCCGGCCGGCAGGATCGTCACCTTCGCCACCGGGTCGGCGTGCTCGGACAGCGCGGCGACCAGCGCATGCCCCGCCTCATGCACGGCCACGGCATGCTTCTCCTCCGGCAGCAGCACGTTCGAGCCCTCCCGGCGGCCGAGCAGGATCCGGTCCCTGGCCTCGGCGAAGTCGGCCGCGGTGAGCACGTCGCGGTTGTCGCGGACCGCGAAGATCGCTGCCTCGTTGGCCAGGTTGGCCAGGTCGGCCCCGGAGAACCCGGGCGTGCCGCGGGCAACGACGTCCAGGTCGACGTCGGGCGCGAGCCGCTTGTCCCGGCAGTGCACCGCCAGGATCGCGGCCCGCTCGGCGAGCGTCGGCAGCGGGATCGTGACCTGCCGGTCGAACCTGCCAGGCCGCAGCAGCGCCGGGTCGAGCACCTCGGGACGGTTGGTCGCGGCCAGCACCACGATCCCCTGGGTCACGTCGAACCCGTCCATCTCGGCCAGCAGCTGGTTCAGCGTCTGCTCCCGCTCGTCGTTGGCAACCACCGTTCCGGACCCGCCGCGGCGCTGCCCGATCGCGTCGATCTCGTCGACGAAGATGATCGCCGGAGCGCGCTTGCGCGCCTCGCTGAACAGGTCACGGACCCGGGAGGCGCCCACGCCGACGAACATCTCCACGAAGCTGGACCCGGCGACCGAGAAGAACACCACCGATGCCTCGCCGGCTACCGCCCGGGCCAGCAGCGTCTTGCCGGTGCCCGGCGGCCCGACCATCAGCACGCCGCGCGGGGCCATCGCGCCTGCCCGCCGGTAGCGCTCCGGGCTCCGCAGGAAGTCGACCACCTCGGCGATCTCGGACTTGACTCCCTCGTACCCGGCCACGTCGGTGAACTTGGTATCCGGCCGCTCGGCGTCGAACACCCTGGCCCGGGACCTGCTGACGCCGAGCACCCCCTGCATGCCGGCCGCTCCGGCCCGGGCCATCCGGCGGATCAGCCAGAAGCCAAGCGCCAGCGGGAGCAGGATGATGAGCCAGGACAGCAGCACGCTGCCGAACCCCGAGGTCGGCGGCTGCGCGGTGATCTTCACGCCGTCTGCCGCGAGCTGCGTCGTGAGCTGCGTCGACGGCGCTCCCGGGATCACGGTGGTGTAGGACTTGCCGCTGGTCAGCGTCCCGGTGGCGGGCGTGTTGTTGCCGCTGCCGGGTGACTCGAAGCTGATGTCGCGGACCTTGTGCGCGCTCGCGTCGGCGATGAACTGGGAGTAGTCCAGGCTGACCGGCTGCTCCCCGTGCACTGCGGGCAGGTAAAGGTACAGCAGCACCGCCGCGAGCAGCGCAACCGGCCAGATCCAGTGCCGCCAGGACGGCGGAGGCGGCGGGGCGCTCGGCGCCGGCCGGTCGGGCGGTGGCGGCGAGACGGGCTGCTTGCTCATGAGTCATTCTTACGTCTCGGGCGGGGCCGCGGTGACCCACGGCCCGTTCGGAACAGGCTATCGTCACAGCCGATGGACTACACGATCACGGTCAACGGCGTCCCCCATGGCGTCTCCGCCGATCGCAGCGTCAGCCTGCTCGACGTGCTGCGCGAGGACCTCGGGCTGACCGGCACCAAGTATGGCTGCGGCGAGGGCGCCTGCGGCGCGTGCACGGTGCTGCTCGGACGCCGGGCGGTTGCCGCGTGCAGCGTGCGGGCCGCCGACGCGGCCGGCCAGCGGGTGACCACCGTGGAAGGGCTGGCGCAGGACGGCATCCTGCACCCGGTGCAGCAGGCCTGGCTTGAGGCCGGCGCTCTGCAGTGCGGGTACTGCACCCCCGGGTGGCTGATGGCGACTGCAGCGCTGCTCGACCGGGTGGCGCGGCCCGGCGACGACACCATCCGCGCCGCGCTGGCCGGGAACGTGTGCAGGTGCTGCGCCTACCCGCGGATCCTGGCGGCCGTACACCGCGCCGCCGACCTGATGGACCGGCCCGAGGACCTCAAGCCCGTGCCGCCCGCCGAGGCCGGCCTCCCGCCCGCGGCGTCAGGCCGCGCCGTCAGTCCCTGGGACCTCTCCGGCCGTGATCTTGCCACCTTCTTTCCTGCCGCGCCGGGCGCCGGCCTGCCGGACGGCCTCGTCACCGTGGTGGCCGACGATGGCCCGGCCCGCGGCTGGGCGGACCCGGGTGACGCCTGGGTTCATGTCGGCGCCGACGGCAGCGTGACCGCGTTCACCGGGAAGGTGGAGGCCGGCCAGGGCACCAGGGCCGCGCTGGCGCTGCTGGTAGCCGAGGAACTCGGGGTCGACGTAGCCGCCGTCCGGGTGGTGATGGGCAACACCGGCGTGTCCCCGTTCGACCTCGGCACGTTCGGCAGCCGCGCGATGCCGCTTGCGGCTCCGCCGCTGCGGGCGGCCGCCGCTGGGGCCAGGGAACTGCTGCGCGAGGCCGCGGCGGAGCGGTTCGGCCTGCCCGCGGACCGGCTCACGGCCGCGGGCGGCATGGTCGCGGGGCCGGACGGCGCGCCGGCGATCCGCTACGGCGACCTGGTCGCCGGGCAGCGGCGTGTCGAGCGGGTGCCGCGCGACCAGCCGGTCACCCCGCCCGCCCGGTGGCGGCTGGCAGGGCAGGCTGGCCGGGCCCGCGGGCCAGGCTGGCGGGCCCAGCGCCTCCGGGTTCCGGGCGGGGCAGACGCCGTGACCGGTGCCAAGCGGTTCCCGGCCGACACCCGGGTCGAGGGCATGCTGGAGGGCTGCGTGCTGCGGCCGCCGGCCTACGGCGCGGTGCTGCGTTCGGCGAGCACGGCCGCGGCCGAGGCCCTGCCGGGCGTGACGCTCGTGCGCGAGGGCGACTTCATCGGCGCGGTGTCGGCTGAGCGGAGCCGGGCGCGGCAGGCCATCGAGGCGGTCGAGGCCTCCTGGGAAGTCACGCCGCAGCCGTCCCGCGCCGGGCTGGCGGGGTACCTGCGTGACCACCCGGCCTCGGGAGGGGAGGGCATCGAGGCCCCGTTCCGGCACGAGCAGGGTGACGTGGACGCGGCCCTCGCCCGCAGTCCGGTCCGGCTGGCCGCGCATTACTCGACGGCGTACATCGCTCATGTGCCGATGGAGCCCAGGTCCGCGGTGGCCTGCTGGACCGGCGGCCGGCTGACGGTCTGGACCGGCACGTCCACGCCCTTCCGGGCGCGCAGGGAGCTCGCCGATGCGCTCGGCCTCGCCGAGGACGAGGTCCTGGTGATCGTGCCGGATTACGGCGGCGGGTTCGGCGGCAAGCACGGCAGCGCCGTGGCCCTGGAGGCGGCCAGGCTGGCCCGGGCGGCCGGGCGGCCGGTCCGGGTGCAGTGGAGCCGGCACGAGGAGTTCTGCTGGGGGTACTTCAGGCCCGCCGCCCTTATCGATATCGAGAGCGGGCTGAGCGAGGCAGGCGAGATCACCGGCTGGTCCTTCACCAACATCAACTCCGGCTCGCCTGGCATCGCCACCCCGTACCGGGTCGGCCACCAGCGCATCGTCTACCAGCCCGCGCAGTCCCCGCTGCCGCAGGGCTCCTACCGGGCGCTCGCGGCCACGGCCAACCATTTCGCCCGCGAATCGCACATGGACGAGCTAGCCGCCGCGGCTGGCGCCGATCCGGTGCAGTTCCGGCTGCGCCACCTGGACGACGACAGGCTGGCCGCGGTGCTGCGCGCCGCGGCCGATCATGCCAGCCGGTGGCGGGCCGGAGCCCAGGCTCCGGGCCAGGCGACCGCGCCGCCCGCCGGGAGCACGCAGGCTGCGCAGGCCGGAGGCACGCAGGCCGGAGGCACGCAGGCCGCGCCCGCGCCGGCCGGCCCCGCCGGCGGCGTGCCTCCCGTCCCCCGCACCGGCGTGGGTATCGCCTGCGGGGCCGAGAAGGGCGGCCGGGTCGCGACCGCCGCCGAGGTGTCGGTCGCTCCCGACGGGACCCTGCGGGTGCTGCGGCTGGTCACGGCCTTCGACTGCGGCGCGATCGTCAATCCGGACTCACTGGCGAGCCAGATCGAGGGGGCCGCGATGATGGGCCTGGGCGGGGCGCTGTTCGAGGAGATCGACTTCGCCGACGGCAAGGTACTCAACGGCTCGATGTCCCGGTACCGGGTACCGCGGCTGACCGACCTGCCGGAGATCGAGGTCATACTGGCCGACCAGCCCGCCGAGCCGCCGGCCGGCGGAGGCGAGACGCCCATCGTCGCGATCGCCCCGGCCATCGGCAATGCGATCTTCGACGCCTGCGGGGTCCGCCTGACCGCGATGCCGCTGGCCCCGCGCGGCGTCATCGGCGGCATCTAGCGCCGCCGGGATGCGTGGAACCCGGTCAGCCGGTTATACATTCTCCAGGCAGGACTCTCCGTGGCCGCGCCGTCGGGCCGGCGCGGCCATGCGTGGCAAGGAGGTCGCAGATGCACGCGGCAGTAGGCGACAGGCTGGACGTGCACGGGAACGTGGTCGGCCAGCCCGGCAGGTCCGGCGAGATCATCGAGGTCCACGGTGCCGGCGGCGAGCCGCCCTACCTGGTGCGGTTCGACGACGGGCATACCAGCCTCGTTTTCCCGGGCCCGGACGCGGTCATCGAGCCCGGCCGGCGTGCCAAGAAGGCGCGCAAGCCCGCAGGCGCTGGGGCATCCGGCCGCAAGCGAGCCAGGTAGCTCCGGCGGTGCCGTGGCCGCCTGCGACGGCGGCCACGGCGCCGGCTCACGGTGAGGAACGGAACGTCACGGGTAAGCCCCGAGGCCAGCCCATGAGGAGCGGACGCGGATGAAGGTCGGCCTGCATGTCTCCGATTTCACATGGGAGGGCGGGCCGCCTGCGCTGCGGACCCGTCTCGCGGAGATCGCCCGCCGGGCCGAGGAGGCGGGGGTCGACCGGATCAGCGTTATGGATCACGTGTGGCAGATCGGGCACCTCGGGCCTCCCGAGCACGAGATGCTGGAGGCCTACACGACCCTGGGCTGGCTGGCCGCGAGGACAGAGCGGGTGAAGCTGCTGACGGTGGTCACGGCCGTGGTCTACCGCGAACCCGGGCTGCTGGCCAAGGCGGTGACGACGCTGGACGTGCTGTCCGGCGGGCGGGCGATGCTGGGCATCGGCGCCGCCTGGAACGAGGAGGAGGCACGCGGGCTCGGCCTGTTCTTCCCGCCGCTGGCGGAGCGGTACCAGCGGCTTGAGGAGGCGATACGCATCTGCCTGCAGATGTGGAGCGACGACGACGGCCCGTTCGAGGGGAAGCACTATCACCTGTCCCGGACCCTGAACTCCCCGCAGTCCCTCAGCCGACCGCACCCGCCGATCCTCATCGGCGGCGCCGGGGAGCGCAAGACGCTCAGGCTGGTCGCGAGGTACGCCGACGCGTGCAACATCTTCGACTCCGCGGACCTCGCCCACAAGCTCGACGTGCTCCGCGGCCACTGCGCCGCCGAGGGGCGTGACTACGCCGAGATCGAGAAGACGGTGCAGACGCGCTTCGACCTCGGCGAGCGCGGCGAGCGCGTGGAGCAGACGATCGAGCATCTGCATGAGCTCGCGGGCCTTGGCGTCCAGGTCGCGCACGGCTCCCTGGCCGGTGCCGGCACGCTGCGCCCGCTTGAGCTCATGGCGGAGCGCGTGATACCCGCAGTCGAGAAGTTCTGACCTGGCGAGGCACATCCCTGCCAGCCGGTCGCAGGGCCTGCTGGCGCTGACCGCCCCGGCCCCGGCGCACCCCGCTCCGGCCCCGGCACCGCCCCGCCGCCGGCACCTCCCCGCCCGGCTCCGGCACCGCCCCGCCCGGCCCCGGCACCTCCCCGCCCGGCTCCGGCAGAGCGATACTGAGGGAATCACCGTGTTGTTCGCCGATCGTTCCGATGCGGGCCGGCAGCTAGCCAGGCGGCTCGGGCACCTGCGCGGCCAGCCGGTCGTCGTCCTGGGCCTGCCACGCGGAGGTGTGCTGGTCGCCGCGCAGGTCGCCCGCGCGCTCGGGGCACCGCTGGACGTGATAGTGGTCCGCAAGATCGGGATGCCGTTCCAGCCCGAGCTTGCCATGGGGGCGGTCGGCGAGGACGGGGTCCTGGTGACCGATCGCCATGTCATCCGCGCGGGCGGGGTCGGGCCGGAGCAGTTCGCCGCGGCACAAGCCAGGGAGCGAGCCATGGTGCAGGCTCGTGCTGCCAGATACCGCAGCCGCTGGCCGCGCAAGCCGCTGGCGGGCCAGGTGGCGGTCGTGGTCGACGACGGCATCGCGACAGGATCGACCGCGCGGGCCGCGTGCCAGATCGCACGGGCGCACGGCGCGGCACGGGTAGTCCTGGCCGTCCCGGTCGCGCCGCCCGGCTGGGAAGCCAGGATGGGCGCCGACGCCGACGAGGTGGCCTGCGTCGCGACGCCGGCTGACTTCTATGCGATCGGGCAGTTCTACGCCGACTTCTCCCAGCTAACCGACGACGATGTCCTCGCCTGCCTCGATCTGTCGGCCAGGGGCGACGAGGCAGCCGCCGCCCGCGGCGCAGCCGCCGGACCATATGCCGGCCTGCCCGGCCATCGCCTGGCGGCGCAGGCATGCGCCGACCCGCCCGGCCTGGACGCGGAGGTACAGCCAGTCGCCGGGGCGGCACGGCTTGCGGGTCACCTGACGGTTCCCGAGGGCACTGCGGAAGTGGTGCTGTTCGCGCACGGGAGCGGAAGCAGCCGGCATAGCCCGCGCAATCAGCATGTGGCGAGCGTGCTGAACCAGGCGGGCCTGGGCACGCTGCTGCTCGATCTGCTCACGCCCGAAGAGGAGGCAGACCGCGCGCACGTCTTCGATGTCCGGCTGCTCGCCGGGCGGCTTGCCGAGGCGACCGGCTGGCTGCGCGCCCAGCCGTGTGCGGCTCACGCCGCGATCGGCTACTTCGGCGCCAGCACTGGCGCGGCAGCCGCCCTGTGGGCCGCTGCAGAACCCGGCGCCGAGATAGCGGCCATCGTCTGCCGGGGCGGCCGGCCAGACCTTGCCGGCGCCCGGCTATCAGCCGTCGCCGCGCCCACGCTCCTCATCGTCGGGGAACTAGACGCCGACGTGCTCGAACTCAACCGGGCGGCCCGGGCACAGCTACGGTGCGAGAACAGCCTCGCCGTGGTGCCCGGTGCCACCCACCTGTTCGAGGAACAGGGAGCCCTCGCCAGGGTGGCGGAACTCGCCAGGGAGTGGTTCCTCCGTCACCCCGGCACGCCGCGCGCCTAGGGTTTGCTCCGTGAACGTGGCGCGCAGCATCGGGTTGTTCCTGGCTGCCGGCCTGGCTGAGATCGGCGGCGGCTACCTTGTCTGGCGCTGGCTCCGCGAGGGCGCGCCATGGCCCGTGGGCTTGGCCGGCGGCGCCATCCTGGTGGCCTACGGCGTCCTCCCCACCCTGCAGGCCAGCGCGGACTTCGGCCGCGTCTACGCCGCTTACGGCGGCGTCTTCGTGATCATGAGCCTGCTCTGGGGCTGGGGCATCGACGGCCGCAGGCCCGATGCCTACGACTGGCTCGGAGCGGCGATCGTCACCGCCGGGGTCGCGGTCATCTTCTTCGCGCCCCGCCCGCACGGTTAGTACCTCGGGTGTTGACAGCAGGGACCAGGCCGGCAGTAAAATGACTGGGTGGTCAGTCAGTCTGCTGGGCGTACCCTGTGAACAGCAGCACAGCGGCCAGGGGCCCGATGCCGGAAGGCCGGGCCGGCCGACGTGACGTGCTGGCCTCAGACGACGACCGGGATGCCGTTGCCGGGCTGCTGAGCACGGCGCTCGCGGAGGGCAGGCTGACCTCCGGCGAGCACGCGGAACGGGTCGGGTCTGCATACGCCGCACGCACGGTGAGCGAGCTGAGTGCGCTGACCGCGGACCTGCCCGCCTCGCCGGACGAGCATGCCGGCCACGAGCTCACGGTGCCTGGCGAGTTGGTGGACCGGTGCCTGCTGTGCCTGCTGCTGATCCTGTGCCCGCCTGCCGGGATTGCCTTGCTGCTCGCAGCCAGGCGGCGCGGCACGGCCGGCTCACCACGGGCGGCCCGGTGAGACACCCTCTGTCAACCTCAGGCAGCCTCCTTTCGGGCGCGGGCGCGGGCGCGGTTCGCTGCGTGGATGGCCTCGTCGTAGCGGACGCCGAGGCGCAGGCAGTGCCAGAGGACCTCGAGCCAG
>Ga0209061_1000248_pt1 | contig 163940 bp, 153 predicted proteins | sample Coa_R1_10_FD_187157 | JGI IMG/M metagenome (GOLD analysis project Ga0209061, IMG submission 187157) | Surface soil microbial communities from Centralia Pennsylvania, which are recovering from an underground coalmine fire - Coalmine... | ecosystem: Environmental > Terrestrial > Soil >...
GTGAAGGGAAAGAACTCCAACTGGTTCACTCGCCAACCTTTGGCCTGGGCCAGTAGGACCATCCCCAACCGATCCCGGGCCGACCGCAAGGCACAGGCCGACCGCAAGGCACAGGCCGACCGCAAGGGATCGGCCCTACTATACACGGGGCGGCACGGCTCTAAGAGCCGTGCCAGTGGCGAACGTATATAGTAGGGCCAGCCCTTGCGGCGGGCCTGGGAGTGGGCATGGGTGGGAGGCTGGCCTGGGATCTGTGGCTGCTGAACTCGCAGTTTTCCTGTAGTTGGAAAGAGGAGAGATTTGATGCAACAAGACGTGCAGGAGCATCTTCGCCGGGCCGAACGCATCGAGACGCTCATTCAGGAGGTCTCTACATTCCCAGACCCTCATGTACGTGCTACAACCGGGGAACTTATCCAGGCGCTGCTGGATATGTATGGTGAAGGGCTGGCACGTATCCTGGAACTGACTTATCAGAGCCAGGTTGCAGGCAATACGCTGATCGAAACCTTCGTGCAAGACGATCTGCTCAGTTCCCTTTTCATGCTGCACGGACTGCATCCGGTCGATCTGGAGGAGCGCATCGCGCAGGCGCTGGTCGAGGTGAGACCGTACCTCCAGTCACATGGAGGCAACGTTGAGCTGGTGCGCGTTGAAGATGGCATAGCCTATCTGCGGCTGGAGGGAAGCTGTCACGGCTGTCCCGCTTCAACCATCACGCTCAGGCTGGCGATTGAGGAAGCTATTTACAAAGCCGCGCCAGACCTGGATGGCCTGGAGGTCGAGGGCGTCGTCGAGCCACCACACCAGACAGGACGCACCATGCCCGTTACATTTGTGCCACGCAGGCAGAAGGCCAATGCGCAGGCAGAGACGGATGACGAGGTGTGGACCGTGCTCGAAGGGCTGGACAAGGGCCAGCAAAGCCCTTTGCAAACCATCGTTGTCAGGCAGCAGTCGCTGCTTTTCTGCTCTATCGCGGGCAACTACTATGCCTACCACAATCGCTGTAGCAGTTGCGGTGCCTCGCTCTCAGATGGTACATTGGAGGGGACGAGCCTGATCTGCCCGTCCTGTGGGCGAAGCTATGATATGTGTCGCGCCGGACGCTGCCTGGACGCGCCCGCACTCTTCCTCGAGCCGGTTCCGCTGCTCGTGGAAGACGGGAAGGTGAAAGTGGCGCTCTCGACAGGAGACCGGCAATCACAAGCGGCCCTCTCGGCCCTGTAAGGTGGGAGAGAACGATGCCAGCATCTAATCAGAGCGACAATTCCAGGAACCAGTCGGCAACCAACCGTGCGCAGGCGACTCCCATGCGCGCAGCGTCTCTGGGATCGCTGCGTCAGTACGTCCAGAAACGAGAGCCAGCACCAGCAGCATCCAGACAGTTGGAGCACTGCGAGTTGTGCAACGACGTAATTCCAGAAGAGCATCGCCACCTGTTAGAACTTTCCAGGCACGAGGTCATCTGCGCCTGCCAGGCGTGCTCGCTGCTCTTCAGCGAACGGGGCGCGGCAGGCGGCAAATACCTGCTTATTCCCAACCGTTATCTGGCCCTGACGGACTTCCAGATGAGCGACGAGCAGTGGGAAAGCCTCGCCATCCCCGTCAACATGGTCTACATCTTCCGCAGCACGGCGGCACAGCGGGTGATGGCCTTCTATCCCAGCCCGGCAGGGGCAATGGAATCGCTGCTGGACCTGGAAAGCTGGGAGGAGCTTGCCAGCGCCAATCCCATCCTGAACGAAATGGAGCCGGATGTCGAGGCACTGCTCATCAATCGCGTGCGCAATAGCCGCGAGCACTACATTGTCCCCATTGACGCCTGCTACCAGCTCGTCGGCCTCATTCGCGTCACCTGGCGCGGTCTGAGCGGCGGCGAGCAGGCATGGAAGGCGATCGCAGACTACTTCGCGGGCATCAAAGCGAAATCCAGACCGGCAGGCACGGGAATACACGGTCCCAACGAGAATGGTACGTCGGGCTTCCAGGTGAAAGGCACGAGAGGAGAGTCGGATGCCAGACCTGAACTTTGAGGTTGTCGGTGCTGAAGCGCCGCCATTCGCGGCGCTTCCTACGCTCATCTTCAAACTGCGCGTCGACAATTTACACGAGGAGGAGCGCATCCAGAGCGTTGCCCTGCAAAGCCAGATCAGGCTGGCGGTTACACGCCGCCGCTATAACCCGGACGAGCAGGCACGGCTGCTGGAGCTTTTTGGCGAACCGGAACGCTGGGGTGACACGCTGCGCAGCATGCTCTGGACACATGCCAGCACCACCGTCACCCGCTTCTCAAGCAGCACTATCGCCGACCTGCCCGTCGCCTGCACCTACGACTTCGAGGTCGTCAGCACGAAATATTTTGACGCCCTTGAGGATGGCGATATCCCACTCAACTTTCTTTTCAGTGGCACGATCTTCTACGAGAATGAACAGGGACACCTGCGCATCGGACAGATTTCCTGGTCGAAGGAGGCAAACTATCGCCTGCCCGTCGCGCTCTGGAAGGAGATGATTGCGCGTTACTATCCCAACACGGCCTGGATTCGGCTCCAGAAGGATGTTTTCGACCAGCTCTACCACTATAAGGCAACACATGCTATTCCCACGTGGGATCAGGTCATCAGCCGACTGCTGAGGGAAAGCGGCGGCGAGGAGGTGGGTTCGTGAAGATAGAGCAGATCAAAGAAATCGCCAACGCCGTGCTCTACGAGGGGTATCTTCTCTACCCATACCGGCAGTCGGCCATCAAAAACCGGCAGCGCTGGACGTTCGGGGTGATCTATCCACGCGAGTACAGCGAGGCGAACGGCGGCATAGAACCCTGGTCGATGCAGACTGAATGCCTGGTACGTGGTTCAGCCAATAGCTTGCTCGATGTACATGTGCGCTTTCTGCACCTGCTCGTCCGCAGCGCCAGCACGCCCGCGCAGGCCGAAACGGATGCAGCGAATGCTCGTGAATGGGGACTGGCGGCGCGCATGGCAAACGAGCCGTTGGAGGAGGGGGTCGAGCGCGAGGTGGAAGCGCCTGCGCTTCCTCTCGCTAAGCTGGCAGCTCATCCTGAAGTAGTAGAGCTTGCCTTTCCCGCTCGCCGCTTAGAGGAAGCTGTCGCCGGTGAAGCAAACGCGGCGGTTGTACGGGAGCAGCAAGCACTCGCCGGAGTCATTACCATCGCCGCCGAGCAATTGAGCGCCGATCTTTTCAAGGTCAGCGTCCGCATCGAAAATACCACGCCCGGCACCGCAGGCATTCCCAATCAGGGCAATCGCATAATGTTGCAATCCTTTGTCTCGACGCACACCATCTTGCGGGCGCAACATGGCGCGTTCATCTCGTTGATAGATACGCCCACCGACGTGCAGGAGGCTGCGAAGGGATGCAAAAATGAGCGCACGTGGCCGGTGCTGGTTGGGAATGAAGGTGAATATGATGCCATACTCTCGTCGCCTATTATTCTCTACGACTACCCGCAGATTGCTCCAGAAAGCCCGGGTCCACTCTTTGATGGCACGGAAATTGATGAAATTCTTACGCTGCGCATCATGACACTGACCGACGAGGAGAAGGAGCAGATGCGCAGCGACGAGCGTGCCCGCGAAATTCTGGAACGCACCGAAGCGCTCACGCCGGAGCAATTCATGAAGCTGCACGGTGTCATTCGCGACCTGCGGCCATTGCGCGAGGGGGACGGGCTATGAAAAGCGGCTGGGATTTTCCGGGCGAGGATTATCCGCCACCGGCCTCGGTGCTGGTCGCGGGACGGGAGGTGAAGGCGGGAGATCGCGTGCGGCTGCGACCGAGGGCGCGGGCCGATGCCTTCGATATGCTCCTGGCCGGGAAGACGGCCAGGATTGAGGTGATCCAGCAAGATTTCGAGAACCGCGTCTACCTTGTCGTCACAGTGGATGACGACCCTGGCCGCGAGCAGTGGGACGAGCGCGTGCTACCGGGCCATCGTTTTTTCTTTTTTCCAGAGGAAGTTGAACTGTTGGAAGACGGAGAGAGAGGAGAATAGCCCATGGAAGAAAGACTGAGCTTCTCGACGGCGCAGGAGCAAGCATACAAACGCATACTGATCGCCTGCATCGGCAATATTTTTCTGGGCGACGATGGCTTTGGCGTCGAAGTAGCGCAGAAGCTGATGAGGAAACAGTATCCACGAGGCGTGCAGGTCGTCGATTACGGTATTCGCGGCATGGAACTGGCCTATACCTTACTCGACGATTATGATACCCTCATCCTGGTCGATGCCGTGCCACGCGGCGGTCAACCGGGAACGCTGTATTTGATCGAACCAGACCTGGCAGGCATGAGTCCTGAGAAAGGAGTGGTAGCGGGCAGAGTAGCACTGGATAACCATAGCATGGACCCGGTAAAAGTCCTGGCCTTTGCCAGAGCGCTGGGAGCAAAGCCCATCCGCACTCTGCTGGTCGGCTGTGAGCCATCAGCGTTCGGTGAGGGCGATGACTACGTAGAAATGCAGATGGGCTTGAGCGAACCTGTCCGCCTGGCTGTCGATGAAGCGGTCAAGATGATCGGCTCGCTCATCGAACAATTACTTTCGTCGGAACAATAGGCATACAGAGTTTCATCGAACTGAAAGGAAAGAAACCATGCTCAGATTCCTTGGTCTGCTTGTAATGATTATCGGCGTGCTCTTCTCAATCAGTATAGCTGCGGTGATCGTACAGAATATCCCCGATATTCAGCGCTATTTGAGAATACGCGCCATGAGTTCATAGTACGGAGTGCGTCTTATAGTGTTGAGCATAGTCGCATACGAGCGGGCTGCCCACACAGCGCAGAGAAAGGGATAGGGGGCATGCACGAACTGGCTATCGCGGAAAGCATCGTTGAAGCGGTCAGGGCAAAGGCAGCCGAGTGCAGTGCCGCTCGTGTGACAAATGTACGAATCAAGGTTGGTGAGGCTAGCGGCATCGTTACAGATTCATTGACATTTTGCTTCGAGATGGTGGCTAGCCTCGACCCCATCTTAGCCGGGTCGCAGTTATCGATTGATAGGGCGCCACACCGGGCGTGGTGTCGCCGCTGCGCCGCCGGGTTTTCCGTCACGAACTTTGTGGCGCGTTGCCCGACCTGTGGAGAGTGGTCGAAGCAGGTTATTTCAGGTACCGAGCTACAGATACTGGACATGGAAATAGAAAATTCGTAGTTTCAAACGGGCGTGATGAGAACATTGATAAATGAATACAGCAACACCTCCCGCAGGTGCCGATTTATCGCGCACCTACAGGGGTTATAGCCTTATTCGTTTATCCAATGCGTCCCTGGCAGGAAGCGTGAGTATTGTGCCAAAGGTAACGATAGCGCAGCAGATTCTGGCAGCCAACGATGTGATTGCGCAGCAAATCCGGCAAGCGCTGGCTGCACATGGTATCAGCACAGTGAATTTGATGAGCGCGCCTGGAGCCGGGAAGACAACACTGCTGGAGCGCACCATCGAACGGCTGCGCGGGCAGGTGAGCATCGGCGTGGTCGAGGGCGATATCGAGACCAGCACCGACGCGGAACGCATCGAAGCGGCTGGCGCGGAGGAAACCGTCCAGATCAACACGCGGGGGGCATGTCACTTAGAGGCGCACATGGTGCGAGACGCGCTGGCGCAGATCGACCTCTCCCGTGTCCAGTTGCTCTTTATCGAGAACATCGGCAACCTGGTCTGTCCGGCCACGTGGGAACTGGGCGAAGACGCGCGCGTCGTTATCACCAGCACCACCGAGGGTGACGAGAAACCCGCCAAGTACCCACAGATGTTCGCGGTGGCACAGGCAATGGTCATCAACAAAATCGATCTGCTCCCCTATGTCGACTATGATATTGAAAAGGTCAGGCGAGAGGCGCTGGCAATCAACCCCTATTTGCGCATCTTCGAGGTGAGCAGCCGTAGCGGTGCCGGTCTCGATGCCTGGTGCGACTGGCTTCTCACTACGATGCATGAGAAAGATAACGGGCAAATCGCCCCTGAGAAAGATGTTTGAGCTATGGTAGCTGTAAGAGGCATGACAATGCAGCGGCGGCGTGTGCTGGTGCGGGGCATCGTCCAGGGCGTGGGCTTCCGGCCCTTCGTCTACGGGCTGGCACTGCGCTTGAAACTGGCCGGTTTTGTCCTCAACGACAGCAACGGCGTCACTATCGAAATCGAGGGCGCGAGTGAAGACCTTGACCGCTTTCAACAGGCATTGCGTGCGGAGGCACCGCCCCTTGCGCGTATCGACGACGTGACGAGCGAGCAGCTAGAGCCGCGCAACGACACGATCTTCACCATTGCCCACAGCCAGGCAGGAAGCGAGCGGCGCACCCTCATCTCGCCGGATACCGCCCCCTGCGACGACTGCCTGCGCGAACTCTCCGACCCGGCGGACAGGCGCTACGGCTACCCCTTCATCAACTGCACCAACTGCGGCCCGCGCTTTACCATTGTGCAGGATGTCCCCTACGACCGTGCTAAGACGACCATGCGCGTCTTCCCCATGTGTCCGGCCTGCAAGGCGGAATACGAAGACCCGCTCAACCGCCGCTTCCACGCCCAGCCCAACGCCTGCCCCACCTGCGGCCCGCACGTCTATATATCCGACTGGAGAGGCGAAGAAGGCGCATCCTTCGCATCGGATACGGAAGTTATCGCGCTGGCCGCGCGACAACTGGCGTCAGGAGCAGTGCTCGCCATCAAGGGATTGGGTGGCTATCACCTGGCCTGCGATGCCTTGAACGCTGAGGCGGTGCAGCGCCTGCGCTGTCGCAAACATCGCGAAGCCAAACCGTTTGCCTTGATGGTACCAGATCTGGCAACGGCGCGGCAACTCTGCCGCGTGAGCGAGACCGAAGCAACACTGCTCCAATCTCACAGACGCCCCATCGTCCTGCTCGACCAGCTTCCCGATTGTCCCGTCGCCCCCGGAGTCGCTCCAGCCCATACCACACTGGGCCTCATGCTGCCCTACACGCCGCTACACCACCTGCTGCTGCGCGCCTTCGCCGCCCATGCGGAAGGACGTCCGGCGGCGCTCGTGATGACCAGTGGCAACCTGAGCGAGGAACCGATTGCCTACCGCGATGAGGACGCACGCGCACGACTGGCCTCCATCGCCGACGGCATGCTGAGCCACAATCGAGCAATCCATATGCGCTGCGACGATTCGGTTGTGCGCGTGGCGGTCGGAGATGTACAGTTCCTGCGCCGCTCAAGAGGCTACACGCCTGAGCCGATCCGCCTCGCCGCCCCGCTTCAGGCGCCGCTGCTGGCCTGTGGCGGTCATCTCAAGAACACGTTCTGCCTGGGGAAGGGGCGACAGGCATTTGTCAGCCACCATATCGGCGACCTGGAAAATCTGGAAACACTGACTTCGTTCCGCGAAGGCATCGAGCATTTCCAGCGCCTCTTCGACATCTATCCCGAAGCAATCGCTTATGACCTGCATCCTGAGTATCTGGCGACCAAATACGCGCTCGATAGCACTATTCCACGGAAAATCGGGGTGCAGCACCATCACGCGCACATTGCCAGCGTGCTGGCTGAGCATGGTCTGGGTGGCCCCGTCATTGGCGTGGCAGCCGATGGCACCGGCTATGGCACCGATGGAGCCGTGTGGGGCTGCGAGATCATAGTGGCAAATCTCACAGGATTTGAGCGGCTGGCCCACCTGGCCTACATCCCGCTGCCGGGAGGCGAGCAGGCCATTCACCAGCCCTGGCGCATCACGGCAGCCTATCTCGCCCGGACGTATGGCGAGGACTTCCTGCAACTCGATATCCCTTTTGTGCGGCAACTGAACCGCTCGAAGTGGCGCACGCTTTCGCAGATGATCGCCCGCAACCTCAATTGCCCGCCGACATCTAGCCTGGGGCGTTTATTCGACGCCGTGGCCGCCCTGCTGGGTATACGCAGTGAGGTACAATACGAGGGACAGGCAGCTATCGAGTTGGAGATGCTGGCAGCACAGGCAGTGAAGGAGGGACAGGAAGAAAGCTATCCATTTGAGATAAGAGAGCAAAAAGCAGGAAAGGCCGCCCTGCTGGATGTCGCGCCACTGATCCGCGCCATTGTGAGCGATCTCCAGAACGGCGTACCGGTGGCACAGATTGCCGGTCGCTTCCATGTCTCGATAGCGGAGTTACTGGCAATGGCCTGTCTCAAAGTACGCGAGGAAAGCGGGCTGAACGAGGTTGCGTTGAGCGGGGGTGTGTTCCAGAACCGGCTGCTGCTTGAGCAGTTGGCAGAGCGACTGGCGCAGTTGGATTTTCGAGTTTATACCAACCGGGGCGTGCCGCCCAACGACGGTGGGCTGAGTCTGGGTCAACTGGCTGTCGCGGCTGCACGCATACAACAGGGTGTATACATGAGCTGATAGCCAAAGGAGACGCATTATGTGTCTGGGTATTCCGGGAAAAGTCGTAGACATTGTGGACGATGCCAATTCCATCGCCAAAGTCGAAGTTTCCGGCGTGAAACGCAACGTGAGCGTGGCGTTGGTGCGCTCGGAGGGCATCGAGCCGGGCGACTGGGTGCTCATCCACGTCGGTTTCGCCATGAGCAAGATCGACGAGAATGAGGCACGAGAGACTATGAAGGCGCTGCAACTCTACGGCCAGGGCTTTATTGACGAACTCGACATGCTCCATTCGAGCCAGATTGAATGACGAGGTGCGTGCATGACGGTGGAGCGGGAGCAGGGAGAGCCAGATGTGGCGAGGCTGGTGGCAAAGCGGTTTGAAATGAGTACATCGGTGCCGGAGACATTCTTCGAGGCCGAGGCAGGCAAGATTGCCGAGGCTTGCTGGGCAATGGCAAAGCGCTTTCACAGGGGTGGGCGGCTGCTCGCCTTCGGCAATGGCTCCAGCGCGACCGACGCCCAGCACGTCTCAGTCGAGTTTGTCCATCCGGTCATCGTCGGCAAGCGAGCGCTGCCCGCGCTGGCCCTGACGAACGAGGGCGCGACACTGAGCGGGCTGATGAGCAGCGAGGCCGATAAGTCGTTCGCCCGGTTGCTGCGCGTGCTTGGCCGGGCGGAAGATATGGCGATGGGCTTCTCGCCGGACGGCAACGACGCCAACGTGGTGGAGGCACTGGCCGAGGCCAGGCGCATGGGGCTGCTCGCGCTGGGCCTGGCAGGCGGCGATGGCGGGCTGTTACAAGGTGCCGCACTGGATTTCAGCTTCATTGTGCGCTCGCAGGACCCGTTCGTGGTACAGGAGACGCACGAAACCCTCTACCACGTCCTGTGGGAACTGGTGCATGTATTCTTTGAACATGAAGGATTATTGTGATGAAAAATGATGCAGGCAGGCAGGAAACGATCTCGAAAGGCGCGCCGCAGAAGCTGGAGATGCTCTCCGGCATGACGTGTCAGCCAGACGCCGGGGGGCACTGCATCACCTGTTCCGACGAGGCAGTCGCCGTCAAGGTGCTTCAGGTGGAGCAGGAGAGCGGGCTGGCACTGGTAGAAGTGGGAGATCAGACGGAAGAGGTCGACATCACGCTGGTGGAGCACGTCGCGCCGGGCGATCTGCTGCTGGTGCATGGCGGCATAGCGATTGGCCTGCTGGAAGAGGCGAACAATGCATGACACGGAAGGTTCTGAATACGACCGGTTGTTTTATCCCTTCCTGTTCGAGGGTGGGAAGGCTAGCATAGAGGATGTGCTGGCGCAGGTGCGGCACTCAACGGTGGAAAAGTGTCACGAAGTGATCGCGCTGCGCAAAGCCACGCTGGCAAACTCCCGCGAGCAAATTCTGGCAGCAGGACGAGCGATGGCAGCAGCATTTGCTCGCGGCGCAACGCTGCTGGCCTTCGGCAACGGCGGTAGCGCCACCGATGCGCAAGACCTGGTGGCCGACCTGCTCAACCCGCCTTTTCCCGGCATGAAGCCGCTGCCCGCCATCGCCCTCACCAACGACATCGCCGTCGTGACGGCGGTAGCCAACGATGTCGGCTTCGACAATGTCTTCGCGCGACAGGTCATCGCCTATGGCAGGCGTGGCGACATCGCCGTAGGCATCTCGACCAGCGGCAATTCATCCAATGTGCTGGTGGCGTTGGAGCAGGCCAGAAAGCAGGGGCTGCTGACCGTCGGACTGGCAGGCTACGATGGCGGCAAGATGCTGCATTGCGCCGCCGTAGACTTTTGCATCGTCTCACCCAGCGACCATATCCCGCGCATCCAGGAGGCTCAGGCAACCGCTTACCACACATTACTTGAGATTGTCCATGCATTACTATGAGTCTGGTATCACAATCGGCTTGTGGGAACCGAACAAAGCAAAGGAGCAGGCAGATGAGCATGAAGTATGTTGACGAGTACCGCGACCCTGAACTGGCAAAGCGTATTGCCGGAGAAATTGCCAGGCTGAGCGGCGATCAATCCTTCAAGCTGATGGAGGTATGCGGCGGCCATACCCATACCATTTACAAACACGGCATCGAGGACGTACTGCCACCCAATATCGATCTGGTACATGGGCCAGGCTGCCCCGTCTGCGTGCTGCCGATGGGCCGTATCGATGATGCCATCGCCATTGCGCGCATGGAGAACGTCATTTTCACGACCTTTGGCGACATGATGCGCGTACCCGGCTCCAATGGCAGTTTGCTGGACGCAAAGGCGGAAGGAGCGGACGTGCGTTTCGTCTATTCGCCGCTCGATGCCCTCAAGCTGGCGCGCCAGTACCCCGACAAGCAGGTGGTCTTCTTCGCCATCGGTTTCGAGACAACTGCGCCCTCAACCGCCGTGACGCTGTTGCGTGCGCGGGAAGAAAAGATCATGAACTTCTCCGTCTTCTGCAATCACGTCACCATCATTCCCGCCATCAAAGCCATCCTTGACTCGCCTGATCTGCGCCTGGACGGTTTTGTCGGCCCCGGCCACGTCAGCATGGTAATCGGCATGCGCCCTTACACCTTTATTGCCCGCGACCACCACAAGCCGGTCGTCATCGCAGGCTTCGAACCTCTGGACATTATCCAGACGGTCTATATGATTATCAAGCAGATCAAAGAGGGACGAGCGGAGGTGGAAAACCAGTATGCGCGAGTGGTGCGTCCGGAGGGCAACGTCAAGGCGCTGGAAGCGATGGCGCGCACGATGGAATTGCGTCCCTTCTTCGAGTGGCGCGGCCTGGGCTTCATTACCCACAGCGCCCTGAAGCTGCGTTCCGACTTCGCCGACTGGGATGCCGAATTGCGCTACGAAGTCCCCGGCCTGCGTGTGGCCGACCCCAAAGCCTGCCAGTGCGGTGAGGTGCTCAAGGGGGTCATCAAACCGTGGGAGTGCAAAGTTTTCGGCACCGCCTGCACGCCCGAAACGCCCATCGGCACCTGCATGGTTTCCCCGGAGGGAGCCTGCGCCGCCTACTTCAACTACGGGCGCTTCTCAATGGCCGCCGAACGTCACAAACTCAAGGTGTTATGAAGCAACGGCCAGATTTGAATAACACAGGAACCGCGCATCCATAGTATTAGGAGGACCACTCCGTGCGGGTGGCCTGGGCGGGGCGCGGTGAGGCCACGAGTAGAATGGAGGAAGTCCATGGATGCAGCGAACCCACAGGACGATAATCGCGTGAGCGATGTATTGAAGAAGATCGAGCGCACGAGGCAGGCACGCCGTCATAAGTTTTACCTGCGCGACGAGAAAATCACGCTCAGTCATGGCAGTGGGGGCAAGGCGACGCACAATCTCATCGAGGGCGTCTTCGCCCCGGCCTTCTCGAACCCCATGCTGGACGCGATGGACGACGCCGCAACCTTTGGCCTCAACGGCACGGGGCAGCGACTGGCCTTCACCACCGATACCTACGTGGTGAGTCCACTCTTCTTTCCGGGCGGCGACATCGGCAAACTGGCGGTACATGGGACGATCAATGACCTGGCGATGGCGGGCGCGCAGCCCCTCTACCTCTCGGCTGGCTTCATCCTGGAGGAGGGTTTCCCCATCAGCGAGCTGCGCCGCATCGTCGCCTCGATGGCACAGGCGGCAGCCGATGCCGGGGTCGCCATCGTGACGGGCGATACGAAGGTTGTGCAGCGCGGCAAGGCCGACGGGGTATTCATCAACACGGCAGGCGTGGGCGTGGTACGGGCCAACTGGCCGATGGGGCAGGCGCAACTTCAGCCGGGCGACAAAGTGATCCTGAGCGGTCCGGTTGGCGATCACGGCATTGCCATCATGCTTGCCCGCGAGGCTCTGGAGATGGAAACGGAAATACAGAGCGATACAGCTCCATTGCACACGTTGGTCGCGGCACTCTTCGAGGAGGTTGGCGAGGGCGTCCACTGCATGAAAGACCCGACACGAGGCGGCGTAGCCACAACCCTGAACGAGATGGCGCTCGGCTCGGAGGTTTCCATCGCGCTCTTTGAGCAGGCCATTCCTGTCCATCCAGAGGTGCGTGGGGCGTGCGAAATTCTGGGCCTCGACCCTCTCACCATCGCCAACGAGGGCAAAATGCTGGCTATCGTCGCCCCCGACAGGGTCGATGCCGCCCTGGAAGCCATGCGCAAGCACCCACTGGGACGAGAGGCCGTCGTCATCGGCGAAGTACAGGCCGACCCACCGGGCATGGTCTTCCTGCGCACCGACATCGGTGGCCTGCGTGTTCTCGACATGCTGGTCGGCGATCCCCTGCCACGCATTTGCTGAGCGAAGGCACAGGATAGCCACCTGCAGCCAGAAATTTTGCCATAAACGCGAACTGAAGCGGTGGCAGGCCAGGCGCCTGGAGTGGTCTGGCGCCTGGCCTGGATGACGGACCATTGGCCCGCCATCCCTCATGAACGAACGCTCGCGAATGTTCCTCCTGCCACCCCTACTTGACCGCCAGCGTCACGGCAGTCGTTGTGTAGGAAGCGTGGTAGGCGAGACCGTTGGGAAGCTGGTTGTTCAATAGTTTGGCGAACGTTCCCGTCAGGGTCGTCGCCTTCACTACGGTGAACTTGCTGCCCTGCGCGGGAGTGAAGTCGGCAGCCGTTTCGATGTCGAGCGTCCCGTTGAGGGTAACAGTTCCGTTGACAACTAACTGATCGTAACTGGTGCCGGGATTGCCCGTGCCTTTGATAGCAGTCCGCAAGGTGCCTGCCGAGATCTGCGTGTAGTTGCCGCTCATGGTAATCTTCCCCTCGCCCGGTAATGCCGTTCCCGGATCGATCAAAGCCCCATTCTGTACGTTAGACGTAATCGTCCCCTTCCCAGTAAGCGAGCCACCATTGAGGGTGACGATGGCGTGACTCGTATCCGTTGAGGTCAAGGCACCGCCGCTTAGTTTGGTACTGCCGCCGGTCTGTGTGTAGCCTGGAGCGGCAAACTGGAACGTACCACTCTTGAGATTGACCATGCCGCTATTGTTGAAGGCAACAGAGGTAATGCTGAAGGTGTTGCCCGCGCCCGCGCTGACCGTCAGCGTTCCTTTATTGTTGAACTGCGCGGGAGCAGAATCTCCTGCACCGGGAACGCCATTGGGACTCCAGTGCTGTGAGTTACTCCACAGACCGTCATTTCCCTTTCCCGTCCAGGTATAGGAAGTCGATGCATGCGCCACGGATGGTACAAGCACCTGTATGCATGCAGCAATCAACGCAGCCATCCCTTGCGTGATTTTTAACAGAATCCGTCTTCTTACTCAATGGCAATCCATAAAAAGCCTGCCCGGACATATCATTCTTCACTGCGCTCGGAATGATATGTCTGGCCCAGGTTTCCTGGTATCCCGTAATCGCGCAGAACTTCGCGTGCGGCAAGGGCACCCGTGCGAGCAGCGCCTTCCATGTAGCCCTGATAGAGGATGGAGCAGTGCTCGCCCGCGAAGTGGATTGGCCCCTGCCGCACGCGCTCGTAACCGGCAAAGAGGGTATATTGCCCGACGAGCCAGCAGGAGTAGCTGCCACGCAGGTAAGGATCTCCCGTTGGATAGCTCAAGGCAGCCTTTCCTGTAAAGTGTGAGCTGATGCCGGGAAAGACCTTCTCTAATTCCTCCAGGCAACGCTGTGCGTAGAACTGGATTTCTGGCGTGTCCGCGCTGGTTGTGTAGGGCGCGGGAGGATTGTAAGCGGCTCCCCTCGGCCCGCTCGTGTAGTCTACGAGCAAGCCGCCCGTACCAGACTGGCCCAGCGAAACGTCCCAAAGCACCTGGATAGGCAGGTCTGTAATGAAAAAGCCATTGTTGTTAGCAGGCCAGGGACCTCCTTGCTGATACCAGTAGCGCGTATCGAACTGCAAGAAGAGTTTGGAAATGGTACCGTATCCAAGCTGAGCAATGGCGATGCGCTTTAATTCATCAAATTCCGCCTGCCCATAATCGACATGCCGCAGAGTGCTGAAAGGCAGCGTTAGAATCACATGATCATAAGTGACCTCTAACGGTCCGGTAGGAGCGACAAAAGACAGAGTGATGGTATCATCGCTATTGCGTCTGAGAGCAATCAGTTGGTGGTGCAAATGAATACTACCTTGAGGCAGGCTGCTCGCTATAGAGAGCGGAAGTTGCTGGCTACCGCCCGCAATTTTGTAGCTGCCCCGCATCGGGCCAGAACCGATCGAAGCACCGTCTTCAGCCTCCTCAGTCTCTTCTGAGCCTCGCGGGCCAAACATATAGACCAGGTTGAGCGAGCTTTGCATATGCGTATCCAGTCCGAAGAAACCTGTACAGGCTCCATCGAGCATATGACCCATAGGAGTATCGTGGCCGCCCTCAACATACTGCTCGATCCAGTCGTAGACGCTCAGATGGTCAAGGCGATAGCCTGCCGGGGTAAAATGATCGTAGGTTGTTGGAAAACCGGCTTCCTGTACCTGCTGCGCCAGGGTGGGATAGATGGACTGGAAACCGTCCGATAGATCAGTGGCATAGTGATTGAAGAGATACAGCAGGCTTTGCGCGTGGGGCGGCACGTGCTGTCCCAGGTTGATGCTTTTGAGGCCGAAGCGCTTAATCAGAGCGAGTAAGGTCACATGGTCGCTATCGATAAACTCCCCGCACCAATCGCTGACCATGCCCTCACCCCAGGTCGTCGCATCGGAATGCATACGCCCTCCAACGCGGCCTGACGCTTCATAAATGGTGCTTGAGAGACCGGCATCCTGTAAGGTAAGGGCCGCGTTCAGCCCCGCGATGCCCGCGCCGACAATCGCGATACGTCCCTTGCTGCCAAAAGAGTTCTGCTGATCGGTCTGGGTCATATCCGCCACTCCTGAACATATCACAACCTTAGACTCATATTGTACACGAATCCGGCATGCCAGGTACACTCCAGTATTTTCCATATTTTTCGAGCAAATGAGAAGGTGTTCCCCGAACAATAGCATCAGGTTAGAATGCGTACTTGTTTCCCGGTCGCGGCATCCCAGAGTTCGACGTAGGCACGTGGAGGAGGGGCAGAATCCACGTCGGGGTTGGAGTTATAATCACCGCCACCGGAAGCCAGGAGATGGCCGATGGGATCGAAAGCGACTACCAGTTCGTCCGCACCCTGAATGTCAGGTAGCTTTTTGCCGGTGGTCAGGTTCCAGCGCTCGATGATACCGGGGTCGGCAGCCGCCGCCAGCATGCGGCCATCCGGGCTGATGCTGAGCGAGTAGATCAAACCGTCCTGGCTGGCGAGAGTGCGCGGCTTTGCCGTGCCATTGTCGGTCACGTTCCATAAGGCAATCTGCTGCGTGCTGCCGTTAACCAGCGTCTCCGCACTGAGCGCCAGCACGTCTCCGTGGGGGCTGAAAGAGAGGGCGTTGACGGTAGCGAGGTTGCTGGTATCAGGAAAAGGAGAGACCAACTGTCCGCTGGCGACGTCCCACACATCGACTGTCGTTGAGCCTGCGGCGAGGAAGCGGCCATCGGGACTAAATGTGACCGTCGTACCGCCACTGACAGAAGAAGATGCGGGGAAAGTCGCCAATAGCCTGCCACTGGCAACGTCCCACAATCTGACCATACCATCATCATCCCCGCTTGCCAGCAATCGCCCGTTGGGACTGAAAGCGATTGAGAAGACAGCTTTGCTGTTCGCGAAGCGAGTGGACAGAGTAGTTCCACTCGCGACATTCCAGAGAAGGATATTCTCATCTTCGGAACAAATAGCTACCACCTGCCCATCGGGACTGAATGCTACGGCATTGATGTTTTCCTGGCCGGAAAGGGTGCGCAGTTTTTTGCCGCTGGCAACATCCCACAGCAGGACACTGGAGCCCGCGAACGCTCCATCCGTATCATCATGATCGACGCCGGCAACGAGCAGGCGGCCATCAGGGCTGAAAGCGATAGACTGCACATAATCGACTGCGGTGATAGCCCCGGCAGTCGAGGAGGCATTGAGCGCAGTGAGGAAATAGTAGCCAGAAGCAAAAATAATAAGCAACAATGCCAGGCCGCCTGATAGCCACGTGGTGGGCCGCTTCCACCACGGCAGGCGAAGCTCAGCCTCAAACGATACATCCTGGGATTCAGAGTCATCTTTCATCGCTCGACTATCCTCCATCGTCGCACTATCATCAAACAGGGGCACAGAAATTAGCATACCACCTCATTTTACCTCTGCTTAACAGCGTAATATACGCCATTCATTCCTGAATTTCAATCGGTAAAAGGTCGGATTCCAAATAGAGAGCTTGCCAGCACAAGCCCTGTATGCTACACTCGTTTCGGCAATAACGCACAGTTGTACAAACAGGAGTTGAATTATGGTGGCTATCGCGCGGGCACGAAAGACGCAGGCAGGGACACAAACGCTGTACTGGAGCAGCATTGCCAGTCAGATGGGGACGATTCTGTTGATGGCGACGGAGCGAGGGGTGTGCTGGACGGGATTGCCCGGGCACCAGCTCGAAGAGGGATTGGATTGGGCCAGGCGCTGGATGACAATTGAGCAGGTGAGCGAGGGCGAGCAGGTTGAGCCGCTGCGACAGGGCATAGGCGAGTTGAGAAGGTATTTCGCGGGCGAGCGCGTTGAGTTCTCCTGCCCGCTTGACCTGTACGGGACTCCATTCCAGCTTGAGGTCTGGCAGGCGCTCTGTCATATTCCCTACGGGGAGACGCGCACCTACGCGGAAATGGCGCAAGCGCTAGGACGTCCGCTTGCAGTACGAGCTGTGGGAGCGGCCAACGGAGCCAATCCCATCGCCATCATTGTCCCCTGCCATCGCGTCATCGGCAGCAACGGCTCCCTGACTGGTTATGGCGGCGGCTTGCCAATGAAAGAATGGCTGCTGGCACTGGAAGAGGCGAGACGCTAAAGCCACCCCTTCTGCTCGGCAATATGCGCGGCCTCGACGCGGTTATGCGCGCCCAACTTCTGGATGGCAACGGAGAGATAGTTGCGCACGGTGCCTTCGGAGAGGAAGAGGGATGAGGCGATCTCGGCAATGCTGGCTCCATCCGTGGCCGCGGCTAAGACCATGCGCTCGCGTTCGGTGAGTGGATTGTTACCTTCACTGAGCGCGGCCATGGCGAGGGTGGGATCAACGACGCGCTCCCCGGCGACAACGCGGCGAATAGCTGCCGCGAGTTGGGTAGCAGGGGCGTCTTTGAGCAGGAAACCAACTACGCCGCTCTCCATTGCCTTGCGCAGGTAGCCCGGACGGCCAAAGGTGGTCAGGATAAGCACCCGGCACGCGGGAAGTTGTGCGTACAGGGCCGCTGCCGCACTGAGGCCATCGAGACCCGGCATCTCGATGTCCAGCAAGGCGACATCCGGTTTCGTGGCAAGCGCGGTTGACACCACCTCGTCTCCACGGCCAACTTCGGCGACAATCTCGATATCTCCCTCCAGCGCGAGAAGGGCCGCCAGCGCGCCGCGCACCATCGCCTGATCCTCGGCCAGCATGACACGAATCATCTCACTGACTCCTCTCTCCGTCTCCATCATTGACAGCGCGCCCGGCAGGCAGTGCTGGCGCTGTTCTTGCATCCTGGCTGTTCTGCGCGAGTGGCACCACAACGGCGAGCTGGAAACCACCTTCCTTGCGTGACCCCACCTCGCAACTTCCTCCCAGCGCTGTCACTCGTTCTCTCAAGCCGCGCAGCCCGTTTCCTCCGCTGCTAAGAGCACCTGTCGAGGGTGCTGCTGGCTGAACGCCGGGGCCGTCGTTGATAACCTCAACATACACATCACTGGAATCGTGATGTAGCCGAATCGTACAGTGGCGAGCGCGGCTATGCCGGATGACGTTCGTTACGCCTTCACGCACAGCCCATGAGAGCGCCGCCTCGATAGCGGTCGGCAGCATAGTGATAAGCTGGGCGTCTCCTTCGTAGCGGTAGGCGATACCGGCGGCTGCCAGTATTTCCTGAGCGCCTTGCAGTTCGCTGGCAAGCGTGGGCTGACGGTAGCTGGCAACGGCTTCGCGCACTTCCTGCAGCGTGGTGCGCGCAACGGTTTCGATATCGCTGATCTCGGTAGTCGCTTGCTCCGGCGCAACAGCTATCAACCTTCGTGCCAGCTCGCTTTTCAGCGCGATGAGTGAGAGATTATGGCCGAGCAAATCATGCAGGTCTCGTGCTATGCGCAGTCGCTCGTTCATCACAGCAAGGCGAGCGATCTCTTCCCGTGCCAGGCGCAATTCCCGGCTTGTCGCGCTGAAACGCACCAGGCTCATCGTCACTGCTCCCACTACGAGAACATAGAGCACTCCCTGTCCAATCTCGAAACGTGTCAGATGGGTAAGCAAACCAACCACAATCGACAACAGAGCAAGCACGAGAAGGACCAGTGCAGCTCGAATCACCGAAAGCCGACCGGCGGTGTACGCGCTTGTGTAGATAAATGGCTCCAGCAAGGTATTTCCGTTTACATTGCCCAGGAAAGCCAGAACAACGCATAATACTACCAGAAGCAGTAGCGGAAATTCCTTCGTGATATCTCTTTGCCGCGCTACAGGCATGCCAAATCGCTCCTGTACATTTTGCCATGTCGCCCATATATAGATACCTGCGAAGAGCGCGATGCCAGCCAGCGTGATAATCAGGCGCAACAGTGGGGTATGTACCTGAAACAGCCCTACGATAGGTGGCACAAGAAAAGGCAGCCAGACGACCCACACCAGCCACAGGAGATAGAGAGATGGGTCCTGCGTTTTCAAGAACCCGCGTTCTCCGCCTTGCTCATCTGTCTGTGGATCATACACCTGGATATCTTTCATGATCTCGCGCCCTTCTCGCTTACTGCTCAAGACACCATCATACAATGAAGGAAACATCCTATAGTGCCGTTGTGAGTACGATTAAGAACTTCACGTGCGCCATACGACAATAAATGATACGCAAGAAGCCTTAATTTAGAGCACGCCAGTTTCCTCCTCTATTTTACACTGAAGTTGGATATGTATCCAGTGTTGTCGCAATTGATGGCTGGAATGGAGCTACATCAAGCCCCTGAGGCAGGAGGATGTACGAACCCGCGCAGTTAGAGGCCAATCGGGCGGCACAAAACAGAGGCAGGCTCTATGCGGCCTGCCTCTGCCTGTGTTGTTTTTCCTTACTCTCTATCAGGGGAGAGAGTTCGCGACGAAGCTGGTGACGGTAGCCGTAGTGCCGGATAGCACCTGAACACGCAAACCGCACTGCCCGCTGCTAAGAGTGCTATCCGAGGTCGTGATCATCCATGATGAAGGTTCAGTCGTGGAAGCAGCCCAGACTTTCGCATAGAGCGTCGTGCCGACAATCTCGAAGCGCAGGTTATAGAGGGTGTTTGTGGTTGCGGAAAAGTTCACCTGACTTAAGATAGTCGTTGTGCCGTTCACCTTTTTCTGCACCACCAGGTGCGCTCCATCGATGTACGCCTTGTACCAGTCATTGGTATCGCGCCAGCGCAATACAGCCCCCAGATTTGTGTTGTTGAAACTACTCATTGAGCCAGTGAAGAGCACCTCGGCATCGGTGGCCGTTGGTCCTAACACCGCATTGTATGGCCCACTACCATTGGTGATCTGTCCGGTGTCGTTGTGGATCGAGAAAATCGACTGGCTATTGGCATCACCTCCCCACTTCAGGCCATCCGATGCCGTCCCCCAGTACTGTTGATTGGCGCGCTGGAATGTATCCTGCGCAATCACTCCCGGTGTCGGGGTGGATGTCGGCGACGCGGTGCTGGTCGCGGTAGGAGTCGGGGTAGGATTGAAAGTATTGGCATGGCCAAGTCCATACCTGGTGGTAGTGTAGCTGGGAGCGCCATTGGTCCAATCCACCTCGATGTACACCCTGGAGTTATAAAGGCTGGACAGGTTCATGATACTCTTCTGGGTCGCGGTGTTGATGATATCACCCGAATCGCCAATAAAGGCATATTGTCCAGATGAGCTATGCAAAATCCAGCCCTCGCGCGAGCAGTCGTAGTCACAGGGGGACTGATTGCCTGCCATTGATCGTAAAGGGATATTGGCAATCTGCACCGGCGCGGAGTTCGGTAACCCGCTGATATCGAAGACGTGAACATAATAATTGACGTTGTCCATGACGTAGAGTTGCTTCTCGTCAGGAGAAAGAGAAATGCCGTGGCTGGGCGGCAGCGAGCTTTCGCTTGGCGGAATAGAGAACCCCTTGACAGGAACAGTATAAAGCACTTTCCCCGTTTTGATACTACTCACCTGGAAACCCAGATATCCTGTGGCCGTCGTGAAGGCAAAAGTATCAGCGCTGTTGATAGTAAAAGGACGTACTCCATTGACCAGCGGCCCGATTCTCTCGGTGATCTTATTGGTGGCCGTACTGACCTGCACGAGATAATTGTAATTGAGAGAACCCAGGTACGCATAGGCTCCGTCCAGACTCACCACGGTGTTATGGGGAGCCGCTCCAGTATTGACAAAAATGCTGCCCTCTACACTGCCATTGCTGGTATTGATAATGTGCCACGTACCATCGTAGGAAAGTTCTCCATCGGGCAAATAGATGGTCTTGCCATCAGGAGTAATGGCCGGACTATCAACGCCGAACGGATAATTCACCGACCAGACAATGCTGTTGGTCAGCAGATTATATTTGAGAAGCGACCCATTGCCGTGCGCACCGCCATCACCACCATAGGCAATGTAGAGTGAAGCTGAAGCCGGGTCGGCGTCAACGCCGCGCACTTCGTTAAGCATCGGCATGCTGACAGTTTTGACGAGGGCAAAATTATTATCGATGTTGTAGACATCCATCTGACCCTCTGGAAAGACATAGAGGTAGTGGTTGACGGTAGTAGCTTTCGAGTTATTGTGAAAGAGTATAAAAAACTGCGCAGCCATGAGCAGCACAGTTACACCGGCTACCAGAGCCAATACTTTTGAACGACGGGGTAATGACATACTATTCTCTTCCTTCTTACCTTTCATTACCTGCTAGTAGGCATTCATGCTCACTATAGTAACAACCATCGATAGTGGGTGAGTTATGGTTCAGCGCGGAATCGGTTGCGATTGGTAGAAAACGGTTAAGTTTTCTCAATCTCACTCTTTTAAGAAATGAACGTCCGCCAGACAGCTAATCATCTATCAGCTACTGTTAAGATCATCCTGTTCTCTCGTTGAATCAGGCAGGAGGAAGGTATAAGATCATGCAATTCAAATCGCCGCTTCCCGGTCAGGTCGACCCAAAGCAGCCGAACCCTCAACGGCAGCCTTCCACGCCGCCTCAGTATTCCTTTCCATCGCAAGAGCAGCCTGGAGGGTATCAACAGCCCGCGCTTCCGGCTTCACAGCCACCCAGAGGCACAATGAAAAAGCGCTGGCTGATCCTTATAGCTGTGGGAGCCATCATACTCGTTCAACTGCTTGTCTATCTGGGATTTCAGGGGCTGGGTTCGCTGCCGTTGGTCAGATCAAGCTCAACCAATACTACCCGAACCGTATTGATACCCGCGACTCAACCAACCAGATTAATCGCAAAAGCGGGGCCTGCTATTTTAGGAGCTGATATCGGCACGTTCGTCGCAAAATACGGGCAACCACTGAGTAATAGCCGGCCTGGCAATGGCATCTACGTCTTTGCCCTGCATGGAAATGCTCAAACACATACGCTCTCGGTTACGACTACAGGAAACAGAGCCTTCTATATCCTTCTCCAGGCACCGGCTGGTCAAGAATGGGATGAGACTCAGGCCGCGAACACCTGCATGGCTTTCACTCCAGCCGATAAAGTGTATGAACGCAGTCTGCCATTGGACGATACCCAGGGCGGGGCGCTGGGGGTTCAGCAAGTATACGTCAGCAAGTCACTGCTGCCGCTGTTTCCGGCAAGTAGCTTCACCGACGGGAATGGAAAACAGACGACAGCAGGTACTTTTACGATTGTGCTCAACTACGCTGCCAACACTACCGCTCACTTCTCCTCTTGCGCTGTGGAAGTCGGCTTCCAGAAAACAGCTTCCGGGGCATAGCTACCGGGTATAAGTTGGCTCCATTGCCTGAACCTGAGCTGGTTGTTGCGCTGGCTGCCGGACAAAGCTCTTGCTATACTTCACAATGAACGCGACGGCAATCCAGAGAGCGACCGCATAGGTGGCGTACCACAGCGTCTCTTGCGCAGGCGTTATAGGTGCCGGGCTAAGGATGACCAGGAAGCCGGTGAAACTCCCGTGCAGAAGCTGGGGTAGCAGAACGCTGTTCGTGTTCCTGTAGAGCCAGATGATCAGGATTCTCACCGCCATGACCATCGCAATGAAGGCCAGGTAAAAGGGCAGCCAGTAGGAACCGTGAGGATATGCTGCCCCCAGAAAATCAACGACCGGCGCGTGCCACAGGCCCCAGATTGCTCCCAGCAAGAGGCCAGCGGGCAGCGTACCCAGCTTCGCCTGCATCTTAGGGAACACATAGCCCGTCCAGCCGATCTCCTCCAGAAAGCCCGGTGTGAGACCATAGACAATGCCCAGTAACATCAGATGGGGAGTATAAACGGGCGAAACCAGCGCCTTCATGGTCAACAGCACCATCAGTGTCAATGTCGGCGGAATGAGCAGTACGGCGTACCAGCGTACACCAACACGCCAGCGCCCCATACGAGAGAGAAGGGCGCGCAACCCCTTCCTGCCATCGACGATTGCCGTCATTGTGCAGCCCGCGATGCTCGGACCGAGCAGCATGATCGGAAACATAAGCAGGCCCTGGATAGTTGATATGGCCTCGCCGCGCAGCAACTCTGGTGCCACTACCAGGAAAGCGCCGCCCCACGAGATCGTGAAAACCATACAGAAGTAGCTGACAATAGGATGACGTTGAATAAAAGCTCTGAACTTCATTATGTTTTCCTTCCCTGTTTTGCAGTTCAGCGAACTCTTTCTTTCTCACTGCCGATGGTTTAAGTATACGGGGACAGGAGTGTACGCGGTAGTGAAGACAATCATGAGATGGATATGACAAATGTCATGAGGGGCTGAACTGCAGCGGTCAAGCACGAACAGGCCACCCGTCCCACCCCCAGGCCGACCGCCAGGGATCGGCCCTGCTCTACATGGTAGGTATCACGTGGCCTGGCGAGCCAATGCATAGAGTAGGGCCATCCTTTGTGCGTGGTCTGGACTTCTGTTCGCCATTAGTAGGACAGACAATCAGACTTTCTCAGTGTCGTTGTATTCCGGGCGGTCGACGAAGTTTTTATTTCGGGGATTGTTGTACCAGGGCGCGATGCGTTCCAGGTAACCGACAATGACGTGCTGGGCGTAGGGGCCGGGTGGGACCGTCGGCGCCAGGACGCGCCAGGAGCGCTGGCCGGGCTGGTCGGAGGGATAGTTCATGACCTGCATGCCGAGGGCGTTCATGACCGTCATGTTGCGCTGGGCCAGTGTCTGATGCGGGACAAAATCGTAGATGGGTTTCTCCATCTCGGCCAGTTGCTGCTCGATCTGCTCTGGTTGGTGGCCGAACTCAGCGCAGGCCGCCTGCACCTGCCGCTGGAGTTCGTCTGGCGCGAGGGCAAAAATGGCATCGAGCGCGTGCAAGAGGTTCATCCCGCGAATAATCAGGACAACGCGCCCGTGCGCGAGCCGGTTGACAAGGCCGAAATCGCCGCCGTTCTGTCGGGCCAATTCGTACTGTTGTACGAGCTGCGCCAGCGGGGGCATGTCCAGTTTGCGCTGGATGAAAGCCACCACGTCGGCGCTGCTGCCATTCTGCCAGCCTCTCATCAGTTCCAGGCAATAGCGTCCCTCATAACGCTCGATGTTGTGGTAGACACTCAAGAGGCGATCCTTACATTCACAGAGCCAGAGGGCGTGCAGGAAATAAACGGTATTCCTGACAGGAAACGACTGAAAACGATTTTGTCCCTGCACATCCTGTACAAAACGAAAACACGCTTCAAATTCGGGCTGTATCTGCTCAAACGCTACCAGTTTCTCGCGCACCAACGGTGGTGGTGCGGAACGCAGGCCGACAACCATGGTGACCTCCTCTCCTCGCGGGCTTCCTCAGAACTCTCTGAAACTCTTGCAGTAAATATACACCTTCTCTAACGATTACGGTACAGGCAGCAAAATCGTTACTACCATTGTTGCTTACAGCGGCGTATTGAGCACCGTGTCGTAAAACATGAGTTCGTATTCATGGCTCAGGCGAACCGCGCGGGTGATACGCTGATGCTCTTCGGGAGCGTGGTAGCGAATCAGCAGAGCGGCATCGACGGGTGCGACATGTGTGCCGATCTCGTCATGGGCGCTGAAAAATTCGACCTGTTCGGCACTGAGAGCATAGTTGCGCATGAGCGCGGGGCCGATACGGGTGCAAATCTGGATGAAGATATCCTCGCTGGCGCCGACGGAGGCCAGTTTCTCAGCGGGCGAACCATAGGCGAGCATCCAGTAAAAGAAATTAGTCAGCGCCATGCAACCAGCCAGAGGCTCGACGACATCGAAGTCGGCTCGTGAAAGGCCGAGGGCCGCACCGAAGCGCAGGAGCAGCTTATAGCCACCGATTTTGGACATGAGTTTGGCAAGCAATAATTCCTGCACTTCGAGGTCAGAAACAGCGGCCACCGCCAGGGCATCCAGCCGGTAGGCTTCACGCACCAGCCACCAATCCTGCAAGGCGAACAACCGCAGTCGCTCCCGTCGCAGCGTCCCCTGCTCTATCTCCGTCCAGAGTGGGTGATACAGCAGGCGCTGGCGCAACGGCTCCAGATCCTCGGTCAAGATACTATCGGCAAAGCTCACTTTTCTAGCTCCCTTCCTTATTTTATTTCAGCATGCACAGAAAACATCCCCGGCATGTCATTCATCGGTGCGCTCAGAATGACATGCAAAAGGGCCTTCTTCAAAGCATGATAGACGATTTATATAAGCGATTCGTGTAAGATAGAGAAAGTGTACACTATCTGACCGTAATATGCTATAAAATAGAAGGGAAGGAGGGAGACGTTGCTCAACCTGGAATGGGGAGAGCAACATCGGCAGATGATGAATAACACAGCCAATCAGGTCCAGGTGCAGATTGGACACAACATCAGACTTGAAGGCAATTTGAACATTCCCGAAAATGCTCGTGGCGTGGTACTGTTCGCGCATGGCAGCGGGAGCAGCCGGTTCAGTCCACGCAACCAGTACGTCGCTGGAGTCTTGCAAAACGCCGGTTTTGCAACCCTTTTGATCGATCTGCTCACCCCTCAAGAAGAGGTGGAAGACATGCACACGGCCCGCCTGCGCTTCGACATCCCACTGCTGAGCCAGCGTGTCGTTGGCGCGACAAACTGGCTTACGACGAATCCGAGCACGTCAAACCTCAAGATCGGCTACTTTGGAGCCAGCACAGGCGCTGCCGCTGCCCTGATTGCCGCGTCGGAACTGCCACTGCTCGTTGGCGCGGTTGTCTCACGCGGTGGTCGGCCTGATCTGGCAGGCTCATGTCTGACCTCAATTCTGACACCAACCTTGCTCATCGTCGGCGGCAATGACCCAGAGGTAATCGAGTTGAACCGCATGGCATTCTCACTATTACGAGGGCCTAAAGAACTCGAAATCGTGCCCGGAGCAACACACCTGTTTGAAGAACCCGGCGCGCTGGAAAAAGTCGCACAACTGGCAGGAGACTGGTTCACCCGCTATCTGGCAGGCTGAGAGCACAACCGGGACAGAGAAAAGAAAGAGGCCAGGGTTGAGAGGAGGAAAACGATGCCAATATATCAAAACAGGCTCGAAGCAGGACGCTACCTGGCAACACTGCTACAACAATACGCGCATCGGCCCGACGTGATCGTGCTGGCGCTCCCACGCGGCGGCGTCCCCGTCGGCTACGAGGTAGCGCAGGCGCTGCACGTTCCACTCGATGTCTTCATCGTGCGCAAACTGGGCGTTCCAGGACACGAGGAACTGGCGATGGGCGCAATCGCCACAGGTGGAGTTATTGTGCTCAATAACGAGGTCGTCAACATGCTGCACATTCCCCCCCAGGTTATCGAGGCGGTAGCGGCACGCGAGGAGAAGGAACTGCAACGACGAGAGCACCTTTACCGCGACGACCGGCCCCTGCCCAATGTGAAAGGCAAAATCGTTATCCTGGTCGATGACGGCCTGGCGACAGGTTCGACGATGCGGGCAGCGATAGAAGCTCTGAAACAGGAGCATCCGGCCCGTATCGTGGTGGCAGTTCCCGTTGGGGCACTGCAAACCTGCGAGGCATTGATCCAGCAGGTTTCTGAGGTGGTCTGCGCGCAGATGCCCGAACCCTTCTACGGTGTGGGCTACTGGTACCAGAATTTCGAGCAGACTGGCGACCAGGAGGTCCACGACCTCCTCGCCAGAGCCCACCAGCAGCAACCCATTGGAGCGTAAGCTAATAATGAGTTGGAACAACCAGGATCGGCAAGCACCATGTCATTTTGAGCGAGGGAGAAGAATCTAAGGCTACCATCGATTCGGGAGAGATCCAGACGCCTGGCCCTCGCTCAAAATGACATATCCAGATCGCTTTTACAAAGGTCGGCTGATAATCGGTTTCAGAGCGGGATAGAGCGCACGATAAGCTTCGTAGGTCTGCTCGTAGACCTGCTTGTACTGCGGCTGTGGTTCGATGCGTTCCACCACGCGCACGGTTTGCTCGCAGGCCTGTGGCACCGATGAATAGACGCCGCTCGCCACACCTGCCAGCAAAGCAGCTCCGAAGGCTGGTCCCTCGGTCGCGTTGGTGGTGACCAGTTCCACGCCCAGCACATCGGCAATAATCTGCCGCCAGAGCGGGCTTTTCGCTCCACCGCCCGTCGCACGCATCTGTTCAAGCTCCAATCCCTGTTCCTCAATGATGGTAAAACAATCCTTGAGACTGAAAGCCACGCCTTCGAGGACGGAGCGCACAAGGTTCCGGCGCGTATGGCTCGCGGTCAGGCCGATCCAGCCACCGCGAGCATAGGCATCCAGGTGAGGCGTGCGCTCTCCTTGCAGGTAGGGCAGGAAGATGAGTCCTTCGCTACCGGGAGGAACCAGCGCGGCCTCCGTGGAAAGCAATTCGTAGGCGTCGATCTCCGTCCAGCGTTGCAGCGCGCTCTCCGGCAGGCCGATATTGTCGCGCACCCAGCGCAGCGAGAGACCGGCCCCCTGGGTGACGCCCATGAGATACCAGGCGCCAGGCACGGCATGGTTGAAAGTATGCACACGAGGGACAGGACCAGAGGTGTCGACCTGTGGGGAACCAGCATAGGCCAGCACCACGCCACTGGTGCCAATGGAGACAAGCGCAAGACCGGGACGCACCACACCGTTGCCAACAGCCCCACAGGCATTATCCGCTCCGCCGCCCGCGACCGGCGTTCCGGCGGCCAGGCCCGTGAGCGCGGCAACCTCTTCGGTAATCGTACCAGCCACTGCAGCAGACTCGACAATGGGCGGCAGGAGCGTCGGGTTGAGTTCAAGCGCCTCCAGCACCTCGCGCGACCAGACGCCGTGCTTGACATCGAGCAGGTCGGTGCCAGCCGCGTCAGAAATCTCCATCGCCATGCTGCCCGTGAGCCGATAGCGAATATAATCTTTCGGCAGCACCATCGTGCGGGCACGGGCGAAGATTTCCGGCTCGTGGTCGCGAATCCATTGCAGCTTGGGGGAGGAGAAACCGGGCAGCGCGGGGTTGCTCACCAGTTCGATCAGCCGCGCGGCCCCCACCCGCCCGGTAATCCAGCGGCTCTGCGCCTCGCTGCGCTGGTCGGCCCAGATAATAGATGGGCGCAACACCTGCCCCTGCTCATCCAGCAGGACAACGCCGTGCATCTGACCGGAGAGGCCAACGCCTCGCACATCACTCGCCTGTACTCCCTCCTGCGCGCCGCCAGCCAGGCAGGTACGGATGGCGCTCGCCGTGGCAGACCACCATTCGGCAGGATTCTGCTCCGCCCAGCCCGGGTGCGGGTGATAGAGCGGATAATCGACGAAAGCAGAGGCCAGCGTGCGCCCATCATCCGCTGCAAAAAGCGCCGCCTTCACGCCGGTTGTTCCCAGATCAATCCCTAGAAGCGCTTGCATAGAGATACGTCCTTTGCTTTTTTCAGGAGTTAGCAACAATAACTGATATGTGACACTCCCATCGCCTAAAGGCTGATGGGCTTCTGAGCATCATCCGTCGTGTAGGCTGTCTCCGAAGAGAGCGGCTCTGCAAGCCGTGCTTGAGCGGCGGACTGACTCAGACAACAAGGGGGCGTGTCGGCCCTACTACTCCTTGACCTGGACACGCCAGGACGGAGATACGTGAAGCAACGAGGGAACTGCGGATGAGTTCCAAATGCCAGATGATGCATATTGACCGAGCCGACGAGATCACGGTGGCCCGTGAACCCGCAGGCACGGCACGCCCAATTTCGGTTCTTAACGGCAGCGAGATGAATTTCCCCCAGGTCTACCGTCGCTTGTATGGTACCAGGAGACTGTTCTGCCTGTGAGGCGCGGACGATCATTTGCACGGACTGGCTGTGCAGGCCGTAACGTCCTTTGGTGGCTTTTTGCAGCACATCTCGCCCAGGCCAGCAGGCGTGTTCCAGGCGGGCTTGTTGGTGCGTTTCCATACAAAAATTCCAGAGCCGCGCCGCTTCTTGCTGCGCGGCTTTCAGTCCGCTAAACCGGCTTGGAGACAGGTTTGTGAGTCTGTACACCCGTATGGTTTTCATATGCTATGATGATAGCATGGATGAGAAAATTTTACCAGTGGGCAAAACCAGGTATACCCACTACCAGCTTGCCCATCACCTGGTCTGGATACCGAAGTACCGGAGAAAGATACTGACCGCTCGCTTCTTGCGAGAGAAGTTTCCCCATCTCAAGAAGGTGTGTGGAAAGGAGCATTTGTGGACGCAATCCTATGACATCGGGACGGCGGGAACGGTGTGTGCCGAGATCATCACGCGCTCCATTACCGAGTGTCAGGGCAAGTAGGGCAAGCCTGCGCTTCGCGGTCCACAAGGAACGGCGTTTTCATCCCGTCCCATGAATGGAGACGGGACTTCCCGCGCCGCCCCGTTAATAGATAGCAGAAAAGGATTGGACTATGCAATTTCAAGAGCGATATGTACAGAGAGTCCAGGGACAGCAACAGGTTCAGATGCAGGCACAGAAACCGCTTGGGCTGGCGGCGATGGCGCAGGAGTTGGAGACTTCGGCGACGCTGGCGATGAACGAGGCGGTGGCGAAGCGACGAGCTGCAGGGCTACAAACTATTCACCTTGGTTTCGGAGAGGCATCGTTCCCGCTACATCCCATTTTGCGGAAGGAACTGGCACGAGCGGCAGCACATACGAGCTACGCTCCGGTTCTGGGCCTTCCCGCTCTGCGCGAGGCCATTGCCGACTACTTGCAGCGCACGCGAGGCATTGCTGGCTCTGCCGCTCAGGTAGCGGTCGCGCCGGGGAGCAAGCCACTGCTCTACGCCCTGCTGCAAATACTGGAGGGAGATGTGCTGCTGCCCGTACCCTCCTGGGTGAGCTACGGCCCACAGGCGCGGCTGGCTGGGCGGCGTGTGATTGGCGTGGAGACGGATCCCAGCGATTATCACCGGATCACACCAGCCATACTTGAGGAGACGCTGGCGCGCGCGCGGCAACAGGGAGCAAATCCGCGCATTTTGCTGGTGAATACACCGAGCAATCCAACGGGTAGCATGTTTGACGCGGCAGACGTGGAGGCCATTGCGTACTGGGCGCGGGCAGAGGGCATCACGCTCATCAGCGATGAGATTTACGCGGAACTGGCGCACGGCTGGCGCGAACATATCTCACCAGCGCGCTTCTATCCCGAAGGCTGCATCGTCACCGGTGGCCTCTCGAAGGCATTTTCGGCTGGCGGTTGGCGGCTCGGCTACGCCCTGCTTCCCGCTACCCTTGAAGGCAGCGCCTTGATGTCGGCATTGCGGGCGCTGGCAAGCGAGATCTGGTCCTCAGCCTCCACACCCGTGCAGGAAGCGGCCTGCGCCGCCTTTCGCCCAAACGCGGAACTTGAGATATACGTCCAGCGCTCGGCTCGCATTCATGGCTATATAGCTTCATGGCTATATGAAACATGCGTCAGTCTCGGTATTCCCTGCCCACGACCGGCGGGCGCATTTTACCTCTACCCGGATTTTGCCCCCTGGCGCAGCGCGCTCAACGAACGAGGAGTCACGACCAGCGATGAGCTAGCACAGTACTTGCTCGCTGAGTGGGGTATCGCAACGCTGCCCGCTACAGCTTTCGGTGAGCAGCCAGAGGCGCTACGCCTGCGCCTCGCCACCAGCATGCTCTATGAACCCGAAGGAAAACCGTCAGAAGAGGAACGCGAGGCATGGTTCTGGCACCTGCTGGAACAGGCCGATCAGCTTCCTTCTTCAAATGAAGTAGAAGATGTGAGGCTCAGACTACCAGCGCTTGAGCGCGCACTGGCAACACTGACGGAGTTGATACAGACACTGGACAGGGCAAAACATTCAGGGTAGGTTTTGCCCGGGTCATATCACTATGATAGAAAAGGGATAGGAAAGGAGAGCACTGGCAACCTTTCCATTGCCAGCCGGGATACCGCAAGCGTCATTTCTCTTCGATCTGACCTTTTTCGTGGTTCTAGTCTCAGTGCTCCTCCAGAGAACGACCGGGCCGCTCGTGGCAAAATGGCTGGGAGTGGTGACATCACCAAACTGAGCAACGGTTGCTGTCACACCTGCCGCCGTTGTACAATAGGTCAACATCCATGTAGATGTGATTTCTCCAGGCAGAGACGGCAGAGAGAGCATAGCCGTTTTCGAGGCGATTGTCGCGACAGGTGAAAGGAAGTAAAGCCATGAGCAACAGTGCTGTTCCTATCAAAGAGTTCCGGCTTGATTTGAGCGACCTGAGCTACACGGGACGTGATCTGGTTCGCCCGGAATCGGTGCTGGCGCAGCCGAACGGGACGCTGTGGGTCTCGGATGGGCGCGGCGGCGTGACGCGCATTGATCCCGATGGCAACCAGCAGTTTTTCGGCGGACTCGGCGGCGAACCCAACGGGCTGGCGCTGGCCGACGATGGCACGATCTACGTAGCGAACATCGGCACCGGCACCATTCAGAAACTGAACCCGGCCAGTGGGCAGGTCGAGGAGTTCCTGACAGAGATCGACGGTGTCAAGCTGACGTGCGCCAACTTCGTCTTTCTCGACAGCAAAAACCGGCTCTGGGCCGCGTTCTCGACGCGCGAGCAGATCTGGTGGCCCGCGGCAGCGCATCCGCGTCCCGACGGCTTCATCGTGCTGGTCGACGGGAAAGGACCGCGCATCGTCGCCGATGGTATCTATTTCACCAACGAGATCCGGTTCGATGCCAGCGAGGAGTATCTTTATGCAGCCGAGACGATGAAGAATCGCATCATCCGTTTCCGCGTGCAGCCAGATGGCAGCCTGACGGACAAAGAGGTGTACGGACCCGACGGGCTGGGTCCTGGCGCCGCTGTCGACGGCTTTACCTTCGACGCCGACGGCAATATCTGGGTCACACTGGTTATTCGCAACGGTGTTGGCATCATCACGCCCGATGGCGACTACCACGTCGTCCTTGAAGACGCCAACGATGCCCTGCTCTCTACCTTCGAGCAGAAGATTACCGACGGCAGCGCGCAACCTATGGATATGATGGCGGCAGCCGGTCAGACGCTACAATTCATCACCAGCGTGGCTTTTGGCGGCCCGGACCTGCGCACCGTCTACCTCGGCTCGCTTGGCATGAACCGCCTGCCCACATTCCGCTCGCCCGTCGCCGGGTTGCCCATACATCACCGGAAATAAGAGATAGGGGCGCAATAGCGCAGCATTGTGCCCCTACATGTCCTACACTGGGGGATGGCCGAAGTTGCCGACACGCTCACCGTGGTTGGTGCCAACTTTTTTCATGACGAGATGGGCCGGGCGCATCTGCTGGCTGAGCGGCATATCGACCGTCACCACGCCGTTGCCATAGGTAACGTTGGCCCTCTCACCATCGACAGCATCGGGCAACGCGATAGCACGGAGGTAATCGCCCACCGTCCACTCGTCCACCAGGAGTTCTTTCACGCCCTTGAGGAGTCCGCGCACCTGCCCGGCGAGAATCAGGTGTCCATCCCCGGTCACCTCGACATGGATATCGGCGGGTTCCAGACCGGGCATGGGCGCGACGACGGTGAGCCGGTCTTCTGAGCGATACATCTTTACCGGGATGTGTTGCCGGATAGGTTTTTCTTGCATAGCCTGTATTTCCCTCTCACAAACCATAGGCTGGTAATGCATAGACAGCCATTGTTATTAATACGAATCGGGATTGCGGGCCGGTACATTCTCGTTGCCCAGTTCCATATCCTGACTGTAGGCGGTACCCCGTTCCTGACCCGGCGACGGAGCTTTGACGCCTGGCTTCCCCTTATATTGAGCAGTGTTGGCTTCATGAGCCTGCTCTATGTTGACCTTCTGGCCCTCCTGCTCCTCCTGCGTCGTGCCGCCATAATAACCCGTGATGCCAGCCGCGTGCTCAAAATTCTTGCCTGTCGTCGGCCCGGCATCCTGACCCGGCACCTCGCCAGCCTGCTGCTCGCGCTCCCAGTTCCGTGCCTGCTCAGTATCTTGTTCCTGCTTGCCAGCATTGGTATTACTATATTGATCTGCCATTATTGGCTACTCCTTCCTCATCTATACTCTCCATCCACTGACATGCCGTGTGCATTACCATCTACCCTATTCACGATTACAATGGGGATAATGATATATTATCAATGCTAGCAGGAACTTTTTTGATGAAGAATGGGAGGACAGCCATGAGAATCGCTGTGGGCAGCGATGAACGGACACACTTAACGGACATGTTGATCGAAGAACTACGCAGGCGCGGGCACGAACTGCTGCTTTTCGGGCCGCTGGCGGAGAACGATACAGAGGTCGACTGGCCGCTGACAAGTAGCAAGGCAGCACAGGCAGTGGCAGACGGGCAGGCCGACGAAGGCATTGTCTGCTGCTGGACGGGAACGGGCGCGTCTATCGCGGCTAACAAAGTGCCGGGCATTCGCGCCGCTCTCTGCCACGATGCCGAGACGGCGAAAGGGGCGCGCATCTGGAACCATGCCAACGTCCTGGCCCTCAGCCTGCGCGCCACATCCGAAGCCATCGCCAGAGAGATACTGGACGCCTGGTTTTCTACTCCCTACTCAGAAGACGAATGGAACCGCCAGCAAATGGAACGCATTCAGCAACTGGAGCAACGCCTTTGTACCCAATAATGTAAACATGAAAACAAAGCTGACGAGAGCTTAGTACGCGACGGTGAAGCGGCGGCGGATGAAGTGGGGGTTCTCCAGTTCATCAACAAGGGCCACCGCGTAGTCTTCGGCGGAAATGCGGCTCTCACCGTTTTCATCAGTCACGAGCTGGTCGGTTCCCGTGCGGTAGTGGCCGGTGCGCTCGCCAGGGGCGATCAAGCCTGCGGGACTGAAATACGTCCAGTCGAGATTGGAGCTGCGGTAGACATCCAGTGCGTCTCGCATGGCGAGCGCACCGGGCCGCCATGCTGGCGGGAAATCGGGCGTGTCGACAAGCTGTAAGCCGGGGGCAACTTCTAGACTTCCCGCGCCACCAACGACGATGAGGCGGCGCACGCCGGCGCGTGTCAGACCATCGATCAAAGCACGGGCCGCGTCGGAATATGTCTGCCCAGGCACATTCGCGGGCTGCCGGGTTGCGTTGACAACCGCGTCATGTCCGGCCACTAGCTGAGCAACAGCACTGGAATCGAGCATATTGCCCGCTTTGACTGTCAGATTCGGGTGAGCGAACGGAAACTGTGATGGATTACGAACAACGACGGTTACACGATGACCCCGGTTAAGGGCTTCGCGCGTGACGCGCTGGCCGATCATGCCACTGCCACCAAATATTACGATGTCCATGAAATTCTCCTTATAAAGCAGGATATTACGCGATAAGAAAAGGTTTTCACCTACGCAATTCTACCACATGCGCATGCCCCTGCTTCCAGAGAAAAAACACCTCTGGCTCTGTATCCCTACAAGGGAAACCGCCCGTCCATAGGGACGATGCCTGGAGCTGGCTCGCCACGTGCCGCGTTCCTGCCTGTGCCAACGGGCAAGCACAAAGCATCGCCCCTATGGACTTCCCTCGCAAGGACGTATATCCTCACTCCTACCGGGACAAAGCCTCGAACGATGTAATCGTCGCGACGGCCCCGCTCTGGAGTTGGATACGCATACCGCAATAGCCTGACGAGAAAGAACTGTCGGTGACAGTAGCCATCCAGCCGCTCGGTTCGGATGTCCCTGTCTTCCATGCATTCGCTGTCAGGGTTGTGCCAATGATCTCGAAGTCAATCGAGTAGGATGTACCGGCGGTTGCGTCAAATGAGACGGTTTTCAAGACCGTTGTTGTACCGTTGACGTCTTTCTGGATCACCAGGCTACTACCATTAATGTAGGCTTTGTACCAGTCTTTGCTATCTTGCCAGCGCAACACAGCCCCCATATTCGTGTTCGTAAAGTTGTTCATCGATCCACTGAAGATAACCTCAGCGTTGGTAGCTGTCGGGCCAAGCACAGCATTGTAGGGAGACGACCCGTTGGAGAGTTGACCGGTGTTATTATTGATCGAGAAGACGCTGGAACTATTGGCATCGCCACCCCATGTCAACCCATCGCTGGCAGTGCCCCAGTATTTCTGGTTAGCGCGTTGGAACGTATCCTGGGCTATCGTCGTTCCTGGCGTTGGCGAGACCGTCGGAGTGGGTGTGACCGTCTTTGTTGGGGTTGGTGAAGGCGTTGGCGACTTTGATGGCGTTGGCGTTGGTGTTGGCACGCCGTTTTGCACCGCTTTACCAAGCTTGTTGGCGAACTCTTCTGTGAACCAGATGCGGTTCTGCCCATCAATTGCCAGCCCATCATGCGGGTGCGAATTCTGCGTTGGTGTTGAATAGATGCTAAAGGAACCGGTTCCGCTATCGGGGAAAGAGCCGATAATACTCTGGAGCGAATCATCGAACCAGACCAGCCCATTGCTATCAACGCCGATGCCGGAAGTGTGCGTTCCACAACTGGAGCAGGAGACTGGATAGTCATACTGAGTCACGCCATTACTGGTGCCGGGGGCCGCCTGCGCCACTTTCAACTCCCCGATCATACCGACCCACCCCTCCGTCCACCAGATGTTCCCATGAGGGTCGACCGCAATCAGGTGAGGTGTCAGGCCGCCGGGTGGATTGCTCTGAACCTTATATTCCTTTATGGAGCCGCCGCTATATTCGCCAATCTGGGCAACCGCCGAGTTATTTTCGGTAAACCAGACATTATTCGAGGCGTCTACCACAATACCATAGGGCAGGCTATTGGCCGTTGGAGTGGTAAATTCCTGCATTGTCTGTGTTGACGGATTAAATTTCCCGATTTTGTCCGTGTAATGCTCAGTAAACCAGATATTGCCGCTATGGTCGATGGCGATATCCCAGGGACCAGCATCGGAAGTTGGGACCGGAAACTGCTGGAACGATTGCGTACTGGGATTGAGCTTCCCAATGGAATTAGACATCGGCAGGGGAAACCAGAGATTGCCCTGGGAATCAAAGGCCAGAAACAACGCCTGCCCGAAGCCAGAAGGGAGCTGGTAGGTCGCCATCCAGCTTGAAGTGGAAGGGTTAAATTCTTCGATTTTGCCGGGAGGCGTGCTGCTGCTGCACGTCGGATTCGGGTCGCAGCCGGGAACAGCCACCCAGACATGACCCGCGCTATCAAAGGTCACGCCCCACGGCTCCTGGCCGCTATTCAAGTAGTAGTCCGTCGCAGTGACGCCTGCCGCCTGGGCAGAGCTTTGCATGAAACCTTTGCTGAACAGACCCAGTGCCAGCGCGAGACTTGCCAGCAGCAGGCCCAGCACGACGACATGTAGAAAGATTTTTCTTTTCACCATATCCTGTTCTTCTCAGTCATGAAAAATGTCTTGAGCAGACAACAATGTTCACGAAAAACAAAAAGCACCTTTCAAACCAATAAACGGCCATCAGTAGTAACTCAACTGCCTTACTTAAAATTGACCTGACACAAACAAATCACCCCTTTAAACTCTAAAGGGGTGGGAAGTTGCTACTGGTGTCGGTTCGGTTAATAACCGGTTAAGAATTCGATTGCGTTGTTGAGGTTGCTTAACTCATGTCTGCTGCGCCTTACTATAGAGCGCGTACCAGACCTCGTCATAATATGGCGAAAACATGTGGCCGGGCTGGATCGTGCTGGTGAAGTCGTTGTGCCCATCGAGATACCAGTTGCTGCCGCTTTTAATGTACCAGGGGCCGCCGCTGGAGCCGCCGGTCATATTGCAGGGGATGGAGACAACGGTACCGCCCGCGTACTGCCAGAGCTTGCCGGACGAACTCTCGCACGTTTGCCTGGTCTGTCCATTAAAGGGATAAGCAGCAGGATAGCCATAAGCGTAGTAGGGCTGATTGACGGGCTGATTATACGCATAGCCAGCGCCGCCCACCTCGTCGGTCAGGTATCCCTCGGCGTTGGCGGAGACGACGGCCATGCCATAATCATGGTGCAACTCGTTGGGCTTCGCATCTATCCAGTCGGAAGGAACCTCCAGGTCACGAGCGACCCAGCAGCCATACGGCCCGTTCCCATTATTGTAGAGCGGGCAGAAGAGGACGTTGCGCATCCAGCCCCCAAAATAGTAGAGGCAGTGACCGGCGGTATCGACCACACTCTTGTTACTGCTCACCACGGCAGTGCCGGAGCAGACGACGTTTTGACCGGCAGCGGTGGTCATAAAGAGCTTGCCAACGGTCGAGAGGGGATAATCAACAGCGTTGTTGCGTGGCGCCTGACCCTTCTGCTGCACTGCCTGGCCCTGGCTTACAGCGTTGCTCTGCTGCACGTCGACACTGTTCACCTGGAGCACATCGTCATTGACAGCGCTGCTCATATTCGCCGCCGTCCAGTACTTCCGCACGCTGGCTGAGCTTTGATTCACCTGATAGACGGTGATCGCAGGGGAAGAAAAGAGCAGCGAAAGAGACACTTCATGCCCGAAGCCGACAAGGTAGGCAATGTAGGCAACAGCCAGCAGGCAGAGGAAGACCTTGCTAAAGAGCGAGGAGAGGAAGATTTTCTGTAACTGGCGCATCACGGCCCCTCTCTTTCATCAAGCCTGGGGCTTCTCTGGCTTTTGAGGCTTCCCTGGTTGTTTTCCTTCCCCATCAGTCAGGTGCGGCATGGGAACGGGCTTCGCGTCGCGCATCCTCTCCGCCGTCCAGTACTTCCGCACATCCTCAGCAGGAGTCTCCACCTTGTGTCCCACAACTTTGCCCGTCTTTGGCCCGCGCTTCCTGCCCGCCAGGAAGAGGCCAAGCAACAAAGCCAGCACAATCACGCCAATCAGAGGCAGTTGGATAAGTCTATTTTGTTGTGACATAGTGCCCTCTTTCTCTTTCAGAAAAGACGCTACGGGCAGAACGCATACACATTCACAGGGAAGCGCACAGCGCGTTTTCCTCTACTGTTGTATTTTATCACGTGGCGCAAGGGTTCATCAGCGAGGGAAAGTCTCATACGTTCCTGTTCTTAAATCCGACTCGACGACTGGCAGGCCGTGGACGCCGAGAATGGTGGAGATTTCGCTGCCGTGATGGATGTCATGTTCGAGCACATGCCAGATGATCCAATCGAGGGCGGAAACTATTCCGTCAATTCACGCGGGTATAACAGCTAGAGCCTGTACTATCCAGAAATAAAACCGTCCCACACCCTGTGTCATCGAACTGGAACGGTTTTGTTTGTTGTGGATGGATGTGCCCTCAGGAGGATGTCTTCCGGGTCTCCCTTCGTTGGAGAGTAGTTCAGAGCTTTCTTTGCTAGAATACCGTTATGTATCTGTTCGTTACAGTGTCATCTATCTTTCTATCTTCATCGATAATGGGCGAGGGCATATCCACGGATACAGGCGGTGAGTTCTGCCTGGCTTACTGGCCGTATTGCTCCAGGCGCGTGCCCGCTGCTTTGAGGGCGTGGCCGAGGGTGTGGGCAAGCGCGCGCGCCACGGGGCGATGCCGCTGGAGCGACGCCATTTGCTGGTATACATCGGTCTGACCCAGCCTTTCCTCGTCAAGAATTCTGAGGAACAGGTAGGTTGGGAATGGATACATGGGTTGTACGAACCTCCGTTTGTCATATCATAAAGAAAACTCCATCATGGAAAACGCTCGTTTTGCGCCTTCCATTAATGACAACACCGGGCAGGCTTCTTTTCTTCCTCTCTGGAAGCGAAACAGCCATAGACTCGTTCACAGGTGGCGACTTTTTGCTATAATACGAATGACAACCGCGAGTACAGCCGGAAAGCGGGGCCATAATTCAGGGAGATACAGCGATACTCCGAAAGACTGAAAGGAACTTCCATGTATAAAAAGTTGTTTTGTGGGCTGGTTGTATTTGGCTTGATCACTGTTTTGTTCTGCGCCTGCGCAATTAGAGATACCGGTGCCGCTACCTGCCCGTGCGTCCATATGGGTGGAGCGGACTTCATCCAGCACTCGATCACCATTCAGAAGGGACAATCGATTTTGCTGATTGATGATGCGTCATCCGAGCACATCATCACGAATGGGAGCTGGGTTAACGGGACACAGGTCCCTAGGAAGGAGCCTGGCGCGCCAACTATAAATCAGACGTATAACGGCAACGATCAGGCACCCATCGGGCCGTTCAATAACGCGGGCACCTTCCATGTCTACTGTACCATACACGTCGGTATGAATCTCACTATAACCGTGCAATGATCAGGCTGACGAGTACAAAGAAAGGGGCCAGTCTTTGCGACTGACCCCTTTTTTGTCGGTGATTAGTACTTTTATGGCAGGCGGCAGGGGCATCCGGCAATTTCCGGCACGCCATCCGTTATACTGTTGCAGAAAGAGTATCTGAGAAACAAAAGAAACAAAGGTGAGTCCGATTCTATGTACCTGCAACCGTTGAAACAACCGGAACAATTCCAACAATTGAAACATAGAGCTTTCCTCTCTTTCTATCTGAAATGCGGGGCGACCTTTCTCCTGTTCGCCCTGAGCGTGCTGGTTGTCGCCTGTAGCAGCACGTCGCCTACTGACACAAACCTGGGCAATCCCCCGGTCACCGTCACCATTAACTTGAACCAGAACGCGCTATCGCCTACGCCGCCCCTGCCAGTTTATACCTGCGGAGCGTGGGTCACCAATACAACGCCAGCCTTCAACACGACCTCAGTGGTGGAGGTCTATGCCAAGTTCATTCATAACGTGGATGAAAATCCGGTCGGTGTTGACAATGCCAGCGCCACAGCCACAGTGCTGTGGCCCGATGGCACTACCACTACCGTCACCGCGACGACCACCTCCGATGGGCTGGCCGTTTTCCCCGTCTCCATCAAGACGGAAGCCGAAGCGATTGACAAGGTTGTGCTGGTCACAGTCACATTCACCAGCCCTGACGGCCAAACCTGTACGGTTAATCAGGATCAGGCCGCCTACTTCACGCTGGTAGTTGTCTCGCCCACGGCCACACATACCCCAACGCCAACAGGGACGCCGACGCCACCGGGACCGCCCAATCCCAAAAAGACTCCTACTCCTCCCCATCATTGATCTTCTGACTCGATGCCGGGGCACGCACCACCTCATCGTGTGACACACATGATGAGGTGGTTTTCTGGCAGAAAAAATCGTGGCGGGTCTACCTGGGAAGGCTTCAGTCGCTCAGATCGTGAGACAGATCATTGACAGAGACACCTCCATCGGCGATGATTCATGTAATAAGTAGAACATGCTTAAAAATCTGGCACTCTTCTTTCAATATTGAAAGGAAGCTTTCATGGCGAGCAATCATCGCTGGATTATCGGATTGACCACGAGCACCGGGCTGCTGGGTCTCGCGGTTAGCAGCGGACTGGCTATTGTAGCGCATCATTTTGTAGACGAACTTTCTCACCCGCACGAGATAATAGACAAAGCCCGCTTCTCCATCGATCTTCCGCCCATTGTTGCCGAACCACCACAGGCATTACGAAGATCGCTGTCATTTCAGACGAGTGACGGGACGTTTCTGCGCGGCGAATTCTGGGCGCAGCCTCAAGCGGCTCCAACTATCATTCTCTGTCACGGCTACCGCATCTCTCGCCTGCCCCTGCGACCGGTCGCGGCCCTGGAATACGGGTATGGCTACAATATCCTGCTGTTCGATTTTCGCGGGCATGGAGAGAGCGAAAGTGTGATTACGAGCGGGGGCGCTGCCGAAGTCCGCGACCTGGAAGCCGCCATCATCGCCGCCACACGCCAGCCGGAGACGCTGCCGGGCAAAATCATCATTCACGGCTTCTCGATGGGGGCCTCTATCGCCCTGCTCACACCGCCGCATCCCGACGTGGCCGCCATCATCGCCGACAGCCCTTACGCCCGCCTGGATGACATATTACGCCGCATCGTCCACTATCGCCTCACCAGTGAAAGCGACGGCTGGAAACCCTCGCTGCGCCAACTGCGGCGCTTTTTCCCAGCCATGACCTGGGCCATCGTTGTCGCCAGCGCGCTCGAGTTCCGCTTTCGTTTCGGTCACACGCTCTTTGCCCGGCCAGATCTCAGCTTCAAACGCTGGTACGAGAAGCGCAAGGACCTGCGCCAGGTACCCATCCTGCTGATTCACGGAGAAGCCGATGGAACCATTCCTATTCGACACGCTCATCTACTTGCCGCTGCGGCAAAGGCCAGCGGAACTCCGCTGGAAACCTACTTTGTGCCGCAGGCTCGTCACTGCGGGGCATACGGTCGTGACCCCGAGCAGTACGTTTCCCTGGTGCGAGCTTTTGCCTCACGCCATCTGAACCTCGAATAGCCCGAAAAATCTGATTTGCATCAAAAAAGCAGCATTTGTTGAGCGCCAGAAACCCCTCTATGGCTTTTTTTCTCATTCTCTTACCATTCAGTAGGGCATCGGCAAGAATGTATGAGTAGCAGCAGAAAACGAAAGGGGTGAAGTGCTCACCTCCAAGGCGAAACCGGTCGGTATTACCGTGCTGGTGACTGAAAAGTCCTACACTTCACAAGCGAGCTTCCTTGACTCTTATCCGTTGTTAGTGCATAATAAGGGCAGGGAGAAATAGTATGTCTTTAGCGGCAAGCGGGTCAAGCGAGGACTCTACCCGTGCATCAAATGGACGGAACATCAACGCTGATCTCAATGCTGCGTACAACATCATCAGAAAAGTAGCACCCAATGCCTTCGGGTCGGAGGGTGTAGAGGATGGCAGGAAAAGCTCCTACGTAGTCCATCCATCCAGTGAGGATTGTCGTTCCCCTCACGAAGCCAAAGAAAGCAAGTGATCAATAGATCGCCAGATTCTTGGAACTATGATTGCTAAAGGGAGAGCGATTGTGCTACATACCGTAGATGCCGGATCAGTGGGCAGATTACATTTTCGTGCGCTCTAAATCAGAACAGGCCATACCCGAGGAGCCAGCTATGCAACCACCAGATGACATGCAGCGGATGAAAGACGACATTCTCGAAGAAGATACTGCTATGATTGAACCTGAGACTGGCGTGCTTGAGCGAGACACAGGCGTCATTGAGCGTCTTTCGCGCCAGGCCAGTTCCAGAGAGGCCCACGGCTCGCGGCGGCAGCAATTATTGCAACAGAAACAGTCCTATACGCCACAGTCGTTGCATGGAAACGCCTCCGCCAACAAGGCTCTTCTGCGGCAGCTCACGCTCCTGCGCGAGGAGAATCAGCAACTGCGTCAGGAAGTGGAGGCACTGCGGGCGCGGGGAAACGTTACAACACCTTCTCCTGCAAGCTTCAACGGAGATGCGAACGCCGAGATCGAGGCTATTCACAGGGGCTACCAGCAGGAGCTTCAGCAGTACCAGCAGCACCTTGCCGATTTAATGGAAGAGCGCAACCGGCAGCAGGAGGAATATCACAACCTGGAACTCCGCTATCAGGACCTCTATTACAATTTCCTTGCCTCGGTGGAGGAAGAGGCTCACAGGATGGTTACAGAGGCAGCGCGCACCGTCACCCTATCTCCAACCGGCGGCGAGACGCATCCCCTGCTTCAGGATGTCGTACAGACCCTGCAAACCCACGCACAGCAGTTAGAAGAAGAGCACGCGGCCCATACGATCTACATCATGCGCGAAGCGCAGCGTAAAGCAGCGCGGCTGGAGGAGGAACTTCGCCGCGAGCGGCAGCAGCTCATGGAGGAGCGACAGAATCTCCTTGCCCTGCAACAGAGCGTGCGCGAGCAGGCCGAACAGCGCTACCAGGCCATTCAGACACGGCTACAGGTTCGCTGGCTGCTGCGGCTGGTGAGCTGGGTGGGAGGAATGCTGGCAGTGCTGCTGGTCGTCCAGGTGCTCGCCCTGTACACGCTCCAGGTGCCTATAAGCTTTCCCCTTTTCTTCTCCATCGTCGCACCTGTGCTCGCCTACCCTATTGTGGCCTGTCTCGTCGTCTACCTGCGCGAGCGTTTCCACTTCGTCTACGAGAGCGCGCCCCACAAGAAAAAGACCAGGAAACTTTCCGAGCATCACGCCTGAGCAGAGGATTGCGCAAACGAACGCGGCGGTGCCAGCACCGCCGCGTTCGTTTGCGCAATTCGTTAGCGCCGGAAGCTGAGGACGGTGCGAACAAGTTTGCGGTTGCTGGCAGCGGCGCTACTCTCCAGGTAGGCAGCGAAGGCAGCCTGTTGAATACCGGTATCTATGGTTGGATAGGCATGAATAGTGTTGAAAATGTCGTTGAGGGTCAGGTTGTGCCGCATGGCAAGGGATAATTCGCCCAGCAGCTCGCCTGCCCGCACACCGACCATGTGCGCCCCCACCAGTTCATCCTTCTTGCCCGCCAACACCAGCTTGATAAAGCCCGCCGTCTCCCCCTCGGTCTGGGCGCGATCAATAGCGGCCCAGGGAAATTTCACGATGCGTACCCGCTTATACCGCTTTTCCGCCTCATCAGCAGTGAGGCCAACCCGCGCCGCTTCAGGATCGGTGAAAGTACACCAGGGGACGACGCGGTAATCGACTTTTCTCTTCGCGAAGGAAACCAGGGCGTTGCGCACGGCAATACCCGCCTGGTAGGCAGCGACGTGCGTGAAGAGATAGCCGCCAGAGACATCTCCGATGGCATAGATGTTCGGCGTCGTTGTTCGAAGATAATGATCGACCTTGATGCCCTTGCTGTCATAGCTGACACCTGCTGCTTCCAGATGCAGCCCCTCGACATTGGGCCGCCGCCCCGGCGCCAGCAGGATCTCGTCACCCGCGAAGTCGCGCAGTTGCTCGCCAATCCTTGCCGTGATCACCTTCTTCTCGCCATTGCGGCTGGCCCTGACGAAGCGTGCCCCCGTAACGATCTCGATGCCCTCAGACCGCAAGACGGCGGCAACGGCAGATGAGACATCAGGGTCTTCCTTCGGCAGAATGCGCTCCGGCCCCTGGATGATGGTCACTTTTGAACCCAGGCGCGCGAATGCCTGCCCCAGTTCCACGCCGACGGGGCCAGCGCCCACGATGAGCAGCGACGGGGGCAGAGCGAGCAGATGAAAAGCATCTTCATTGGTCATGTACCCGGTCTCCTGCAGCCCCTCGACGTCGGGAACAGCAGGGCGCGAGCCGGTGGCGATGAGCGTGTTGCGGCTGCTCATGGTTTCTCCATTAAGGGTCAGCGTGGTGGGAGATTGGAATGCAAGCCTGCCAAACCTGACGGTAACGCCCTCGCTGTAGACCTTTTCCTCCTCGGCCACACGAGCGATCACGCTCTGAATGTAGGCATTGACCTTCTCCATATTGAGGCCCGGATTGGCAGGCACCGGCCCCATCAGCCCCAGCCTCTCAGCATCTCTCGCCTGCTGCGCCACGCGGGCTACGTGAATCAGGCTTTTGCTTGGCACGCAGCCATAATTCAAACAGTCTCCTCCGAGCCGTTCTTTATCGACCAGCAGCACATCGGCTCCCAGCGAGCGCGCCACGCGAGCGGCAGTTAAGCCGCCGGAACCGCCACCAATGATGGTTATATCATACTTTTTCACATGATTTCTCCCGGAGCATCCAGGCAAAAGCAAAGCAGTAGCATTCAGTAGCATTATTGTACGTTCATTTCTACAGAACTGACCAGATGCATGAGAACGTGCTATGATTAGATTATGGATAAGGGATGGGGCAAAAATTGCTCCCCGGCATCTATCTCCATCTCTAAACCTCATAGCTATTCCGTGAATAGAATACAGGATACACTTACGCACTATGCCACGAAATTTCTGATTACCTGTGTATAAGGAGAGGAACGATGGTACAAAACATTCAAGTCACGAGCACCGTTACAAGCAAGCCAGTGCTCCAGCAGCACAAAATCTGGCAGGAGGGACACAAGCCGGAACCATGCGCGGTAATCATCTTCGGCGCTACCGGAGACCTGACGCAGCGCAAATTACTGCCTACCCTGGCCCATCTCTGGCACGATCACCCCCTGACCCATCCCTTCGTCATTGTTGGTTTCGCCCGCCGCCCCCTGACGCTTGAGCAGTGGCGCGCAATGGCGCTGAAATCCATCAATACCTATATGCCTGAGTCGGACCGGCTGGATGAAGCGGCACAGCAGGCCTTCGCGCAATGCCTGTTTTATTGCCAGTCCACCTTCGATGATAAAGAAGGATATGAGAAACTCGGCAACCTGCTCGCGCAACTCGATAAGGAGCATGGAACAGAGGGCAATAGACTATTTTACATGGCAACGCCTCCTGAACTCGACATCGAAGTTATCAACATGCTGGGCGCAACCGGTCTCTCCCACTCGCTCCATCAGAACGGTCACCAATCCTGGACGCGCATCATCATCGAGAAGCCTTTCGGCCATGACCTTGCCAGCGCGCAGAAGCTGAATAATACGCTGGCTCGCGCCTTCAAAGAAAATCAGATTTACCGTATCGACCATTACATGGGCAAGGAGACAGTACAGAATATCCTGGCCTTCCGCTTTGCCAATCGTATGTTTGAGCCGGTCTGGAACCTGAACTACATCGACAATGTCCAGATACTCATCGCCGAAACGCTCGGTATCGGCACACGCGCCGAATACTACAATACTGAGGGAGCCATTCGCGACATGGTCCAGAACCACATGATGCAGCTTCTGAGTCTGACCGCGATGGAGCCGCCCGACGACTTTGATGCCGAATCGATTCATAACGAGAAGGTGAAAGTCTTGCGTGCCATTCCCTGTTTCACCCCAGAACAGGTCAAGCAATACACGGTGCGCGGGCAGTACACGGCGGGTGTCGTTGATGGGCAGCCGGTGGTGGGCTACAAGCAGGAACAGGGAGTGCCGCCCGATTCGACCACGGAAACCTTTGTCGCGCTCAGACTCTTTATCGAGAACTGGCGCTGGGCGGGCGTCCCTTTCTACCTGCGCACGGGCAAACGGCTGCCCACACGCTGCACCGAGGTAACTATCCAGTTCAAGCGCGTACCGCACCAGCTCTACAAGCCGTCCGCTACACAGGGGCTACAACCTAATCTCATTGTCATCCGCATTCAACCGGACGAGGGCATCGCCTTGCGCTTCGCAGCCAAGATCCCGGGGGCAGAGAGTCACCTCGCCTCCGTCAATATGGACTTCAACTACACCAGCGCCTTCGGCATTGAATCGCCAGACGCCTACGAGCGCCTGATCGCCGACGCCATGGAGGGCGATTCCACCCTCTTCATCCGCCGCGACGAGATCGAGCAATCCTGGAAGATCATCGACAGCATCACCAGCGTCTGGAAAACTATGCCGCCCGACACGGCCTACCCCTACCCAGCCGGTACGTGGGGGCCCAAAGAAGCCGACGCACTCATCGAGAAAGACGGTCGGCACTGGTATAACCCGTAACTCATGCAATATTCCATGGGCACACAGTAAAAAAACAGATCCGACAGGATGCTATAGGGGCAGGAGGTAGCGCCCCTCATTGCCAACTTTGATTGTCAATCACCACCCCCGGCTTCACACTCCATATTCGGCGAGATAGTCGGTGAAGGACATGGGGGTGAAGCCGAAATTGCGCTGTACGGAGTCGCGTTCGGTAATGTTATCGAAGGTGAACAGGCCCATGGCGGCTCTGGTCAGGGGCGGCCTGGGCAGCACGGCCTCCATGACTGCCGCGCCTATGCCCACAAAGGGGGTGGGCGCGGGCGCTTTGATGCGCGTCTTGTGCATAGCATGCAGCAGCTCGTCGATGATCTGAGTGAAGGAGTAATATTCAGGGCCGCCAATGGTGTAGGTTTTGTCGGAAGTCCCCTGCGGATCTGCCAGCACCTTCATGATGACCGTCACAACATCTTCGACATAGATAGGCTGGAAACGGATAGTGCCGCCGCCAATCAACGGCACCACTGGAGCGCTGCGAATGAGATCGGTCAGCCCCTTGATGAAAGGAGCGCCTTTGCCGAAGAGTACCGAGGGCTGGATAATTGTCCATTGCAGCCCGCTCTCCTTGACCAGCTTCTCCGCAAGGTAGCGGCCCTGCATATAGCTGCCTGGCCTGTCAGGCTTCGTACCGAGACCGCTGATCTCGATGATGCGTTTGACCCCAGCTTCCCGCGCCGCCTTTACCAGGTTGGCCGTTCCCGTCACATTGGTTTCGTTATACTGGTTGCTTGACATTGGCTTGCGGTCCGCTGTGATGAAGGCGGCATGCACAATGGTCTCGATACCCTGCACGGCAGCAGGCAGCGTCTCCGGCTTCGTGGTATCGCCCGACACCAGTTCAACCTTCTCGACGGGCAAGATGCTCGCCGCGTGCTCTTTGTTGCGCACCAGGCAACGTGGGCGCTCGCCCGCCGCGACGAGGCGCGCCACAAGATGCCGTCCAATATAGCCATCTGCCCCTGTGATCAGTATCATCTCTCTCCCTCCGAAATCTCTCTACGTCAGTGAGTTATGATTGCTTTGCAAGTAGTATAAAGCCTCATTACCAGAGACGCTAGAGGGCAGGGACACGAGTACAAGAGTGAGTTAGCTCACGAAATTCACATTACAATAACGCCTCCGCGGGCAGCACAATGCGCACCGATACACCATCGCCGGGAACGCTTTTGATAGTGAGGCTGCCCCCGGCGATGGCAAGCAGGGCGCTGTGCGTGAGCAGGCCGCCACCGGTCCCTGTGGTGGAACTGCTGGCCGAGAGGATGCCGACGCCATCATCGGAAACGACCATTTCCAGATGAGGGTCGCAGCTTGCTTTGAGGGTGATGCGCAGGCGGCGATGGATGTCCGCGCCGCGTGCGTGGCGGGCGGCGTTGCGCAGAGCCTCCTGCACAGCGGCAAAGATGAGTTCGGCAATGGCGGGCGGCGTTTTTTCATCGATGACGCGCTCCGTCTCCTCCGAGACACACCAGTTGACTTCATCGAAGGCGTGCTGGAAATCCTGACTGAGCATGGTGTGGATAGCGCGCATCAGACCGTCGCGTTCCAGGCGATGTGGCGCGCCTGTCGTCGTAGCACGCATCATAGCCGCCAGACGGCGGTGGGCATCGGTAATCATTGCCACTGTCTCATCAACAGCCTGGACGAGGGGCGCGTTGCGGTCACCGCTGTCCGGCGTTCGTGCTGGTACGGTCTGTTCCACCAGTATCAGCGAACGCAGAGTTTCTAGTCGTAGCAGAGCAAGGTGCATCTGCGGCAGAATCTCGTCATGCAGCAGGCGGCGCTGCTGCGCGCCCAGCAGCTTGACATCGACAATACGCCGTTTCAGCAGGGCCGAGACGGCCTGCATGGCTTCGTGGTCACCCAGCGTGTCGAGAATACGCTGGCCGCAGGCGTGGGCAAGGTTCATATCCTCGTCGGTAAACACGGCACCATCTTCGCGAGGGCCGAGATAGAGCATAGCAACAAGGCCAAGCTCATCATGGATGGGCAGCATCCAGCAGATCATGCGCTTACCGTTCAAGATGATGCGCGTGCGCCTGGGAGTGGGAGGAAGATTATTTTCTTTCCCGTCGGCTATTCCTTCCTGTCCGGCCTTGAGAGCGGAACGCTGCTCCATTCTCGTACCAGGACGTCCGGTGCGAACGGGACGGAGCGGATCGACATGGCCCATATCAACTACAGCCTCGTTCGAGGCGCTCGCGGGCCAGCGATAGTTGAAGGTGCGACGAACCGGCCCGGAGAGGATGGTCAGGCGGGCGCACTGCACGGCCAGGACATCATGGCAGAGGTGGAAGAAGAGGGATTCCAGGTCCTGTTCCGTCTTTTGCAGGTCGGTATTGAGCCAGTGATGCGAGTTGGTGTTGCGCAGGAACTCACCCAGCATGGCGATATAGCGGTCGCGGGCAGTATAGCTGCTCCAGGTGAAAAGCGCGTAGGCAGCGGTCGCCAGCGTGGTAATGAGCAAAAGCCCGCCGAGTTTGCTGTTTGTGAGGGTGACGAGCAGAACAATCAGGATGGCGACGGTGGTGGCAACGATGACGATGCCGCGCCACTGTTCAAAGAAGCCCCGACGAGCGAGCGGGCGCTCAATCAAGATGCCGTGGCGCACCACAGAGTAACCAACCATGAGAATAATGAGGGCAACGGCGCCAATGGAGAGCATATCCAGCACCATCAGGTTGAGCGGAATAGCGGTCAGAGTCGGCGGAACAGGCGTCGCTGGCTGTCGGCGCAAGAACATACCGGCGAGCGAAGAGATGCTAATGACGGCCAGCGTCGTGGTGAGACCAACCATGAAGAGGGCGGCGAGAAACAGACCGGGACGAGCAAGGTGCCAGGAGAGGGCCGGTTCATCCAGTTGCTCGACATCGGTCGGGTCATCCCAGAAGGCATCGGCCAGCGCCTGCACGAGGGGGAAGAAGCCACGCACTTTGAATAGAGTAGACCAGAGACGGCTGATCCTGCCAAGCGTGAGCCAGGGCGCGATGGCACAGAAGGTGACATAGCAGAGAAAGAGGATCGGCAGCCAGACGACAGGCGATAGCACCCCCCTCTGTGCGTTGCCCGCAATGGAGCTATACGCCAGCAGGCGCAGGGTGCCGCTAAAAGTGAAGGTAGACTGATTGGCGATGAGGAGCACGAAGACCACGCAGCCGAGGATGGCGCTGCTGACCAGCAACATAGGCCGCCTTCTGCGCCAGCCCTCATTAATAAGAGCGGCATAGTGCAGTCCGATGGCAAACCAGATGTAGGGAACGCCGAGGGCAGGCAGCCAGATCAGGTGCCACAGAAAATCAGGGGTGAAAATCTCCTGGCTTTCGCCGAGCGGCTCGAAGATGAGCAGGGCATGAATGTAGAAAAACAGGGCGGATAGGGCGAGCCCCACGACGCCCATACGTGCCACCCAGCTCCGACGGTCGCCATTGAGCCAGACGGTCAGGGCAAGCCAGAGAAAAGTGACCAGATTAAAGATGGAAAGCGCCACAGCAATGGTCTGAAAGATATGCTCCGGCGCAAAGAACGGCTGCATCTCAATCCTCATCATAGAGCGGCACCCACTCGCCCCGGCGATCCTGCACCAGCGCCTGCCCATGTTCATCCCACATAATCATACGGTTCAGTGTATAGATGAGCGTGGCACGGGCGCGTGCTACCTTGTCGTCCACGGCAGTATCGCTCAAGCCCCAGGCGGCATAGATGCGCCCGTTGGTGCGGCTAACCGCCCGCTTATCGTGCAAATTGAGCCGCGCCGCTATCTGCTCGTTGGTCATGCCCTGCGCCACGAGTTCGGCCACGCGCAGTTCGTTCGGCTCCAGCAGCGCCCGTGGCGATTGCTCATCGAGGTCGCGCACCTCCTGCACACGATCCTCGATCTCCGGGTCCACCAGGCTGCGGCCATTGATGGCGTCGCGCAGCAGGGGAACGAGCATGCCGGGCAGCAGGTAGTTGCTCTTGCGCACATAGGCGTAGTGCGTCAGAATGCCAGAGGCACGAAACTCGCGGTAATACTCGTCATCGTCCTGAATGGAGTAGAAAACAACAGGCATACGCGGGCGCTCGCGGCGAATGGCAACGGCGGCTGCCACACCGCTCATCGCCCGCCGTCCCACCTGCGGGTCCTGCAACTGCACATCCATCAGAATCACATCCATATCCAGTTCCAGGGCGCGAACAAGGGCCTCGCGCCCGGTGGCAGCCTCGCCTACTACCTGCACCACTCCCGTCGCCTGCAAGCCTTCCTTCAACGCCTTCCGCAGCGGCCCATGATCGTCAACCAGCAACAGTTTGATAATCGCCATACAACAACACCTCTATGCACAGGGTTTCCTGCACGTTAGTATAGCAGTTTTCGGCAAAACTATACAGCATTCAGGGCTAGAAAAAACGGCACGCGAGGTAAATAAGCTACCTCCGCGAAACAATACATCCTTCGCAGAGATACTATATCTACAAAATTGCGGGGTAAGGATTGCGGAGAGAATAGTCTCAACCAACGCAATCAGCGATTCAATCGCATCGAATATCTTCCTCGCCCTCTCTGTTCTGGTATCTCGCCCTCTCCGCACTGGTATATTCATAAGGATGAAGCTTCATGAAGCGTCGCAAGCACAGTTACGGGCAGTGGAATACGAGGCAAAGTTATAGTCGAGCTTGCTTATTTCTTGAATATAGTGCATCATTTCAAGAGGCTATTTGAGATATGAGCAGAAATGCATCTCCGTTGCCGGGATGGGTGTATGTGAAAGGGATAGTTACCGCACTATGTCTACTACAAAGCAGACCTGCTGCGTCGCTTATGCGTCCTATGAGGCGCTCATACATATGCTTGAGACGCTTCCTGATGCCCTGTTTGTTGTCGATGACAGCGATACCATTATATATGCCAATGCGAGGGCGCAAGCCATAGCCGAAGCCACAGAAGAGGAGGTGTGTGGCATGTCCTTGTGGCGCTGCGCTCCTCAACTGGTGAGCACGTCGCTCTACCAGGCTGTTCAGAGAGCCAAACAGGTCCGAGAACCAATCACAGTCGAGTATGCTTCTCCTGTTACTAACAGTCGTCTGCACGTCTCCCTCTCTCCTACAGAGGTGGGCCTCGCGCTCTTTTTCCATGAACATCTGGAACCCTTGCCCCTCCAGGATGCTCTTAGCCGGGACGAACAGATGTACCGGAATCTCCTGGAAGGCTTCTCTGATGGAGTCACGATTTTGACCCCCGACGGGCTGGTTTTGGACATCAATCAGCGCCCTCTGGCAGATGCAAGCATCCGGCGCGAGGATGTAGTGGGCAAACTGTTCACCGACCTGCCCGCGTGGTCCTACGATGCCGGAGTCCAACAGCAAGTACGTACAGCAATTGCGCGAGCCAGCCGGGGGGAAACCGTGCGCTTTGAGGCTAGAATCCATCCACGAGCCGGTTTGTATCTCGACGTTTTGATGACGATTACCGCCCATCGTGATGCGAACCAACAGGTCGAGTATCTCATCTGTGCTGGCCGGGATATCACCGAGCGGAAGCAGACGGAAGATGCGCTGCGTATACTGGTCGATGCCATCCCTCACTTTGTCTGGATAATGCACCCTGATGGCGCTGCCGCATACGCGAACCGGCGCTGGTGTGACTATACCGGCAAAACCCTTGAACAATTACAAGGGGACGGATGGCTCCAGCTCATGCATCCAGATGATCGACAACGGGTTCAGGAGACCTGGGAGACGGCGGTTCGCACCGGTACCCTCTACGAAGTGGAGCATCGCATCCTGTGTGGCAGTACAGGAAACTATCGCTGGTTCCTGGCACGAGGTATTCCATATCAGGATACGCAGGGCCAGATCCTCTACTGGTTGGGGACGTGTACTGACATTGACGAGCAGAAACGGGCCGAGCAGCGGCTCAGAGCCAGCGAGGAAGCTTTACGCCAAAGCCAGGCACGCATCAACCTTCTCATGAACTCCAGTATTATCGGGACCTTTGTCTCCGAAGACGAACGGGTCGTCGAAGCAAACGAGACCTACTTGCGTATGACCGGCTATACACGGGAAGATCTGCTTGCTGGAAGCATCAGCTGGTTACGCATGACACCGCCAGAGTATGCCGCTCAAACGCAGCAAGAGCGCCAGGAACTTATGGTGCCGCCCCATGTGACGCTCTACGAGAAAGAATATATCTGCAAAGATGGCAGCCGTCTTCCCGTGGTTGTTGGAGCCGTAGCTTTACGCCTTGATCCGCTCCAGGTGATCGGCTTTGTGCTGGATAATTCGGCGCGCAAGGAACTGGAACAACGCAAAGATGCCTTCATCAGCATGGCCAGCCATGAATTGAGAAACCCGCTCACGATCTTGAAATTGCAGAGCGCCATACTGCAACGGCAACTGGGCAGGCAGGGCATTCAGGCTCCGGCTCTTTCCAGCATGGAGGTCCAGATCAACACTATCATTCGACTGGTGGAAGAGTTGCTGGATGTCTCCAAGATCCAGGCGGGGAGATTGGAGTACCGGCAGGAGACGGTGGATCTGGATGCCTTGCTGCGGGAGATCACCGACACCATGCAGCAAACCCATCCCAGCCATCGCATCTTGCTACACGGCGCGGTACAGGCCAGTCTGCCCGGTGATCGAGAACGGCTGGGACAGGTCTTTACCAACTTGCTGAGCAATGCCATCAAGTATTCTCCCGACGCCCAGACCGTCGATATGGAGCTTTCGGCTTCCCCGGAGACCGTCACCATCTGTGTGCGTGATCACGGCCTGGGTATCCCGCGAGAGCAGCGCGACAAGATTTTTGAGCGCTTCTATCGGGCGACTGGTCCCCGCCAGAGAGAGATCCCAGGTCTAGGAATGGGGTTGTATATTGTGGCGGAGATCGTCAAACGTCATGGGGGAACCATCACCGTGGACAGCGAGATCGGGAAGGGTTCCACCTTTACGGTCACCCTTCCCAGGAAGAGGGAAACCTGATTTCTCTTAGAGCTAATAGCCCGTACCATTCTCGAAGGTAGTGGCGATTACGCTGTAGCCCTTCGTGGTGGCGTGGATATCCTTGAAGACGCTGCACATCCAGGTGTAGGTGCAAATATTCGGATTGGGAGTCGCTGCGCCGCCGAAAGCAGTGAAGACGTTGACGATAGTGCCATAACCACTGACATCATTTGCCAGATGCTGATCGATGGTCTGGACATAGGAGACGGAATGCGGGCAGATATTCTGGTAGGGATCATAGTAGTTCATCATGACCAGGTCACCTGTAACCTTCCCGTTGACCGTCATGGCCGCGACCAGTTGCGGCAGAATCGTCTTTGTCAGGTTGCTGTCAAGCGTGGCAAGGTCGCTATCGAATTTTGAACTGACGGTACAGTTGCTCGTGGTAATGTCGGACAGCATGTCATTCGCGCCGATATCAAGCGTGACGGGACTGACCTGACCGGGATGGAGTTTGAGAAACAACACAGCAGCGTTCAGTTGCGCGCCAATATACGGGTACTTACGCAGGTACGGATAGGGACAACCGCCATTGATAAAGGTGCTGCTAGTTTCGCCCGGACAGCCCATATTCGCCAGCGATTGCACGCCGTGACCTTTCAGATTGCTATAGAAGTCATCGACGTAGCCGTGGCTAAAATTAAGGTCGGGCTGGAAGCCAAAAGCGAGCGAATCGCCGAGAGCCAGGTAATACTTTTTGGGGCCAACGAACGAGAGACGATAAGACGAAGGAGCTGCCAGTGCGGCTGGCGCGAAGGCCAAAAACAAAAACAGCACGAGGGAAAGAGGCGCAACGATGCGCACAACCATGCTCTGTTTCATCGAAAAACCCCCTGTGGTTCTGGGGCGTTTCGGGGTCGCCCCAATGGAGTAAGAGGAAAGGAATACACACCGCCTACCTCAAGTATAACCTGAACAGAAACAGAATGCAAGGGTCCGGCGATTACTTTGAGCAGATGAGAGAAAATTTCTTGACCTGAGTAGTCAGATAGGTTATAGTGGAGGCGCGCAGCCCACGCTTCTGGCTACATTTTCGTATCCTATTCTTTCGTGGCAGGTGAGGATCATGATTTCTGGGCGCACAAAGAGCATTCAACTTGGCTTGTTACTGCACAATCACCAACCGGTTGGCAATTTTCCCTGGGTGTTCCAGCAGGTATATGAAGAGTCGTATTTGCCGATGATCGAGGCGCTGGAACGGCATCGCGGTATACGCCTTTCGCTGCACTATACCGGCTCGCTCCTCGACTGGATGGAAGAGACACACCCGGAGTTCCTGACTCGCGTGGCGGCGTTGGTGGAACGCAAGCAGATAGAGATGGTGAGCGGGGGCTATTACGAACCCATTCTCCCCTCTATTCCCGATCTCGATAAGATCGCGCAAATTCGCCGCCTCACAGAGCGGGTCGAGCGCGACTTCGGCACGCGTCCGACAGGCATATGGATCGCCGAGCGTGTCTGGGAGCCAGGGCTGCCGCGCCTGCTGCGCGAGGCGGGCATCGAATGGACCATCCTCGATGATGTGCATTTCAAAAACGTCGGATTAGAGGATAGCGACCTGTATGGCTATTACGCGACAGAAGACCAGAGCACGATTGTGAAGGTCTACGCCACCAGCAAAGCGTTGCGCTATACGATCCCCTGGCGACCTGTACACGAGACGATTGAAACGCTGCGCTCCCTGGCAACAGCGGAAGGCAGCCGCATCCTCGTGATGGGCGATGATGGTGAGAAGTTCGGAAGTTGGCCGGAGACTGGCCCCTACTGCTGGGGCAGCAATGGACACAATGGCTGGGTGGACGAGTTTTTCTCCGCACTGGAACAGAACAGCGACTGGCTGCGCATGACGCCCCTGGGCGCATATGCGCGCAGCTATCCGGCGCTTGGGCGCATCTACATCCCCACCTCTTCCTACATTGAAATGACCGAGTGGGCATTGCCGCCGCAGAAATCATACCAGTTCGGCAAGCTGCTACACCAGTTGGAGGATGCAAAACGCGACGACATCCTCCAATTTATGCGCGGCGGCTTCTGGCGAAACTTCCTGGTGCGCTATCCAGAAGTCAATAACCAGCACAAGAAGATGCTGCGCGTGCATGACGCGGTTTACGCCGCCTGCCCTGTCTCTTCACCTGCGGCAGAGGAATTTCCGGGGCTGGTACATCTCTGGAAAGCGCAGGCCAACGACACCTACTGGCATGGCCTCTTTGGTGGCATTTACATGGGACACGCGCGCTCGGCCATCTACCATCACCTCATCAAGGCCGAAAACGCCGCCGACGCGCTCCGCTTCGGCCCCGGCCCCTGGCAGCGTTTTGAGTTCACCGATTTTGACCGCGACAGTCAGGAGGAGCTTCTTATTGAAAGCGACCAGCAGAACCTCTATATCGACCCGCAACGCGGCGGCACGCTGTTCGAGTGGGATATGCGCCGTAGCATGCATAACCTGCTCTCCGTCATGACCCGCCACCAGGAAAGCTATCATCAGACGCTGCGCGAATTCGAGCAGGAACGCCGCAAACAAGAGGCCAGAGGGCAGGAGCAACAAACCCAACGCATGGGAATACCGGCGGAGCAGAGCGGTTCGGAACCCGGCTCTCCCCACACGACGGTGCGCACCAAAGAACCGGGGCTTGACCGCTACCTGGTGGTTGATCGCTATCGCCGCAACAGCCTGATCGACCATTTCTTCGCGCCCGGAACCGCGCTGGAACATTTCGCGCAGATGCGCTTTGAGGAGCAGGGCAACTTCGTCGAGGCCCCATATCACACGGAGGCGCAACAGGATGAGCAGGGCATCACGGTCACCATGACGCGAGATGGCGTGGTCAAACGTCCTGGTGCGCTGGGACCGTTGCCGGTGCGCGTGAGCAAAAAACTCTTCGTGCCTGTCGGTGAGGAGCGACTGTTTATCACCTACACTGTCCAGAATAGGGGGCAGTCGCGGCTGCAAACGCGCTTTGCCTCAGAATGGAACATTCACCTGCTGGGCGGTGGTAGCAACGAAGAGGCGTATTATCTGGTCAAGGATCACGACCTTGAGAATGGTCACTTTGACAGCACGGGCGAGATGACGGAGGTACGCGAACTGCACATTGGCAATCGCTGGATTCAGCAGGATGTCGGCTTCACGCTGAGCGAACCGGCCACGCTCTGGCGCTTCTCGATTGAGACGGTGACAGGCTCTGAAGCCGGCTTTGAGCGCAACCACCAGGGCAGCAGCCTGACCCTGCTCTGGCCCCTGCTGCTCGACGCGGGGGAAAGCTGGAGCGTCGAGATTGCCTGTAGCGGCAGTGCGCCGCTAACCACAACGCGGCCCTGAACTTTAGCCAACTGGCCTATTGCAGTGTCTGTTTTTCTCAGGTACTATTAGAGCAAGCAATATTGCCAGAAAGGGGAAACGATTTGACAAAGCGAGTGCTGGCGCTGCAACAGGTCTGGGATGATCCGCCGGGTTACCTGGGCGAGCTTATGGAAGAACATAGCATTGCGTATGACACGATAGAGGTGGAAAAGGAGCCTCTTCCGGTCCTTCATGCCTATGATGCTCTGCTTGTGCTGGGTGGTCCCCAGCACGCACCGGCTGAGGATCGCTTCCCCTACCTGGCGCAGGAAAAGGCCCTGATTCGCGAGGCAGTGGCACAGGAGATGCCCTTTCTTGGCATGTGCCTGGGCGGTCAATTGCTGGCCCACGCCTTCGGCGCGCCCGTCACCCGTCACCACCTGACCGAAATCGGCTTCTACCGTGTAGAATTTACTGAGGAAGGCAGAGCTGACCCCCTCCTCCAGGGTCTTCCCGGCTATCAGCAAGTGATACACTGGCACGAAGATACCTTCGACATTCCTCCGCGAGGCGTGCTGCTGGCAACAAACCCGTATACACGCAATCAGGCGTTCCGGCTGGGGCGCAACGCCTACGGCCTGCAATATCACATCGAGTTAACACCCGAGATGCTGCACACCTGGCTGCACTACCCTGACTACAGGAAAGAGATTGTCAAAGCAATGGGCGCAGAGGCTCCAGATTTGATTGAAGAAGCCGCGCAGACTGCCTATCCACTCTACCGCGAGCACACACGTATCCTGTTTGAGAACTTTTTGCGCATCGCCAATCTTACATAAAGCTGGAGAGATGAAACAGTTTCATTCAGTTTTTTGAGGTTTTGTGTCGTATCCCTTTTCAATCTGACCAGTTTTCTGATATACTTGCACTCAAACATACGCTATAACGTCTACGGTGCTTAACAGAGGACAATGATAGTGCTGAAGACCGATCGCAAGGAGCATTTTATTCATATGGCGCAACATAGGACAGGCCGACGAATTTCTAATACTGTAAACGGCCATGCCCTCGAATCACTTCCATTTGCTTATGCGCGACAAAGTATCGCCTGTGAACGGCATCCTGAAAGAAACGAAGATAGTCTTATCGTCGATGAACGGAGCGGCCTGGTCGCGGTCTTCGACGGCGTGGGAGGCAGTGCCGCTGGAGAAATCGCCTCACAAACAGCGGCACGGGCTGCACTGAACGCCTGGAAACAGGAAATTCAACGGGTGCAGAAGAGACGAAAGGTCCCTACGTACTTCGATAGCAGCGACGATATCGATCTTCCCACTATTCTCCAACAGCTCATAGAAGATGCTGACAAGCTGGTACGCACCGAAGGAGCGCAGCGAGCAGGAACCGATGATCTTGCTACGACCGTCGCACTGGCGGCCTTCAGCCGTGATTCGTCCTCACGAAGCTACACGATGACCTTTGCGCATGTCGGAGATAGTCGTATCTACTTGCTGCGTAAGAACGAGGCACTTAAACGATTGACAAACGACGACGGATTACTGGCCAGGCTGGTTGACAATCAAATCATCAGCGATGAAGATGCCCTGCGTATCGATCAGGCTATGCAAGCCAGCGATCTGTCAGATATCGAGTTCAGCTACTTCCGCCTGCGAGGCGGCATCACGCAGGCTCTCGGCAGCCCTCTCGCCCCCACCATCCATATCAATCAGGTCGCTATCTATCCCGGCGATCGCATTCTGCTCTGTACTGATGGTATCCATGATAACCTCATCGACACGGAGATTGAAGATATTTTGAGGCGCAGCGTGCGCAGTTCCGCCGCAAGGTTATTAGTCGAACGGGCGCTCGAGCGCTCACACGAAGAACGAGAGACGACGATACGAGCCAAACCTGACGACATTACGGCCATTGTCGTAACCTGCTGCTTCTAACTCTACGCAATCTGGCCCATCTTCGTACCCGACCGCATCAAAACAGTCCAAAAGTACCGCTTGCACACTGGAATTTGCGCCTGACAAGCAAGTATGCTAACTTCCTCCTAAGCACCGTTTGTTTTGTCAGATGCTATTGGTAGGAGTTGGTCATAGTGGGCAGAAAATCCTGGAGTCTGTTTGGCTTACTTTTCGTGCTGGCCTTCGCGCTGGTGGGCTGCGGCTCCCGGCAAAACAGTCAGAATACGAGAGCGCTTCCCACGCAGCCGGTGCTGGTTGATGCCGTACATGTTGAGCAGCAGCCAGCCTCTACTCCGGTGGTGATTCCCAGTCAGAAAGCGACGCCAACGCCGACACCTTCGCCAACCACGGCACCACAGACCAATCCTCCTGCCAATCCTCCGACCGGAAACAGCCTTGAGCCGTATGGCCCGCCACCGCCGATGACTGCGGAAGAGATACAATTGACGCAGATGCTCTTCGCGCAGATCAACAAAGACCGGGCGGTACGCGGCCTCTACCCCTTCGTCTGGAACGATACGCTGGCGGCGGGCGCGCGGCTGCATAGCTGGAACATGTACCACTGCGGCTTCAGCCATACCTGCCCCAATGGAGAAGACCAGTGTACGCGCATCGCCAACGAAGGCTTCGCGGGCTATACCGACTGCGGTGAATGCATCGGCCTCGCCGGGCCTTCCAACCCACCCTGGACCAACGTCTACGCCGTGCAGGAGAGCATGATAAACGAGGGGCCGGGCGGCTGGCACTACATCCACCTGACCAGCACCACCCTGCACCGCGTCGGAGTCGGCATCTACGTCGACCCCAGTGGTTGGGTCTGGTTCACGGAAGACATGGTAAGCTGACGACAATCAAGAGGGAAGGAGCTGGATAGTTCCGATCCGATAGTTTGCTCCAATCTGGCGTAGGGATTGGGGAAAAGCGGGAGCAACAGTGAAGATATGATAGAATGAAAAGGAGGCGGTGCGAGTGAAAAGCCAGCGGACAGATCAACAGCAGACCATAAGGAAAGAGGTATAGACGATGATCCCCCACGACGATTTCACCCCGCACGGATACCTGGACAATCCCTATCATTCCTGGAAGCTCAATCCCAGTGGTGTTCTGCGTTCTCTACAGCCGTTAGGCATGGGATGGCACGTTCCGAATCTTGGCAGCTACGCGCGCAATCAGTTTCAATACACCGCTCATCTCACCATCGGCCTGAAAATAGGCAGGCTTGTGCTGATCACGCCCGAAGATTTCCAGCGCCAGGGCTGCTCTATCAGCAGTTCCCTGCACACGAAGAATCGCTTTGAATATACCTGCTTTGTGCCTGCTTATGGCCTGACGCTGACTGCCTGCTATTTCCTGGTTCACGAACACGCGCTGGGCTGTGTGCTTGCGCTCTCCTGCACCCGGGGTGAGCCGTTGCCCGTGACCTGCTACCTGACGCACGCGCATACCCACAACCCGCTCACCAGCCGCCTATGGGAACATGGCCTCTATGCGCGGCAAGTACCCACTGAGGGTAGCGAGGGCCGTGTCATACTCGGCATTGCCAGCGAGGGCGATGTATTCATGCATGGCGTGCGCGCTGCTGACGGTGGCGCGCTTTCCATAGGCGAGATGGGCTATGGCGTCGAGCTTGAGGATATCTCAGCCTGGGCGCGTGGTGGGCGTGTCGCGCGCCCCGCTGTAACACAGCGGCAGGAGGGAACGGGCTGGCAACTGCGCGCGCTGTCCCTTCCTTGCACGCTGATGCTGGATGGTCGAAGTGACACAGGACGCAGGCTCAATGTGGTGTTGGCGCGTGGTGTCTCACAGGATCAGACCTACAAGCATTGGGAGGACGGCATCGAGGAAATCACCCTGGCAGAGGCAGAACACAGGGCAGATGATGAGAAATTTTGGCGGCAAGCGCTACAACTTTCAGGCGATTGGCCCGATCATTGGAAACGCGGCTGGGTCTACGATCTGGAGACGCTGCGCATGGTAATGCGTCCTTCCGCTGGCGTAGTAGGTGGCTCCTTCGATGGCATGCAGATTCAGGCTCCCCGCTTAGTGTTGGCCGAGGCTGCTATGGATGCGCTGTTTCTGAGCTACGCCGACCCGGAGCTGGCCGCCGAAGTCATCTTGACCCACTTTGCGTCCGCTCCTCATCCGAACCTGCCCTGCATGCGCGAAGATGGAAGCTATAATATGGTGGCCGATGATGGGCAAATCTGCGGAACAGCGCCGGAATGGGGATACCCTTTATGGTGCTGCCAGCAACTATGGTTGAAGACAGGCAATCTCTCCTGGTTACAACGACTCTATCCAGGTGCGGCTGCATATGTACGCTGGTGGCTCGATCATCGTCGGGACAAAGAGGGTTGGGAAATATACGAATGCTCGTGGGAAAGCGGCCAGGACGTGTCTAGCAGGTTTGGTCCGCAACAGACCGGCGGCACCATCATCGAACATGTGCGCCCGGTCGATCTTCAGGCCAGCATCGCCCAAAGCGCGTCAATTCTGGCTTCCTGGGCCGAGATACTTTCGCTAACGCGTACCGATGAAACGCTTCCCAATCCCTATCTTGCCGATATCGCCTTCTGGCACGAGGTCGCCAACGAGTTCACAGTGAAAACACGGCTGATGTGGCAGGACGGCTGGTTCCGTGATTATGACTCGGTGTCGCAAGAATGGTCCACCGGACAAGACACGATGCACCTGGCTCCTGTCTTTTGTGGCGTCGCAGGCCGGGGACATATCGAACAACTGCGCCCATATTTTGCTCAGCCGCCCAATCATAGCGGCTGGGCGCCGCTTTCCTGGCCCCCCGTCGCCTTAACATTGATAGGAGGTGCCGCAGTCGCTCAGATGCCTGCTGAGGCGGCAGAACTGGCTTACCGCTTCATCGACTCCTCTTTCCGCAGCGCCGACAGCCGTGAAGTGGACGAGTATGGTGGGCTTCCTGGCGTGACACGCGAGTATCGGCGCCCGGTTACAGCAGGCAAGTGGGGGAAAATCGAATATGTGAACGCAGGCATTGAAGGCTATGGCTGGGGAGCCATCAGCATCCATCTACTCATGCGCCACCTGCTTGGTTTGTACGCCAATGATCCCAAGAGTATCACCCTTGCTCCGATCCTGCCCGTCGCCCTGCGTCGCCCTGGCGCAACCTATAGCGTTGCTCCCATTGCCTGGGGGAAGTATCTGCTGAGTCTCACCTGCCAGGTGAAAAGCGCGCACAGCTACGAAGCAACCTTCCACGTGCGTCCTCGCCTGCAAGAAGGCCGACCAGTGGAGAAGACTGAGGTTCGAGCAGAGGCGGTCGGCGAACAGCTATATCGTTGGGAAGGAACCTGGGGTGAAGAGCGGACATTCCTCCTGGATCACTGAGGTGAATATATCACGCCGCTTTCGCGACCAAAGCAGCCCTTCATTGCGAAGAGCAAACTGCTTGAAGGCCCTGCGAACACGCCACTGGCAACCGTCAGGCCATAGCCGACAAGTGCAGCCTTGAAGCGTTTGACAGAGGGTTCGGCACCAGCAGGAGGCGTGGCATCGGTGAAACTGAGCGTCACCTTTTTCCTGTGCCAGCATAAAGAGTGAATTGGAAAGAGACATAAATGAATAATTTACCGGCCAGTGGCATGATCCACGCCCCGCTATCCTCTTGCCCAATGCCGAGCAATACCAGCACCCCCTGGCCGATTTGCCCGACGATCTGCTCGCTCACGGCTACCCTTGCCAGCCTCACTCGCTGTAACAAAGCTCTCATGTCCTGCTCCTTTATGTATGCTTTTGTTCCCTCTCGTTTAGCACTATTAAGAGGAGTATAAGCAAGCGGATACCATGCCGAGTTTTGTGTAATTGAACGCTGCCAGGCCGATCCAGCATACCTATGACACAAAACTCGGCATGGTGTCTGTCAACATGGGTTGCAGCCCTCATCTACCTGTGACAGGCAATGTGGTATAGACGCATTGTACAGATACCTGGACAAACGGGTCAACATCATATCTCCGAAAACTATTACCCTTTCTATATCCTCCGGGGAATAGCTTTCCAGTGCGTCTTCGAGTAGAGTGATTCCCAGGAGTATTCGCCGTTCGAGAAAGGAAGGGAAAGATATGGCTGATGTTATCGATCCTTTTTTTGAGCAATTTGCCGCGCCACAGTACTTCCCGGCACTTACTGATATTGTCGGCTCCTGCCGCTTCGATATTGAGGGAATGGGAAGCTGGATGGTTACGATCAAAAAAGGGACACTGACCATTACGAAAAGTGGAAGTAATGCTAAAGCGGACTGTGTTGTCACAGGCAGCGAGCAGATTTTTGTTCGCATGATTCAAAGACAGCAAAATCCTGTAACAGCCTTTTTACAGGGGCGTCTCCGCGTCAGGGGAGATATCGGCCTTGCTCATCTGAGTGCGCACATCTTTCGCATGGAGTCTGGGGCAGCCTTGCAACAAATAGAGGGAGGGCATATCCGATGAGCAATGAGACTATCAGTATTCTTCAAGGAAATACCTTTGTTGTTAGTGATAGACGTGGAGATATCGATGCTTCGCCAACTGATAGCAGTGGCTTATTCGCCTACGACACCCGGTACCTTTCGCGCTGGGTTCTGACGGTCGACGGCGTGCGTCCCAACATGCTTTCCACCGACGACCTGGATTATTATGCCGTCCAGTTCTTTCTTATACCGGGGACGGGAACTGTGTATGTGGATGCGAGCCTCTCCATTATTCGCCAACGTTCTGCTGGTAATAACGGATTCCACGAGGACCTGACCATTTTGAACCACAAAGGTGAGGGGGCCGATCTCTCTCTACGCCTGGACATAGCGGCTGACTTTGCCGACCTCTTTGAAGTGAAGGATGCACTCACGAAACAGGGGCAACACTATCAGCGAGTTGACCGGGAGCAGAACGCGCTGGTGCTGGGCTACCAGCGCGAAACGTATATACGGGAAACACGGGTGAGCAGCACTTCTCCCGCAGCCTTTGATGAGAAGGGCGTCTCCTTCTCCCTCCACATCGAGCCTCATGAACAATGGACTACCGCCCTGGATGTGATGTTCTTTATGCCGGGTCTGCGAGAGAGCGCACCGGACACTACCCGGGGGCAGGTCAGGTCCAACATGGCTATGAACCTTGATCACTGGCTGGCATCGGCTCCAAAGCTCACCTGTGAATGGGATTGGCTGGAGCGCATCTACAAGCGCAGCCTGATTGATCTTGCGGCCCTGCGCTTCTACTCGCAAATCGACCCGGACAAGAGCTTACCTGCGGCTGGACTCCCCTGGTTTATGTCTATCTTCGGACGAGATAGCATCCTGACCAGCCTGCAAGCGCTTCCCTTTGTGCCTGAACTTGCTGAAACAACGCTGCTGACCCTGGCCGCCTGGCAGGGCACCATGATCGATGATTTTCGGGACGAGGAACCGGGCAAGATTCTGCACGAACTGCGCTATGGAGAGATGACAGCCTTCGAGGAACGCCCGCATTCCCCTTATTATGGCACAGCCGATGCCACGCCGCTCTTCCTGATCCTGCTGGATGAATATGAGCGCTGGACAGGAAACGGGATGCTGGTACAGAAGCTGGAGGATGTGGCGAGGAATGCGCTGAACTGGATTGATCGCTACGGAGATCACAAAGGGGATGGCTACGTCGCCTACGACCGACGGAACAAGCAAACCGGGTTAGAGAATCAGTGCTGGAAGGACTCCTGGAACTCTATTCTTTTCTCAGATGGATCGCTCTCGCGCCTGCCTCGCGCCACGTGCGAAATCCAGGGATACGTCTACGATGCGAAGCGGCGCAGCGCCCGGTTGGCGCGCATCTCCTGGCATGATCCAGCCCTGGCGGAGCAACTCGAACAGGAGGCGGCCATCCTTAAACAGCGCTTCAACGAAGATTTCTGGATAGCCGATCGCGGCTTTTTTGCCCTGGCCATAGATGGTGACGGGCGCAAAGTAGATTCCCTGACATCAAATATCGGACACCTGCTCTGGAGTGGGATTGCCGATGAGAAGAAAGCGCAGGCGTGCGTGGACCATTTGATGAGCGAACAGCTCTTTTCCGGCTGGGGAATACGGACAATGGCGCAAGGGGAAGGTGGTTACAACCCGATCGGCTACCATGTGGGGACGATCTGGCCGTTCGATAACTCCTTTATTGCCTGGGGGTTACGCCGCTATGGGTACAAGGAGGAGGCAGCACGTGTCGCGGCAGGCATCCTTGAGGCCGCAGCTTTTTTCAAAGGACGTCTCCCGGAGGCTTTCGGCGGCTATCAACGCGAACTCACTGGCTTCCCCGTCGAATACCCCACTGCTTGCAGCCCGCAGGCGTGGTCCACGGGCACTCCACTGCTCTTGATACGAACGATGCTTGGTCTGGAACCCATCGGCGATCATCTTCTGGTCGATCCCGCAGTTCCTTCGATGATGGGTCGGCTGGAAGTGCTGGATATTCCGGGCCGCTGGAATCGCCAGGACGCCTTCAGCCGCGGGAAGCTGGACATCGCGGAAGCACGGGGTCCCGCCCAACGCCGGGTGGTATGAGCAGGCACACAGACAGGCGGAAAGAAGATCACGGTTCCTCACCCCCATTTTCCCTCCCCTGTCACTTTTTGACAGCCAATGACGTACTAATATCGCAGGGGTTCTCATCGCGCGAGGACCCCCGATGCCGATTTCAAGGGAAACGGACCAGGGTACAAGGATGCTGAATACTGACTTTTTGAGAACACATACATCTATAAACCGAACATATCGCTCCCTTTCACAGAAAGCCAGGAGCGAATTAGAGCATCCACTGCTCCGCACTTTTGATGGCATGAGAAAAAGGTTAAAAAGTGAACGAGAACAGCAATACGAGAAGGTCTTTTCTTCGCTGATACGGGCGATGCAGGCAAAAGATAGCGAGCTCTATACGCACTCGCAGCGCGTTCAGCACTTTGCGAGTCGGCTTGCTCGCACCCTCGCTCTGTCAGAAGACGAGATAAAGACGATCGAACTGGCTGCACTTTTTCATGATATCGGTAAAATTGGCATCCACGATATAGTGCTCAACAAGCCCGCTCGCCTCACGACGCTTGAATACGAGTATGTTAAGGAACACGCAGCGCGGGGCGCATTGATTCTGACCCATAGCGGAGTCCTGCGCCACCTGGCACCGCTGGTCCGCACGCACCACGAGCAATGGAATGGCGGTGGTTATCCCTTTGGCTTACAGGGAGAGGCCATCCCAACAGGAGCACGTATCATCGCCATTGCCGATGCCTTCGAGGCGATAACCGCCAATCGTGTCTACCAGGCGGCAAGGACACCCTTGCAGGCATTGGAAGAAATCAGACGCTGCGCTGGTACGCATTTCGATCCCGTTCTGGTCGAACGGTTTTGCGCCAGCATGGGTCTGCCTGCACAGCCTACGCTAAGTGAGCCTGGGCGGCTATCAGTCGGTCAGTAGTTGCGCTACAATATCGAGCAAATCGCCTAATTCAAATGGCTTCCTGAGCAGATAGATACCGCGCTCTCGTAACTCCTCAAAAGGGAGGGTAGCCAGCGCGCTGATGAGAACGACAGGCACACCGCGTATCGTCTCTATCTCCTGCATGCGATCATAGAGCTTCAACCCATCCATAATAGGTAGCATATAATCCAACAGGATCAGGGATGGCCGAAACTGATGGGCCGCGGCTAACGCCAGATCGCCCTCCGCGATCCAGACCGTCTGGTAATTCGTATTTTCTGTGATGATCTTCTGCAACACATCGCCTACTTCGAGATCATCATCCACAATCAGGATAATTTTCTCGCTTCCAGGCAACCTGGCTGTCCCACCTTCACTCGCCATAGCAATACTCCTTCCTCATCTACCATACCCTTATTGGGGGCGAGTGTGCAAGAAAAATCAGCTCTTTTATCAGAGGAATAGTACTTATAGGTAGACGATTACAATCCATCATGAAGCCAGCGCAAGCTGAAGGGAACGATGGCAGAGGGACAGGTAATCTTCCAGCGTTGCCCAATCTTCTTCACCATTGGTGGAGAGCCTGCCCGTAATCAGATCCACGATATCGGCTGCGCGCACGCGCCATTGCGCCGACTCGCGCACAGCTTCGGGGGAAGAGTCTGTTTATTATAATTCGTCGATGAGCTGGCTCAAAAACGGGTCGCTGAAGATGAGCGTCTGGACACTGGAGACAGCAACTGCCTCTTCCGCCCGTTTGCGCTGTTCCAATTCCTGCGGCAGATCACCAACTTCACGGGCAAACTCCTCGTTATGCGCAACGGCATATTTTAGCCACATTAGCCAGACTTCATCCCACGGTCGCCAGTCATCGGAGACGAGACGAACGAGCGCCTCCGAGCTTGGCCCCTCCCGGTTCACCAGCAGCCACTGGCAAAGTTCATATGGTATAGCATGCTTGTTGAATACAAGGTTGGCGAACGAACGAAAATTGTTTCTATCCTCGGTATCATTCCATCTACTGTTCTTCTCGCCGCGTAGCCAGATAATATTGATCATGGTCACCTCATGCTTTCTTAGCGAAGAGTTTATATAAGGTTAATTGTAACTGAACTATACACATTTTTCAATAGCTATGGCTGAGAGTCATATATTGCTGGCCGGAGTTCGAGAGAGCATTACCTTGCATTGGAAGAATGGGCGTCCCGGTAGTATATTTTATACCGGATAGCTCTTTGTGCTCAGATTAGAGAAAGGTTATGCTATGTTCTACCATCTGGGGCGAATCGCCGCCCGCTATCGCTGGTTGATTGTGGGCCTGTGGATGGTTGCCATCTTTGTTTCCCTGCCCTTCGCGCCGCAGGCCAGCGCGGTTTTGTTGCCCGGCGGCTTCACCAGCCCTGATGCACAGTCGCAGCAGGCCATCACTGTTCTGCAACAAAAACTTCATCTTGACCTGACCATCGTGCAGGTGATTTTTATCAGTCACAGATATAATGCCTACAGCACGCAATTCATCCAGGAGTCTCAGCAGGCGCTGGCAAACATCAGCCACTGGTCAGAGGTAGCCAGTATTACCAGTTTCACTGACAATCCACGTCAGATTTCAAACGATCAGCACGCTGCTTATGTCAACGTCATGCTCAAATCGGACCCGGACAGCGCGCCGAAGCTGCTGCCCGAACTGGAACACCGCTTGCGGCCCGTTCCCGACCTGCAAGAGCATGTTGGCGGCGGTCCCGTCTTTTACGAAGATATCCAGACCGTCAGTGAAAGCGACCTGCGGCGGGCAGAAGCGCTGGCCTTTCCCTTCGCTATCATCGCGCTGCTGCTCGTCTTCCGCTCGGTGGTGGCCGCGCTTCTGCCCGCCCTCGTCGGTGGCGGCGCGGTGATCATCACGCTTGCCATCATCTTCGGCCTCGGCCACGTTACCGACCTTTCTATTTTCGTGCTGAACATCACCACACTCTTCGGCCTCGGCCTCGGCGTCGACTACTCTCTCTTCATCGTCAGCCGTTTCCGGGAAGAACTCTCGCGAGGGCACAGCGTCGAGGACGCAGTTGCCGTCGCTGTGGCGACTGCCGGGCGGGCCGTTACTTTCTCTGGCCTCACCGTCTCCATCGGCCTGCTCGGCCTGATCTTTTTCCGCATCAACATGCTGCGCTCCGTAGGCATGGGCGGTCTGCTGGTCGTGGCTCTTGCTGTGCTGGCGGCGACCACGCTGCTCCCCGCCGTGCTTTCGATTCTCGGCACGCGCATCAATGCCTTTCCTGTGCGCATCTCGTGGCTCTGGTGGCGAGGCAAGGCCAACACTTCGGAGCAGATGGCAAAGCAGCCCTATGAGAATTTCTGGTATCGGCTCTCCCATGTCGTCATGCGCTACCCGCTACGTGTCCTCTTTCCCGTTCTGCTGCTACTGATCGGCCTCGGCCTGCCTTTCCTGGGCGTGCGCTTCTCCGCCCCCGACGCCTCAATTCTGCCTGCTTATGTGCCTTCGCGGGCAGCTTACGACATTTTGCAGCAGCGTTTCAACAACGAGGAGACAACACCCATCCTGCTCGCCGTACAGACGCAGGGTTCCGCGCTCTCCCAGCAGAATATTCGCAGGCTCTACGCCTACGTACTGCGCATCGAGGCCGACCCCAGCGTGGCACGGGTAGACAGCATCGTCAGCGCCGACCCGCGCCTGACGCTGGATCAATACGAGTTCTTCTATGCGCACCCGCAGTACATCACAGACCCCTACCTGGCGGCATTCTATAAGGAATTTGTGTCGGGCAATACAACCATGATTCAGGTCATCAGTAAATACGGCATGCTCGACCCGCGCTCTCAGACACTTGTCGAGACGATTCGCAACACGAATCCCGGCGGCGGGATGACCGTCCTGGTGGACGGCAGCACTGCAGCCGATATCGACTATGTGACCTCGCTCTACACCGATTTTCCGAAGGCGGTGCTGCTCGTCGCCATCACTACCTATATCGTGCTCCTGTTGCTCTTCCGCTCGCTCCTGTTGCCCCTGAAAGCGATCCTGATGAACACACTTTCCATCCTGGCAGCTTACGGTGCGCTGGTGATCATCTTCCAGGACGGCTTCCTGCACCAGTTGCTTGCCTTCACGCCGCTGGGTTTTGTGGAAGCCTCAAGCCCCATCCTGCTCTTCTGCGCGCTCTTCGGCCTCTCGATGGACTACGAGGTCTTTCTGCTCTCACGCGTGCAGGAAGCCTTCTGGCAGACAGGCAATAACACGCAAGCGGTCGCGCTTGGCTTGCAGCGCAGCGCGGGCATCATCACCAACGCGGCCATCATTGTCGTCGTCGTCAGCGCCTGTTTCGCCACCGCCGATATGATTCTGGTCAAAGCGCTCGGGCTGGGCATGGCCCTCGCCGTCGTGCTCGACGCCACGCTCGTGCGTGGTCTGCTCGTCCCCGCCACCATGCGCCTCCTCGGCAATCTCAACTGGTGGCTCCCATTCGTGGGGGTGCAGCGTCACCCACCAACCCTCGCCGAGTACATCGAACAAACCCGATCTGAAACTTCCGAAGCACAAAGCCACACATCAGGCGAAGCTGAGGTAGGAGGAAAGCGATGAAGCTTAAATTGCGTTTAACTCAGGGCGTCGGCGAGCTGACGCCCTCACCAACCACGCTGCCCCCTTCGAGTGTAGTTTGGAAGGGCGCAGGCATGCCTGCGCCCTTCCAGCCACCATCTACGCCCTCCCGTTTGCCCTTCCTGTTTCTATGCCTCTTGCTGCTTTCCATCTCGCTGGCTTCGTGCAGCTTCCCCGGCGTGGCTTCCACAACGCAGCAACTGCCCGTCGTCAACACGACGCCGACACAGGCGCTGCTGCCGCCGATTCGTTTTCCACAGGACGAGGCACCGCATCGCGATTTGACGGAGTGGTGGTACTATACAGGGCATATGAATGCCGTCACACCCGATGGCAGGCCGCATCACTACGGCTTTGAACTCGTCATCTTCCAGGCGCTGCGCAGCGACTTCCCACCTGTCTACGCCGCCCACTTCGCTATCAGCGATATCACGCGCGGCCAGTTCCATTTTGCTCAGCAGCGTGTGACAGAACCAAACGCCGTCATTCCCAACGGCAGTTCGACCAGCGGAATAAACCTGCATGTCGGGAGCTGGTCGATTCAGGGCCTGAATGGGAACGATCACCTGGTGGCGCAAATGGCAAATTACACCATTGATCTTCATGTGCAGGGACTCAAGCCGCCCGTGTTGCACAACGGCAACGGGCTGATTACCTACGGCCCCGGTGGCTTCTCCTACTATTATTCGCGCACGCGCATGGCGCTCAGTGGCATGCTGCTCGATCACGGCCAAACGCTCAACGTCACTGGACTGGCCTGGATGGATCACCAGTGGGGCAACTTCCTCTTGCTCGGCACTGGCGGCTGGGACTGGTTCAGCATCCAGTTGAACAACCTCACCGAAATGATGATCTACCGTATCCGCGACGCTAATGGCAACCCCATCTCTACCTACGTCAGCTACATCGACCCCACAGCCAGAGATGATGTGCTTCCCGCCAGCGCGCTCTCCGTGACGGTACTCAATCACTGGCGCAGCCCGGCTACCGGCGCAAATTACCCGTCGGGCTGGCAACTTGTGATGAATAGCAGGCAAATGCGCGCTTTCCTGACGTTGACGCCCGAAATCAAAGATCAGGAACTGCTGACCTATCAATCAACAGGCAATAGCTACTGGGAAGGCGCGGTCACGGTTGCGGGTCAGAGCGCTGGTCATGCAGTGCAGGGCGAAGGCTATGTCGAATTGACGGGCTATGCCGCTCAATCCTCCTCATCGACCCCGGCGCCCTGAGCATGTGTCCGGACAGATAAGCAATTTGCCACATATTGATGACCATTTGCCTACAGAGAGAGGCCAAAAGTACTAGTAAAAGCCAGGTAGCTGTAATGGCAGTTAGCGAGCAACATTACAGCTATCCGGCTTTACGCTTCTGCTTATAGCAAGCCAGTGTTATCCTGCAAAGGTAGCAGAGATAACAGGTCATATGGTATACTTCTACTTTGGGAGCCGTTGTAACAGGACATGCCGCTCATCTTAGAACATACTGAACAAACAGTGTCGTCACAATGTACGCACATTGTATTGCTCTGTTTGTTTTTTATGTTATACTAAGGGGCGTATTTGGGGAGAAACGTGTATTCTGAAAGGCAATGGAACGCCTTTCGGCTCGCGGTGGGGAGAGTTACAGCAACGGCGAGGAGGTTCATGGAGACAAGAATACAGGTACCAACGCAACAGGAATCAACAATCGTCGAGCGTGTCGCACGTGTCGTCTCCAATGTGCGCGGCGTAAAATCTGATTACGCTAATCTCGCTGCCGAGCTTGCGTCGATCATTCCTTTTGATATTTTCGGCGTCGTGCTCCTGCGCCATGATCGGCAGGCTGTGCGCGTCACCGTCTGCCAGCGAGAGGCGCAGCTCTGGGCCACCAGCTATCACCAGCACCCTCTTTCCGACTCGAAGCTTGAGCAGTTGCTGAACCGACTATCCCCACCTTCGCCCGGTGCAACGACGAAAGCAAGGCAGACTGAGCCATTGCTCATTATGGAAAGCTATCCCGACGGTCTGGACGGTCCTCCCGCCAGAAGTGGAGATGCGTTGAGTGGCTTTCACCAATTGCATTCCACCCTGATTGTGCCACTCCTGATCGGTGACCGCCTGTTAGGTACGCTCGAACTGGGCAGCACAGCACTCAATATGTATGATGATAGGCGGCTGCAACGTCTGGTTGGCAGTGTGGCGCAGGTGCTGGCAGCGGCCATCGATGCCGCTCAGGTCGGCGGCAGCGTGGAAATTCAGAACCGGCAGCGTCAGGCGCTCAAAGATGTTTCAAGCGCACTGACCTCCAGAGTTGACCTTTCCACCATCCTCAACTCGATTGTAGAGGGTATCGCCAGTTCGCTCAACGTCGCTTCCGCCATCTTGTTGTATAACCAGCGCACGAGAGAACTGACGCTGGCCGCGCAGACGGGCATGGATGAAGCCAGCCTGCATGAAATTGTGAGCAGGAAGGTGGCGCAGAGCGAACTTTCCATCATCGGCGCCACCTTACGCCGCCGCCAACCCTGTGTTTTGCAGGATACCCTTGAGGATGAACCATTTCCCGCCAGCCGTATTTTCGGGATAAAGCTCGGCCTGCGTTCGCTCTTCAGCTACCCCTTGATAACCGGTACCACAATCTATGGCATATTGCTGGTTGGCTCAAGCGAGGCAGGTGGCTTCACACCGCTCAAGGCCGATATCCTTGCCCTCTTCGCCAGTCAGGCCACCATTGCCATCCATAACGGCATGCTGCTCGAATCCGCGCATCAACGCAGCCGCTTCCAGCAGGCTATCGAGCGGCTAGAGTGGGCCTATCAGCAGCAGATTGCCCACGGCGAAGAGCTGTCCTTGCAGGATGAACTCGAGCTTTTCAGACAGATACGAGCGGCGTCCCAACAGACCTTTGGCGTCAGTCTCGCCAGCCTCATGCGTTTCATCAGTGACCACCTGCTCACGAGCAACGAACGCAACCTGCACGCGGCAGTCCTGCAGGCCGCAGAAGAGAGCGATAACGCTTTACCGCTCGTAGAGCAAGCAGCGGTGGAGAAAACCGGCGTCGGGGCACAGGCCGAAGCCGCACTGGACACTGTCGAAGCAAACGAAGACGTACTGGCCCCTGCTCTTTCGCAGGACAGAGGTCTTATGCTGCTCACACAAACTGCGGAAGAGGCGCTCGCACGTACCGGCGTTTTAAGCGAACTGGGTCGTTTGCTTCTCCAGCTGCAGCAGTCAACCGGCCATATCAGGGATGCCTGGTTTGCCATCGACCTCAATGGCATCTGCATTTCGATGAATCCCGTGGCTGAAACCTTCTGCGGCATGCGCCTGGGTAATGCTATAGTCTCCCTAAAAGAAGTTTTTGTCGAGTTATTGCCGCGCATTCGCAATATCGATGAGGTCAGCGCGTACCTGCACAGTTTTCTTTCTCCCAATCTTGATAACGATCGAGCGCCTACCTGTCGCTTTGTCCTGGCCGCAGAACCGGTGCAGAGACGGGAGCAGTCGCAGGCAAAGGCACGAGAAGCCGGAACGCTGTCCGGGTCCCCGGCAGAATTGGAACTTGAGGACGTGGAACTCAGTGAGGCCGCTATCGCGGAACTCGAAGACACCACACTGCCTCTCAACAGCGCTCCCTCAGACCATTATCATCTGATGACACGCTATCCGCTCTATAATCAGCGTGGCGATTTGATGGCTTACGCTTTACAGATACATGATATTACCGAACAGGTGCGCGACGAAAAAAACAAATCGGCGCTTCTGTCGGCTGTTTCGCACGATTTGCGCACTCCCTTAACGATCATCAAAGCGGCAGTAAGTGGACTGCTGCAGGAAGGCGTCCCGTGGGATGAGGAGACGCGGCGGGAAATCCTCTCCGAAGTTGACGGTGAAACCGACCGGCTGACCGACCTTGTCGACGCCCTCGTCGAGATGTCACGCATCGAAATGGGGGCGCTGGCCCTGGTCAAAGAATGGTGCGATGTGGTCGAGATTGTGCATGGCGTACTGATTCGTCTCGAACGCGCCCTCGCCGACTATACTGTCAAGACAGATTTCCAGCCCCATCTCCCGTTGATTTACGCCGATCACGTGCAATTAGGCAAAGTTTTCTACCGCTTGCTGGAAAATGCGATAGAGCACAGTTCTCCAGGCTCTGTAATTCTCGTCAAACTCGATACGATAGAAGCTGAACCTTCGCTTCCGCTTGCTTCCGGCTCTTTGCTCCGCGCGCAGGTCATAGACCAGGGCAGTGGCATACCCGAAACCGAGCGCGAGCGCATTTTCAAATCGTTCTACAGCCTCAGCCCGTTGGGCGCCGGTCTGGGACTGGCTATCTGTAAAGGAATTGTTGAAGCCCACATGGGCCGGATCTGGGTGGAAGCCGCAGAAGAATATGGCTCATGCTTCATCTTTACGTTGCCTATGTCACCCTACAAGAACACCCTGTCACATACACGTACGTCTCGTAACGTAACCGTGGATGATCCCCACCAGCTATCACCGGAGGAGCCGTGATGAAACCGAATAAGGGAAAGTGTATTCTGGTCATCGATGATGAAATTCCCATTCAACGTATTTTACGGCGCAATCTTACGGCCAGTGGCTACGATGTGCTCGTAGCGGACAATGGCAAGGATGCAATAGAGCTAGCCAGAACGCACGAACCTGACCTGATCTTACTGGACCTGTGCCTGCCGGGTGAAATTGACGGCCTGGGAGTATGCGTTCAGGTACGGCGTTCCCTGCAAACTCCAATCATCGTGCTCTCTGCCATCACTGAGGAAAAACGCAAGGTGCAGGCCCTCGACCTGGGAGCCGACGATTACCTCACCAAGCCGTTCAGCAATGACGAACTGCAAGCACGCGTTCGCGCATGCTTGCGACGGGCACATTCAGGAGAAAGTGATCTGCAGCCGGTGATCTTGCAAAGTGAGGATGGATATTTAAGCATGGATGTCATGCGCCGCCAGGTCCGTGTCGGCGATCAAGAAGTGCGTCTGACGCCGACCGAATTTGAATTATTGCGCCAGCTCATGCTCTATTCAGGGAAGGTGCTCACGCATCGCTCGCTGCTCAAATCCGTCTGGGGACCGGAATATGGAAATGAAGCGGATTACTTACGGGTCTATGTGCGCCAGTTAAGGCGCAAGGTCGAGGTAGAGCCTTCGCGCCCCCGCTATATCCTGACCGAACCCGGTATCGGCTACGTCTTCGCGGAAAATGTTGAGATTCAGAATACTTAATACGATTTTAATACCTTGAAGCTGTTTTTTAATACATATCTAACTCATCTTATCGTACACTGTCCAGGGGAAGTATGCTCACCTGGACCCTACACCTGGATTGGCTTAGTGTTACAATGGAAAAAAGAGATGTAGTGAAGCGGTCTTTTAAGAGGTAAGGCAATGGAGCAATGGAAAGTTCAGCGTCTTCGCGTCCTGATCATTGGCTCGCAAAACAGTTTTGAACACGTACTTGCGGCCAATATTCAACGGTGGGGGCATGAGGCTGTGGTGTTACCTGCGGCTGAACTAATGATGAAGAGAGATTTTGAGGAGGAGGGGGATGTCCTGCTGTATGACCTCGATACTTCTTTGCGCGCTTTCGCTTCTCAGCTAGAGAAGGATAGATATATCCTTGCCGGTAGGCGAACATCCGCTACATTCGATACTCCTGGTCCCCTGGGCTTTACATATACTGCGTCCGCAGTGATCGAGCCGTATCTTGCCAGCCCTCCTTTCAGGCTGCCGGGAGTGCGACGACGTTTCACGATTGCGATGAGCAGCCATTCAATCTCACGTATAGCAATCGAGCGGTTTGGTGCAGTTGCCTTGCTTTACAAGCCGTTTGAGATTGGACAGTTACAACGCTATTTCTCTATCTTGCTGCGACTTTTGCAGGAACAGGCTGAGCGCCCACAGTCTGCCATGCCTGTCCAGACTGACGGCAACACCCGTCCACGGGTGCTGGTAGTAGATGATGATGTAGAAGTCGCCCGGGCAATAAAACGATGTCTGCTCGTTGATGCCCATTACGATGTCGCAGTCGCCTACGACGGCTTAGAAGCCCTGGAACACTGTCTCGACTGGCACCCGCACTGTGTCGTGACCGACCTGATTATGCCTGGCATGAATGGCTACCAGGTTATGCGCTGCCTTGCCGACACGCTGTGCACCACACCAGGCTTTGTCGTCATGAGCGCCCTGCATCAGCGAGAAATGCCGCTCAATCCCCCGTATCTGGCAGGGAAATCGGTCGAGTACATTGACAAACCATTCCAGATTGATCATTTACTGACCGCCGTCGAGCGGGCCTGTTCGGTATAAGTCGCCGCAGCCCTACAGTGAGATTGACTTTGAGGACTGAACCATCATAGCCTGTTTGCATTGTATAAAGCGCCTTCCGTTGACGAAGGCAAGGCAGATTACATAAAGGAAATTGACGATTATGGAGCAACAAGATCGAATCATGGATGGAGACCTGCAAACGCTTGGCCTCCAATCTATCCTGAAAATGCTAGCATTGAGTGGAAAAACTGGAACGCTCTTTGTCCACTCAGGGCAGGAAACGCTCTCGATCAGTTTACGCAAGGGCCAGATTGTTGCCTTGCGCGAAGAAGGAGTCGCACAGCCTGATCTGCCTGGCATGCTCTGCCTCGTCAATAAACTCGACCCCGTCCGGGTACAGCCCATTCGTGAGTATGCGCGCGGCAATATGCAGGTCGCGCTGACTTTGTTGCACGATCAGGGACTTATGAGCGCCGCTGAGATGCAGCAGCGCCTGGAATTTGCCGTCACCCAGTCCATCAGTCACGCGCTGCGCTGGATCAACGGGCGCTTTGCCTTCCACCGCCAGTTGGTTCATATGGAAAGCCGGATGCAGCCGCTCGATATCGACTCGGTCCTATTGGAAGCCCTGCGTCAGGCGGACGAATGGGAGGAAATGGGCGAAACGTACCTCACTCGTACCACCGTCGCACGCTGGCTACCGGAAGTAAACAGAGATGTGCGCAATCTTGGCCTCAGTCAGGAATATATTGAAGTCCTCTGCCTCTCTAACGGGGAAATTCCGCTGCAGGCAGTCGCATTAGCCCTCATGATGCCAGAAGCCAGAATCGCACACGTCATGCATCGCTTGCTTGAACTGCACTTAATTGAAATCGTCGATACTGCTCTGGAAACCGAATTACAACAGGACCTCTCCAATATTATTATTCGCTGCCAGTATGTTCTGGCACAGCAAAAGCAATCATCTAATCCCGAACAACATCTGCTTGGCCTGATTCGTACCCTGTCCGAATGCATTAATGGACTGCTTATACATCATGGCAGGTACGCGAAAAGACTGCGCGGTCGCGGGCAAATTCCCCCTGCGGAGATCGCTCGCTACCTGGAACAACGCTTTGCGCAACCGCTGCAACTGCTGGCCAGGCAACAATATCCCATTCTCGAAACGACCAGTTTCGTCAATGGGCAACTTGACTGCACTGATATCCTTACACTGGATAAGCTGGTCAAGGGGGAGAAGTTAGAGGAATTTTACTGGGAAGCGGTGCTGGGCCTGGCCGCATACCTGCGCATGGTATTTTCTGAACTACTGCGTGACGAGGTAGGAAATTCCCATACCGGGCGGCAACTCAACGTTGTCTGGAAGGCTTTCCTGACCGAAATCGATCACGAAATTCAACAATACCAGGTGTATCTGGCCTATCGAAATACCCAGAAGCACGGACGCGATGGCGGACAGCCATCACAGGTCGCCCTGGCACCGAACTGGAATACTGGCACAGAGAGCGACGGCGGTCCTCTCCAGCCACGAGACATGCGAAGGAGGTCACTCTAAATGCACAATGAACCGACAGTGTTGGTAGTGGATGATAGTCCCACGGTGAGGAAAATCGTCCAGATGACCCTGCAACGGGAACATATTCGGGTGATTACAGCCAGCGATGGCTTAAGCGCGCTTACCTCGGTAGCCGACGAAATGCCCGCCGTTATTCTCCTCGATATCCAGCTCCCCCGCATGGATGGGTACCATATTTGCCAGATTATCCGCAAAAAGTTGCAATTTCGACAGATACCGATTATTATGCTGAGTGGGAAAGATGGGCTTTTCGACAGGATGCGTGGTCGTCTTGCCGGTTCGACAGAATATTTGACGAAACCCTTTGATTCAGCCGAACTGGTGCAGACGGTAAAGAAACATCTTGCAAACTGGGAGGAACGTATGCCACCCCAGCAAGAGGGAGTTCGCCCGCGCCTGCGCGCGGCTCGCCGGAGCTGACCATAGCGAACTCCCCTACCGCGCGATCCAATACGGTTTGTTCATTGAATCGGGCAGAACCCTGTCAAGTTAATACGATGCTCCGTCATCTTGCCGAGAAAGCGTGTACTGCTCTTCTACCCTTGCCAATGATGAAGGCAAGGAAGGAGAAAACAGGCGCTAGAAGAGAAACGTTGAGTTTCTTTCTATTAGCAAGTAGAGGTGTATCAGCAGAGGGGAATAGCCTATATTTCCTATTATGCTAGCATAACTCCCGGTTGAGAAGAGTATAATAAAGTGCCAACAAGTTGTTGAGCGTGATATCAACGGAACTGACTCATCGGAAAGGTACAAGTAGAATGCCTGGACAGAAGATCCTCGTAGTGGACGACAGCTGGACAGAGTTGACAATGATTGTCACGCCGCTGCGTAACAGTGGCTTTGAGGTCATTACCGCCGTCGACGGCGATGAGGCCCTCGAAAAGGTTTTTCGGGAGCGACCACAGTGCATTGTTCTGGATGTCGTGTTACCGAAACAGAACGGTTTTCAGCTGTGCCGCAAATTGAAGAACTTTGAAGCCAGCAAACATATTCCAATCATTTTGTTGACCAATAAGAACACCCCTCTTGATCGGTCCTGGGGACTGAGACAGGGGGCAGACATGTACATGACGAAGCCGTTTAACACCGAGGAACTGGTGGCAAGCGTGCGCAGTCTTGTCTGATTTCAGAAAGTACAAGAAGGCCTGGGGCGACCGCTGGTCATCCCAGGCAGGGGAGTTTTTGAGTGACCAGTAATGATCGAATTATGCCGCAGCGCAATGCCCAGGCAGATATGGGTGCAGACAGGAGACTAACAGAGGGTTTCTTCCCGGCCTCTCCAACCGTGTCCCCTTCTCTTCTTACCCGGCAAGCGGCGTTGCAGTCTCAGACACTGCAATCCGTGCCATCGGTGCGGAACGCGCAGGCTCTGCCCAACTTTCCAGCCATGCCCGCTACTCTGCCGGAAATCGTGGGCGAGCAATACCTGGTCTTCTCACTACTTGAGCGGGAGTTTGCTTTCAAAGCGGAACACATTCAAGGGGTAGAGCGTCTTATTGATGTCACTCCGGTGCCCAACGTGGCTTCATGGGTACAGGGAGTTATCAATCTGCGCGGCTCCATCGCCTCCGTCGTTGACCTGCGGGCTTTCCTGGGACTGGAGCGGCTCCCCTACAATCCACGCACGCGCCTGTTATCGGTACAGTACAACGAGATGGTGATCTGCCTGGCGGTGGATGCGGTGAGTGGAATGGTGCCAGTACCTGATAGCGCCATCATCAATGGAAACGCGCACCAGAATCTGATCCCCTCGTGGATCTATCCTTATGCTTCTGGCTGTGCCTTACTTGACCGAAGATTGGTCGTATTGCTAGATGCAGCGCGCCTGCTTTTCTCTGAGAAAATGCAGCAATACACCGACTAAGAGCTATTTGACCACGTTCCTGCGCTGCGACGTGTAGAAGCCTGAATACGAAGAACAAGCGGCACACTTCTTAATTTGAAAGCGAGGATTGGCTCACGTAAATGCGCCAATCACCAGATCTGGATGGTCACGCGCGTAAGGTATTGGCCCCAGTCCAGATGCCAGGAAGGCTCAATTGACTGCGTGCGCGATCCTATACTAAAAACAGGAGGCCTGGCGGATGAATCCTGATCAAAACAAAAATGGCATGAGCTTAAGTTCGCTGATGCACCTGGGGCTTGCATCGGCTGCTGTTCCCATTGTCTTACTTACTCTTATCAGCGTGGTGGCAGCCGCTCAATCGATGACGGACCCGTCGCGATTCGAGATGATTGTACTCGTTTGCGCTATTCTTATCCTGGTTGCCATTCTCGCCATCAACTATTATGTGCAGCGCCAGGTAAAAGATCGCATCCTTGCCCTGGTTGATGTCAGCCGAAATTATAGCAGTGGAGATCACAACGTTCGCGTTCCCGTCAGCGGCGATGACGAATTTGCCTTGCTGGCAACATCGATAAACACTTTGATGGAGAATCAGGACAACGGAAACGTCGTTTTCGCCGGTGGCGATGCGGCTACCTTGCAGGCCCAGATTGAAAAGCTCCTGCAAGAAGTAAGCGCTGTGGGTGATGGTGATCTGCGCGTGCAGGCCGAGGTGACGCCTGATACACTGGGCGTGCTGGCCGACTCCTTCAACTATATGATTGAAGAGCTGGCAAAGGTCGTTGGTCGCGTGCAGTCAACGGCTGTCCAGATCAACAACGCAACCCGGCGCATTCTTGACGGGTCCGCCGAACTGGCCCAGGCCTCCGAAACGCAGGTGGCGCAGATATCCCAGACGACAGCGGCTGTCGAAGCACTGGCAACTTTCATTCAGGATGTAGCTCGTAACGCACGTATGAGCGCCGAAGCGGCTCAGGAAGCCCTGCACAACGCCGAAAGCGGCCAGCAATCCGTGCGCCAGACCATCGAGGGTATGATGCTCATTCGTGAGAACGTGCAGGAGACCTCCAAGAAGATTAAACGCCTGGGCGAGCGCTCCAACGAAATCGGTGAAATCCTGCGTATTATTGAAGACATTGCCGACCAGACAAACCTGCTCGCGCTGAACGCCGCCATTCAGTCCGCGATGGCAGGCGAGCATGGACGAGGATTTGCCGTTGTTGCTGACGAGATCAGGCTCCTGGCTGAACGCTCGACCGAGTCCACCAAGCGCATCGCTACCCTGATCAAGAGTATTCAGGGTGATACCTACGAAGCTGTCGTGGCTATGGAAGACAGCACGCAGGAAGTGGTCAAGGGATCGCAACTCGCTGATGAAGCCGGACGAGCACTGAACTCTATCTATAACGCTGTTGCCCGACAGGCGCAAATGATCGAAAGCATCGCTCATGCCGCCAATGAGCAAACACCAGTCGCTAACAGTGTTGCCGTGGCGATGAGCCAGATCTCTGAAATCACACGCCAGACAGATATAGGCACGCAGGAAGCGGCTGCCAGTGTAAGTTACCTTGCAGACCTCGCAGAACAACTGCGCGCATCCGTCTCCACCTTCCGCCTGCCAGATCGGAGCAATGAGATGGTTGGAGCTTTGCCCGGCCCCACTTCTGTCTCAGAGTTCTCTGGTAACGGTTTCCCGACCTTCGATAACCAGTGGTCACAGGATTTTTCCAGCAATTTCCCACCGCTGCCTGAACCCGGCAATTCCTCTGGCTCGTTGATTGCCATGACGGCTCGTGCAGGTCAGTACGCACCACAGGACATGAGCGCAGACTTCGGCGGACAGTTCAACAATCAGGCCAGTTTCGACAATCAGTTTGGTAACCAGTTCGGTAACCAGTTCGGGGGCCAGCAATTCTTTGATGGCGCAGCAGGCTTCGATCAAGGCTTTGGCGACCAGCAAGGGTTCGAGCAGAACTTCGGGCAGCAAAACTTCGAGTCAGGTTTCGGCCAGCAAGGGTTCGAGCAGAATTTTGGGCAGCAGGGTTTCGCTCAGGGCTTTAACGACCAGCAGGGATTCGGAACAGCTTCTGGCGGTCAGCAATCCTTTGGGGCGTTTAACGGCTTCGATAATCAGCAAGAGTTCGGGCAGGGTTTTCCGATGCAGCAACCTTCTGGTAGTCAAACCGGCTTCCCCACCCAGCAGTCCTTTGGACGAAACGGCAACCCGGCCTTCAATGGTCCCACCGGTCAGCCCCAGCCCGGCAATCCTGGTCAACCCAGTCAACCCGGTTTCCCCGTAAACCCGGCGCAAACGCCCTGGGCGCGCACAGCGGGTGAGCAGCCTCCACAGGGTCGCCCACGCTGGCAAGGGCAGGCTAATGTGCCGCAAAATCAAGGTCAAACGCAGTTTAGTCAAGAGCAGATGCCTTTCAACAGTCGGCAATCTGGTCAGTAGCATATCGAGTTTCACCTTTTCCGTGCGTTGAAGACTGGACGGGGTGATAGCCAGACGTCTTTTCAACGCATGGAAGCCGTGAAGCTAGAATATATGGGTGCGAGCAAGCATGTCGGATACATTTGATAAACTATCTGTCCTCGATTCGTTTATCGAAGAGGTGAATAGCTATTTGCCGGAAATCGAGGCTAACCTTGAGCGCCTGGCAGAAGCACCTGGCGACATGGACGCTCTTGAGGAAACCTATCGCCGCACGCATACTATTGGCGGCTCAGCTTCGATGATGGATTTCCCAGGATTGTCCCACGTAGCTCACGGCATGGAAGATATCCTGGGTGACGTAATCGATGGCCTGGCTTCTCTTGATGCACCTACCATTGGTCTCTTGCAGCGTTCTTTGGGACGGCTGCATAGACTTTTGAAAGGCATTCACGGCGGTATCGACCAGGATACTATCATTGCCGAGGATGACGAGGACTATACCCGCTACCGCATGGAAATCGAAGGTACAGAGCAGGTAGCACAGGAGAATGCTGGAGTCAACGGGCAATTGCAGGCAGCCACCGCAGCTACAGCAGAGCCAGCGATGCCCTCTCTTGACGAGGTACTGGCCTCATTCCGCACCCCGGTTGTTAACGAGCAGGAGGAGATCGAGTGGCCTGAAGATCCGGCGCGGGTATCAACGTCCCCGGTCGAAGCGCCTGCCGCTACACCCACGCAATACGAGAGGATTCCAGAACCAGTTTCGGCCAGCGCCCTGGAGACGCTGGTTGCTTCGACGCGCCAGACGTTGCCCGCTGTTCCCGCTGTTCCTCCCACGCCACCACTCCCATTAGAGGAGCGCGGATGGTCACAAGGCATCGCCCCCACGGTCCCATCACCTGTTCCCGTTGACAGGGCCGTTCCGCCAACAGGAGCAGAAAAACCTGACGGACTGCTGCCCGCAACCGGAAAAATTGCCCAGGCAAATACCTCATTTTCGCAGGCCTATGGAGCGATACAAAACGAGGCGCAGGCTCTGGAGGCACAGGCATCTTCCCTGAAAAACCTGCTAACCCAACTACGCTCTGCCGTAGCAGTAATCGAGGCCCAGCGTGCCGAATTCAAGGGCTTTCTGGATGGCTCCAAAGACGCGCTTGATCGCATGGAAGACTGGGCGGGTAAAGCTATGGGACTCAACCTTCGCAATAGCCCGGAGCAGGTGCGCCGCTATCTCCCGCTCTCAGTGATGTGGGTATCAAACAGCAAGTTGAAGAAAGTGCTGGACCTGCTGACCTCCATCACCAACAGCACGCAGATGACCGACGAACAGATACAGGAGATTGTGCAGCAGTTGCAAAACTCCCTGATCTCCTGCGGTGTCGCCTTCCAGCAAATGCAGGCACAGGTCGATGCCGCATCGCGCGTTTTCAAACAGGAGCCGGGCTGGACTCCCTGGGAAATGCAGGTCTCGGACAACAATACTGTGCGTGAGCGTGTCACCTTTGAGCGGCAGGGGGACATCAGCGCGCTGCGAGCACAGATCGAGGCCCAGTTGCAGGGAGACATCACCAGGCTACGAGCGCAGCTTGAAAGCCAGATTCGCGAGGAGGTACGCCAGGAGTATGAGGCCCGCCCGATTTCTCTGGCCGCCCGCGCTGAACTGGAGCAGCGGATACGCAACGAAGTACGCCAGGAGTACGAGGCCCGGCGGCGCAGGCAGGAGCAAGTCACCGACGGCGAGAGTGGGGAGTCGCTGCACGAGATGGAAGCGCGCCTGCGCAGTGAGATAGAGATACAGGTGCGCCAGGAATTCCTGAATCAGATCAGCGAACTTACAGGAAGCGGAGGCGCAATTGCCGGAGCACCATCGTTTGTGCCACCCACCCCTGCGCCTCGCACCTCCAACTTCCTCGATCAGGCACGCGAGGCCACGGGAACGGCACCCATGTCACAACCAAACCCGATCATGCCGTCAGCCGTGCCGCCTGCGCCGATTTCCACGACGACTGCGAGTATATCGGCTTCGGTGACGCCCGTGTCGCAATCCACAGCACCTCTGCCACCAGCGCCTGTCGCGTCAGTGTCATCAGCTGCCTCTCCGCCATTCACAGGCGATTTCGTTGAGGAAGCGGCTGAGATATTCCGCGTGGAAGCGGAAGAACACCTGCAAACGATCAGCATGTACGTAGCAGCCCTTGAAAAGGACCCGGGGAATCGCGAACTGATTCAGGGCATTCGTCGTGCCACACATACTCTCAAGGGTGCAGCAGGCATGATGGGCTTCCGTGCCATCGCCGATCTCAGCCACATCTCCGAGGACCTGCTCGATAGTATTATGGAGGGAACGACGACGATCTCTCCAACGGTCCTCAGCCTTATTCTTGACACCGCCGAGGCTCTGGACATGCTCATTAACAGTCTGGGCAGTACCGAACCTCAAGAGACAACGGTGCAGGAACTCCGCATGCGCTACGCCGCCTTCCTGGGCGAGCAGGGTATAGCCGTCGAGACGCTGGAAGAAGAGATTGATAGCGATATGGAGGCTGCCGAGGAGGCCATAACCGGGGTTTCCAGCGTCAGCGCCGTTGTTGCAGGCGGGCACGCTCAGGAAACGAACGCGCAACGCGCCGCTCGCGGCGACCTCAGCGTGCGCGTCCGCCTGCAAAAGCTGGATGAGCTTGTCAATCTCTTCGGCGAGTTGCTTGTCAACCGCACCATTCTCGAAGAGCGTATTGAACGATTGATGCGCCTGGTCACGGATGCTGGTATGAGTAGCAACCGCCTGCGGGACATTGGTCAGAAGCTGGAAAGCCGTTTCGAGGCGGCCACACTGCCCAGCGGTCGTTCGGTCTCCGTTATGCCGGGTGAAGGGGACGGCTCTAGCGGCAGGAATGGCAACGGCAACGGTCACGTTGAACCGGCGCATATGGCAGAATTCGACGAACTTGAACTTGACCGCTATACCGAATTCCACCAGCTTGCCCGTGGTCTGAGCGAATGCGTCTCCGACATGACAACGCTCAGCACCGAGATGGAGGGCGTCATTCGCGAGTGTGAAGGCGTCTTCGCAAGGGAGAATCGCCTCAGCACTACCTTCCAGGATCGGCTGATGAAAGCGCGCCTGGTGCCACTCTCCAGCATGACCCCTCGCCTCTATCGCGCTGCCAAAGCCGTCGCGCTCAAGCAGCATAAAGAGTTCGAGTTCCTGCTGGAAGGCGAGGAAACCGAGGTAGACCGCACCGTCTACGAAGAGATTGCCGGTCCGCTGCTCCATCTGATGCGTAACGCCGTTAACCACGCTATCGAGACGCCGGAAGAGCGCGTTGCGAAGGGCAAATCCCCGACTGGACACATCACGCTCTCAGCCGCCTACGAAGGTAATCAGGTGGTAATCACCGTGAAGGACGATGGTACCGGCATCGATCCAGACAAAGTGCGTAACGAGGCCATCGCTCGCGGCATCATTCGCCCGGATCAGACTCTGAGTGACGGTGACGTACTGGAACTCATTTTCCGCCCCGGTTTCTCTACTGCCGCCGTACTGAGCGAAGAGAGCGGTCGCGGCGTTGGTCTTGACGTGGTACGCGACAGTGTTGCTCGTCTCAGGGGCACACTTGCTGTTGATTCAGCGCCTGGGCAGGGAACAGCCTTCACCATGAAGTTCCCCACCAGCCTGGCGATCCAGAGCGCCATGATGGTCATGGTGAGCGGACAGCAATTTGCTATTCCGACCGTTATCGTAGACGCTATTGGTCGCCTCGATACCTACAAGCAAACTGTCTTCGGTGGTCGTCCTGCTATCGTGATACAAAAGGACATTTATCCCTTGAGTCTGCTTGCACAGCACCTCAATCTGGCGGCGCAGACGCCGGATGAAAGAGCGCCCGTGCTGCTCGTTAACACAGGCGAGCAGCGTGTCGCCCTGGTAGTAGACGAAATCAAGGGAAAGATGGATGTGGTGATGAAGAATCTTGGCCCACATCTGCGTTCAGTGCATGGCGTCGCTGGCGGCACTGTTCTTGGTAACGGGCGAGTTGTGCTTATCCTCGAACTGATAGAGCTGCTTTCAACGCGCAAGAATCTGAGCAACGTAGCCATGCCGAAAGCGCAGGTTGCGACACTGGCATCGGTCGAAAGCACACCATCTATCCAGGCGGCAGCCAGGCCGGTTGAAACGGCAACTGCCAGAAGGGGAGGAATCATTGCTCCCCCACCAGCAGCGCCCGCGCAGGCACCGCAAGGGAAACATATTCTGGTCGTGGACGACAGCCCAAGCGTGCGCCGTGTTGTCAGTAACATGCTCAAGCAGCATGGATGGGAAACTCAGATGGCCCGCGATGGCGTCGAGGCCCTGGAGTTGATCTCTCAGAAAACACCGGCTGCCGTACTGCTCGACATCGAAATGCCGCGTATGGACGGCTACGAACTGATGGCAACCATCCGCGCTCAGGATCAGTACCGCACGCTCCCGCTCGTGGTGCTCACATCTCGCGCCGCCGCCAAGCACCAGCAGCGCGCTATGCAGATCGGAGCCAATGGCTACGTCGTCAAACCATACCAGGACGAGGAACTCATCAACATCCTCAACACGCTCGTCTATGGCACAACCGTCTAGAAAGTATAAAGAAGACAAGAACGTGGGAGTGGAACGTGCCGTTACACGCTGGTATGCGCAGCGTCAGGTGATTCTCGACGAAATTGCAGCCTTGCAGGCCAATCTTATCAGCCTGCAAAATCAACAGGCACAACAAACGGATGAGACAGCCGCAGAGGCAGGAACGCGGACAAACGCAGAAGCCATTGCCGAAATCGAGCGCAGGCTGGTCGACGCCCGAACCCGCCTCCGAGAACTTGGCCCCTGTCCCAAAACGATGATGGGCTGATGCACTGGTGGTGCCACACGGTCACGTGGGTACGCGGCCATTGGGTCACACCGCGCTAGTCGCGCGCGGCCAGGCCACCCGCCAGGGGTGGCCTGCCTGGTCGGGCTGCCTATCACGCGGGTGACCTGGCGCGGTAGAGAGGTCGGCCACCCGCGCTTGCTTCATCAGGCAACAGCGTCGGCAATCAACTGACCCATTTCCTCTGTGCCAACCATCTTCTTGCCTTCTTCGCGCAAATCTTCTGTGCGGTATCCCTCATTGACTACGCACTCCACCGCCGCCTCTACCGCGTTGGCCTCCTGTTCCAGACCCAGCGAGTAGCGCAGCAGCATAGCCGTCGTCAGAATGGCCGCTATCGGATTGGCTTTGTGCTGGCCCGTGATATCGGGCGCTGAGCCATGAATAGGCTCGTAGAGGCCGAATAGGCCGTGTTCAGTGCGCCGCGTTCCCAGACTCGCCGAAGGCAGCATACCCATCGAACCGGCCAGCATGGATGCCTCGTCGGTGAGAATATCGCCAAACATATTCTCCGTCACGATCACATCGAAAGTCGCTGGGCGACGAATGAGATGCATCGAACAGGCATCGACGAGCAGGTGGTCAAATTCGATATCGGGATAGTCCGCCGCCACGCGGTCAGCCGTGCGCCGCCACAGCCGCGACGAACTCAACACATTGGCCTTATCCACCGAGGTTAGCTTCTTGCGCCGTCCCCTCGCCAACTCAAAGGCCGTGCGGACAATGCGCTCAATCTCCCCATCGGTATAAATCAGCGTATCGACCGCCTCAAAGCCGACGGGAGTTTCCCGAATCTCGCTCGGCTTCCCGTAGTAGAGTCCGCCGGTCAATTCGCGCACCACCAGCAAATCCGTCCCGCGCAGCACCTCCGGCTTAATCGTCGAGGCATTGAGCAGCGCCGCGAAAGGGCGCACGGGGCGCAGGTTCGCATAGAGGCCAAGTTCTTTGCGCAGGCGGAACAGCGCCCGCTCCGGCTGTACCCTTGAATTCGGCCCCTCATAGCGTGGTGAACCGCCGACGGCGCCAAATAGCACCGCGTCGCTCTGCTGGCAAAGCTCCATCGTCGCGTCCGAAATAGCATCGCCCTCGGCCTCGATAGCGGCGACGCCCACCAGCGCCTTCGTCGTCTGAAATGTATGCCCGTAGCGGCTCGCAACCTGGTCAAGCACGAGCAGGGCCTGTTCAATCACCTCCGGCCCGATGCCATCGCCCGGCAAAACCGCAATCGAAAATGTTCCCACAGCAAAACTCCTCCTCATAGTAAAATGTTGATGCCTTTATCATACCACGTGCGAACAGCTTCATCGCCCAGGTTTTCTAGAGCCATGAAACACCTTGCAATACAGCCAGATAACTCTATCATGTCGCTTGAAATAACTCACCAGTAGAAAAAAGCCGAAGAATCAGGTCCAATTACGGAGGAGTGCCGCTGAGCGAAGAGGAGCAGCAAGCACCCAGGATGGAAGAGGCCTGCGCCAGTCATTCTGAGCAGGAGAGCCAGAAGCCTTGCAGGGCTTCTGGCTCTCCTGCTCTTCTGTTTCCCCTTTTTTCGCTCACGTTCATGGCCGCTCAATAGACGTTTTTCGCTGACCGGGAATCAGGCACCTTGCCGGAAAAACGTAGGGGGTGTTTGCATCTTTCATCCAATCAACCATCTTGATGATGCCGATGTAATTCAGGACAATCCCCAGGACAAAGCCAAAGGTCCAGTCCAGCGTCGAGGCGACATGGTGTTGGATCAGCCAGGAGCAGAAGTAAACGGACAGCGGCAGGAAAAAGACAATGGCAGTCAGCATATCCGGATTATACACCGTCTTGCCTTTGACATTGAAAAGAAAGGTATGGGCAATAACATTGCCTACGGAAACCAGGATGGTAGCTATGCCCAACCATACAGCTTTTTCGCCGAAGACAGCCGCGAGGAAATAAAACAGCCAGCCCACCAGCACATTGACAACGAGTGCGGATTGAGTGTTGAGAGGATAGCGATCGGGCTGCCGACTGGAGAAGAGGGCAGCATTCATCATGCCGGGGAAATAGCCAGGGTAACGATATTCCTCAAACTGATGCAGGAACAGCGTGATCAAACTGAGCCAGAGCAGCAAGGCGAGTCCGGTGGGATGAGTGAGGAGCATATATACGCCGACCACGACTGCCAGCGCCAGGCCCAGATCAAACCAGTGCTGTCTCGAGAAATTCATCTTCGCCTCCTTGTCTTGTCTTATCCAATTGCATTGTACAGTTAATGTCAAGCAACTTCTGACGAGATGTGCACTCACGAAGCTTCTCACCTTTCCGAAGAAGGCACTGCTGTAAAGAGATGCAATTCTCGATTCAGGAAAACGGCTCTCAGAGAGAAGGCATAAAGCAAAAACAGGAGTCAATACGAGGACGCATATACTTTCTGCGCTAATAGAAAGGTAGGAGCTATATGCTTTAAAGCACTCATTATAAATGTTTCCGCTTTCATGTTACTGACAAAGCTACCTGCCGTTTAAATATTACAGAAGAGTTTTTCCGCATACTTTTACACCGTAAAGCCTTATTGAGAGAAGAGGTAGCTTTCTCAGGATATTCCTCTTTCTACCGGGGGGCAATTGCTTTGGAGCAAGTGGAAATGGTTGTTTATGATTGAGCAAAAAGCCTTCGAGCAGTTTATTGGTGCGCAGTTCGGGGCGTATCGTATCGAGCAATTTGTGGAAGAGCAACATGGGTCACCCACTTTTCTAGCACGAAGCGGGGGAAGTCCTGGCACCTACCTCGTGCGCCTGCTCACAGAACCAGCTTCCCTGCAAGACAAAAATCGGGACGAATACCGGACCAGCTTTCATCGCCTGGCGGGCCAGATCGCTGCCCTCCAGCATCCCTACCTCCTGTCCATCATCGATTATGGCATACAGCGCGGTATTCCCTTCCTGGTGACACCGCAGACCACGGCGCTATCGCTCCGTGGCTACCTGGATAAAAACGGGCCGGTGGATGTGATCACAGCAGGGCACTACCTCGATCACATCTGCATAGCATTAGAATATGTCTATCAACACGGCGTTATTCACGGAAGTCTTTCCGTCGATTGTATTCACGTGCAAGTGGGCGGACAAATCCTGGTGGAATACACGGGTTTGACAAGCCTGCTCACGCTATATCGTAACAGCGCACTACCTGGCCTGCCCATTCTAGCGGACGAGGGAAGCGCAACCGAACAATTGCTTGGCAAGCCTACTGGCGCCTTCACCGATGTCTATGCTCTGGGTGCTGTCCTCTATCACATTTTGACCGGAGAGCCGCCTTTTTCCGGGCGCACCGCACAAGAGCTTGCCCACCAGCACCTGTTCACCCCCATTCCTTCCCTGAAACAGTCGCGCAGCGAATTGCCGCCAGGTCTTTACAGCATTCTCGCCCGCTCAATGGCAAAAAATCCGTCCCGGCGCTTCCAGCAGCCAGCCGCGCTGGCAAAAGCCTATCACCGCATTGTGGACACCAGCGGTGAGAGCTATACGTCGCCTGCTATCAACCCTTCATCAGCGGCGTCAGTACAATTGCCCTTTGTTGCAAAAATGCCAACACCAGAAGAACAATTCGGCAGACGCGGGCAGGGCAGCGCTGCATCAGCCATCAGCAATGGCAATAACCAGCAGCGCCATCAGCTAGCATTGTTGCCAGCCGTAGAGGACGCGGCGGAGGACGTATCGAACAGCCCCACGCTCAAAAGAGTACCGGCACATCCCGGGCAAACAACCCTACCGCTCATCCCGGAAGACCTATCAGATAAAACGATATCTTCAAAAGCGCCAGCACTCCCCAGACACACAGCATTGTCGACCACCCTGGATAACTTACCGGATACGGATTCCGAGTACCCGAGTAGCAATCGCCAGCCCGCATTAGCGGGGCAATTACGATTTACAAACATCCGGCGGCACAGCACAGCAGTTGCCCTCTTGCTCCTGCTCATTGCGGGTATGATTGACGGGATACTCTTGTTCTCCAGACAGACAGCCTCGCCAGCCAGACTGACAGGACAAGTAATGTCCCCTGCTCACGCGAAGATTCTGCTCGGCCTGTGTATCATACTGTCGATTGCCTTCACGGTAGGCTTCAACATCATCTCGCGTATCAGCCTCTCAACAACGAAGCATGAGTACGCTTACACCATCTTGTGGCAACTGTCCTGTGCCTTGCTTGTTCCCTTTTTCCTCCCGTTTGATCAATTCTCCATCAGTATCAGCCCGCACGTACTCCTGCTCTTTGTGCTCTCAATCGCGCTGTGGGCGCTGGTCGATGCGTTCCTGTTCTCGTCCTTTAAGTATGAAGAGGCCAGCGTCCTCTCATCCATTTTCCCCCTGAACTATGTGTTCACCTTCGTGATCAGCACAGTCTTCTTTCACGAGGCGATCAACCCTACCATTGTACTCGGCTTCCTCATTATTATGATAGCCTCGCTGGTGATCGGGGTACGCTACATGCGCCTCCGCCTATCCAGAGGCATCGTCTTTGCGCTCCTGTACAGCATCTTTCAGGGAGCCGCGTTGGCCTTTAACAGTGAAGTCGTCAAAAGCTTTTCCATCCCACCCTATATGTTCGCGGCTTTCCTCTTCCCGGCAATTGCCAACCTGTTTATCTTCTTACGCCCGAAAGTCTCGGAGATGCGTTATGAACTTCGCGTGCAATGGAAAAAGATTCTGCTGAACGCGGCGGTCATGGATCTCTCCTTCTTTTTCCTGTTGAAAGCCTTTGAGCTGGGCAATGTTCCGCAGGTGGTAGCCCTCTCGGCCAGCTCAACGCTACTGACGGCGTTAGCCGGCATTGTGATTTTGAAAGAAGATAGCCACGTCGCCCTCAAAATCCTGGCGGCGGCCCTGGCAACACTCGGAATCATCCTGGTGCAACTCTAATCGTCCGGCCCATCAGCGTGACATTTATGGCCGCGTGTTACAATGAAGGAGTAAATCTGAGCCGAGAGCCATAGAGAAATGGAGACCATCATGAGTACGAGCGAGCGTGTGACCTTGCTGCCCGTTGATGCGGCAGATGTAACCATTCTGGTGGATAACAGCATTGATGTTCTCTTGCAGAGCAGCGACGTGGCGCAGCGAGCCGCTATGCCCTGGGATTTTTTTGAACGCGAGCAGCAACTGATCGCCGAACACGGCTATTCACTGCTGGTGACAGTAGAGCGAGAGGGGCATCGCGCATCTGTCCTCTATGATGCGGGGCTGGGACGCGACACGGTGCTACACAATATGGATGTGCTGGAAGTGCGCCCGAACGAACTGCGCGCCGTCGTCCTCTCGCACGGCCATGCCGACCATCACGGGGGTCTGGAAGGCATCTTCCGGCGCGTTGGGCGGAGCAAGATGCCACTGCTGCTCCATCCCGACGTCTGGCGCGACCGGCGCGTTGTTTTCCCCACCGGCCACCTGCTGCACCTGCCTCCGCCCAGCCATGCCGATCTCGACCACGAAGGCGTGGACATCATCGAAGAGCGCGGCCCCTCGCTCCTGCTCGACGGCATGCTGCTGGTGACCGGCCAGGTGGAGCGTGTCACCGACTTTGAAAAAGGCTACGCGCTGCAACAGGCGCGCACAGCAGATGGCCACGACTGGGAGCCGGATACGTGGATCTGGGATGACCAGGCCGTCGTCTGCCACGTTAAAGATAAGGGCTTGCTTGTCCTCTCAAGTTGCAGCCACGCCGGCGTCATCAACGTCCTGCGCCACGCTCAGCGACTGACCGGGATCACTACTATCTACGCCTTCGTCGGCGGTCTGCACCTGTCCGGCGCCCTCTTCGAGCCAATCATCGGGCGCACCGTCTCCGAGCTGGTCGCCATCAACCCGACGTTCATCGTCCCCGGCCATTGCACCGGCTGGAAGGCCATCCACCAGGTCGCCCGCCAGCTTCCCGATGCCTACATCCAGCCCAGCGTCGGCACCCGCCTGCACTTCTCATAACACACAGAGGCGGATGATGACAGGTGTGTTGCCTGTCATCATCGTCCCAGACCAGAACACACCTACGTCACCGGCAGCAAACGCCCGCTCCTCACATCATAGATGAAGCCGCTCACTGCGATGGCTTCGGGGATGAGCGGCGAGTTCTTGATGGCCGCCACATCATCGCGAACGGACTGCGCGAGATCGCTGAAGGGCAGAAAATCAATGCTGCTGGCATCGGCATGCAACTCCTGCTGGAGCTTTGCGCGCAAATCCTCATTGCTGAAGGTCAGCATGCCGCAATCGGTGTGGTGAATGACTACTACGGTATCGGTGCCGAGCAACTGCTCTGAAATAACCAGCGAACGAATGGCATCTTCACTGGCGCGCCCACCCGCGTTGCGAATAACATGCGCATCCCCCGGCTGCAAGCCCAGAAAAGCGGCAGGATCGAGCCGCGCATCCATGCATGTCAACACCGCTACCTTCCGTCCGGGCGGCATCGGCAGATTCCCTTTGTCAAACTGCGCGGCATACGCCTCATTAGCCTGCTGAAACTCCTGAACAACCGACATCTCCGTCTCCTTTCATGATAAACTTGATCTTCTAAGTCAATAACCTTCTTGATAATTATAGAATCATGGGAAGAGGTTTTGCAAGAGGGTGAGAGAAGATTCATTTTGAGCCAGGGTTCGCTCGATCAGCGCGCGAACAGGCCACCAGCGCCCCGATGAACGCAATGAGCGCAGCCGAGGTGAGGAGCGTGATCGACAGACCTGCGATCCCTGCTATGACAGCGAGAACGAAGCCGCCGCAGATTTCACCAACGGACTCACTCTGGGAGAGGAATGAGTGGACAGTCGCGCGTACATCGCCTGTGGTGCGCCGATTCACCCAGATGATGCGACCGTCCGTGTGACATTAAACGCGCTGCCGCTCACCAGCAGCACGCCGAGGCTGCCAATGAGAGCATCTGGCGCATAGGCCAGCACGATCAGGCCGAGTACGCCAATGAAGCAGGTGAGCGCGTACATACGTCGGGCGACACCCACGCCATCGATGCGCGCCTCGACGATATGCAGCGTGACGAAGCCCACCGTCGAGGCGCACATTCCGAGTGCCGCGTACCACAGCACGAGATCACCCGGAAAGCCCAGGTTCACAAGTTGCCTGGGAAAGAGCCACGTGACCATCGCCGCAGCGTTGACGATCATGGTTGCGACGAAGACCAGCAAAATCTCGTGATCGCGCTGAGAAAGGCTGACGCCGAGCCGGAAAATTGAGAGCGAGGCGCTCCAGCGTTTCTCTCGTTCAGGAATGAAGTTGCGTTCGCTGAAGCGCGCCGCAACGAAGAGGGCGAGCAGCGCCATACCAGCGCCTGAAACCACAATTGCGGTCGCCAGGCTCGTCGCCCGGCCAGGTACCCCGAACAGAACCATCCCCGTCGCCCCTCCTGCCAGATCCCGGCGACCGCTCGCCGTCAAGACGCGAGCGATTCGGTCGGGTTGATCGAGTTCGTCCGTGATCCACGCCACATCGGCGCCGTTCAAGAAGGCCCAGCCTGCTCCCCATAAGACTTGCGTTACCACGATCAACGGAAACGCCATCACCACGCCGGTCATCGCCATACCGACAGCCAGGAATATCTGCCCGATCACCAGCGGCCACCTGCGCCCGATCGCATCGGCCCAGATGCCAGCCGGGATATCGGACAGCACCAGGGTGACGGACATGGCCGTGCCGAGGAAGACAAGCTGAGCAGCGGAAAGATGTGCATCAGTCACGAAATAGAGGCCAGACGCCAGCACATAGCCCCGGTGGAACACCGAGCGCAGAAACATCCACTGCAAGAATGTCGTCACTACATCACGCCCATCATCCGGGCGTTTACGAAACATGCGCGCCATCATTCGCCTCTCCCCTGAGAGCAGGCAGGCAGCCAGAAGTTCCATCTTAACTGAGCGTCCATCAATCTCTTTCCCTCTTTTCGCAGAAGCACGTTGCCAGGCCGACCGACATGAAAAAATACGGCCTGAGTGGCGTTCGTGGAAGCATCAGGTCAGGAACATACCCGGCATGACCTGTGCGCGAACGCACTCAGAGAATGGTGAGCGGAAATGTCATCTGAACACGAGGAGCAAACCGGAGAGGAGAGGATTGGGGAGAGGCAAGAGAGGGAGACAGATGGTAGAGCTTATACCGCTAGCCTCTCACAGGTCAACTATCTTTCCCTGCCTCGCAACGCACTCTCGAGCGGAGGTCGCGCATCGTGAAAAAATGATCCATAGGGATTGCATCAAATGCACCACCTCCTTTCCTGAAATTTTAGTTACCAGCGGCAAAATACAATAAAAAAGCCGGAGGTCGGATTCGAACCGACGACACTCGCTTTACGAAAGCGATGCTCTACCCCTGAGCTACACCGGCTTGCCAGCATTCACTCTCTGATAACCCTTGCAGAGCATCAAGAGAGCCATCTGACAGGGATGATTATACGCCTCTGTGGCTCTCCTGTCAAGCATTTTTCTCTGTCGCTACCAACTCTTTCGCAGCAAGAGAAAAATATCCGACTCAGCTTCCCTTTACCATCTTCCTAATATCGTGGTCCAGAAACCGTGCCTGACGCGAACCTTCATCCTGATAGTGGTCGACCCCAGCCAGTGCAATCGCTCACAAAGAAGGCAGGATCATCATACTTATTTTGCCTCATAGCATCAGAGCCTCCTCACTTCACCGTAGATTACGTTTGCCCTTTTCAGAAGTTGAACAACCCCAATCTGCGTCGAACGTGTCATGCTGAGCGGCAGCGAAGCATCCGGGCAACCATACCGCCAGATATCCTGCCTCGGATGCTGAGCGGGAGCGAAGCATGACACATCCATGAGAATGCCTGGCTCTCGACTATGATGGGGAAGTGGTATATAATAATCTCACTTCCATTGATACGTGTAATCGCTTTTGTAGAGTATGACAGGAGAGGTTGCGCGTCAAAAACTGAACTGAATGAGACAGATAGCCATTCGGTCTGGCCTGCCATTACAGGCGGCAGTGTTCCTGCTGCTCGGAAGAAATGTGGTGAGCGCAGCAGATGTACGTCCTTGTTTAAGGAGTTTTTTATGGCTAAACAACAGAAACATACAGAGAAAAATCAGGGCGCCGATAAGCACGAGGGGATAAAGGTGATTACCGTCAATCGACAGGCGTATCACGATTACTTTGTGGATCGCACGATTGAGGCGGGGATCGCGCTGATGGGGACGGAGATCAAGTCGATTCGCGAGGGACATGTGAACCTGCGCGGGTCGTATGCCATTGGGCGCAAGGGAGAGTTGTGGCTGGAAAATGCCCACATCGCCGTCTACGAACACGGCAACCGCTACAACCACGACCCCATGCGCAACCGCAAACTGCTGCTGCACCGCCGTGAGATAGATCAGCTCCTGAGCCGCGTAGAGACGAAAGGCATGACGCTGATTCCGCTCAAGCTGTACCTGAAGGGCGGCAAGGCCAAGGTCGAGATTGGGCTGTGTCGCGGTAAGAAATTGTATGACAAGCGCGAAGCTATCGCGGAACGCGACGTCAGGCGCGAGATGGAACGCACGATTCGTACCCGATGAGGACATATGGCACAGGAAGAACAGACGAACATTTCCCCGGAACTGCTGGCGCGGGTGACTAACAGCGCCGGGATTTTTCAACTCCTCGGTTTGCATATCGAAACAGTGCATAATGGTATCGGGCGCGTGAGGGTATCGGTCGATGAGCGCTTGATGCACCCGCAAATGATTGTGCATGGCGGCGTCATCTTCACGCTGGCCGACACGGCGATGTCGATGGCAATTCTCTCGGTTAATCCACCGGGAACGCGCACAGGGACCATCGAAGCGAAGATCAATTATCTGCTGCCGGTGCGTACAGGTGAATTGCTGGCGGAGGCACACATCGTCCACCAGGGACGCTCAACGGCGGTGTTGGAGGCAACGGTCTTTAATATTGTGGATGGTGAACAAAAAGCCATCGCACGCCTGCTGGGAACATTTAGCGTCGCCCGACCGAAAAATCCTCTAGATTCAGGGGAAACAGGAACGAATAATAGCAAAAACCATAACGAGCACGGAAAATAAGCATGCCCATTTTACGTTTGCATCACGCGCAGATTACGATCCCAAAGGGAGCAGAGGAGGAGGCGCGCCAGTTCTACTGTGGCGTGCTGGCCTTGCCAGAGATCGAGAAACCACAGGCGCTGCAGGGACGCGGCGGCTTCTGGCTGCAAGTTGGCGACCGCCAGGTACACGTGGGAACCGAAGATGGCGTGAACCGTCAGGCCACGAAGGCACACCTTGCCTATCAAGTGGACAACCTGGACGAGTGGAGAGAACGGATGCAAGCTTCCGGCATCTCCATTGAGGAATCCCTGCCTATCCCCGGCTATACCCGCTTCGAGTTTCGCGACCCGTTTGGGAACAGGGTAGAGTTCATCCAGGAGAGATAAATTCACCTTACAACATCGCTCAAACGGCCTTCACCCTCCTCGCAGGTCACTTCGTGAGGAGTTGCCCATCTACTGGTACGTTTCTTTTCGTACCAGTAGAGGGTGAGCAGGGAGATGAGAGCCACGAGGGCGAGGAGCAGGGTGAGGTAGATGAGGCCGTCAAAGCCCCAGACGCGGGCAAAGATGCCTCCGAGGCCGTTGCCGAAAAGCTGGCCGAGGCCAAGGAAGACGGAATAGAGGCCCATAAGCAACCCGCGATCGCGGGCCGCCTCCTCTGAGATATCGGCGAGATAGGTAAGGGCGGCTGGCGCGAAGCCGGTTTCCGCGAAGATGCCGAGCATTAAGAGAGGTACCCAGAAAAAGAGCACCAGATCGTTGCCGGGACCGCGATGGTTGATGCCCCACAGAGCAAGGCAGGCAAGGTAGATACCACCGATTGAGGAAAGCATGAGGATCAGGCGCGGCACGTGGCTGAGGAAAAAGGCCCAGAAGACCAGGCAGAGGCCAAAGAAGAGCACAATCGCACCCAGAATCATACTGAGGAGACGCCCCCCACGAGGGCCAGAGGCGAGTCCCATTAAGAGCTGGTGCGAGTTGTGGACAGGCAGAGAGAGAATGAAGGTAAGCTGTGAGCTGAACCAGATGCCAACGAGGGCGAAGATGGCTATCCAGGCGGGGATGAAAATGAACAGGCGCGGCGTGCTCAAAATGTGCCGATATCGCTTTAGCATGATCTCCAGGCGTGCTGGTTCAATGACCTGGCGCACCTTCGGTATAAGGAGCATGCAGAACGCGACAAGTAAGTAGAGAAATGCCAGCAGGGCATAGGCAAAGGGGCCAAAACGATCCCAGGCAATGCCTCCTACCACGACACCGGCAGCGATACCACCGCTGGTTACCAGTTCATAGAAGCTCATCACGCGCACGCGATATGCCTGATTCGCCACCGTGAAATCGGCGAGATAGCCGAGGGTGGCAGGGGTCAGCATGGCAGAGACAAGACCGGCCATCACCTGCAAGCCAAGCAGGTAGAAGAGTGGATGATGGATGGGGGTGAAGATGAACAGGCCCGTCTGGAACAGGCCGAGCAGCGGGCCGAGAATGAGGAAATGGCGGCGCCCCAAACGATCTCCCAGCGCCCCCATCGGAGTAGCCAGCGTCAGTTCGGTAATGTAATAGACAACGGCCAGCAAACCAACCTGCAGACTGGTGATCGAGTGGCCTGCATAGCGTGTCAGATGTGCCAGAAAGAGTCCAAGTACGACGGTACCCGCCCCACCACTGGTTCGCAAAATAAAAGTGCCGATAAGGAGCGGGGTCGCCGACTGACGGGACATTATGTTCTCTCACTCTCCAGGCGCTCAATATTCACCGGCATCAGACTTGCCCTGCGCTGCCTCAAATAGGTCAGTACGGCAATGGTACATCCCGTGCAAAGGAGCACCACAGCTACCAGCAACAGAGAGAGCAACACGAAACGCATGCCACTATCGGTTGTGCTCAGCGCCACTACCCCCAGAATAACCATGACAAACTTCCCCTTTTCACTATGTAATATCGTTCGCTCACTTCAGACAACGGAAGTGTAAAATGGAAAGTAACAAGAATTGCCAGTTAGAGCTATAATTTGCGCATTTTTACCGAAAGACAGGTAATCTCAACAGGAGGGGCGGCGGATATGAATGTTCGCTGCCTCTCCTGTTCAAAAGCTTCATCAGACGAGAAGCAGTTGATCGTTGATCGCTTCGGCGGAGCACTGCTGCTCACCGTCGCGCAGCAACTTCTCGAAAACGGCGTACTGGCGAATGACGTAGACACCGTCACGCTCATAGAGTTGCCTCGCATCGCTCAGGCGCTGCGAGTCGATATCGAGAGCGACTTTGATTTTGCCGATCACGCCGCTCTGATTGCGGGCGTGCAGCGCATCGTCGTCGACCTCGATGACGATGCGCCAGTAGTTGCGGGCCAGTGTGTAACCCTCGCGTTCCAGTAGTTGGCGCGCTGTCTCGTTGGCGTGGCTGACGGTACAGCTCAGCGTGATACGAAAATCCGCCCGCGCCTCTGGTACCAGACAACGAGCGCGCTGCTCGGCCAAGCGCAGCAGGAGCGTACCGATGCCCCGGCGGCGATAGTCAGGATGCACGACGATCTTCATGTAGATGCATGCATACTGCTCGTGCCAGACAACGGCGTAACCAACCAACTGTTCTTTCTTTGTCACGATGACCCAGGCGTCGGTTTTCAGTTGAAAGTCGGGCCTGTTCCATATCGCGAGTATATCCTCCTTTGTGCAATCCGATACGCCGGATTCGGCCATATCGCTCAGGCTCACCAGGTGTGTAACGGCTTCCAGGTCTCGCATCTGCGGCTCGCGTGCCGACAGGTTTTGTAAGTAGACAGCCATAGTTCGTTTCTCCATTCTCCTGGTGGCGCATGATGCCCGTGTCTACGGTACATCATACTCCGCACTTTATCTCTATCAGGGGAAGATGGAGCGAATGTACGGTTTCTTCCCCCGCTTATTCTGAAATTGTTTGCGTACTTGGTTCTCGTCCAGGGCGCAGTTCCTTCTGATAGGAGTCGTACTGGCGCGTGGCGTGCATGCCCGCCCGTTCGTAGAGGCGCGTGGCTCCGGTCAGACTGGATGCATCGACGCTAAGACCGGCTTTGCGCCAGCCCCGTCGGTAGAACTCGTTGAAGGAGTGGAGCAGCAGCGCCATACCGACGCCCTTGCGCCGCCAGGGACGTAACACGCCCAGCGTATTCACCCAGCCCATGCCATCCTGGGTCCGCCTGCAGAGGGAAATACCGATGGGTTTCTCTCCCTCGAAGGCCATAAACCAGAGGTCCGGGTCGAAGTAGCTGCGCTTGACCATCCAGTACTCCCATTTCTCGTAAGGCGTAGGCATGTGTCCCCAGTGATCCTGAAAGGATTCTTCGTCCACTTCATAGACGAGGCGCTCCTCTCCCGGACGCATAGGGCGCACGGTAATGCCCTCGGCCCACTGCGGCTGCTGTGGAGGCTCCTGCATTTCGATCTCCATGCGCCAGAAGTGGCGGATAAGCTGGTAGCCAGCCCTTTCAAGGAGCTGTTTGGCAGCAGTATTAACGCTCGCCGCACCGGTATTTAGCGTGACGCGCAGGTCGGGAGCCGCCAGAGGAATATGTTCCTGCGCTCGCGCCTCTACCCACTGCAACAGCGCTTCACGAACACCCTGCTCGCTATACTCAGGGTGGACGAAGAGCCAGCCAAAGATGCGCGCATGGAGAAAATGCATCGTTTCGGCGTAGCCAACCATGCGTCCCGTGGGCGTCGTAACGACCCGGGTATCTGTCTCCAGATTCATATTCGGCGACTGCCATTCATTGCGCATATCCTCAAGCGTGGTCTCCGCTTCGCCGTAATCGGCGATTTCATACGCGGCAACCAGCTCGCTCACCGCTTCGAGGTCGGCCATAGTGACAGTACGCAGTGTAAGTCCCTTTGGAAGATTATCTGTTCTCATCATATATCTATTCTTTCCTTCCTGGCCTCATCAGGAAACGGCCAGTACTCCAGTATCCATTTCCCGGTTACAGCCGAAAAACTATCCATTTCGCTTCAATCTGCCCGTGCGCTTGGCGTAGCGTTCGGCGATGCTGAAGATGAAGACGCCGAGCGGGACGCTCACCACCCCCGTGATAATCAGGGGCCAGGTGTAGCTCCAGATGGCTGGTGACCAGATGGGTTGTCCCTGAATGATCGCCACGCGCAGCCCTTCCAGCACGTAGGTGGCCGGGGAAATCCGGGCCGCCGGCTGCATCCATCCCGGCAGCACGCTGATCGGATAGTAGACGCCCGACACGAGCAGGATGACGGCGCGTACAATCATGGACATCTGCATGCCTTTCTCTGTGAAGAGCAGCGGCAGCACGGCGGTGGCAATGCCGAAGCCGATGAACGAGATGCTGCCCAACAGCAAGAGAAAGATAGCCGTCACATAGTTGGCGTGGCTCAGATCGAGGTGGAAGAAGGCGCTCACCACGATCAACTGCAAGAAGGTGAAGAGCATGCCGTGTACCACCGCGTAGAGACAGCTACCAACCATGTGCGTGAAACGCGAGATCGGAGCCATGAAGGTGTACTCGATGGTGCCTTCCCAGCGTTCCATGTTGATGATATCGGTCACACCATCGAAGCTGACGCTCAGGTAGGTCCAGACCGAGGTGCCGATCAACAGGTAGAGGATTAACAGATTCGTATTGACCTTCGCACCCGTAACCAGTTGAGCGCTCTCGCCGATAAAGGTAACGCTGAGCCCATTTACGATATTGTAAACTAACCACACGAGTTCCCAGGCCCAGTAACGCCTCGTCAGGTTCCAGTTGCGCTCGAAGAAGGCGTAGGTTGCACGCCACTGGTGCATCATTGTTGACATAAGCTTTCTCTATCCTATTCTTCCTCGTCCTCTCTCAGAGCCTCGTAGGCATCGAAGGCTTTCTCCCAACTGCCGTAGCGTTGAATGTCGGCCTCCGTGATGAGATGGGCGGCGGTATAGTGCATGAAGACCTCATGCATGGTTACGGGCGTTGCTTGCCCACGAATATCAGCGACTTTGCGTTTGAGTTCATCAACGGTTCCCAGCGCGACGATGCGTCCCTGGTCGATGATGGCGACGCGATCGCACAGCGCCTCTGCCTCGTCCATGTCATGTGTGGTAATCAGGATGGTCGCGTCGTGTACGTCGCGCAGTTCGTTGACGAAGTTCTGCACGTCGATCTTTGAACGCGGGTCCAGACCGGTCGTCGGCTCGTCCAGCAGCAGGACGATGGGCGAAGTCAGGAAGGCGCGCGCAATCGCTACTTTCTGCTGCATACCACGCGACATATTTTCCAGCGGCGCTTTGATGCGGTCTTCCTTGATCCCCAGTCGAGTGAGAATCTCCTTGATACGCTTGCGTGCCTCTGGCCCCGGCATGTTGTAGAGGCGGGCGGCATAGATCAGATTCTCCATCGGCGACAGCTTCTTGAAGAACGAGGCCTCAACGCTCACCCGGTTGATGAGCCGCTGGACAATATGCGCATCCTTGACGACATCGTAGCCAAAGATGGTCACATAGCCAGTATCCGGCAGGAGCAGCGTCGAAAGAATGCGAATGAGTGTCGACTTGCCCGAGCCGTTAGAGCCAAGAATGCCAACGATCTCACGCCGCGCGACCGTCAGGGTGACATTATCAACGGCCATCACTGCGCGCTTCTCATCCTTTTCCCCTTCCTGCTTCCACGGCAAGCGCAGGAGCGGTTTCGATTTCTTAAAGCTTTTTGAGACTTCTTCAATAACCACAGCGTTTTTGCTTGTGTCTATCACCACATGCTCCAATAGTGATGGGTTATCTACGACTTCATGAATTGCCACGTGCATTTCTCCTTCCTTCTGGATGGCCCAGAAATAGAACGCCAGGAAAAGGTAGTGTTACCACGTTATAGAAGCTTTCTCTAACAGGGACATCGATCATGAGACCAGTGCTTACCTGCCCTTTCGGGCAAGGCATCGTTCAAAATGAGTAACAAAAAACCGTGGGACTGGATTTTTTCTGTTTGCCAGTGCCCACGGTTGGGGTTTCTCTCTTCGTTTGTCACCTACTCATCCTGAGATGGAAACAGGCGGAGACCCCCTTGAGATGGGCACACAGCACCCCTGAGCGAACACGGGCAGAGCCAACTTCATGGCCCGCGTACCGTAGCCACCCAGGCCAGAGAAAGAGATATCTTCCAGGCCGAAAGGCATAGCATGGCCGTAGCCGATGTGCGCAGGGCGCACCCGGGCGATGGTCAGCAGTTGGAAATTCACAGCTCCTGTAGCCATGCTCGCCGTCTCCTTCCTGAAAATTCTTTTCGTCTCGTCCGATTTCGACATCACCGGACCGAATGAACACTTGAGTAAGATTTGTGAATTTTTACACAATTTCGAGGATTGCCGGTGCAATCCTCTCTGATGCGAGTATACGGGATAAGCCGCTTCTTTGTCAAGGGCAAAATGACCACACATTGCAAACTCATCTGCGTATTTGTGGCTATATTGCCATTATCGCCATCAATGTATATAAAAAGGCGAAGACAGTGGAACCAGGGCGGAGGCCAGCTCCGCCCCTACCAACCACGAACCAGTATCCCGCCTGCCAGTCATAGCACTGGCTTCACTAATACATACGCTTCGTGGTGACACTTTTCACACACGGATTTGTTCGCAAGATACCACACAAAGTCGATGCCGGAGATAGAACACGGTAGTCTATGCGTTTGCTACGACTGTAGCGAAGCCAGAAAATCCAGCACAATCTGGTTAAACTCGGCTGGTTTCTCCATAAAGGGATGATGCGCTGTCCCGGCCATAACCACCTTTTTCGCTCCCGGAATCTCTGCTGCCAGTTGCTCCAGCGGATTTGGCGCGTCCCACTCACCTAGAACGACAAGCGTTGGCACTCTAACTTCCGACAGGCGTCCGATGGCTGGCGGCTCTAATGGCACGGGTGGCGTCTCTGCCTGCGCCTCATCATCCGGGCGCTGCCAGTTACGAGTCGTCATCTCCCGTACCCGCTCGCGCACAGCAGGAGTTGCCTGGCCTGGAAGCCGACCCGGCCCATCCGTCCACAATTCGAGCGAGATCTCAACTGCTCGCGCAATGTCGTGCTGCTCAGAGGCCTCATTCATACTGGCAAACATGCGCACCACATCTGGATTCTTCTGCATCATCTCTTCTGATGGCCGAAATCCGCTGACACCTGCTGTGACCGGGATCAGCGCATCGACCATCTCAGGATGCTCAAGCGTAAAATCGATTGCCAGCGCGCCTCCGCCAGAGACTCCCATAAGATAGGCGCTCTCAACGCCCAGAAATTGCATCAACTCATAGAGGTCCTGCCGATCAGAATACGCCTCCCCCTTTGTAATCAGCCCTGAATCGCCAAAGCCGCGCTGATCGTAGCGGATGACGCGGTATCGTTGGGCAAACACCGCGAACTGATCGTCCCATGATCTCCTGTCCAGCAGGTGTCCATGGATGAGAATGAATGGATGCCCGGCGCCCGCAACCTCATAATATAGTGTGGTGCCGTTTACCTCTGCAAAACCCGTCTGTAGGTTTGTTGTTTCCGCCATATTGCCGCTCCTTCCTTATTAACTGTCTTTTCAGATGATAGCATCAAAAGAGGTTAGAAACGACCCTGTATAGGATTTTCAGAGTATGCATGCCGTAATTTGTATATGTTCGGTGGGTCACCACTCATCCTGCTTGCTCAATCTCATCCAGCAGCGAGGAAACAAGAGCGGCTTTTTCTTGAAATGTGGCCGCGTCAAGCTGCGGGATGGTGACGGCCTGGACGAGCGCGGCGTAAAGGTCGGGGCGTCCGAGTATTTCGCTGACCTGCTCCTCAACCCATTTGTCGTAGGCGATGGGGTAGCGGCGCGCGCTGATGAAGAGGGCCTGGATGGTCTCCTCAACAGCGTGGTGCAGGCGTTTGAGGCACTGAAAGTAGAGGCCGCGCTGGCTGAAGGGCGGGATGTGGTTGAGGTTGTTGCGAGCGTACATCAGCACCATAGCCAGTCGGCTGGCGCGCAGGTCCTCGGCATAGTAGGGCAGCCATTGCGCGCGCAGGTACCGGTAGCGATCCGTCCAGGTGACAATCGGACGCGAGTAGGCGAGAATGTTGCCGATTTCGAGTTCAAATTCGTCGGGGCCGCTTGTCCAGTTGCGGGGTCTGGGAACGAAAAGGCCGTTGTGAGGATGAAGTTCGATGCGTGAGTAGGGGCCGAGAGGTGTAAGGTTCCAGACCTGCCCGCGCTCGTACTGCCATTGCTCGTAAGCTTCGCACAGTGAGAGATCGAAGTACTCGTTATGCAGCAGAGTCAAGTCACAATCTGCCCCCAGAGCAAGATTGCCTTTGCCACGCGCCCACGAACCTGTCAGCAGAAGCGCATCAACGCCGGGTACACCATCGAAGTAGGCAGCGCTCTCTTCGATGGCAGAGACAAAAGGGAGTGGCAGACCCGTCCCTACATTCCAGTCCATTCGCATTTCCAGAAGGCTCCTTACTGATATCCCTTTCGGCTTCTCTGTATTCTCAATTATAAGGTATACTGGAAGGGCTTCAGAGACGAAGGAGATCAACGATCCTCCAGAAACCACTTAGATCAGTTCTATCTTGCCCTCTATGACCGTATCATCGGGTTGAATGGAGAAGACACGGGCGTAGGGGGGTTCGGGATAGTATTGGTGGGAGAAGATGATGTAGAGAAGCTGGTTGCGTTTGGCCCAGTCCTTGTCGCGGCGCGAAGGATAGGCTTCGGATTGGGGATGCGAGTGGTAGTAGGCGTACATCTCGCCATCGTATTCGTCGATATCGTAGGAGATACGCAACAGGTCTTCGGGACTGATTTCGGAAAAGTCATCGGGATGCGCGGCAGCGTTGGCGGTCGGGTAGTTTTTCACCACCTGACCGTCCTTGCTTGCCAGCAATCCGCAAGTTTCGTTGGGATAGCCAGCGACGACGTGCGCCACCATATCGGCGTACATCGCCCTGGGAATACGCACGACAAAGGGTGCTTCCGGTTCTTGCGCTACCATAATAGCTTCGCCTCTAGATCATCTTCGAGTGTGCCCAGATCGCGGGCCCACAGGTCTTCGCTGAGGTATTTCCAGCCGCCATCAGCGAGAATGACGACGATTTTGCCGCGTTCCATGCTGGATGCGACACGCAGAGCGGCATGCAGAGCGGCTCCGCAGGATGGTCCGGCAAAAATGCCTTCCTGATCTTTCAACTGGCGCGTGCGCCGCACGGCATCCACGCTGGCGACAAGAATTTTCGCGTCGAGCAGTGACTGGTCGAGCACGGGCGGCACGAAGCCATCCTCAAGGCTGCGCAGACCCTGTACGAGGTCGCCTTGCAGCGGCTCGGCGGCTACCACCTTGATAGCGGGATTATATTCTTTCAAACGCCGCGCATTACCGGTAATTGTACCACCGGTCCCCAGCCCTGCGACAAACACATCCAGATCGGGCAGGTCGCGAATAATTTCGACGGCGGTGCCCTCGTAGTGAGCGCGGGGATTTGCATCATTGCCGTACTGGTAGAGCATGACGTAGCGTTCGTCGTTACGCGCTACCTCCTGCGCCAGTCGCACGGCCCCGTTGCTGCCCAGCGAGCCATCGGACAGGATGATGTTCGCGCCGTAGAGTTCGAGCATCTGGCGGCGCTCCTTCGTCACGTTGTCGGGCATAACCGCCGTGAACTGGTAGCCCTTGACACGGGCAATCATCGCCAGCGCGATACCGGTATTACCACTGGTCGGCTCAAGCAAGATAGAGCCTTTTGTGAGCTTCCCACTGGCCTCAGCCTCTTCAATCATCTTCTTAGCGATGCGATCTTTGATGCTGCCAGAAGGATTGGCCCCTTCCAGCTTGGCATAAATCTGCACGCCCGGATGCGGGCTGAAGCTCTGTAGCTCGACCAGAGGCGTGTTGCCAATGGTATCGAGAATGCTGCGATAGAGCATAGTGTTACTCCTGATGACCACCTGCCATCGCGGGCAGCAAGATTACTGTGTCATTGGGGCCGACGGCGGTGTCGAGTCCTCGCAGGAAACGGACATCCTGGTCGTTGACATAGACGTTGATGAAACGGCTCAGGCCCTCCCCCGATTCCGCCTGAATCTGCTCGCGCAGAGCAGGATAGCGTTTGTAAAGATCGGTCAACACTTCATTAAGGGTGCTGCCCTGTACGCTCACTTGCTTCGAGCCGCCAGCCGATGCTCGCAATACAGGTGCAAGACGAACAGTTGCCATTGATTCTCTCTCCTCGATTAAGCAGAGGGTGTGATAATGAATTTTTTTATCACACCCCGGATTTATGATTGTTATAGCGCGCAAAATTCTGCATAAGTCGGCAGGTCTTCGGGATGAGCGTTTTCGCCGCAAGCCGGACAGTTCGGGTCTTTGTAGAGACGCAGCTCACTGAACTCACCAGCGAGAGCATCATAGGTCATCATGCGACCCACCAGTGGCTCACCCAGGTTGAGCAGAAGCTTGATGGCCTCGGTCGCCTGCAAGATGCCGATGATGCCGGGCAGAACGCCCAGCACGCCAGCCTCGGCGCAGCTTGGAGCCAGCGCGGCAGGAGGCGGCTCAGGATAAAGGCAGCGATAGCACGGCCCCTCGTGGGGTTTGAAGACGGTCAACTGCCCCTCAAAGCGGAAGACGCTGCCATGAATAACGGGCTTGTTCGCGATGATGGCGGCGTCGTTGAGCAGATAGCGCGTGGGGAAGTTGTCGGTGCCATCGATGATAAGATCGTAGTCGGCGATGATGCGCGCCACATTGGTCTCGTCCAGGCGCTCGATGTAGGTCACAACCTTCACATCCGGATTCAGCGCCTCGATGGTCTCGCGGGCCGACTCGGCCTTGTACTCACCAATACGGCTCGTATTGTGCAAAATCTGGCGCTGCAGGTTGCTGTCATCTACCACGTCGGCGTCGATGATGCCGATGGTGCCAACACCGGCGGCCGCCAGGTAATAGGCGGCGGGAGAGCCGAGACCACCCGCTCCGATGAGCAGCACCTTCGAGTCGAGCAGCTTAAACTGACCAGCCTCGCCCACTTCAGGAATGAGCATATGGCGGCTGTAGCGCCGAGCCTGGGCATCGGTCATCAAACGCGGCTGCACGAAGGGGAGACCGCTATTTTTCCACTGCCCGAAGCCACCCGACATCGAGATAGCGTTCTGGTAGCCCATCTGCTGCAACGTGCTCCCTGCCATGAGCGAGCGCACGCCGCCCGCGCAATAGAGCACCACCGTCTTGGACTTGTCGGGAACGGCCTCTTCAATCTGCAATTCAAGGAAGCCACGCGGGACGTGAATGGCACCCGGAATATAGCCTTCGTTCCACTCGTGCTTCTCACGCACATCTACAAGGACAATCTCCTGGTCACCAGAGCCGCTCTGCTGATCGAGGGCCTGCTTCACCTGTGATGGCGTCCACTCCGGCACTTGCTGCCTGGCCTTGCGCATAATTTCGCGGGATGCCTCACCCATGTCTGTTCACCTCTTGCAAAAATGTTGACTAAGTAAATCAATTTAATATCTGTAGTAACTAACAAAAGATTACATTGTATTCTTACCAGTTGTCAAGGAACGTTGTGGAGGTTTCCGACGCTTATCTTTTGTTAGTATGCCTGTAGATGAGAACAGCGATGCAGGGGGAAATATTCCTGATCATCAGGTAATCCATTTTTAAAAGAGGGCGTATTACTTTGTAGAGGGGAAGAGTTTCCCCCTCTAAGGTAGAGCTTACCAAACATATTGAAATGCTCCCGCTTATTTGTTTTGTCTCCCCTAAGATTGCATCTCTCGCCCCCATACTTCCTTGTGCGCCTTCTTCGCTCTTCGGCTCCTGCGTACATGTACCTGTAAACGTTGGAATCTACCCTCAACTGTCAGGACGGCGTGTATCAAATTTCTTTCATAGAATGAGAAAATTTATCAAAGAGCAAAACAAAGAAATGGGATCGTTAGAGAAACTACATGCACCCTCAAACCTGCTATAATGTCAGAGACTGCTTGTAGTTTTTTCCCTTCGAGTCAGGTGAACAGAACAATCTAATAGTGCCAGGAGAGCTTCGAGATGAGTGAGACAGCAGATATTGTCGTCATCGGCGGTGGAGTGATGGGGGCGAGTATTGCGTATCAGTTGGCGAAGCAGGGGGCCGGGCGTGTGGCGCTGCTGGAGCGGCGGGCTATTTGCAATGGGACGACGGGGCGGTCGGGGGCAATTGTACGCCAGCATTATTCCAATGATTTTACGATTCGCATGGCGCGTGACAGTTTGCGCGTGTTCCAGCACTTTGATGAGGTTGTTGGCGGCGATTGTGGGTTTGTGACGACGGGGCTGATCGTGCTGGCCGATGAACACAGGGCGCAGGCGCTGCGAGCAAACGTGCAGTTGCAGCAGGAGCAGGGGGTTGATACGCGGCTGATCAGCGCGCAGGAAGTGGGTGAGGTCGCGCCAGGGTATGGCGGCGAGGGGGTGATGCTGGCCTGCTATGAGCCGGAGACGGGCGTGGCCGACCCGATGGCAACGACTTCTTGCCTGGCGCAGCGCGCCCGCGACTTCGGAGCAATCACTCGCGAGGGCGAGCCGGTGCTGGAAATTTTGAGGCAGAATGGCCGCGTGACAGGCGCGCGCACAGAGCGGGAGGAATTGCTTGCTCCGGTGGTCGTGCTGGCAGCCAATGTATGGAGCGCAGCGCTGGCAGAACCCCTGGGCATCAAGCTGCCCGTTTTGCCCACACGCCACCCGATGCTGGCGCTACGCCGCCCCAACGATTTCGGGGGCCGCCATGGCTATCACGCGGTTGGGCTTGACCTGATACGGCACATCTACCTGCGCCCTGACATCGGCGGCATGACACTGATCGGCTCGGCAGAGGACGTGTTGACAGAAAGCGACCCTGACAACTATATCCAGAGCCTGAACGAGGAAGAGATTGCCCACTTGCACAAGTTGGGCGCGGGCAGCATTCCTGCTCTCGCCCGCGCCGTCCCGCGAGGAACCTGGGCTGGTATCTACGACGACACGCCAGATTACCACCCTATTTTAGACAGGCTTCCAGCTTACGATGGTCTGTACTGCGCAGCAGGCTTCAGCGGCCACGGCTTCAAGCTCTCGCCCATAGTCGGGCAATGGATGGCACAGCTTATTCTCACAGGCAAGAAACCTGCCGACATGGAATACTTCGCCTTTGATCGCTTTGAGAACGGGAAAGAGATACGTCCCCGCTATCCTTCGGGAGTGCTAGGCTAAAGTCTCCAATTTCAGCACTTTTTTTCGACCAGGGTCCGATACGTGACGCTATCATAGGTGATGCCCACTGCCCAGGTCTGCTTCGTTTTCGGTACGTGCGTCGCTGCCAGCAGGTCGCTGGCGGTAGAGCCTGGGCTGGGACTGCTGACGATACTCCACTGCGTCCCGTTCCAGTGCTCTATCAGCGTAAAATAGGGTCCTGTTGGATCGAGGCTGTTCCGGTACTCCCCAACCACCGTAATGTTGCGCGCTGAGGTCACAGACATGCCATTGATGAAGTCGGAAGTTCCCTGAACCGGGCTGGTGACAACACTCCATTGCGTCCCGTTCCAGTGCTCTATCAGCGGGCTATAGTCGGCGGAAGGACCACTACTATTCGTATAATCGCCTGCCGCCCAGACATCGTTTGCCGAGACCTTGACCACAGCATTCAAAACATTGCTTGCAGGTCCAGGACTGGGACTGGTGACAACGCTCCACTGCGTCCCGTTCCAGTGCTCTATCAGGGTTCCCGTGAGATCAGGTGTGATATTATCGCCAACCGCCCAGACATCGTTTTGCCCGACTGCTGTGACAGCAAAAAGCCGACCCGAAAGGGCAGGGCTACTACTGATACTCCACTGCGCGCCGTTCCAGTGCTCTATCAGGGGCTGGTAACCGCTCGAACTGGTTGAGCTTGTGGTTGTGCCAACCGCCCAGATATCTTGCGACGAAACAGCAGCAATGGCGGCCAGTGTACTCCCCGCTGATCCACTATTCGGGCTGGAGATGATACGCCATGTTTTGCCATTCCAGTGTTCGACCAGGGTTTGCTGCGCATTTGAGCTATTGTTTTCACCAACCACCCAGATATTGTTGGCCGCAATCGCAGCGATACCTGAGAGTGACCCCGCAATAGTGGGGCTGGAAACCACCGTCCATCTGGAGTTGTTCCAGTGTTCAATCAGTGGAGAACTGCCATTGCCATTGCCATACGAGCCGACAGCCCAGACGTTGCCCGCTCCAATCGCGGCCACAGCGTTCAGGAAGTTTGTGCTTGACCCTGGATTCGGACTGGTCACGACTGTCCAGCTGCCACATGAGCTTTTAAATTGATGCACAGAGAGACTCGCCGCCGCAGCCATGCGCGAGTGCAAGAACAGAGCGGTGAAAACAATAGAAATCAGAGAGATGATGACGAGGAGACGTTTCATGATTATCCTCCCTGACCGCTTTTAAAGCAAGTATACTCTGTATGGGGATACAATGCAAGGGCAAGGAACAGCTTTCCAATGGAATAAGGCATTAGTCACCCACCCGCCGCAGAGTACAACGAAAGCGTAGCCGGTTCGTCTCTATAATAGCAATAGAACAACACGATTTACAGAGGATGACCATGCAACCACAACCAGAGCAAGGGAGATTTATGAAACGGCGCGTGGCGCTGGCGTTGCTATGCATTGTCGTTGTCCTGCTCATTGCCCTGACAGGCTACGCGGCAGCGACATATTTCTTGCCTGGAACACAAAAGGCACAAAAACACGCCATGCCATTACAAACGCAACAAAAGCCGACAGCCACACGCGCAGGCAAACAACCGCCATCACCGCTGCTCTTCGGCACCAATCTTGGGCTGTTCAACAGTAATGACCAGTTTCTTACCTCAGATGCTACACGCCAGATGATGCAGCAGATGCATGTACGCATGGTACGTATACCTGTACGGTCCAACCTGCCACTCGACCTCACCGTTCAGGCGGCTCAGGACGTGAAGGATATCGGGGCCGTACCGCTCATTGTGCTGGAAGGCATGCGCAACACGCAGCCACTGCAAGCCGATACGCAGGTTATCGAGGCCATGAACCGCATCTTCGGCAGCAGTGTGGTCTATTATGAGTTTGGCAACGAGGATGACTGGAATGGTCTGCCCATTGACCGCTATACGGCTGGCTGGAATCAGATCATTCCGCAACTAAAGAAACTGGCGTTCAACGGCAAGTTCGTTGGCCCGGTCAGCTACGAGTATAGCCACAACAACCTGACAACCTTCTTACGAGGGGCCAATCCTCGCCCGGATGCTATTAGTTGGCATGAATATACATGCAGTTGGAAAGACCCGGCTGCCCTCTGTCTCTCCAGCATCAACAAGTGGTCAAGACACATCAGCGATGCGCGAACGGTCATGCAGGCCACGCTGGGTACAACGCTTCCCATCATGATTACCGAGTGGAATTACGCCGCCGACCAGTCGATACAGAGCAACGGGCAGCCTTATCCCGACAACAAATATAATAACGACGCCTTTATGACTCAGTGGACGACGCAAGCCCTGCAGACGCTTGCAGCCAACGATGTCTTTGCCTCCATGCAATACACCGTCACGAATACAGCGCTGCCACTGATTACGTACCAGAATCACATGACCGTGCAAGGCCAGACCTTCCAGGCGCTCTATCCGAAAATTATTGCTACAGGCAGCCAGCCATGAAAAGCAGTGCGCGTGTGTGACGCTTAAGAGAGCCAGGGCGCAGGCAAGCTGCGTCCTGGCATAGACATCCGTCTATCATGAACGTGGGCCAATGAGGCCAGCAACGGTGAGCTGGGTGAGAGCTTTTTGTGCGATGGTTGGCGTGCCGACGCGGTAGGCAACACCGTGCATGTACTGGACAACAGGTTCCAGGTACTCTTTCAGGCGGGAGTCCCGCTGCATGAGGGAATCGAGAACATAGGAGGCGGTTTCCACCAGCCAGGGGGTAGTTTCGTTGTTCATGAGCAGGCGCAACAAGGGACCAAGAGCCTGCCTGCCGAAACGTGTGAGACCCTTTGCCCCCATCCAGGCGACGGAATGGTCGTTGTCCAGCAAGGCTTGAACGAGGACAGGAAGCGCACGCTGATCGCAAATCTCACCGAGGGCGCGAATAGCATGCCAGCGCATCCAGGCCGAACTACTAGCGCTGGCATCGATGAGGCCGGGCACCGCTACGTTACCCAGGTGGACAAGGGAGGCGAAAATCTGGCTGCCAAGTTGCTCATCAGCGTTACTCAGAGAGCTGAGCAGGGCAGGAACAGCCGATTCATCACCGGCGCGCCCCAGAGCTTTGGCCGCTTGCAGACGCACGGAAGGAACAGGATCGTGCAGTGCCTCGATCAGGATAGGGGTAGCAGCCGGGTTGCCAATGATACCGAGAATATGAATGGCTGTCTCGCGTACGGCTGGACGGGGATCATTTGCCCCGGCACGCAGGACGAGTTGGGCGCGCGCCGACTCGATGCCGGAGCCAGGCAAGAAAAGAGTACGCAAGCGCGTGCGAGCATGGGGAGTGCGCAGCGGCGGGGGAATCACAAACGGCTTACCCGCCCATGTTCCCAGCGCGATAAATTCGAGCAGGTGACGAGCCAGGCGGTCATCCTCAAGAGAGGAAACAGCGATGACCGCTCGCGGGTCATCTTCCATAATCCAGTACAAAAGACGCCAGGCCGCGCCACGGCTACCTTCAGCAGCCTGCCGTGCCAGTATCTGTGGAGGTGTTACCCCTACAGGTGGCGTTTCAGTAACAGTCTCCCCCACTGCCGTATCCGATGGCAGTGATGAGAACAGACTTTTCGTTGTTGTATCAGAGCTAGAATCAGAGGATGTCATCACCTGTGCTCCCTTCCCATTTCAGGACACATTACATGCGCAGGCGCAAATCAATGCGTCGCACAGGTGCAGTCCGGGACAAAGACACGAGTAGAACGCACTACAAACCCGACGGACACAGTAGTTTCTTCGCCAGAGTGCAGATGACACTCATACTATAGCACAAAAACGCGTATACTGCCGGAATGATGCTCCGGCAGTATACGCGTTGCTTCGTCCTCTCTCTAGTGCAGCGCTGAATAGAGGCGTTCAGAGGTAATAGGAAGTTGGGTCATACGAACGTCGACCGCGTCGCGAATAGCGTTAGCGATAGCGGCGCTGACCGGAACAACGGGAGGCTCGCCTACCCCCTTTGCCCCAAACGGGCCGAGCGCGGAGGGTATCCTCACCAGAATGGAGGTGATGTCGGGTACGTCCTGGCTATGCGGGATAGCATAATCCATGAAGTTGGAGGTGAGCAACTGGCCGTTTTCGTCGTAGACATAGCCCTCAAAGAGCGCCCAGCCGATACCCTGGGTGACACCACCTTCGATCTGTCCCTTGACCTCATCGGGATTGATGGGGAAACCGACATCCTGCGCAACTACATAATCGAGGACGCGCACCTGACCCGTTTCGGGATCAACGGCCACCTTCGCAATGTGCGCGCCGTACATGGGCGAACTGACCTTGTTCGCGACCCGCCCGCTACCATAGACGGGCGCGTACTGCCCGGCAAATTGCATGGATGCGGAAGCAATCTTCGTCAGTGCCACGTTCTTGCCCGGCGTGCCGCGCACCACAACTTTGTCGCCCTCGATCTCCAGATCATCCGCCGATGCCTCCAGCATATCGGCGGCAATGGAGAGAATCTGGTTGCGAGCATCGCGGGCAGCCGCCAGTACAGCGGGTCCCATTGAGTAGGTGGTCTTACTCCCCCCGGTGCCGCCGCTATAGGGCATAGTATCGGTGTTGTCGTGCGCCACATTCACGGCATCGGGCGACATACCCAGGCCCTGAGCGGCAATCAGCGCCATCGAGGTATCAGAACCCGTCAGGTCAACGGTGCCGATGATGACGGTGATTGTGCCATCTTCTTCGAGGCGACAGGCAGCGGCAGTTGGCTCGGTACCACCGGGCCAACCACCGGCAGCCAGGCCGATGCCAACCTTCCAGCCCTTCAGTGCTTCGGGCGGCGTCTTCTGCTCCTCGCGTTTGGCCCACAGGGGATGCTCCTTCGCCTTCTCGACGCATTCCAGCAGGCCAATGCGCGGCCACTCTGGCTGACGAGCGTTGAGTGTGGCATCGCCCTCTTTCAAGCCGTTCTTCAGCCGGAAGTCCGCCGCGTCCATACCCAGTTCGCGGCAGAGTTCATCCACCGTTGATTCGAGGGCGAAGGTCGTCTGCGGCGCACCGGGAGCGCGATAGGCACCCACACTCACCCTGTTGGTGAGCACCTCGAAGCAGCGGAAATCGATATTGGGACAGCGATAAGTACTGCCCAGCAGATAACCGGCAAGGCCAGCTCCCGCGCCGCCATAGCAGCCGCTATCAAAAATCACCTCCGCCTGCATCGCGACCAGCGTCCCATCGCGCTTCGCCCCCAGTTTGATCGTAATGACCGATTGCGGCGCGGGATTACCGGCCAGCAGGTCTTCCGTGCGCGTATAGGTCAGGCGCACGGGACGACGTGCCACATAAGCTGCCGCAGCAGCAAACGGCTCAATCAGCCCGAATTTGCCGCCAAAACCACCGCCGACCGGCACCGATTCGACCGTCACCTGCCGGGCCGGAACATCGAGTGCCGTAGCCACCTCATTGCGCACTCCGAACATCGCCTGCGTGCTGGGCCACAGCGTGACATGGTCGCCGGTCAGACTGGGAGAGACGGTGATCGACTGCGGCTCCATGTAGGACTGATGAACGGTGCTGGTTCTGTAGGTACGCTCGACGATTACGTCTGCCTCGCGAAAGCCAGCCTCGATATCACCCACGTGATAGCGCACCTTGTCGCTGACATTCTGAGAAAGATTCGTGTCCTCCGTGTCCGCCTCGTCTTCCTCGGCGACAGCCGCGTGCGCCCCACCACCGGCAAGCTCGGAACTTTCGCCCTCACCATGCTGCCGCGTCAGTGGGGAATCGGGCTTCATGGCTGCCACAGGGTCTAACACGACGGGAAGTTCTTCATAATCGACATCGACAAGCACAGCCCCGTCTTCAGCGGCAGCCTCCGTCTCCGCCAGCACGATGGCGACCGGGTGACCGGCCCAGAGTACTTCATTCTGCGCCAGGGGGGCCTGCGTGCGCGAGGTGCTGTTCCGCTTCGCCATCCCCAGTGTCTCGCTGGTGTAAACGGCCACGACGCCCGGAACAGCCTGGGCAGCCGAGGTATCAATACTGTGAATACGCGCATGCGCATAGGGGCTAAGCACCAGACGAGCGTGCAGCAGCCCTTGCAGAGCCAGGTCACCGGCAAAATGAGCGCGTCCCGTCACCTTATCCGGCGCGTCCTTACGCGGTATCGATTTACCAATTGTCTGATACTCTGTTGATGTATCAATTGTTTGTGCCATACTAAAAACTCTGCTCCAATGAGAAATTTGAGATCACACTTTGCTCGCAACCGAGATAATGAAAGTGTAGCACATAGAGAGGGGTCATGTCAGGGACAACCATACTGAGAGGGTAAATAAACAAGCCAGAGCAAGGGGAGTTTACTCTCCCCGCTCTGGCCAGACGTATTCACTTTGAGAGTGAGACTACTTGACCGGCTTCATGTGATAACGCAGTTTGAGCACTTTGCCGGTCGCAGACCACGCCGACATACTGTTACTCTGAGAATCCGAGCAAGTCTTATTACCATTGATGACGGGGTTAGTCGCCACGACATCGATATGGGAAAGGTAGGGGGGCGGTGTAGCAACAGGCGTATAGCCTACACCACAGATGGAATTACTGGCAATCTGATCGGCATAGCCCTCATCCGAGACACCGGCTTGATAGCCGCCCGGAGCACCCAGCAGATTTGGCCCCGAAACATTGGTTGCGGCCCCATTTGACACGGTATTGTATTTCGCTACTATCCCGGTCTTGCTGGTTGGCAGCACGCAGTAATTGCCGGACTGATCGACGATCAGGTTGCTGATGAAGACTCCAACGTCATTATTCTGCAAGATATTGTGCGAAACATTGACGTTGACGGTGAGAGGCGTGGACGGTCCGTCACAATTGCCGCCGTACACGAGAATACCGCCGGAGGAGGCGCCACCAGACCCTGTATAAGCGTTACCGGTGACAGTATTGTATGTTACCTGACCCTTAGCTCCACGCGAGATCTGAATGCCATTCTGGGCGATAATGGTCGAAAAGCTCTGGTCACTTTGCCCGGCCCCATTGACGATGTCATACGTAACCGTCGCCTTCGAACCAGGACCATCAACGGTAATACCGTTCTTCTGATAGCCAGAAACGGTGGTACTCTTTATGGTCGCGGTTCCAACAAAGTCCTCGGTGACGAAGCTGCTGTAGTTGGATGTCGGCCAGTATTCGCGCCCAACCTGGATGCCGACCCCAAACTGACAGCCATAGAGACTTGAGTTGATATCGTGAATGTTCGTGACCTGATCGTTATTGATCGTAGCTGCTGCATTATCGATTACTAGCACACCAAACTCATTCTCAGCGCAGCCACCGTTGCCCGACAGCGGACCGCTGATGTTCAGACCCTTGATCTTGACATTCGCACTTGAACCCCAGATAAAAACTATCGCCTGTGGTACAAGCAGGTTATCAGTAGTGAACTGCGGTGGCAAATCTGCAGGATTGGTGGCAGGGAACGGGTCGGGCGCCTGGATAGTCGCGCCGGGATCACCGGTCAGCGTGATAGCCTTCTGCGCGACAATTACCTGCTCTGCATAAGGCGTGGTACCACAAAGATAGACAGTGTCACCGTTATTGGCGACATTCACCGCCGCCTGTACCGAAGTGAAGCCTGGGGACTGGCAGCCCGTGTTGACACCCTGGGTCTGACCAACGTAGAGCGTCACCCCTGTTGCATGCGCATTGATCGGCCCCTTCAAAGCGATGAAGCCCGCCAACAGCAGCATCAGTGCAACAGCGCAACTTGAAAAGAGCAGGGTTTTCCTTGTGAGAAATAAACGCATCTTGTTATCCTTTCTCATCATCCTGTTTGTATCTCTATCGAGAGAAAAACATTTACCTGTTTAAATTTAATTTATACTATCTATAAGAAAGGTTGGGATCGGGTTATGATCTGGTGATGAATAAGCTATACTGGTTACTATTCCATAACAGCATTGATATTTAGAAGTTGCTGTTCAATCTTTCTTTGCATGGAGAGAAGATTGAACGGCAACTTCTGATTACGACTGCTGCTTAACTCTCTGACCGGCAAACTGGTTGAGGGCGCGACGCACGTAGATGGTCGTCATTTGCTTGCGGTAGTTCATGCTGAGATCGGCGTTGTCGAGGGGTTTGGCGCGTCTGGCGGCAAGGGTCGCTGCCGCGTTGATAGCCTCGGGCGTGAGATGCTGGCCAGTGAGCAACGCGGCGGCATTACTGGCTTCGACTGGATGTGAGGCGACGGCTCCCAGCGTGATGCGAGCGTCGCGCACGATGCCATCTTCGGCTGTGCGAAGAGCGATAGCAACACCGAGGATGGGGAAGTCGAAAGAGCCACGACGGCGCAGTTTCAGGTAGGCGCTGCGCCAGCCGTCAGCCGGGGGCAACAGAACCTCGCTGAGAATCTCGTCCGGTTCGCGGTTATAGGGATGCATGCCATCGTCGCGGAAAAGCTCGCGCACCGGAACAACGCGCTCGCCACGGGCGCTCACCAGCCGGGCAGAAGCGCCGAGGCTGACAAGCACAGGCGCGGTATCGGCTGATGAGATGGCCCAGCAGCGCGGGCTGCCGGGCGCGACAAGACAGACATCGCCATCCTTCTTCATACAATAGCCAATGCTGTGCCGCCAGAACTCAGTCTGATTGTAGTAGTTGCAGCGCGTATCCAGAAAGAGATTGCCCCCGATGGTACCAGCATTGCGCAATTGCGGTGTAGAGACAGAACCGGCGGCAGTGGCCAGCGCGCTGTAATGCTCCTGGATCACCTGATGCGCAGCCAGCGCGCTCAGAGTCACGCCGGAGCCGATGCGCAGTCCCTGTTCGGGAGAGCCTTGAATATGCTTGAGCGCAGGGATGTTGCGCAGGCCGATCAGCACGGGTGGTGTGAACTGGCGGCGCTTCATGTTGGGGTAGAGATCGGTACCGCCCGCGACAAGCATGGCCTGCTCGCCCTCCTGTGCAAGCATCTGTACTGCTTCATCAAGGCCGCGTGGGGCAAGGTAGCGAAATGGAGGTAAACGCAGCATCAGTAGCCTCCTTTCGCCGCTACCTGGACGACCATATCCTCCTCTTTTGGCTGCCAGGAGATCTGGCGCGTGGGCCAGGGGAAAGGAATCTCGATCGGCGGGACCGTCAGGCCCGGACCTTTGCCCTGCGCAACGTTTCTGAGAGCCTTGTAGAGTCTGTCCGAGGTGATGGGCGTTTCGTCGATGCGCACGCCAACGGCGTTGTAGATGGCGTTGGCAATGGCAGGGATGACCGGGTTCAGGGGACCCTGACCGGCCTCTTTGCCGCCAAAGGGGCCTTCCTGGTCGGGAATCTCGATCAGGATGGTCTCGATTTCGGGTGTATCGAGCGTGGTGGGCAGCTTGTAGTCGAGCAGGGAGGGAATTTTGTGGCGTCCCTTGCGGAAAATCTGCTGCTCCATCACCGCCTCGCCAAAGCCCATATAGCCGCCGCCCTCAACCTGCCCGGCAGCGAGCAGGGGATTGATAGCCTGACCGATATCGTGGGCCAGCCACAGCTTCTCCACCGTCAATTCGCCCGTCTCGACATCGACAGCCACCTGCGCGACACAGGTTGAGTACGAATAAGCGGGTGACGGACCGACGCCCGCGCCCTTGTAGTCACCATGAATGCCCTCTGGCGGCGCGTAGGAGCCGGATGAGACGAGCGCGCCGAAGCGCGCCTCGGCAAGCTGCACGGCATTCTCGAAGGGCATGGAGACGCCGGGATCGTCCTCGTTGTAGATGACATCGTGCGCGGCCTCCAATTGCTCCACTGGCACGTGCAGGTAGTCGGCGGCAGCCGTGAAAAGCTGCTCCCTGAGCTTGCGGGCGGCGGCTATAGCGGCGTTGCCAGCCATGAAGGTGACACGACTGGAATAGGAGCCGAGATCAACGGGCGTAAGCGTTGTGTCCGCAGTTTCGAGGTGAATGCGCTCCGGCTGGATACCCAGTTCTTCGGCCACGATATAGGCCAGAATGGAAGTCGAACCCTGCCCGATATCGGTTGAGCCACAATAAACGGTGACGCCGCCACCGCGATCCAGCCGAATCTGCACAGCGGAGTGCGGCATATCATTCCAGTAGATAGGCTTGCCCGCGCCACAGATGTAGGTTGAAGCGGCAATGCCCAGGCCGCGCTTGATGCTGCCTGCGGGATGGGGCGGTCGGCCCGCGGCCTGCTCTGCCTCAGCCTGTTTCTCCGCCTGAAATTCGTTCCAGTGAGAGCGTTGGGCGACCTGATCGAGACATTCGCGCAGGGCGGAACTGGTGATGCGCAGGCCGTTGACGGTGCGGCTGTATGGCTCAACAGCGTTGCGACGGCGCAGTTCGATGGGGTCGATGCCGAGATCGTGGGCGATCTTGTCCATATGAACCTCGACGGCGTAGCGCGGCTGCGTGGTGCCGTGGCCGCGTTTGGGGCCGCAGGGCGGCTTGTTGGTAAAGAGACGCATACCCTCAAATTTGTAGCACGGCAGTTTGTAGGTGACAGTTTGCAAGACGCCGGTGTAGTAGGTGGTGGCAACACCATAGGAGCCATACGCGCCGCCATCCAGGAAGGAACGGAAGTGCATGGCCGTTAACGTGCCATCCTTCTTCACGCCAGTCTTGACCCACATCTTGACGGGATGCCGCCCGCGATGAATCAAGAAGACCTCTTCTCGTGTGCAGGTGAGCTTGATGGGACGCCCTGTACGGCGAGCAAGCTCGCTGGCGCAGATTTCGTGCGAGAAGGGGTCGCTTTTGCCGCCGAAGCCGCCGCCGACATTGGGCGCGATCACCCGAACATGCGACTGCGGGATATTGAGCACTTTGCTCAACTCGCGGTGAACGTAATGGGGCGTCTGCGTGGAAGACCAGAGGGTCAGTTTGCCGCCAACGGGGTCGCTCGGATTGGGTTCCCACTGCGCGACACAGGCGTGTTCCTCAATGGGAGCGTGCGTGTTGCCTTCATAATAGAACCAGTCCTCGCGAATGTAATCGGCGGCGGCGAAACCGGCCTCCATGTCACCAAATTCGTAGGAGACAGCTTTGTGGATATTGCCGACGCGGGTCTCCTCGTGAATCTTCACTTCGGGATGCGCCAGCGCCTCGTCGATGCTCATAAGCGCGGGCAGCACCTCGTATTCGACCTCGATGAGTTTGAGGGCCTCTTCCAGCGTGTCGGGGTCAAGGGCGGCCACAGCGGCGACGGGATCACCAACATAGCGCACCTTGTCGACGGCAAGAGCATACTCGTCCTGGCTGGAAGGGAGAATGCCGTATTTGCGCGGCAGGTCTTCGCCCGTGAGCACGGCCAGCACACCAGGGAGGACCAGCGCCCTGCGCACATCGATGGAGAGGATGCGCGCATGCGGGTGCGGCGAGCGCAGGAGCTTCGCGTAGGCCATGCGCGGCAGCATGATGTCGTCGGCATAGAGCGCCCGCCCGGTCACTTTCGTGTAAGCATCGACTTTGGGTAGGGGCAGGCCGACAACGTTGAACTTGCGGTCGTCCTGTCCAGCCTTCTTTTTAGCCACGTGTCACCTCCACTTCGGGCGTGGAATCTGCTGTGGGCTGGTCATCCTCTTCCGACATGCGACGGGCGGCGGCATCGATGGCCTCGTAGATTTTGGTGTAGCCGGTGCAGCGACAAAGATTGCCCGCCAGAAATTCCTTCATCTGCTCGCGTGTGGGGTGGGCGTGGGAGCGTAACAGGGCCACACCGGAGAGCAGCATGCCGGGCGTGCAGTAGCCACACTGCGCGGCACCCAGTTCAGCAAATGTCTCCTGCAAAGGATGCAGCTTTCCATTGCGTTCCAGCCCCTCAATGGTCGTGATCTCGCAGTCCTGCACCTCCAACGGCAGGGTGAGGCATGCCAGCATGGGAACGCCATCAATCAGAACGGTACAGGCCCCGCACTCCCCCAACTCGCAGCCATGCTTCGTGCCGGTCAGACCTAAATCCTCGCGCAATACTTCCAGCAAGGTATGGTGGGGCACCACGGCGATCTCGCGCCGCTCACCATTGACATGCAGCGTAATCAACTCGCGCATGCTCGCCTCCTTCGGGTTCGCTTTATTGAACCCTCCATTCAGTCCAACAGCCTACAGCTTATAGTTCACTATGTTGAACGTTTTGTTCTCTCATAAGAACAATATACATGGAGGCAAAGCTGAATGTCAAGGCAGTGTTCTTTCCTCTCTCGGATTGAGAGCCTGTTGTGATTTTATCAAAGACATCATATGATAGGGGCAAAGAGAGCACATAGCCAGCAGAGGAGCTTGAATTATGCCGGAAATTGATAGCGATCATGTCTTTGGTTTTGATACCCTGTCGATTCATGCGGGGGCGCGGCCAGACCCTTCAACGGGGGCGCGGGCGGTGCCGATCTACCAGACAACCTCGTTTGTCTTTGACGATACCGACCACGCCGCGCACCTGTTCGCGCTGCAACGCTTTGGTAATATCTATACGCGCATCATGAACCCCACGAACGCGGCCTTTGAGGAGCGGATAGCGGCGCTGGAAGGCGGGACGGGCGCGCTGGCAACAGCTTCGGGCATGGCGGCGCAGATGGTGACGATGCAGACGCTGCTGCGGCCCGGCGACGAGATTGTTTCCTCCAGCAGTTTGTATGGCGGCACGCACACACAGTTCGATCTGACATTGCGCACGTGGGGCGTGAATACGATCTTTGTGGACAGCACCGACCCCGAAAATTACCACAAGGCAATTTCGCCGCGCACTCGCGCTCTGTATGGGGAGACGATAGGCAATCCACGCGGCGACGTACTGGATATACGAGCGGTGGCGGATATCGCGCACGAAGCCGGTGTGCCTCTGGTTGTGGATAACACCTTCGCCACACCCTATCTCTGTCGCCCCTTCGAGTATGGCGCGGATATCGTGGTGCATTCAGCCACCAAGTTTATCGGTGGTCATGGCACCTCCATCGCGGGCGTGCTGGTCGAGGCAGGCAAGTTTCCATGGGACAACGGGAAGTTTCCGCACATCGTTGACCCCTCGCCCGGCTATCACGGCGTGCGCTTCTACGAGACGTTCGGCGATTTCGCCTTTGTGATGAAGGCCCGCTGCGAGACGCTGCGCGACACCGGGCCGTGCATCAGTCCCTTCAACTCCTTCCTGCTCCTGCAGGGACTGGAGACGCTTTCGCTGCGCATGGAGCGGCACTGCCAGAACGCGCTGCAAGTCGCCCGCTTCTTACAGGAACACCCCGCCGTCAGTTGGGTACATTATCCCGGCCTGTCCGAAGACCCATCATACGCACTGGCGCAGCGCTACCTGCCGCGAGGCGCGGGGTCTATCTTCACCTTTGGCGTCAAAGGCGGCTATGAGGCGGGGAAGGCGGTCATCAATAACGTGAAGCTGTTCTCACATCTTGCCAACGTGGGGGATGCGCGCAGCCTGATTATTCACCCCGCCAGTACGACGCACCAGCAGCTTTCCGAGGAAGATCAACTGGCCGGAGGTGTCACGCCCGACCTGATCCGCCTCTCCATCGGGCTGGAGAATATCGAAGATATCCTCTGGGACCTCAATCAGGCGCTACAGGCTGCCGCGAAAGTGGCTTAGCGGAAAAAATGGTGGCTATATGAAAAACCTGATCCCTGATATGTACGAACGTCTGCAGCTTTTGCGGCAGTATAAGCACATCGCCATTGTGGGCATCTCCGCAGATCAGTACCGGCCCAGCCATTTCGTCGCCATCTATCTGCTGGCAGAAGGCTATCACATCGTGCTGGTGAACCCCGGCTACGCGGGACAGCAGATTCTGGGAAGGCGTGTGTATGCCAGCCTGACGGAGGCAAAAGAGGCCGGCGAACAGATCGAGATAGTGGATGTGTTCCGCAAGGCCGAGGACACGCTGCCCGTGGCAGAGGAGGCTATTGCCATCGGGGCAAAGGTGCTCTGGCTGCAACTGGGCATTCGCAACGATGAGGTGGGCAAACGAGCGCGGGAGGCCGGGCTGGTTTTTGTGCAGAACCGCTGCATCAAAATGGAGCATGCTCGCTTTTTTGGTGGCCTGCACACCGCTGGAATCAATACAGGAGTGATTCTATCGAGAAATTTGTGAAGGCTCAGGTACTTGACAAAAGGTCAGGTATTGGGTATATACTGTTTCAACAGGTGAACAATCCGTTCGCCTTGTTGAACGCTGTCTATTTCGAGAAGATTGGAGGTGACATAGTAACTTCTCCTGCTTAGACGGGAACAAGGGAAGCTCTTTACTTCGCGGCTTTTCACGGATCCATACCTGACCCGGTCGTCCGGCAATTCGCTCATGCTGGCGACCTCTAGCGACGAACCGACACGGGACCTTCTGACACGGAATTGTTGCTTGTTACGCACTTCCATCGAGGCAAGCGCGTGAAAGGAGTATCTCATGGCATCCGAAACTGGTGGTTCAGTCCCCATCCCGGCGACGGGAACGAGCAGCGCAGGCGCTGCCATCGTGGCACGCCAGGACCGCATTCCCATCTGGTCGCTTTCCTACCTGTTCATTGGCATCATTGGCATTGGCTTTCTCTTCACCTTCTTCGACATCTTTGATATCACCGTCTCGTTCATTCAGACCTGCACCCAGGTAGTCCCCGGCTGTAACACGGCCAATGCCAGCACCTACCTCGGCCTCCCTGTCGAGTTGAACCTGGCAGGCTATGTTGTCGGCGCGCTCGTCCTTTCTCCCCTCGCCGATCGCTTTGGCAGACGCGACATGTTGCTGTTCACGCTGCTCCTGACGGGTATCGGCTCGCTGTATACCGTCTTTGCCGGAGACTATATCAACTTCATCCTTGCGCGTGTCGTCACTGGCATTGGCGTTGGAGCCGACCTGGCGCTCGTCAACACCTACATCAATGAGGTGGCTCCCAGCAACGGGCGTGCCCGCTACACATCACTCATCTTCATCATGTCCTCGCTTGGGGCCTTCTTTGGCATCTGGCTGGGCCTCTGGCTAACCACACCCGCCGCTAACTTCCCCAGCGGCCTCCCTTTTGCTATGGCGACGGTGAATATCGCCGCAACCGGCCCGCAGTTTCTCGGCAACGGCTGGCGTATTATGTATGGCATCGGGACAGTGCTGGCTCTGATCGGTATTCTGCTGCGCTTCCAGCTACCTGAGTCACCGCGCTGGCTGATCACGCGTGGTCGTATCGATGAGGCCGACCGGGTCGTTACACAGATGGAGGCGAGAGCACGCCGCAGAGTTCCCGACTTGCCTCCTCCTGATACCGACCTTCAAGTGCAGACCGGGGAAACCAGAATCCCATATACGGAAATCCTCAGAAATCCACTCTACCTGCGCCGCACTGCGTTTCTGATCGTCGTCTGGTTCCTGGGCTATGTCACAGTTTACGCCATTGCTCAGGGCCTCACCTCCCTGCTGGCGGGCATTATTCCTCCTCCGCACGGTTTACCGGCTCCTGCGGCTGCGGCGGCAGTGGCGGGAGAGGCAGGCGTGATTGCGGCTTTCGGAACCTTCGGCTTCATCGCCACCACCATCTTCGCTTTCTTCTTTGGAGAGTCTCTAGAACGCAAACTCTGGCTGCCCATCTCGGCTGCACTCACGCTCATTGGTGGACTGTTGATAGCCATATTCGCCTCCAGCAACTTCGCGCTGGCCGCCATCGGCTCGATTATTACCTTCTTCGGCTTCAATCTGTGGGTTCCGATGACCTATGCCTGGACAACTGAGCACTTCCCCACACGAGCACGCGCCACCGGTTTCGCGCTGGCGGATGGCATCGGCCATCTTGGGGGCGGCGTGGGCATTCTGGTAATCGCGCCGCTCATCCCCGTCCTGATCTCGTCTCTGGGGCCAACAGCAGGGCCAATCGTGATCTTTCTGATCATTGCTGCCTTCCTGATCGTAGCTGCCATCATCGCCCAGTTCGGCACCGCCACCAGAGGCAAGCGCCTGGACGAGGTCTCACCGTAGCTTTTCTCTCTGTCTTCGTGTCGGTAGGGACGATCTTCAGAGTCGCCCCTACCGACATAAAGGAGGTATCATGACTCAGACTGATGTCGCGCCAGAAGGCGTGCCGGTAATCAGTGCCGACCCATTCTCTTCCGAAAACCTCGCAGACCCTCATCCCCTGCATGAACAACTACGCGAGGCTGGCCCTGTAGTCCGTTTAGCACACTACGGTATCTGGGGTATGGCGCGCTATGAGCAGGTCAATGCTTCTTTGAAAGACTGGCGAACCTTTTCGTCAGCGTCGGGGGCCGGGCTGAGTGATTTCCGCAAAGAGAAGCCCTGGCGCGTCCCCAGCCTGCTGCTCGAAGCCGATCCACCAACACATACCATCGCGCGGGAGGTCGTTGGTGCAACTATGTCACCTCCGGCGTTAAAAGCGTTGCGACCGGTTTTTGAAAGCGAGGCCGCCGCACTGGTCGAACGACTCATCGCGCTGGGTAGCTTCGACGCCGTTACTCAGTTGGCCGCAGCATATCCACTCAAAGTATTTGGCGATGCTGTCGGGCTGCCCGAAGAGGGCCGTGAGAACCTGTTGCCGTATGCCAACATGGTCTTCAACGCCTTCGGACCGCGCAACCAGCTCCTCGCAGAGGCCATGGCCAACGCCCAGCCTGTCCAACAGTGGATTGCAGCGAGTTGCAGTCGTGAAATGCTGCGCCCCGGCGGCTTCGGCGCTCAGATATGGGAGGCAGTTGACGCGGGCAATATTCCCCAGGAATGGGCACCACTGCTGGTACGGTCCCTTCTCAGCGCTGGTCTGGACACAACCATCAACGCCATTACCGCTGCTATCTACGCCCTGGCAACTCATCCCGACCAATGGAGCCTGCTGCGAGAAAACCCCTCGTTGGCCGCGTCTGCCTTCGAGGAAACGGTGCGCTGGGAGTCCACGGTACAGACCTTCTTCCGCACGACGACACGCGAGGTCGAAGTCGCCGGGGTGCGCATCCCGGAAGGAGAAAAGGTGCTGCTCTTCCTCGGAGCCGCCAATCGCGACCCACGGCGCTGGACGAATCCCGACCAGTTCGATATCCGGCGCAACGCCGCAGGCCACGTCGGCTTCGGCATGGGCATCCACCGCTGTGTCGGGCAAACTGTTGCCCGCGTAGAGGCAGAAATTCTTCTGACTGCCCTTGCCAGGCGCGTGCAAGGCATCGAAATCACCGGGCAACCGCAGCGCAAGCTGAACAACACGTTGCGCGCGTGGAGCAGCCTACCGGTAACTGCCTACGCAGCGCGTTGAGCCAGGTGGGTAAAGACTATCTCTGGAGCCGGTGACGCACTGTCAGGGAAGCAGGAATCACGATTCTTCGTCGTTAGTTTCGCTGTAGCGGATATTCACATCTTTTGCCCCATTGTCGCGCAGAATGGCGAGAGCCTTATACCACAGCACCTTTACCAGCAGCGCAAGGACAGCCTGCTTATCCAGATTGGGGTGCGACTTTGTCAGCAAACAGATGCAGGGTTTGCAGGGAGGGAAGCGGAACACCGCGCTTTAATGATACCTCGTCTCATTGACTTTCCCTTTCGCTTATGCTATACTCTGCTTAACGATACTGAGTATCAATAGATGAAAGGAAGCGATGATGCGAACAAAATGGAGAATTCTTCCACTCCTATTTATAACCCTGCTCCTGCTTTTTGTGAGTGCCTGTAATTCCAACACTGGTGGGAGCACTTCTTCGGGTACTTCCAGTATTCTCATTGTGGCCGCGGAGAATTTCTATGGCAACATCTTCCAGCAGTTGGGCGGGAAATATGTCTCGGTGACGAGCATCCTTTCAAACCCGAACACCGATCCCCATGAGTTCGAATCGAACGTGCAAGATGCGATAGCGGTCAGCAGCGCAAAAATTGTCATTGAGAACGGTCTGGGCTACGACTCGTGGATGGACAAATTATTGAGCGCTTCGCCCAACTCGAGCCGCATTGTACTGGTGGCGGGTCAGATCGCCAACCACCCCTTGCCTGATAATCCGCATGTGTGGTATGGCATCGATAATGTGCAGACTATTGCAAAGGCCATGGCAAACGCGCTGATAAAGGTCGATAGCGCGCACGCGAGCTTTTACAATCAGAATTTAGCCTCATTTGAGCAGTCGCTGACCTCCATTCAGCAGACGCTAGCGCATATGAAGGCAAAGTATACCGGCACACCTGTCGGGCTGACAGAGGATATTTTTCTTTATCAGGCGATGCCCCTCGGCCTGAATGTCCTGACGCCCCTCGCGTTTCAGAGGGCTATCGCAGAAGGCAACGACCCACCAGCCGATACGGTAGTCACAGCCAACGCCCAGATAACACAGCACAAGATCAAAGTTTTGATTTATAATGAGCAGACGGTGACGCCGATTACTACAAACCTGCAAAACGAGGCAAAGCAGGCGCATATTCCCATCGTGGGAGTCACTGAGACCATGCCACCAGACAAGACGTATCAAACATGGATGCTCGCTCAACTTGCAACGCTGGCAGCGGCATTGAGCAGTACAGCATAGCATTCAAAGGGACTTCTCGCATGTTATTCTGAGCATGATATAAGCGGCAGAAGGAAATGATTATGGCACAGGAATTGGTTATAGAACTCAACAACGTCTCAATTGCGCTGGGGGGGCGCACGATTCTGGAAAATATGAGCTTTGCCGTCCAGCAGGGCGAGTTTATCGCGGTGCTGGGGCCAAACGGGGCGGGCAAAAGCACGCTGCTGAAAATGATACTGGGGCTGCTGAAGCCGAACACGGGTACACTGCGCGTGCTGGGCAAAACGCCACGGCGAGGCAATGTCGAGATTGGCTATGTGCCACAGCATCGCACACTGGAAGCGGACCTGGCCCTGCGCGCCCGCGACCTCGTGGGCTTCGGACTGGACGGGCAACGCTGGGGTATTGGCCTGCCTGACCGCAAACGCAGCGCCTTGATTCAGCGGGCGCTGGATGAAGTTGACGCCTGCGACTATGCCGATGCGCCCGTCGGCGAGCTTTCCGGTGGCGAGCAACAACGCCTCCTGATCGCACAGGCTCTGCTGACCAACCCGCGCCTGCTGCTGCTCGATGAACCGTTGTCGAGCCTTGACCTCGCGCATGAGCAAGAGATTGTCTCGCTGGTGGCACAAGTCTCCCGCTCGCGCGAGGTGGCCGTGCTGCTGGTCTCGCACGATATCAACCCACTCCTCCCTGTGGCGGATCGTGTCTTATATATAGCGAAATGTCACAGCGCCATCGGCACGCCAGATGAGGTGATTAACAGCAAGACGCTGAGCGAATTGTATGGCGCGCAGGTTGAAGTGGTTCGCGCGCTGGGGCGGGTCTTCGTAGTAGGCGCGGAAGTGTGATATGCTGCTGAACTTATTATCTTATCAATTCATGCAGAACGCGCTGGTTGCAGGCTCCATCGTCGCCATCGTAGCGGCGGTGACTGGCTATTTTGTGATCGTGCGCGGCCTGACCTTTGCTGGACACGCGCTGGCGCAAATCGGCTTCGCCGGGGCGGCGGGGGCCGTTCTGCTCGGCATCAATCCTGTTTTCGGCCTGCTAGTCTTTACACTGGGGGCAGGCATCAGCATTGGCGTGCTGGGAAAAGAAATACGCGAACGGGATACCGCTATCGGCATTATCATGATGCTTGGCCTGGGTCTCGGTTTCCTTTTCCTCTCTCTCTACCAGGGCTATGCCGAGCTAGCGTACAGCATTCTCTTCGGCACCATTCTCGGCATCTCACGTACAGATGTAGTGGTCACAATCATCTCCGGCGCGCTCACACTTGCTGTGTTGATCGCCATCTTCCGTCCGCTGCTCTTCAGTTCTTATGATCCAGAACTGGCGCAGGCACGAGGCGTGCCGGTACGGGCGCTGGCGATTGTCTTCCTGGCGCTGCTGGCCGTCGTCGTCTCTATCTCGGTCCAGATCATCGGCATCCTGCTGATTTTTACGCTGCTCATCGGCCCGGCAGCAACGGCGCGGCGACTGGCGCATTCCCCCTTTGCCATTATTGGACTGGCAGTACTGCTCGCTCTGCTCTATGTCTGGGTCGGCACGTTCTGGGCAGCTTTGAGCAATTTCCCCATCAGCTTCTGTATTGCCACCATCTCCTTTGTCATCTACCTGCCTGTCCGCCTGCTCTTACCCTCGTGGCGGAGGCGGCGATCGGCGATAGCGGTGGCTGGCATCATGAACACAAATATCCCACACTCTTCTGAACAGGTAGCGCAGGAAGAACCGATGGAGTATAAACAGGAGTTACCACGAATCACCACAGATATGAAGGGGGACGGCGTATGAATCTCTTCCAGATTGAGTTCGTACAGAATGCGTTTATCGCGGGCAGCATTGTCGCAGTCCTGACGGCGATTGTAGGCTATTTCGTGGTGCTGCGCGTGCAGGCGTTCGCGGGCGACGCGCTCGCGCACATCGGCTTCGCGGGGGCGACGGGCGCGGCTGTGCTGGGCATCGCTTCGCTGATCGGTACTTATTTTTTCACGTTACTGGGAGCCATAGGCATGGGCGCGTTAGGTGAACGAGTGCGCGGGCGCGACCTGGAAATCGGCATGGTGCTCTCATTCGCGCTCGGTCTTGGCGTGCTCTTCCTGAACCTCTACACCAGTTTTGCGACCGAGGCCGTCGGTGTTCTTTTTGGCTCTATCCTCAGCGTCACCCGTTCAGACGTGGGGACAATCCTGATAACGAGCATTGTCATGCTGCTCATCCTGGGCTTTATCTTCCGCCCCCTGCTCTTCTCCTCAATAGACCCTGAAGTGGCACTGGCGCGGGGCGTGCCGGTGCGGGCACTTTCGATTGGCTTCATGCTGCTGCTGGCAATCACCGTAGCCGAGGCGATACAGGTCGTAGGCGTGCTGCTGGTCTTCGCGCTGCTGATTGCGCCCGCCGCCACCGCGCAGAAAGTCAGCCACGAGCCATTGAGCACCATCGGGTTGTCTATATTGTTTGGCCTGCTCTTCACCTGGTGCGGTCTCCTGCTGGCCTTCTTCACCCGCCTGCCCGTCAGCTTCTACATCTCTGTGCTGGCCGCGCTCTCCTACCTGGTCGTCATGCTGCTGACCCGCCTGCGCACCCCCTACCGCTACAAAGCACCGCCTCATCCCAGCCGTGAGTGCAAGGATCCGACGATGATTCAGCCTCCCGTGGATACCCGCCCGCTGCAAGAAAAGGTGCTTTGATACCTAACCACTACATTTGTTGCCAGTAGCCTGCCATCCTGAGTGCAGTACAGGATGGCAGACAAACGGTCCTTCCTCTCCGGTCGCAGGTTCGCTCTCACTGCTGAGCGTGATTAGCCGGTCGCTGACCACGAGTTTAACCCTGCTGCACAGTCGTGTCTCTTTTCCATAAGCAGCATCGTGTAGGAATAGAGAGCATATATAAATATGCTTGAGATAACGCGCATAAATAATGGTGAGTTTGCTCTATTGGAGAGGGAATATAGCCAGGCAGATATCATCTCCCTCTCCAGGTGTCCTGTACAAAAGAGAAGCGGAAGGTGAAAAGAGATAGCGCCTTTACGAAGGTGAGGGCAGAAGGCGAGGATTGCGGGTGTGAATTTAGTAAAGGAGGAGAAACAGAGATGACGACAGCAAATCGTTCGTTCGTGATTGCCGTTTTCAGAGAGATGAATCAGGCCCAGCAGGCAATGCAGGACCTGATGAACGGCGGCTTCACCAGAGATCAGATTCGCTACTCTGCGCAGCGCGGCGGTGGCGGCATTGCCGACGACCTGGTAAATATGGGCATTCCCAGGCAGGAGGCGGATTTCTACAACCACGAGTTCGAGCAGGGAAACACTGTTGTGACGGTTCATGCGAATACCGGGCAGCAGCAGCAGCAAGCCTTTAACACTCTCAGGAACGACGGCGGCTATGACTTCAACACCGATCAGGGGCGGCAAATGAACTATACCGGCCCTGCGACTGGTACAGCAGGCAAAGCAGCCAGCGTAGCACCGAATGCAGCGGACATCAGAGCAGCTACGACAGCCAATGCTTCCAACGTACCACCTGAGACCGGGGCTACCAATGCTCCCGGCGACGCTGCTGCTAACACGGCCAACGCTCCCAATCCGACCAACATACCGGGTGTGGCTAGAGGTGGACATGAAGTTGAGTTGGACACGGGAGGGATTCGGTCAGAGGTACGCTGGGTACCGGCTGGAGAGGAGGAAGCCACCGGGAACGCGGGTGGTGAGAATGTAAATCCTCAAAATCCGCAGAGCCTATAGAACAATCCCAACAAACCGTGAGCAGCAAGGGGCTTTCCCCTATCAACCAGTATAATCAAGAGGGAGCGTAAGAAACGCTCCCTTTTTTAGACTGATAAACCAGAGTCAAATTTGAAGAAGCGGGCGGCGCATTCCCCTCGCCTTCAGGCAGGGGTTAGCCACCCTTGGCTTCTATGGTATACCATACTACCATAACCGGTATGAGAGAACAACATACTAAGCATGTGACCTACAGAACAGAACAGGTGAAAACAGAAGCAAGGAACGTAGATGTGAATATCATCAATACCACCGGGGGCCATACCGCAAATCAAGGCCCGGCAGAGCAAAGCTAGCTGCTTGCTTTCATCTGTTTCTCTTTCTCCAGGCAAGGGGAAACGCACTCTCTTTTCAGTGCGTTTCCCTTTACTTGTGCCCGGCACAAGAGCCAGAAAATATTCCCTCTAGCCGTGAAGCGTGAGACGAGGTACAATAGCACTCTAGGCAAGAGCTAAGAACAGGATCATGAGAGAGGTAACAGGTATGGCTGCAACACAGTATGACGCGATTGTCATTGGAGCGGGACAGGCGGGGGGGCCGCTTTCAACGGCGCTGGCACAGTCGGGGCGCAAGACAGCGATCGTCGAGCGGGTCCATGTTGGCGGAACCTGCATCAACGAGGGCTGCACACCCACCAAAACGATGGTCGCCAGCGGGCGCGTAGCATATCTTAGCAGGCGCGGGGCCGACTATGGCGTGGAAACGGGGCCAGTAACGATAGACATGACAACGGTACGCAAACGCAAACGCGACATCGTGGAGAGTTTCCGCGGCGGCAGCGAGCGGCACATCAAAGCCACAGGAGGGCTTGATTTGCTGATGGGAGAAGCGCGCTTCACCGCGCCCCACACGCTCGAAGTATTTATGAACGATGGGGAAGTGCGCGAACTGAGCGCCGATCTCATCTTCATCAATGTGGGAGACCGGCCAGCCAGACCGGCGGGACTGGAACATCTTCCCACGCTGGATTCGACTTCGATTATGGAACTGGATATCGTGCCGGAGCACCTGTTAGTGCTGGGCGGCGGCTATATCGGGCTGGAATTCGGGCAGATGTTTCGCCGCTTCGGCAGCCAGGTCACTATTATCCAGCGCGGGCCGCACCTGCTCTCGCGCGAGGATGACGATGTCGCCGAGGCCGTGGCCGATATCCTGCGCGAAGACGGCGTTGAAGTGCTGCTCAAGACCACGCTGCTGCACGCCGAACAGCGAGAAGATGGTCGCATCCAGATGACGGTGCTCACACCGGAAGGAGAACGCGTCCTGACGGGTTCGCACGTCCTTTCCGCAGCCGGGCGCATCCCCAATTCCGACTGGCTCAACGTGGCCGCCGCCGGACTGGAAACGGATAAGCGAGGCTACATCGTGGTTAATGACCGGCTGGGAACCAACGTGCCGGGGATTTACGCGCTTGGAGATGTCAAAGGCGGACCAGCCTTTACCCACATCTCTTACGATGATTTTCGCATCATTCGCACCAATCTGATCGAGGGCGGCGACGCGAGCATCAAAGGCCGACTGGTTCCCTACACGGTATTTATCGACCCACAGTTGGGGCGTGTAGGGCTGAGCGAAACGGAGGCACGGGAGCAGGGGCGCAACATCAAGGTGGCGAAAATGCCCATGAGCAACGTGGCCCGAGCCCTGGAGGTAGACGAGCCGCGCGGCTTTATGAAGGCGGTGGTTGACGCAGAAAGTGGACAGATTCTCGGCAGCGCCGTCCTGGGCATCGAGGGAGGCGAGATTATGGCCCAGCTCCAGATCGCCATGATGGGTAAGCTGCCCTACACAGTGCTGCGCGATGCCGTTTTCGCCCACCCGACACTGGCCGAATCCTTGAACAATCTCTTCTCAACTCTCGATTAAGCTGGAGAGCAACCCTCTCCATTATCATAGAACTTTGTGGTAAGGAGCGTAAAAAAACATGTTACTTGCGGGAGATATTGGCGGAACAAAGACGAATCTGGCTATTTTCTCACCAGAACAGGGAGCGCGGGAGCCTGTGGCGCAGAAGATCTTTCCTAGCGGTCAATATCCCAGCCTCGAAGCGATTGTACAGGAGTTTCTCAGCACAGTTGATGTTGCCATTGAGCAAGCCAGCTTTGGTGTGGCCGGTCCGGTGGTCAACGGACATGCTACCATTACCAATCTGCCCTGGATGATGGACGAAAAGCAGCTTGAAGAGCACCTGCACATCACTCATGTGCGCCTGCTGAACGACCTGGAAGCCATCGCGCATGCGGTTCCCTTCTTGCAGCCTGCCGACCTGCGCACGCTCAATGTGGGAGAGCCGATTGAACACGGCCCCCTGGCCGTCATCGCGCCCGGCACCGGCCTGGGTGAAGCCTATTTGACCTGGGAAACATCGCGCTACCATCCCCATACCTCGGAAGGCGGGCACACCGATTTCGCCCCGACCAATGATCAGGAAATCGGCCTGCTGCGCTACCTCCTTACCCGCTATCCTCACGTCAGTTTCGAGCGCGTCTGCTCCGGACTTGGCATTCCCAATCTCTACACCTATCTCAGGGATACCGGCTATGCGCCCGAACCGGCCTGGTTGGCCGAGCGGCTCACCACTGCCGACGATCTCACCCCGGTAATTGTGAACGCGGCGCTGGATGTGAAAAACCCCTGCGAACTGTGCGTTGCTACACTCTCCATGTTCATCTCCATCCTGGGAGCGCAAAGCGGCAACCTTGCCCTGACGGTGCTCTCCACAGGCGGCGTCTACCTGGGCGGCGGTATTCCACCACGTATCCTGCCCTTGCTGGAAAAAGGGAAATTCATGCAAGCCTTCACGCACAAGGGACGCTTCGCTAAACTGCTTTCCCGCATGCCCGTCCACGTTATCCTTCACCCCGAAGTGGCCTTACTGGGAGCCGCCTATCACGGATTCGAAACTCACCCCGATTAGGAGCAGGCAAGTATGATTACGAAAACCTTTGTAGAAACGGAACAGGGGCCTGTGGCCCGTGTTACTTTTACACTGCCAGAAAGTACCTGGGCGGACAGCATCTACGTTGTGGGCGACTTTAACAACTGGAACTATACGTCGCATCCCCTCCAGCACAGACGCGACGGCACCTGGACGACGACACTTGATCTAGAGGTGGGCCGCACCTACCAGTTCCGCTATCGCCGTGATGGTGAGTGGATGAACGACAATCAGGCCGACGCCTATGTGCATAATCCCTATGGCAGCGATAACTCAGTCGTCTCAACCGACCCCAACTTCAGGCAGTACCGCGACTAAGACGTAGACACGCGGTGATAGCAATAAGGAAGGGAAAGCAAGCCGCGACGAAAAATGATCGCGGCTTGCTTTCCCTTTCTTACGGATAGACAGCAGACAGAGCTCCAGAAGAGAGCTACCAGCCCTCGCGGTGAATATATTCCGCATCGGCCTTGCGCCCTCGCTTCAGTGATGGAGAAGGAATATCCTGAGCGCGATGACCAACGGGAATGACCCCTACCGGAGTCACCTCAGCGGGAATATTGAGAAGTTTGTGCAACTCTTTCAGGCCTTCAGGAGGAAACCCGGCATAGCCTGCACTCAGACCCTCATTGACGACGGCCAGCAACAGAATCATAACGGCACAGCCGATATCCATGTGCCAGTAGGGAACGGGCCACTCAATTTCAGTACCGTCTTCACGCAGCTTGTCGGGTTCCTGATAGCGACGGTGGTACGCGGCTTCGCTGGTGCAGGGGATAAAGAGGACGGGAGCCTCAGAGACGAACGGGTGAAAGCCTCCTGAGACATACTCCTCCTCACCACAAAGCCGACCAATCGCTTTTTTGAGTTCGGGACGTGTAACGACGATGAATGATTGCCCCTGGGTAAATCCAGCGCTGGGCGCATGGCGCGTCAATTCGAGCATGCGGTCGATTACTTCCGGGGCCACAGGTTCAGAAGTGAAGTGGCGGACCATACGGCGCATGCGTACTACTTCGGTGAAGTCCACAATCTGCTCCTCTTAGCAATGAAGATCAGAGTCCTGATGACTCGATGGCCTCCAGCACCTCCTCAGCGTGCCCCTCCGGCTTCACTTTGTGCCAGACCTTCCGCACCACTCCGTTCTTATCAATGAGGAATGTCTCGCGGTTGATACCCAGGTACTTTTTGCCGTACATGTTCTTTTCTTTCCACACGCCATAAAGCTGCGAAACAGTGGTATCGGTATCGGCCAGTAACGGATAGGGCAAGCCGTATTTCTCGGCAAATTTCTGGTGTGAAGCAATATCATCGGCGCTTACGCCCAGCACCACAACACCCCGTTTCTGCATCTCACGGTTAGCATCCCGGAACGAGCACGCCTCCTTCGTGCAGCCGGGTGTGTCATCGTTTGGATAAAAATACAAGACAACAGTTTTCCCTCTTAAATCAGCCAGATGCACCTGTCCATTCTTCACCACATCCGCGCTCCCTACCGCCGAAAGCGTAAAATCAGGAGCTATCTGCTGCTCCTCAACAGTCGTGTCGCTCATAAACATCTCCTTATCACGCACATCGCAATTGCAAGGGAAATACCCTCCCTGTAGACTGGTTCGCCGACAGAAACTCCTATCGAGTTCAAGGAGCCGACCAGAGTTTTTTGCCCATGATGATGGCGACTTCGTGTTCGAGGGGGCCGGGGGGATAGAAGTGCTGGTGGATGCTCCAGATCTGCAGGCCGTTACGCAGGTAGAATTGGATGGCGGGATAGTTGGAACTTTGCGTTTCCAGCACGATGGCCCGGCAGCCGCGTTTGCGCGCCCAGTCGGAGGCACAACTGAGCAGGAGCGAGCCGACACCGTAGCGGCGATACTGGCGTCCGACGATGAGGTCTTCGACGCGGGCAAGCCTCCGAGGCTCATCCAGGTTCAGTAAAACGCCCCCGGCTACTTTTCCATCGGCCAGGGCGACATAGCCACCCTCAACGGCGCGCAGGCGGCACTCGACATCTGCCAGTGTCAGCCCATCCTCACGAAAATCGCGGTAGATGGGGATATCTACGGATGTGACCGTCAGTTCAAAAGCCAGCGCAGCCCCATCTAGCGCCTGGGTGCTGGTATCATATGCCAGCAAGCGGTCGCGCACGCGCAGCGTATACACACGGTCGGTCTCAAAACTGTAGTCCAGTTCGTGTAGCGCCGGAGCATCATCGATATGTACGGCCCGCACGTCGATGTGGGGAGTTTCTGCGTCCATATCCCCTCCGCCTTCTCTTTATTGTATTTTTGTTTGTGTTTGTTAACGGTCGCTACTGGCCGCTACTGGGCGGAAAAGCTGTATCCGGCTTTTTCCGCTCCCAGGCAAGCCGCGCCGACAACACCGGAATAGTCGCCTAACTTTGCACGAATAATCGGGGTCTTTTGCGCAGGAACGGAAAGGGCCGCTGCCCGCGCGCGAAAGATAGCACGCTCACTGATCATGGGAATGGCTTCAACGACGCCGCCGCCCAGAACGATAGCATCCGGATTGTAAAAGTTCATGACAGCAGCCAGGCCGTAGCCCAGGTTTTCCGCCGCATCGTTCACCATTTCAATGACCACTTCGTCCTTCTGCTGGATAGCATTCGCCAACATACCGGAGCGAATGATAGTCTCGCCCTCTCTCAACTGGCGTTCCGCCTCGTCGGCCAGAACGGATAGGCGTCCGTGATGAATAGCGGCCATGATGGCTCTGGTGATGGCTGTGCGCGAGGCATAGGCTTCCAGGCAGCCAAAATTGCCGCAACCGCAAATACGCCCTCCGGCATGAATGGTGATATGACCAATCTCACCCGCTGTGCCACTCAGACCGGTATAGAGTCGACCGTTCTGCACAATGCCGGAACCAATGCCGGTGCCAACGAAGATACAGACAAAGTTATTATAGCCCCGCCCGGCACCATAGAGATATTCGCCGAGGGCGGCAACCTCGACATCGTTGCCCACCGCGACGGGCCTGCCAAACTGCTTGCCGAGGATAGCACCCATCGGCATATCCCTGACACCCAGGTTGGGCGCGTCCAGGATTACTCCGGCCTTGCGGTCGATCTGGCCTGCCGCGCCGACGCCGACGGCAACGATATCGGCGGGCGTGAGTTTCGCATCGTTGATTGCCGCCGTCGCTAGCTCAATGGTGCGCTGGCCGACAAAATCCTGGCCCTTCTCCGCACGTGTGCGCTTGCGGGCAGAACCGACGACTTCGCCGCTCGCCACATCAACTACGGCGGCAAGGGTTTTGGTTCCTCCCAGGTCAATACCCAGGGCGTATACTTTCTGTTTCGACATACGTTCCTCACTTTTTAAACGGCAAGCTCAGGCCAGGCTGTACATCCAGGTCGAGTCCATGTTGCTCGCCCTGACAGAGATGGAAAAAGGCGGCACTGGCGATCATGGCCGCGTTGTCGGTACAGAACTCGATGGGCGGATAGCTGAGACGAATGCGCAGGGGGCGCAGTTCCTGCTCAAGACGGGCGCGCAAGTTCTTATTCGCTGCCACGCCGCCTGCCAGCACAACCTGCTTGACGTGGTATTCTTGCGCCGCCAGCCGCGTCTTCACCGCCAGCACGTCCACAATGGCTTCCTGAAAGCTGGCAGCCAGCAAGGGAATATTGGGCGCGCCCTTCTGTGCCGCCTGCACCCCCATCTGGGTATACCGGCTTACCTGCTTACCTGTGACCGCAGGCTGTCCGGCTTTCGCGCCAGCTTCTCCGGGGGCCTGCTGCCCGGCGTCTGCTCCTTCGGCAAGGTGCAGCATAGCGGTTTTTAGCCCGCTGAAGCTGAAATCGTAGGTGCCGCGCAGCCACGCACGCGGCAGGCGATAGGCGTTGCGGGCAAGAGCAACCGGTCTTTTCTGCTGGAGCAGTTCCTCTTCCGCACGCTGGGCCGCTTGCTGGATAGCAGGGCCACCCGGATAGCCGAGGCCCAGGATACGCGATACTTTGTCGAAAGCCTCGCCCGCGGCATCGTCGCGGGTGCGGCCCAGCAGTTCGTATTGCCCGTGCCCGCGCACCAGCACCAGTTCGCTGTGCGCGCCAGAAATGACAAGACAGATCAATGGGAAGATGGGGTCGCCCTCCACATAATCCCAACTTGTTTCGACCTCGTTAAGCTGACCGGCCTCCTGCCCCGTACGCAGCCAGTTGGCATAGATATGGGCCTCAAGGTGATTCACGCCAAAAAACGGCAGATTGCGGGCAAGGGCCAGCGTCTTGCCCACCGTCAGGCCGACCAGCAGCGAACCGGCGAGGCCGGGACCATAGGTGGCGGCAATGGCATCGATATCCCCCCAGCGGGCATTGGCTTTTTCCAGCGCGGTCTCTACCACCGGAATAATCGCGGCAAGCTGCTGGCGAGAAGCCACTTCAGGCACAACCCCGCCATAGCGGTCGTGAATCTCCGCCTGCGATGCTACCACATTAGAGAGCAGGTAGCGTCCATCCCTGACGATAGCTGCACCAGTCTCATCACATGAACTTTCAATACCTAATACGAGCATAGTCTGGTTCCTGAACGATAATTTTCTCCTGCCTTCTCTTTATCTTATTATGGTTATGGAAACGGCTTCTTCACTTGCTATTGCGCTTCCAGTTTCCGCAACAGCGCGGCCCGCAGCGCCTGGAATTTTTGCTTATACGCGGGAGCATTGATTTCGTCCGTCCACATAATCAGTGCATCTTCCTGGTTATCACTATAATATTTATGGCGCACTCCTGCCTCGCGAAAGCCATATTTGCGATAGAGGTTCTGCGCGCTATAGTTAGAGACCCGCACTTCGAGCGTGACCCACTTCGCCCCGATTGAGTAGGCAATCTCGATCAGGTGCATCAACATAAATTCTCCCAGTCCGCGCCCTCTGAAGTCGGGGTGCATCGCTATCGTGGTGATGTGCGCCTCATCTACCATCAGCCAGAGACCGGCGAAACCGATAATCGAGGATAATTCAGGTGTGGGAGTCGCGACCGCTGTCCGATTTAGCAGAAGCGAGAGCGGGAAAATGCGACGCTGTTTCTCAATCGGACCGTCTACACTGGCAGCCGGACTCGCTTCCAGAATATTTTTGTCACGTAACACGATATAATGCGCCCAGCGATTCTCCTGTAGCTCCTTTCGATAGGCACTTGGAGGCCAGGTCGATGGATATGCCAGACGTTCTATCTCGATCACACGAGGCACGTCGGACATTGTCATCCGATCAATGACGTAACGCACCTTCTTCCCTTTCTTTCTGATTCGGGCCGCTCACACTACCCGGCACCTGGCCCGCCATGCGCGGTTGCGACTGCGCCTCTGTCTCAGCCGGCTTCCCGCCGCCAAGCAACGGTTGCTTGCGCGTGCTGGCCGTAATTGAAGGACGCCGCATGTAGAGCGGTTCGAGTGACAGGGGATTATCTACGTCGCCGCTCTCCAGTCGTTGCAACGCCAATTGTGCCAGCGTCGCGGCATGCCTGGTTGATTGCAGGCCTCCGGCAAAGAGTGCCAGTTCCTGCATCTGCTCGCGCAGTGCTTGTTGTGAGGTGGCGCTTATCTCGCCACAGAACAGGATCGGCGCGAGTTCGCGCTCACCCGCCACCCCTACCCACACCGGTAAGTACTCCTGTATCTCACTGCCCAGTTGTTGCGGACTGAGCAATTCATAATCGCTCAAGCGCAACAAACTGTAGCGTATATTGCCAGTATTGTCCACCTGGAACTCGAACTGGTAACAGGCTGCATAGAGTTCGCCGCGCCCGGCTTCGAGCACGGCACAGATTGGCCCCTGCCACTGCTCCTGTTGTGCAGCCACGACATCCAGCGTTCCCACCCCGACCAGCGGCTTACCCAACGCAAACGCCAGCGACTTCGCCGAGGCGACAGCCACACGAACGCCGTTGAAAGACCCCGGCCCGGTTGACACCGCCACCGCGTCAAGCTCGGCCAGCGTTCTTCCAGAATCGCCGGAGAGACGCTGAATGCGTTCCAGTAATTCGACGCTGTGATTGTTGCCAACATACCATGTATATTCGCCCAGAATTTCACGTTCCGTACAAAGGGCAACGCTGGCCTGGCGCGTCGATGTATCAAGAGCCAGTAGTAACATACGTATTCTTCTGAAACTGTCGTAATAGATCACAATAGCGCGCGCCAGTTGCTGTAAAGAGCAGGCTACGCTTCGTCTCACTCAGCATCTTCAGGCGCACACGCAGGCAGTCGAGCGGCCAGAAAGCGTCAGCCCTGTCGGCCCACTCGACCACACAGACGCCGGAACCATAAAAGTAATCTTCAAAACCAAGATCAATAATCTCTTCCGGGTTATCCAGCCGGTAAAGATCAAAATGATAGAGAGCAGGTCCGATTTTGCGAGCATTGCCAGCATTACCGGTATTATCTGCCTGCTTTGAGGGCGTGACCGGTTGCCCTGAACTACCTGCATACTCCTTCAAAAGGGTAAATGTTGGGCTGTTGATGACATCTGTAATGCCCATGCCCTGCGCGAGTCCCTGCGTGAAGGTGGTCTTGCCTGTGCCGAGCTGTCCGTTGAGCAGAATCAATTCCCCTCCGCGCATCAGTTCTCCCAGGCGTACGCCCAGCCGCTGTGTCTGTGCAGCACTATGACTGATAACATCGAGGGAACTTGTTACATCTTCCTGCTTTGTCATACCAACCTTCAAACTGTTTCTACGCCTGTTTCTTCTCCACTATCACCTGCCCCGCCAAGCCGCGACGCAGTGACTCCTAACAGTATACCATGCCAGTAGGCACAATAAAAGCTGTTCGTATACCGTTTTTTCGAGCAGGAAGCGAGTGGCACGGCGAATGTACAATTTCCATTGTACATTCGCCGTGCCACTCGCTTCCTGCTGATCCAATTAGCGCAGCTTTGCCCCACAACTGCGGCAGTAGAGCGCACCAGGACGAATGGGATTGCCACAATTGGGACAGGTCGCTGACTGATTGGCCGCTCCTGTTCCGCTGCCTGGAGCTTGCTGGCCGGGTTTAGGGGGCTGGTTTGGCCGGGCCGATGGCGCGGGATTGGGACCAGCCGATGACGGTGGAGGCGAAGCGGGTGGTTGATTAAAGGGCGGCGGCGCGTAGTTGGTTGTCGGCGCAGGCGTAAACTGCTCCGCCGGAAATTGTTCGCTCTTGATCTCCTGCAACTTGGTTTCGTGCGTCTTGATATCGTTATCCAGTTCCAGAATGCTGGCGCACAGACGGCTCAGTTGCGGGTCATGCAGCGCGCCCTGGATATAAAGACTCATAGCGGCCTGCGTCAGCTCGTTCGTCAATTGCTGTCGCTGCTGCAATAGTTTATCAACTTCACTCTGTTTATTGCGGACGCGCAGTTGTTTTTGCGCCTCCCAGCTTGTGCGGCTGACAGCAGCGCTCACAAAACTTTTCGCGGACTCTACAAAATCGGCCATAATTTGCCTTCTCCCTCTCCAGTCTCAGCGCTGGATACTCTATTTATATATATTCTATCAACTCTCAGTGACTGCATGCGGGTAAATACGTATCTCCTGCATTTTGCCATCGCTGCTCAATTGTACTGCGACAACATCGATGCGCCAGGAGCGATCGGAGCAAGCGTGCTGGTCAAGATAGGAGGACGCGACCTCCGCCAGTTTGCGCGCCTTGCGCCATGTCACCGCCTCTTCCGGTCGCCCATAGGATTGTCCGCGCCGTGTCTTCACCTCCACAAACACCAGGTCTGCCCCCTCCTCCGCGACAATATCGATCTCGCCATAGCTACAGCGAAAGTTGTGTTCCAGCACGCGGTAGCCGCGCTTCACCAGTGCCCCGGCAGCAAGCCGTTCGCCTGTGCGCCCTAATCCCTGCCGCCCATCCTTTCTTTTCTTGCTCCCCTCAGTAGCGCCATTGCTATCCGTAGTGCCTGAAATACGTTTCACCACTATTACGAAATCCTTACCCTTATGTTGTAGGCCGCAGCCCTACAGTAGTATATACTATCTCCGACTTCCATAAAAGTATCATTCTATACCACTAAAAACTGGCCGGATATGTCATTCTTCGCTGCGCTCAGAATCTCTCGTGAAGAGGGTCAATCGGTTGGTGGCCTGAGATTTTTCGCTGTGCTCAGAATGACAGGCGAGAGAGCTTTTTTACGGCGGGAAACCATATGAAAATGTTACCAGAGAAACGGGCAGGCCATTCTCCAGTAACATTTTATCCGATTTGACGCAAGCTCAGGAAGCTGTCGTAGTATCTGGCTGGCTTAATGCCTTCCACTCATCTACGGCCACACGAGGATTTATTACAGGCTCGTCGCGTACGACGAGACCGTCACGGAAGAGCACCTGCCGCCGTGCATAAGCGGCGATATCAGGCTCATGAGTAACGAGCACGATAGTTAATCCTCGCTGGCGATTGAGGGCTTGCAGGATTGCCATAATTTCGACGCTGGTGCGACTATCCAGGTTGCCCGTTGGTTCGTCGGCCAGCAGAAGGGATGGATTGTTGATTAGCGCACGGGCGATAGCAACGCGCTGCTGTTGCCCACCAGAAAGCTGGGATGGTTTATGATGCAAGCGCTTGCCCAGGCCAACCAGCGCCAGCATCTGACGCGCGCGCTCCTCTCGCTGCTCCCTGGACACACCAGCATACAACATGGGCAGCGCGACATTATTGAGCGCTGTCGCCCGGCTGAGCAGGTTAAAGCCCTGGAAGACGAAGCCAACCAAACGGTTGCGCACAGCGGCCAGTTCATCCTTCGAGAGGCTGCTCACGAGCCTGCCCGCCAGCCAGTATTCACCCCGCGTCGGCGTATCCAGGCAACCAAGCAGGTTCATAAAGGTAGATTTGCCCGAACCGGACGGCCCCATAATCGCCACAAATTCGCCTTCCTGTATCTCCAACGAGACGCCGCGCAGGGCGCGCACCTTCGTCTGACCCAACAGGTACGTCTTCCTCAGGTCGCGCACTACGATCAGTGGCGGTTTCTGTCCCGCCTCCGCCGACTCCACGCCTGATATTCCAGGCATTACAGGTATCGTTTCCTGTTCGCTGATATCCAGGCTTGCTGGCGGCTGGTTTCCAACAGGCGCAGGCAGACCTGACGGCGGAGCAGGCTGCGTTAGCTGCTCGTCGTCCTCCGGCGGTAGCGAACGATCTTTCATAAATAACATACCCTCCGTTCTATCAACCACCAGAGCTATTGCTTCCCCCGTTAAAGAAGCCACCGCCTCTACCCGATGTCTGGGTGCCAGTAATGATTGTTTCTCCTGCTGACAGACCTGACAGCACCTCATATTCGGTGTCGTCGGTCAACCCCAGCACCACCGGCTTTGCCGTAATGTGGCCGATGGTCCCTTCAAGGATATAAGCAGCAGTAGGATTATCGGTAGAAGAAATGTTGGGCTGCTGGACTTCAAGCGAATTTAACATCTGTTGGGCCTGATCCAGCGCCACGCTCGCCTGATCCTGTGTGATCAGAGGGGTGGATGTATTCACCGTGGAAGTCGCAGTACGCGCAAAGTTGACGGCACTGACAGGGATAAGCAAGACGCCGATGCGCTCCACTACATCGATTGTAACGTTCGCAGTCATACCGGGTAACAGAGTTGCCCCGTTGAGATTGTTCATATCGACATCGATATAGACCGGGTAGGTAACAACATTTGAGGTCGACTGTCCGCTGGGCGAGATCGCGCTCACCGTGCCACGGAACGTGCGACTTCCATAAGCAGAGACGGTAAAGAGTACCGGTTCGCCCACCTTCAAATTGGCCGTATCGGCCTCATCGACGTCAGCCACCACCTGCAAAGCAGAATTGTCCACTATCTGGATAAAGGTTCCACCACCGCCAGAGGAGCTACTGCTGCTGCTCGATACGCCGGGCGTACCGCCCACAGAGCCGTTAATCTCGGTCACGATACCGGCGTGCGGGGCTGTCAGTGTAGCGTTGTTCAGGTTGTGCTGGGCCGTTTGCAGAGCTACCAGAGCCGAGTTGAGCTGGGCCTGCGCTGAATTAATCTGTCCCTGTGCCGAGGAATCGCTGGACGCTGAGCTGGCAAGGGCGGAGTTGAGCTGGGCCTGCGCCGAGTTGACCTGCCCCTGCGCGTTCGAGTTATTGCTATTGGCCTGCGCCTGCGCAGTGTTCAACTGACTCTCGTCCGTAGTGATCTGCTGCTGTGCCTGCGCGTTATTCGCTGCCGCCTGCACCTGGGCAGAGGCCAACTGCTTTTGCGCCGTGGCAACCTGGTCCTCCGCGTTGGTCACACTGGCGTTGGCCGAGGCTACCGCCTGATTATACTGATCTTCCGCCAACTGGATACAGTTGGTATTCGGCGTTGGCGTCGCTGTCGGACTTGCCGTTGCCGTCGCTGTAGCCTGCGCATTGCAGGTAGCGATAGCCTGCTGTTCCTGCACATACGCCGTAGAGATCTGCTGTTGGGCCTGTGTTTTCGTAGCGGACAGGCTATTTTGCGCGTTCGTCAGCGCCGTTTGCGCGGCGCTGATGCTGGCGGAGGATTCAGCCTCGACCCGGGTCAGGTTGGCCTGAGCATTGGACAGCGCGGTTTGCGCTGACGCGATGGAAGCCTGTGATTGCGATTGCGTGTTGCTCAGACCCGTCTGTGCGTTGTTCAACGCGGTCTGGGCCGAAGCCACCGACGCCTGGGACTGGCCCACCGTCTTTGCATAGCTGTTCTGCGCGTTCGTCAGCGCCGTCTGAGCAGACAGTACAGACGCCTGCGCTGCGTTGACCGCATCCTGTAAAGAGGTGGGGTCCAGTTTGGCGAGCACCTGCCCCTTCTGGACGGTTTGACCTACAGCCACGTCAATTTCGGAGATTTTCCCCGATCCCGAAAAGACTACATTATAGGTGCCACCCTGTATTGGCCCGGTAGCGCTGACTGTCAGGACAAAATTGCCGGTCGAGACCTGTCCATATGCGAGCGCGGTTGTTCGCGCTCCCCGCCTCAGGAAGAAAAAGAGCGTTCCTCCCAGGAGCACAATCAGCAAAAATACAGCTATAATGATAAGCACAATGCGGTTGCGCCCACGTGTACTCGCTCGTGTTGGACGCAATGGCACTGCATCATCATCGTCGTCATTGAAATTAGGAAGTTGCAATAAACTGTCATGGCCTTGCTGTGACATATACGTTCCACCCCCTGTTTGTCAAAAAGAGAAAATAAAGAAGATATAGAGAAAACACCCCGCTAAAGATGAGTAGAGCCTCTATATCCTGAAAAATCTACCTACGAGATAAAAGTACACAAAGTCTAACCCATCTTTACCCGAGTCTACCTTTGTAACGAGCAAAGGATGAAAGTAATCACGCGCCAGACAGGCTCCATCCCTTTTTTTACAGATTCTTTAAACTTTTTTTAGTTTTCCCTGCTACAATACCGTTGGTTGATTAGTTTCACTACTCTTTGGCCGTTCGCCTGCAATATAGGTATTATACTCTTTTTACAGAAGACTGTGTTGGCAGAACGGATATTTATACGTTTGAGGAGCTAGTTCTATGGCAAAGGTAACAGACCCTTCAGAAAGAAAAGCACTCATAACAACAAATACAGCGGTAGACACCTCCCGGCGCGCCTCAACGGCTATCGAGGACAGATGGCGCTGGCAGCGGAAGCAAAGTATGGCTAAAGATGGGCTTGTGGGCAGCGCATTAGAGGCTCTTCAGTCCAACCGCCTGCGTTCGTTCCTGACCATACTCGGAGTCATTATCGGCGTGTCAGCAGTGATTGCTGTCGTCACTCTGGCACAGGGTGTCAGCCAAAGCGTCAGTTCGCGGTTTGCCGGATTGGGCGTCAATGTGATCACCATTTCGCCCGGTACAGCATCGACCACCGGCGCACGAGAAGCGATTGGATCAGCTCAGACGCTCACGCTGGCCGATGCACAAGCTGTAGGACAGTTACCTCATGTCCTCAACATGAGTCCTCTGCTGACGACTTCGGCGCAGGTCGTTGCTGGCAGCGAGAACTGGAATACCAGCGTGCACGGGGTCTATCCCGATTATCAGACCATCGATAGCTGGTCCATTGCTCAGGGTGCGTGGTTCAGCGATCAGGATGAACAACTGGGCAACCCTGTAGCAGTGCTTGGGCAGACCGTCGTGCAGAATCTCTTTCCAGCGGGAACGAACCCGATCGGCCAGACTATTCTCATCAATAACCAGACCTTTCGCGTCATCGGCACGCTTCAAGCCAAAGGCTCCTCGGGCTTCTCCAATCAGGATGATGTCATTTTCGTCCCCTTCAGCGCAGCCAACCAGCGATTGAAACCCTCTCCTATTTATGTCGATCAGATCCAGGTGCAGGTCGATAATCCCAATAATGTCTCGGTCGTAGAGCAAAGCATTACGACGCTGCTGAGGCAGCGCCATAATCTGCCGGGGCCAGCCCCCACAAGTCAAAGCGGGACCTTTACCGGCGCAAGCAATCCTCTGTCGGGTCTGGGTAGTGGTAGCGGAAGCCGTACCATCGGCAGCGGTGGTGGCAGATTCGGGGGTGGTGGCAACTTCGGAGGCAGGACCCAGACAGGCGGACAGCAGAGCAATGGCACAACAAGCCCGAACAGTACCGGCAATCCCTCTTCCGCTACAGGGGCGGGCGTTCCCAATGACTTCCAGGTTTTCAGCGGAGATCAACTGGTGCAAACGGCTCAACAGAACACGACCGAGTTGACCATCCTGCTGGTAGGCATCGCCGCCATTTCGCTCACCGTTGGAGGCATCGGCATTATGAACATCATGCTCGTCTCCGTCTCCGAGCGCACTCGCGAAATCGGCATACGCATGGCAGTTGGCGCGCGCCAGAGAGATATTCGCAACCAGTTCCTGCTTGAAGCGCTCCTGCTCAGCATTATCGGAGGCATCGTCGGCATCATTCTTGGCTTTATCGTCGGTTTTGCCCTCACACACGGCTTCAGTCTCCCCTTTGTCGTCAGCCCGATTGCTGTCGTCCTGGCTTTCGGTGTCTCAGCCGTCGTCGGCATCGTCTTTGGCTTTTACCCCGCCGTTCACGCCGCCAAACTCGACCCGATCCTGGCCCTGCACACAGAATAATGGTCATGCGCCACCCACGCTGCCCCAGGCCGATGCCTTACGCTCGGCCTGGGGTGGCGTTTGAGGGAAGTAGCGCCTCCGCTTGCTTGATTCCGCACAGCAAATAGATTATACTGCCAATCAAGAGTAGAAAGCCCAGAAGAAGGCAGGTATATGGCAGCATGGAACGGGAGTGGAAGGAACGCAAGGGCTTCTTTATCCACAAAGTTAGAGAAGGAGATTGAAAGTTGATTACGGGTCTGGGACATGTGGCTTTTCGGATTACGGATCTGGAGAGGGCGCTTGATTTTTATTGTGGGAAGCTGGGGTTTCGGGAAGCGTTCCGGTTGGAGCGTGAGGGGGAGTTTTCGCCGTGGATTGTGTATATTCAGGTGGCGGATAATCAGTTTATTGAATTATTTCCGGGAGCGAAGGGGGAAAATCAGCCGAGGCCAGCGGTGGGCTTCAACCACTTTTGCCTGGTGGTGGATGATATGCAGGCGACGCTGCACGAACTGGCGGCGCGGGGGCTGGAAATGAGCGGGCAACCACAGCAGGGGCTGGACAATAACTGGCAGTACTGGATTGCCGACCCGGATGGCAACCCGATTGAGTTGATGCAGATTATGCCGGACTCACCCCAGGCGGCGGCTAATGCGCGCTTCAGCGCAACCTCTGCCTCGTAGGACCGAGAGGAGCTATGTGTGGATAACCCTGTCGTCTTTATTCATGGGTCGGGCGATAGCTCGCGCATCTGGCGCTTGCAGGTCGAGGCCCTTAACGAATTGCGTCCCGGTAGAGCCTGCGCTCTTGATCTGCCGGGGCATGGGCAGCGATCGGATATGTTCCTGACGGATGCTGAGGTGTCGGTGCTGGACTATGCGCGGGCCGTTCACGATATCACATTTAATGAGCTGGGGCTGGAGCATCCCATCATTGCCGGGCATTCGCTTGGTGGGGCCATCGCGTTGATGATGGCGCTGGAATATGGGCCGGAGCTGGGTGGCATCATTTTGATCGGGACGGGAGCGAGACTGCGCGTACACCCGGCTTTTCTGGAGGCTGCAAAGAACGGAACGCCGGAGGGACTGACGCAACTGGCAGAATTTTCAGTTGCCCCGTCGCATGTCAACACGTTCCCGGTGACCGTTGCTCGCGAGCGGGGACCGGCACAGCCCAATATGCTCTACCGCGATCTCGCCGCCTGCGATGTTTTCGATGTGATGGCGCGCATGGAGGAGATTGCACGCGCCGGGTTGCCCACACTGATTATCTGTGGGGCTGAGGATCGTATGACCCCGGTGAAGTACAGCCAGTACCTGCACGATCACCTGCCGGGTTCGACACTGCACATTATTCCCGATGCCGGACATTATGTGATGAGGGAACAGCCGGAAGCGGTCAATGCCGCTATCGAGGCATGGATAGAATGAGCCAGAGAACAGGTAATCTCTCTCCGGCCCTGCCATCGATCAGACCTCTCGCGTATACGTATATATGCGCTTTATCCTCGTGTACACAAAGCAGTAAACGTTTCATTCATCTTCGTTTCGCAAAGAGCCCTCCGGGTATTTCCTCACCGGTTGCCAATAACGTTTCAATAACGCTCAATCGGTACACTTCATTCCAGAAGAGTTACCACAAAACCATGGTCTCTAAAAATTAAGAGAGGCTGTGGAAAGGTCTTTATCGCTTCCAGCCACCCCGAAGAGAAAGAGAGCAAGAATCAATGGTAGTCAGCATGGATGAAGCGCTTGATGAGATGAGCCTGAAGACCCTGGCTGTGCTGTGTAGTGATGAGCTGAAGCGCTACCGGCGTAAGGAATACAGCAGTGACCGCTACTGCACGGAACTCATACGACGCGCTGTCACGGAGCAAAGCGATCAGGCCTGGATGGTGATGCAACAGTGTTTCAGTGAAATAATCTGTTACTGGATACACAATCATTCGAGCCACGAGACGGTCCTGCGGCTCGATACGGAAGAGAACTATGTGGCCCAGACGATTGCACGCTTCTGGTACGCCATGCGCGATCGGCCTGCCACATTCTCTTCTCTGGCGTCGGCTCTAAGCTACCTGCGCGCCACCCTCAATGGCATCCTCATTGATGCCGTGCGTACCTACCAGCGCAGCCAGTTCGTCTCCTTACCGTACCTGAATTTTCTCAGCGAAGCAGCCACAGAAGAAACTCCGGATGACGAGAGCACCTGGCAGAGCATTCAGCCACTCATCCCCGATGCACGCGAAAGTAGGGTAGCCTATCTGCTCTACTTCTGCGGCCTCAAACCACGCGAAATCATGATACACTGTCGCGGGGAATTCAGCGATGTCAAAGAGATCTATAACTTGAACAAGAACCTTCTCGACCGCCTGCGCCGCAATCAGGATCGCCTGCGCCGGTCTCTCGCACAGGCCGAATGATTTGTTGGGACGCGCCCATTCCTTCCTGAGAAGAGACGGAAGATTCTGGTTGTCTTTCCACGCTTCATCCTCTATACTTTCTGTAGTGACAATGACAATACAAGTGGATGGAAGAAGCGAAAGGAAATATCTTTGGCAAACTTACTGAGCCGTTCTCACTTTCGCCGTTACCGGCAAATTAGCGCTGTGTTACTCCATCATGGCATGGGATATCTGGTCAGTAGTTTTGGCCTGACACGTTTTATATCTCTTCCCGCGAAGATACCCTTGCCCGGACGAGCCAATCATCACTACAGCAAACCTGAGCACGTGCGCATGGCATTTGAGGAACTGGGGGCTACTTTTATCAAACTGGGTCAGATTCTCTCAACCCGCGCTGATCTCCTTCCACCGGAGTACGTGGCAGAACTCGCCAAATTACAGGATCGGGCACCAGCCGTAGACGGCACTCTCATCAAGGAGACGATTGTTCGAGAGCTCGGCTGTCCCATTGACAAGATTTTCGCCTCGTTGGATCCCGTGCCGATAGCTGCGGCTTCGATTGGGCAGGCTCACGCGGCAACGTTACACAATGGGAAAAAGGTGATCGTCAAAGTGCGCCGACCGGGCATTGTGAAACAGGTCGAGGAAGACCTGGAAATTATGCAGCGTCTGGCGGCAATAGCCAGCAAGCGCTGGGAGCTTGCCGACTCCTACGACCTGCCGGGGCTTGTCCAGGAATTTGCGCAAACATTACGTGCTGAACTCGACTATATTCATGAGGGGCAGAATGCTGAGCGCTTCGCTGTGAATATGGCACAGAATCCTCTTATTCATATCCCCCGTGTCTATTGGGAGGCTACTTCGGAAGGGGTACTCACGCTGGAGCGTATTCAGGGTATCAAAATCAACGACCTCGCAGCCCTCGATGCAGCCAGGATAAACCGCCCGCAGCTCGCCGAACGCGCCGCGCACCTTGTCCTTCACATGATACTTGAAGACGGCTTTTATCACGCTGATCCTCATCCTGGCAATTTCTTCATCGAGCCGGGCGGCTCCATTGGCTTGATCGATTATGGCATGGTTGGCATCGTAGATGACCACACCCGCGAGCAACTGGTAGAGCTATTCCTGGCTATTGCAAGTCAGGATGCCACGCGGTTCGCGGACACGCTGTTGAAGCTTGCTTTTACAAAGAAACGGGTAAATCGAGTCCAGATGGGGCGCGATCTGCACCACCTGCTGGCACACTACTATGGGAAACCATTCGATGAGATAGACATCGGACTGCTGCTCAGCGAAGCGCTGGCAATTGTGCGTAAGCACCGGCTGGAATTGCCTTCCAATCTCGTCTTGCTTATCAAGACGCTGATAATGGAGCAGGCGCTGGGCACGATGCTCGATCCGACATTCAATCTGGCAAAGATACTGGAGCCGTATTCGAAGCAACTCGTGCTACGGTTCTACTCACCGGGCTACTGGTGGCGAAACGCGGGCCGTGCAGGGATGGATGTGGCACGGCTGGGCATAGAACTTCCCCAGCAATTGCGGCGGCTCATGATAGACCTTGAACGCGGAAACATTGAAATCGGCGTGAATCCCGATTCGCTGACGCCGATTATCAATGATATCAAGCAATTAGTGCATCGTGTTGTGCTCGGCATCATCACCGCCGCCTTTATCATCGGGCTTGCGACGATTTTGCCCGCCTATGAGCCAGTCACAGGAATCATGGGCATCGGTGTTTTCTTTGTCATTGGATTGGTTCTCGCTTTTGTGCTGGGGGCATCTCTAGCCAGCGGCATGCTTCGCTCCAGAAAAAAGTAGCCGCATGGCTCCCTCTGCCCATATATCGTTTCGCCGATAGACCTTACCAGGCAGCTTGACAGCAGTGCGTAAGATGTGGGTAAATGCGTTCTGAAAAGAGTCAGCATCGCGGTGCCTGTTGTTCCTGTAGGATATAGCGCTATTTCCAGCTTTCTTATAAACATGGAGGTGAACTTATGACTGACAATACAAACGAGCGGGTGAAGCGGATAGAGATAACGGAGACCGTAGAGGCAACAGAGACACCTGCTACGAAGATATCTGCACCTGACTTGAAAACTGATCGTGATGAACTCAAGGAGGCATCCCAGCAATTTCTGCGCACCCTTGTGCGAACAGGAGTACACCTTGCTACAAAGCCGGTGTATATGCTGCCGACGGAACCCCGGACCCATTTCATGATCGCTGGCCGCGAATTCACTCGCGGACTGACGCTCCTTGCGCATGAACTTACAGACGCTCTTGATAAGAAGGTGAATGGGGAAAAAGAAGATGGAGAGAAGGAGAGTAAGTCTCCTGGCTCCATTTCTCTTTGATTTCATTAGGAACCGACCATCGTACCCCTCGGCTGGGGAGTGTCCGAGACTGGAAGAGATGAAGCTCTCCAACGCAAGGAAGATTTTACCAGGAGGAGATTCGTGTCATATGCCCACCACCGGAGCAGTGATCATCTTTCGGCTGATCCAGACCGTGGCGTTCCCGATTGAGCTGGTCGGGTACATCCTTTTTGTCAGCAAGGCCATGCTGTTCAAACGTCATTCGGGCGTCTCGATGACGGCGCTTGCACCTCTCTATATGCGCTATGTGCGGCACCAGTTGGGTACGAAGCTTGATGAGCCAGGTGTTCGGTTGATGCTGGCCTTGCCCAACGTCTCCCGACTGGGTATACGCCTCTTCACGGGTCCCACAGTTCTGGCGTCTCACCTGACTGGCTACGTGCCAGCAGTCTACCGCTACCCCTACGCGGGGAAGCCGTCGGTGCAATACGAGTCAGCCGCTCGCACAGCTTTCTTCGATTCCGCCCTGTCCCGCCATCTTGGGGAGATCAAGCAGTTCGTTCTCCTCGGCGCGGGCTGGGACACCCGAGCATACCAGATGCCGAAGGAGATCCGCTGCTTCGAGGTGGATATGGCTCAGACGCAGCAGACAAAACGCGCGATACTGGAAAAGGCAGGCCTGGACCCGACCCGCGTCACCTTCGTCCCCGCCGATTTCCTCAAGGAGAACTGGCTTGAGAAGCTGGTGAGCGCGGGCTTCGATCCCGAGAAGCTGGCTTTCTTCCTCTGGGAAGGCGTGACTATGTACCTGGATCGGGAGGCCGTCGTGCAGACGCTACGCATGATCGCCAACACTGCCGCTGGCAGTGTTGTCGCCTTCGACTACTTTGATGCAAAGATCCTCGAATCACAATCGCTGGCTATGCGCTACACAAGAGCTGTGCTCAACGCTACTGGCGAGCCACTCACATTCGGCATCAAGACCACGCCGCCTTCGAGCGAGCACGTGACCGCCTTCCTTGCGTCGTGTGGCCTGTCGATGGAAGAGCAGTGCGACTACGGGCAGGAGACGGATCGCAAGCATGTTCTAGGTGGCTTTGTCATCGCGGTTGTGCCCACCGGGAACGAACGCAGCAGCAGCAAGGATGGGGAAAAGAGGAATGACGGCGCTGGCGATTGTAGAAGACGAGGGACCATTTAAAGCTAGATTGTTTGGCCTCCGCACGACTCTGATAGACCTGCCGGTTCTCGCATGCGGTCATGGCGAGCTAAAGAAGCTCGCCATGACGACGCAGGTAGACGCCAACTATGCGCTGAGCAACGCCGACTTCCCCCTGGGCAAGAGTAGCAACATCTACCGTGAGTTCAAGTGGTCCGTGGGGTCTGCTCAGCGGTTCGGCCACCGTCAAGGGAACAACTCCCTCTTGCCAGAGCTATGCAGTCAGAGCAACCCCTGTGGCACGATATGCCAGTACGCCCGATTGAAGAGGAGTTTCTCCATATGGTAATACTGGCTGGGTCGCGGTGGGCGAGGCGGGTGTTCGTAATTGAACACGAGCTGGGTGGCCCGGTTGCGGCCCGTTTCCAGGAAGCACATCACCTCCCCATCATAGGTCGCCTTTTCTGGTTCTGGTTCCTCCCCACGCACAACGGCAATCAGGCGCTGTGCCAGCACCCTGGCCTCGAAGTGCGCTGCCGAACCGCTCTTGGATACGGGGAGATCGGTGGCGTCACCCAACGCGTACACATGGGACAGGCCTTTGACCTCCAGGGTGCCGTGGTCTGTCGGCAACCAGGCCTGTTCATCGCCCAGGCCCGAATCCTCGATGACCTTCGCCCCTCGATGTGGTGGCACCAGAACGAGCAGGTCGTAGGCTATCTCCTCCCCTTCCAGCGATGAGATGACCCTGTGCTCTGCATCCACCGCTTCTGTATTGAAAAAGACGGTGTACTTCACATCTCTTTCCTCTAAGAGCGGAGTGGCGACCTCAGCTACGCTCTCAATGGGGAAGACTCGCGGCAACGGAGAGAGGTAATGCAATTCGGTTCGCTCGCGCAGTCCTCGCTTGCGCAGCCACTCATCCAGCAGGAAGGTAAACTCCAATGGGGCTGGCGGACAGCGATAGGGAATGCCACCAACGGTGATCACGATGCGCCCTCCCTCGAAGCGGTGCAGCGCCTCCCGCAATCGAAGCGCGGCCTGCGCCTCATAAAAGTGGTGCCATTTGCCTTCCCCTTCCATAAGGCCCGGCAGGTCTGATAGAACGAGGCGCGCCCCGGTTGCCAGCACGAGGTAGTCGTAGGGATAGGTCGCCTCGCTGGCTCCGCCTGTCCCCACGATCTCGTCCTTGTCGAGGGTATGCCGCACGTGCAGTTCGCGATTGCGCGTATCGATGTGCTGCACCTCCCCGGTCACCAGATGCACCTGGTTATTCAGCAGGCCGCGTTCCGGGCGGATGAGCTGGCTGTCATCGGTTTCCACCCGGTTAAAGGGCAGGTAGAGCCAGCCGGGCATGTAGGCGTGCATCCCTGTGCTATCGATCAGGCTGATTTCTGCTTCCTGCCGGTGCAGGGAACGCGCCAGGAGGTTGGCGACAATCGTTCCCCCGACTCCTCCTCCGACCACCAGAATATGCTGAGGCATCGTCTTCCCTCCTCTTCCTTACTAATGGGTCTTACGCGCTACAAAGCGGGTATAGCCTTGCTCTGGGAAAGCGCCGAGGAATTCATGTCTGGCTTTCTGAATCCAGGCCGGAATATCCCTGGCCGACCCAGGATCACTGGAGAGAACGGCCAGCGTTCCCCCAACCGGCAAGGTTTTCATCCCTCGAATCAGTTCCATCAATGGTCCGGGGCAGAAGCTGCCGCGAGCATCAATCTCTTTATCAATAGCAATCTCAGTTTGCTCTGGCATAAGAATCAACTCCTTTTTTCCAGTTGGAAAGGATGATCCATCGATCACCCTTTCCAACACAAGTTAAGAGGCAGGATCAGATGAACAGCGTGACACGTCCCTCTTTGGCACGCTCGACGAACGTCGCCACGCCGGTCACATCATCAACGATCGGTTCCAGGTCTTCAAGTTTCATGCCAAAGAGTTCCAGGGTCATGCTGCACGCATAGATTTTCACATCCCCGACTTCTTTGGCTCCCTTGAAGTTATCCATCCATGACGGAACCTTCTTCGCCATCATCTGCTCCATCATGACCGGGCCATAGTCTTCGAAATCCTTGCTCACGCGCATATTGGTCTTGTAGTTCTCCTTGCGGAAAGCCTCCAGGCCCCAGGTGGTGAGAAAGACCTCAACTTCCATGCCCATAGCAGCCGCTCCCGTGGTCAGGATAGAGGCGGCCATGAGTTTATCGACCGTACCCGAAAAGACAATCAACGACATGCGTTCTTCCATGGTTTTTCTCCCGTGTGCTTGACTTGACCCCGCCCTGTCTCCAGCCTGGACGGTCACTAAAACGCTTCCTTCTACTCTGTAATGAGAGGCAAAACGTCAGGTGGCAATAGCCTTCGTCTGCGCAGTCTCGATGATCCGGTAGGTGTGGGTGAGATGGGCGACCTTGCCGAGCATAGCACCGGCACCGCAATAGCGCTCCTCAGAGAGCTGAATAGCGCGGGCCACCGCTTCTGGCTGGACATGATGACCAGTCACGACGTGCTCAACGGTGATCTCTACAAACACCATCGGGTGCTCTTCGGCGCGTTTTCCGCTCACGTTGACCTCGTAGGCCGTCACCTCTTGCCGTTTCTTACGCAGTATTGAGATGACATCCATGCCGGTACATCCGGCCAGACCAACCAGCAGCAGTTCCATCGGACGGAAGCCACTATCCGTTCCTCCATCGCGTACCGAGGCATCGAGCGGGATACTATGGCCGGAACCAGCCTGACCCTCAAAGAACATACCGAAGAGAAGTTTAGCCTGTGCCGTCATCGTTTCCGCCATGATTTTCTCCTTTCATGCGAACATATAAATGTTTCTTCTCACAAGGAAGTATAGAATCGCGATTTCACCGGACGATCACAGCAAAGAGTAGTAGCCTCACGACCGCATCACATTTTTCAAGATGAAGGAAAATCATAGAGAGCCAGGCGGAGAATGTTAGCACGCCTCAGTCTATGGCGTTTGTAAACCTGTTGTGATAGCAGAGCGGCCTTTTGTGATGGATCTGTGTGATGAAGGTGGTGCAGGAACTGGTGCAACAGGGTCAGAAGGTGCTGATGGTGGGTGATGGCGTCAATGATGCTCCTGCACTGGCTACCGCCTCGTTGGGACTGGCGATAGGAACACAGGGTTTGACCGCTGCTGCCACGGCTGCTGATGCTGTCTTCCTCTCGACGGATATTCATCGGGTGGTGACGGGGGTGCGTATCGGCAGGCACGTCATGCGCCTGGTAGCGTGCTGACACCGATGATCCGGCCACGCACTGATCTATACTGCTGTCCAGATTGCGCGAGACAGCGAAGAGACCCGCTTCATTGTGACATATCTATTATTATTTTGTTAATAAAATGTGATACTAAAAAGATTTAAGTATGTTATACTTATTATGAATAACAACCAGGATCGTTGCTCATAGCTCATAGTTCTAAAAAGGAGGGTACTATGTCAAGCAACAGTGCCAGGATGAAGGGGACGGCAAAGTGGGGAGTATGGCTCTTGTGGAGAGGAGCCATGCCACTGCTGCTGGCGCTGCTGGCCCTGGGCTTTGTCGGGATGAGTACGGGGATGGCAAGCTCTGCTGCCCCACAGCGTCCGGTCACGGTTTCCAGCCAGAAGGCGGATTCTGCTCCTGCCCTGATCGCCTATAACGGGACGATCTATGTCGGCTGGACGGGCCGGAATACGGCTCATAACTTGAACCTGATGACTTACAATCCGACCAGCAAAACCTTTGGTCCGGCCATTGTACTCACCGATACCACTCTTGTCGGGTCGGCACTCAGCCTGGCGATCTTTAACGGCAATCTCTGCGTCGCATGGATGGGAACGGATCATCACCTCAATGTAGCATTCTTTAAGCCGGAGGATCCAACGCATCTGGCTAACAAAGTCACGTTGAGTGAGACCTCATACAATGCCCCCTCGCTTGCTGTCTTTGGAAATCGCCTCTACCTGAGCTGGAGAGGCACCGATGGGCACCTCAACATCATCTCCTCGGCAGATGCCAGCACCTTCAACACGAAGGTCACCTATAGTACAACCGTCAGAACCAGCCCGACGCTAGTAGCGAAGAATTACCTGTTTGTGGCCTGGGAAGATATGAGCGCCGATTCGCATATTGTGTTCGCACAATATAATCCGGCGACCCCGGCGGTTCTGAACGCCGTGGTCGCCGTTGCTTCGACCAGCCAGCTCCCCGTGAGCCTTTTCTCAGCAGGTGTACCCAATCCGTACCTCAGAGTCGCCTGGCGCACGGCCACAGATTCCCATATCCGCCTGGCTATCTTCGAGGGGGGCCAGTACCTGCACAACCCGGTCTACACGGCAGAAACCACGCCCTATGGTCCCGCCCTGTACGCCCCTTATGTAGCCTGGACAGGGACTGATGCTGCCCAGAGCGTCAATATCATGCAGGTCAACATCTAGCTGCCGTGTTGCGCGTGAGCGAAGACCCGACTTCTTGTAAAAGAGGCCGGGTTAATTGTACAAGCAAGCACAGTCGGCCTCAAATCTTACCTACAGGTTCTTCCTTATTGATTCGTCAACCAGCCAGAGAAAGGAGCCAGCGACGATGAGTGAAGCAAAAGTTAATGCGGGGAGTCCTCTTCCTTTCAACTCAGGAGAGATGCGCGAGGCGGAGCAAGCGTTCCGGCAGGCGTACCCGGCCTTTGCCAGTACGTCCGCCGTGGATGATTTGCGGGCAAGGGAGTACGCGCGCCTGGACGATGGGGGACAGATCTATCTTGATTATACTGGCGGTGGACTCTACGCCGAGAGCCAGTTGCGCGAACACTTTGACCTGCTGCGCACGGGCGTCTTTGGCAACCCCCACTCGCAGAATCCCACCTCGCGAGCGACGACGGAACTGGTCGAACAGGCGCGGGCCAGCGTGCTGGACTTTTTTCATGCCTCCCCCGACGAATATGCCGTCATCTTCACCGCCAATGCCAGCCAGGCCTTGAAGCTGGTCGGAGAGGCCTATCCCTTCCAGCCCGGCGGGCAGTTCCTGCTGCTCTTCGATAACCACAACTCCGTCAATGGCATCCGTGAATTTGCGCGGGCCAGGGGAGCTGCCTTTACCTACCTTCCGGTCATGGCTCCCGACCTGCGCGTGGAAGAGGCGCTCCTCCTCTCGTTCCTCGAACAGAGCAACAAGAACACACCTTCCTTATTTGCCTATCCGGCGCAGTCCAATTTCACCGGGGTGCAGCATCCGCTGGAGTGGATCGAAGAGGCGCAGACCAGAGGCTGGCAGGTGCTGCTGGACGCAGCAGCCTTTGTTCCCACCAATCGCCTGGACCTTTCCCGCTGGCATCCTGATTTTGTGCCGCTCTCGTTCTACAAAATGTTCGGCTATCCAACGGGAGTGGGCTGCCTGCTGGCGCGCAAAGCGGCTCTCTCCACCTTACACCGCCCCTGGTTCGCCGGTGGCACCGTCTGGGGCATCTCGGTGCAAGGGGATGGCTACGTCCTGCTTTCAGGAGGCGAAGGCTTTGAAGACGGGACGCTCAACTATCTCAGCCTGCCTGCGGTCGGAATCGGGCTGAAACACCTGCTGAGCATCGGCATGGACACGATCCACGAACGGGTGCGCGCTTTGACGGGCTGGCTGCTCGACACACTCCTATCTCTGCGCCATAGCAATGGCACGCCGCTGGCGCAGGTCTACGGCCCGCACACTACCGACAGGCGCGGCGGCACGATCGCGCTCAACTTTTTCGACCCACGCGGATCTCTCATTGATGAACGGGTAGTTGACCGGAGAGCCAGCGCGATGCGTCTCTCCCTGCGTACCGGCTGCTTTTGTAATCCTGGGGCCGGCGAAGCGGCCTTCCACCTGTCGAAAGAGGAGCTGCGCAAAGGCTTCCACGAGGGGCCAGCGGACACGCTGCCACAGCTCTTCAAGGGGGAAGGGGGCATGAGCTGGGATCAGTTCCTCGCCGATTTAGGCATGCAGAGTGGTGGCGCTGTGCGCGTCTCGCCCGGTCTGGTCACGAACTTCGCCGATGTGTACCGGCTGGCGCAGTTTGCCCGGACCTTTCTGGATAGCTTCCCAGAGGAAAGCGATTTGCCGCCCCGGCTGCATTGCTGAGAGTATACAGAAGAAGCCCTGCGAGGCAGGGCTTCTTGACTTTTGCCTCTGTCGTTTTAAGTGATAAAACACTCAGCAGAACAATGACCGCACACAGCCCCGGTCATCTCCCACCAGCTCTTTGCCACTCTTCGTATGCTGATGAGGTGAACGCCCCCCACAGTAGAGCCAGAACGCGGGTCTCTCTTCGGATATCTCCAGCAGAGCGATTTCACTCTTCTGATCGTCGATGATCAGCCGGGCAGGTGCCTGCAGCAGATGAGGGGCATTGGCTTGCAGGAACGCAAGCATCTGCGAAGGCGTGATGGCTTCGCCTGAAAGCGCAAGTTCTGGTAACACCGCTTCGTTTCCCTCGATGACACAGCCGGGATAGCGATTCTCCAGAGCCAGCAGGCAAATCTGCAGCATTTCATCAAGGCTCAATGTCTTCCTCCTTCTCCTCAATCAGGCAAGTCTTACCATCCCTTTGGCAGCGGCTGGCCTGTCTGTCCTGTGTGTTCTACACGCCTTCCTTCCCGCGCGATCCAGTGATCAACCGGTTTCACAGGCAGAGAATGAAACCGGTTGATCACTGGATCGCGCTCTACAGTTCCATCCTCCTCTCAACTTCTACTCAGTAAGTTGCGTCCCCAATCGTGCCTTGAGAGACGGCCTGATTACCCGTTGTGACTATCTTGCGCGCTGGCACAACCAACATCGGCAGTCTGGTAGCATGCAAGACGCGCTCGGTGACACTGCCCATGGACAGGTGCTGCCATCCTGTATAGCCGTGAGTGGCCATAGCGATGAAATCACAGCGAGCAGGCATGGCGGCTGCTTCAGCATCCTCTCCGCTTTCGGCGACACGCAGAATGCCGCTGGCAATATCATCGTCAAGAACAACCGACCAGGTGAGCGTGAGATGAAGGGGAGCAATGGCAGGGGCCACGAATCCCTCCTGAATGTGTTGGGCAGTATGGCTGAGGTACTGTTTCGCTTTATGTATGGCAGCCTCTCGCTCCTCCGCGTCCAACCGTTCGGCATGAGGGCGAACCACTACGCGTGTCAGGTGCAGTGCTCCTTTGCCAGAAGCCGCCAGCGCGCTGACGATCTGGGCGGCTGGAACGAGGGCTGCTTTGGCCAGCACCGAGCCATCCAATGGCACCAGCGCCCGCACCGGCCCTTCCATCTCCGGTCGCGCTCCTACCGGTACTGCCCCTCCCTTGCGCAGGAGCAGGACGGGAACCGGAGAATGACGGGCCACTTTTTCCGCCACGCTGCCCAGCGCCCACCGCTTGAAGCCGGTGTAGCCGTGACTGCTCATGACGACCAGATCAATTTGCTGGGACTCGATCAGTGAGAGCAGCCCACTGGCGGGATGGGTAATGGTGACGGGGACGGTGACACTTGTGGAAACTCCTGCCAGTTCCTCTCTACTACCCACAGTCTCCAGGTAGTCCCTGGCCTCTTTTACATCCGCTGCGGTCAGTTCGTAGAACTGGTAGGTTCGAGGCGTGAACAACACGTGGGCCAGCACTACTTCTCCAGCCACTGCTCGTGCCAGTCGTGCGGCAACGGGCAGGGCCTGTTCGGCCAGCGCAGAGCCATCTAATGGCACCAGAATCCGTTGGAACATCTTCTTCCTCCTTTCCTGCTCATTCAAACGCTCAGCTTCCTGGAGAAGCGTTCAACATTAAACGTCTTACTTCAGCCTGGACGCTTGAGAACGAGTGTCCAGGCCAACGCAGTCAGGAGCCCCGCAGAATGCGCTGTTTCTCACTCTCAAACTCGTCGTCAGAGAGAACTCCCGAGTCGTGCAGTTGTCCGAGCAACTGTAGTTGCGCCAACGTACCACTTTGCGCGCTGGCTTCTGATGCTGGCTGTGATGGTGGAGGTGCCTGATAGGGATAAGGGGGATATTGCGGCACCACTACCGGCTGCTGCACCTGCTGCTGGGCGGAGTTGCTGCCGAGCATATAGCCCAATCCGCCTGCCATTAGCGTGTTCATCAACGGAGAACCCATACCCCACCCCCATCCCATCGGGGCAATGATGGGAACTCCAACCCGTCTCATTCCAAATCCTCCGCCGTGGAAGCCACGACCAAAACCGCCTCCTCTAGGCATGATGCGCCTCCTTTGCCGATTCCAGTTCTGCGCCGACTTGCTGCAAGACCTGCGGGTTGACCATTCCGCCAGTGAAAAGCACGCCTCCAGCTTTGTGTACAGCATCTTTGAGATCAAGCGTCCAGGTGTGCTCCAACAGGAGAATCACCGCCGAGGTGCTGGCGGGCAGTTGCTCGACCAGTTTCTGCACATCCTCTGCCGTGAACAGTCCCGCAAGGTCTTCCACGATCATACCGTAAGCGTGCAGTTCCTCCTCGCTGAGTTCACTCACTTCCTCAACGGTGACCTCGCCTGTGGCATCCTTCTCCACAAAGAGCATATCCACCACGCGCACCGCTCCTGTCTGCTGGATGGTGTTCAGCACCGGGAGAATCTCTGTGGCAAAGTGATCATCCTGGAAACCAATCACTACGTATTCCAGCGAACCTATCTCCATCATTTGTCTCCTTTTCTCACAGTGTCCTTGCGTTCCTCCAGATAACGCTTTCTGCGAAGTCGAGAGGAAGCTTTCCTTTATTCCACTTTCTACTATGACCTCTTACTCTCACTACTGCATCACATTGAGTCTCTCCAGCATCACAAAGCTATCACTCTTTCCTCTCTACCGGATAAAGCTCTTGCAGAAAGAAGTGATCGGCGAAGAGAGGGCAGCAATCAGGTCTTCCGGGCAAGAAAGAGAGAAAACCTGTGTCTCTTCTGTGATTTCTTCTGCCTGCTCTGTGATCGCAATGTGACCTCCAACTGATAGAGTAACGGTAGAGAGACAGATACAAATCGATGGAATACGTAAACTATAGAGCAGCAAAAGGAGCATTTCTATGTTGAACAAAATACTCGTTCCACTCGACGAGTCTTTGCGGGCAGAGCGAGCTTTACCGGTGGCAGCACGTATCGCTCGTGCGTCAAAGGGCAGCATTGTGCTGGCCGAGGTCATTAGCCCGGCGGTTGACTATGCAAGCAGTCTGGCACCGGTTCCTCTCGTCAGCGCAGAGATTGTCGACGCCGAACAGAAGGAAGCCGAGGGCTACCTCAAAGCGCAGGCTGCTTCACCGATGCTCAGCGGCATTGAAACGAGGACACAGGTCCTCTATGGCTTTCCTGCCCAGGAGATTCTCGCGCTGGCGAAGGAGCAGTCAATCGACTTGATCGTGCTGTGCAGTCATGGGCGTACCGGTTTCACGCGCTGGGTGCTGGGCAGCGTGGCACAGAAATTGACGCACGAGAGCGCCGTGCCCGTGCTGGTGCTGCGCGATGGTGGTCCTGAACTGGCCTCGCCTCAACCTGAGACCTGTGGCCGCCTCACGCGCGCTTTCGTCTCGCTGGATGGCTCCAGGCTGTCTGAAGCGGTGCTGCAACCGGCGACCGAACTGGCCCTGGCCCTTTCGGCTCCCGCCCCAGCCGCTTTGCATCTGATGCAGGTGGTGCAAGTCTTCCCGCAATCCGAAGCACGGGGTCGCCTGAGCGAACTGAACCAGCAGGCGCTGGAACAGGCCAAAGCGTACCTGGCGGATGTCAAAGCGCGCTTGCAACAGCAATTCCCCGAATCTTTCCTCGCCATTACCACCTCGGTCGGCCTGGACAATGATATTGCCGCTGCCTTGATCAGGACAGCGGAAGCCCGGGAAGAGGGAACTGATGCAGCGGAGGCAAAAGGCTGTGATCTGATCGCCATGTCCACTCACGGACGAGGCGGCTTAGAGCGCTGGATGGTGGGTAGCGTCACCGAACGCGTACTGG